>Ga0187859_10000246_pt1 | contig 37735 bp, 23 predicted proteins | sample June2016WEW_10_1_2_FD_133019 | JGI IMG/M metagenome (GOLD analysis project Ga0187859, IMG submission 133019) | Peatland microbial communities from SPRUCE experiment site at the Marcell Experimental Forest, Minnesota, USA - June2016WEW_10_10 | ecosystem: Environmental > Terrestrial > Soil >...
AAAGTGCCCCACAGCACGCCCTCCCATGGTGCCGGCACAGCATCCGAAGAAATCGGGTGCGCGGGCGGTACGTCGTCTTTCGACCAGGCCGTAATTTCGCCGTTGTCGAAAGTCTCAATTTTTCGCCAGCCGGCAAACGTCAGCAGCGGTTCGTAATACGAATCGTGAACGAAAACGAATTTGAGGCCGTACCGGTTCGCATGCTCCAGCATCGAGCGCAGCGACGCCATTCCGGCCGAGCCGTAGAACTTGGCGTTCGTCAGCTGCGCCGAGCCGTAGTGCGTCATCTCCGGCAAAAGGCGTGCTGAGTTATAGTCGCCGTCGACGCTGGTCGCATTCGTATAAGTTGAAACCTGCGCCAGTTCGGTTCCTAATCCAAGCGTGATGTAGCGATAAGAATCGTGCCCGTCGCGGTTCAGGAATGAGATCACAGGGTTGACATCAATGATCGCGGTGGGCCGATAAGGATTGGCGTTCAACCACCACAGTCCGGCGCCTACCGTTGCCACCGCAGCCAATGCCATCGCTGCCGCAGCCTTGCTGGCGAAGCGATCAAGCAAACTCACAGCGACTGCGCCAAGCAATGGCATCGCCAGCAGAGTTGCCCAGAAGGTAAAGCGCTCGAAAGTCAGAATTTCGAAGGCGCGCCCCAGCAGCCATCGTGGCAGCGGTGTCGTGCCGCCTAATCCAAAGATAAATGCGAGCCAGAAGCCAAACAGCAACGGCCGCAAACGCCGCGCCCGAGCCCCTCGCACCAGAATAAAAGGAATCGCGAGAAGCAAGGCTCCGTAAGGAATCACGAAGTAATTGATCGCCGTGGTCGAGTTCAGCAGGAAATTCGACCGGCTGTCATGCGGAATCGGCATCTGCTGAACCGGATGGCGAAGGAGGCTAATCCAATAGGGCGCAAGTACGAGGCTGATTCCAAGTCCCACTACCAGGGCAAATGCGGCCGTTCGCATAAGCACTCCGCCGACCGCGCCCGGCACTCGTTCTTTTTCGTCTCGATAGCGAACTTCGGGATCGCGCAAATCCGCGTCAGCGGCATCGGTGTGATCAGCTCTCGATTCCCGCGCATCGAGAATCGCCACCCACAACACGGGAAGCACGAAAAAAACTACGCCGAAAATCAACGTAACATGATGCGCAGCCGCAGCCGTCCAACCGACGGCGACGCCTTTCATAAATGAGCGTGTCGACCCCGCCGTGATCCATTCGTAGAAATAGGGCAGTGCATTCAAATAGAGAGCCGTCGATGTAACCGTGGCCAGCTGTCCTGCTTGATAAACGAGGAAAGTCAGTGCGCCGATAAATACGCTCGCCAGCGCTGCATAGCTCGCCGCGCGCTCGTTCACCCAAATCTTCGCGAAACGAAACACACCGACCGGCAGCAGCATCACAGCGACCAACTGCACGATCATGTAGCCCATCTTCAAGCCAACCAGATTCGACAGCAAAGCGATCCACTGGTGCGTCAGCGGTGGATACGTGGTTTGAGAAAAGCCGGCAAACCATTTTGCGTTCCAGGGATCGAACCAGTGACTCGCATAGTGCGAGGCGAAGAAGATGTGGAAATTGGCGTCGAACGAACCCGCGGGGAGCTGCATGAACAACAGTGGCCCGTGAACCGCCAGCGCCACCAACACAATGGCAAATAGCGGGATTGGACGAGAATAACTTTCGGCAGTGCTCACGATAGTGGCTCCAGATTTTCGGTGGCAGAGGTTGGATTCGCATTGGTCGCACAGGGTTTACTGCCATTTGTGCAGCCACGCCACCGACGACCATAAGTCGTGTGTGGCACGACAGTTGCGCGCCGGAATGCCCCGAGCAGCAATCGCGCAGCAATATTGATGCAGTTTTTTGCAAAGCAGCCCTAACTCCCAGAGTCGCATCTGAAGAACACCGCAGAAAATTAAGGACTGGGATGCGGGAGGTAAGCCCAAGATTTTATTGCATGGTGAAACCGTGAAAAGCCGCTTCGTCAGCCGCTCGATCCTCTGTTTCCTTGTTAGCTCACTCTCGGGCTTCTATGCGTGCCCCGCAGTCGCGCAGACGCAGACCTATGACGTCAATCGGGGCGGCAGCGCCGCGCCCGCAAATCAGCAGCAGAATTCGTCGACAAACAGCCCGGCAGCGAACGGTGCCCCTGCCGGCGACGCGCAGCAAAATGGCTCGAATCTCGGTTGGGGATCGAGCATCGACGTCGCTCGCCGCGCGCGCGCTGCGCAGGAAGCCTTGCAGAGAAATGACTATGCTGCCGCTGTGACCTTCGCGGAGCAGGCCGCGAAATCAGCGCCCCAGAATGCCGAGCTTTGGTTCTTGCTTGGATATGCCGACCGTCTGGCCGAGCACTATCAGGCGTCCGTTGATGCTTACAATCGCGGACTTCAGCTTCAGCCCGGATCCGTTCGCGGCTTGGCTGGTTTGGCGCAGACATACGCCAAGATGGGTCGCGACGCCGAAGCAGAAAATTTGCTGCGCCGTGTGGTCGAAGCGAATCCCAAAGATGCCAACAGCCTGCAATTGGCAGGCGAACTTCTGCTCAGTTCCGACGCGCAGCACGCCCTCGATCTGCTTCTGCGAGCCGATGCCGTGCAGCCCACGCCCCACACCGAAATTTTGATTGCCCGCGCCTACCAGCTTGTGGGAAAGACCGACGACTCGTCCCGCTATCTAACCCGCGCTCGCAATCGCGCCCCGAAAGATCCAGAAGTCTTGCGAGCCGTTGCCGGTCAATATCGCGACCAGGGTCAATATGATCAGGCGCTCGCCAGCCTGCAGGCGATCCCGAATAAGAATGCAGATGTTCAGGCCGAATTGGCCTACACCTATCAACTAGCGGGCAAGCAGCAAGAGGCCGCAGATCTTTATGTTCGATTGGCCAAATCGGCCAAAGGAAATCTCGGCCTTGACCTCAACGCCGCACAGGCTTTGGTGAATCTCGGCCAGGCTGATTCTGCGCGGAGCTTTCTGGAAGATGCCCGCCGGTTGGATCCCAACAATTATCGTCTCCACGCCATTCTTGGTTCGATCGCCGAATCGGAGGATCGCACGGCCGACGCCGCTAAGGAATACAACCTTGCGCTTAGCAATCTCCCGAAGCGTGTTCAGGAAGGTCCGCTCTATCCGATCGAGCTTCGCCTCAACTTATATGAAGCCGATGTTCGCCAGGAAGACGCTGCGGCCGCGACGCAGCAGCTCGACGCTGCCGCAGCCGAAATCAACCAGACCCAGGTGCCCGATTCGGCGCGTCCCGAAATGTTGCGGCTGCGCGCGGCCATCGAAGCGGCCTCTGGCAACCTTGATGCGGCAAATAAAGATTTGAAAGAGGCGTTGGCGCTCGCGCCATCCAACCTCAATTCGCTGCTCAACTACGGCAGCCTGCAATGGAAATTGGGCCAGAAAGATGCGGCTCGTGACACCTTTGCAAAAGTCCTGGAAGGCGATCCCAATAATCGTACCGCCCTCTCGGCTCTCGGCTACCTGGCCCGCGATCAGGGAGACAACAAGCTCGCAGAAACCTATTTCACACGCGCGGCCAAGGCGCATCCGAAAGATTTTTCGCCATATCTCGCGCTCGGCGACTTATATACTGCCGAAAAGAATCTTCCGGCCGCGGAAACAGCCTATGAAGCTGCCTATCAGCGCGCGCAGACGAACGCGCTGACTGTCTCCGGAGGAACGAACGCCGCCCTCGAAGCGCACAACTTTGATTTGGCAAAGCAGTGGCTTGATCGCGCCGACGCCCGTATGAATGAGCGTCCGCAGGTGCAACGCGAGCGCGAACGCTATCTCACTCTGAAGGGCGACTATGCGGAATCCGCAAAGCTCGGCTATGCCGTCCTTGAAAAGCTGCCGAACGACCGCGAAGGGGCAACCTATCTAGCCTACGATCTCTATTATCTCGGCCACTACGATGAAGCTCTGGCATTGGCCAACAAATATGATTCGGTTCTGGCCAACGACAAAGATCTGCCCCTGATCAAAGGCTACGTGCACGCCCACGACGGCCATTTGCATGACGCCATTGACGACTTCACTCGCGCTCTCGAAATCGATCCGAACATGGCGCCCGGTTTTGAGGCGCGCGGATTTGTGCTCAACGATCTGCATGAAGCCGCAAAAGCAGTGGCGGACTTTCGAACCGCCCTGCGATTGCAGCCGAATTACGGCGAAGCTCACCTCGGCTTAGCGTACGCCGACCTTCAGTTGCATCGTCCCCAACCCGCGCTGATCCAGTTAGAAGCAGCCCAGAAGGCGCTGGGCAAATCGCACGCCTATCATCTGGCGCGGGCGGAAGCCTATCGCCAGGAACAGAATTTTACTCGCGCCGAGCCCGAGTATAGGGCCGCCCTCGAAGAAGAGCCCAACGATCTGCCCACTCGCCTCGCCTACGCTGACACGCTCTTTCGCCTGCGCCACTATCCGCAATCCATGGCCGAGTTGGAGGCGGCCGCGAAGCTCTCCGCAAACGATCCAGCGGTCTACGCCTTGCGCGCGCAGGTGCATGCCAAGTTAGGGGAGCGCGAGGCCGCCCACAAAGATATTCAACTCGCCGAACAGTACGGCAATAACAAGCTTGAGATTCTCATGGCCACCGGCGAGGCTCTGTTGACCCTGGGCGAACAAGATGCTGCTATGCAAAGATTTTCGCGCGCGTTGGATGATCCGAACGGTGATCGTCTCGGCGTGCGCCTGGCTGTGGCCCAGGTGTTTTTGCGGCAAGGTCATTACGATGAAGCCCGCCACCAGATCGCGCTCGGTTTTGCTGAGGCTCGCGCTGACTCTTCTTCCGTAACACCCGATGACATCCTCGCAGCGGCCAACATTTTTCTGGCCATGCATGATTTCGATCTCGCGGAAACCTACTTTGACAAAGCGCGCCTCGCGGGAGCCAATCCTCTCAACGTTGCCGTCGGCTTGACCAACACCTACCTTGCCGAAGGCAAGACGAGCAAAGCTGGGGAAGAACTGGCCAGCGTGGGTCCAGCCGATGACTTCCGCGATGACTTCGATTACATGATGGCCTCGGCAAACCTCTATCGGCAGCGCCAGGATACCGTTCACGCCCTCTCCGCATTCGCCGAGGCGAGCACCGTCGCCGGGCAGGAGAACAATAACAACGAAACCGCTCAAACCGCGCAGTATCAATTGGCGGAAGAAGAGGGCAGGCAGATCAACCGCGTGGTCAGCTTTCTGCCTGACGCATCCTTCGCGCCGGTGCTCGAAGACATCAACGTTTACACTCTGGACGCCCGGCTTCTTCGGATATCCACGCCGTCGCTGCTGCCGCCTCCCCGCCATTCCTTTCAGAGCATGGCGGAGTCCCACTATCGCATCCACATGGGCGACCTTCCCGCAATTTCGGGCTTTGTCGGTGAAAGTGTCACCGACGGCACACTGCTGTTCCCGAGCGTGAACGTCATCCAGACTCGGCACACCTTTGATACGTTCTTCAACGGCGGAATCGCTCCGGTGCTTCATTTCGGATCGAACTCGATTACCTTCAACGGTGGCCTTCAATTCACCGTCCGTCGCGACACGGTCTCTCCCGTTTACATGAGCCAGAATCTGTTCAAACAGTTTCTCTACATGTCCACTAGTTCCTTCTTCAATTGGGTCTCCGTTACCGGCAGCGCAGTTCGGGAAACAGGTCCGTTCATCGATCAGGATCTGCATTCCCGCGACGCTTCCGCCAACATCGAATTCACCGTCGGACGCCCCTGGGGCAGCACCTCTCTGATCACCGGATATTCCGTGCGCGATCTCCTCTACCGGCCCGCGATCCGGGAATATTTCAACACCGCGAGCTACATTGGCCTTCAGCACAAATTCGGCAGCCGGATCACGGCCGCGATTTTGGCCGAGGACCTCCGCTCATGGGAGGTGAGCGGACCCTACTACGTGACCGGGCAGGCCTTGCTTCCGGGCGCCAGATTCGACTTCCGCGTCAACCAACGCTGGAGTGCCCAAGGTTCCTTCGTACTCTCCCGTGGAATGGGCTATCACGAGTACGACAACGCGCAGAGCGAGTTTCTCATCTCTTATGTGCGCCCCATTGAGCGAAGTTTGAAGGATGGCAGTGCCGACGTACCGGTGTCTTACCCAATCCGACTCTCGTTCGGTGTCCAGCAACAAACGTTCTATGACTTTGCCGGTTCGTCGAGAACGACACTGCTGCCCGTTGTGCGCTTCACTTTGTTTTAGAACTCTGCCCAGGGCGCCCGGACACCAACCATGATCGACACCCAGACCGACACGAATATGAAGGATGCGAACGAGGCTGCCGTCGCCTCGGGAACGGTGAGTCCGGTTGTCGCCACTGCCGCCGCCAGTGCTGCCGTCTCGACGAAAAAGCTGCGCTCGAAATTACTGGGCGGCACACTAACGCTTCTGGCAGGATCCGGCTTTGTCGGCCTTACCAATCTGATCTACAACGTGGCCACTGCTCGCCTGCTCGGTCCCGCTGGATTCGCCCATGCCACCGCCGTCTACACCATGCTGATGCTGATGTCGGCGGTGACACTCTCATTTCAGACCGTCTGCGCGAAATACGTTGCCCGCTATGCGACGACTGAGGATCGCATCGCAGTCTTCGTTAGTCTGCATCAGCGCGCCTGGGCCGCGGGAATCGGCCTTGGACTCGTAATCTTCCTGTTCGGCCAGGCGCTCACTCATTATCTAAATTTGCCCGATCTTGTCCTGGTCAGGCTGATGGCGCTGGGCACAGTCTTCTACATCCCACTCGGTGTCCGTCGCGGTTATATCCAGGGAATCCACGCCTTCAAACCTTTGGCGATCAACTTTATGCTGGAAGGACTGGTTCGCCTGGTCGGAGTAGTCCTGTTGACCCGTCTTGGAATGGGCGTGAAAGGTGCTGTGCTGGCTAGTGTGCTGGCAATTGTCGTCTCTTATTTCTTCGCGTTTCCTACCCCAAGCGTAGCTCGGTTTAATCTCCGCCGTATCCCCGGTTCTTTCCGCGAGGGCCTGCAGGCAATCGTTTTTTTTTCCAGCCAGACCGTCATCAACAACTTCGATATCATCCTGGTGAAGCATTTCTTTCCGCCGGATGAAGCCGGCCTTTACGCCGCGGTCGCGCTCGTCGGCCGCCTGGTAAACATGTGCGCCTGGTCGGTGGTCAATACCATGTTCCCGGTTTCCGCCGCCGCCGATCCCAATGAAAAAGAAGATCGATCCGTGCTGTTCCTCTCCTTCGGCATGGTTTTTGTGATCTTGACCGTTCTCACCTTCGGCCTGTGGATGATTCCCAATTTCCTCTGGAAAACTCTGTTCGGCGCTCATTTTGCCTTAGCCAACTATGGAGCGTTGGCCTCGCTGCTCATTCTCTACGCCATCACCACCGGAGTGTATTCACTGAGTTCGGTGATCATCACCTACGAAATGTCGCGCAAAATCGCCAACACGAGCTGGCTGCAGCTGGCCTTCAGCGCCATGCTCATTCTCGGCGTCTATACCTTCCACCAGACGCTGCATCAGGTGATTGTGGTGCAGTTGGCGCTCATGGTCGTGTTGCTGCTGACCCTGCTCATACCGCTTTTGTTGCATCAGGCAACTTCCGTTGTTCTAAACACCTATGGCAGCCTGCGCCTTTTGCGCCCGTTGAGCGAGGAAGAGGTCATTGCCGACTTTCTCAAGAGCGAGTTCCATCATTCCGAATTTGATGGATACCGCAGCGAGTTCGAACAGGTCGTCAACCACCCCGATATCACCAACCCGAAAGAGAACGCGGTGCGTCGCGCGCTGCTCTTCTTGCGGCGAGGCGCCATGTGGAGAGAATTGCCTCTCGACACGAAATGGTTTGAGGTCGAACTCACCACCGAAGATCTTGCGCGCATTCGCTTTTTTCCGCGCGCGCAATGGCGGCGCGTGGCTCGGGGCAGCTTTTATCTGACGGATGTAGTCGAGCGCATACGGCAAAAATTGGAAGGCCCTGTCGACGACGAATTTCTTCAAAAACTTCGCCGCGTCAGCAACGGCGTTCAAGAGTGCAGCGTCAATCCCACCGTGCTACTGATCGGGGCTGGAGACAAAAGCCCGCTGACGATTCTCGACGGCAATCACCGCGTGGCCGCGGGCATGTTGTCAAAGCCTCCTGTACTCCTGAATCGTTTCCAGTTCGTTTGCGGCTTGTCGCCCGATATGACGAAATGCTGCTGGTACTACACCAGCGTCAACACCCTGATGCGCTACTTCAAGAATCTGGTGCGCTACTTCTCCTACGATCCAGAATCGGATATAGGACGCTTCCTCGAAATGGAAGGCGACTCCTGAATTATTGAAACATTGAGTCATTAAGACATTCACTCATTAAGTCATTGACTCATTAAGTCATTGCCGAAATTGAATGGACGGTTTGAATCGCCCAATGACTAAATAGCTCAATCCCTCAGTGGTTTTCAGTCGGCGGCAATATCTTAGCCGGAGCACTGCTCGGCTCCTGGACAACTGAGTTATCCCGGCGACGAAGCAGGATTGGTTCTCCCTCGCGTCGGCGGTCCGCGCGCTCCTCGCCAACTTTAGTCTCAACCTTGGCGTCGCTGTCCTCCGCCACTTCAAGAAGTTTGTGACCTTCGGCCGCGCGTCGCGTTGCCAGAACGACCTTGGTGTTCGCTCCCTCCGCCTTCTGCGCGCTGTTGTAGAAAAATTCCGCCGTCTCGCGGTCGCCCTCCAGTTCCGACACATACCCAATATTGTTGAGTGCGAATGCGTTGCCCGGATCGATGGCATACGCCTTGCGGAAATCTTCATTCGCCGTGGCCGGGTCGTTGCGGTTGACCGCAGACACGCCGCGCAGATTCAATTCGGCGACTCGCGCCTCTGGAGTATTGTGAGTCTCCATGTGGTGGTTCAACGCCTTGGCATTTTGTGCCGCCATATCGCTGGCCGGCTTCCCTCTCCAAGCACGCGCCATGGTAACTACGGCAGGAGCGTGAGAATGGCGATCCGCGGCAGCGCCGTAGTACTGCAGCGCGTCCAGTGTTTCACCTTCCATCTCTTTGGCGACACCCAGATTATTGAGCGTGAATACATTGTTGGGATCTTTTTTCAACGTCTTTTGCAACAGCAAATCCGCTTCCGGGGCGCGTCCCTGCGACAACAGCCGCACCGCTTCAACATTGTCATGATTGATCTGCAGCGGCAATTCCGGGACCGCGAGGGCTTCATTGATCGGCCGCCCTTTTACTTGCTTCGACGTGGACTGGTCGATAATCGCATCCGTAGCCTGCCTCGCCGCCAGAACATAGAAGTTCTGCGCCCGCTCGACTTGCCCTTGCAACTCCGAGCTGTAGCCCAAATTGTTGAGCGTGAAAGGATCGTTAGGATCGAGCAGATAGGCCTTATAGAAAAGCGTTTCGGCCTTCTTGTAATTGCGTTTCTTTATCGCTTCCACGCCCTCGCGGTTCAACCGCTGCACGGGCGTAAGATGGCTGCGCCTGGGCAGCGTAATTTTGAGATCTCCAGCCTTCGCGCTCGGAGCTATGCCCGCAGTCGCTCCTGTCACCAGAGCGACGATGATCCAACGAGTCCAAGACATTCCACCATTCCTCACCACTTGAATTTTCACGCCATTTTCGGCCTATATTCGATGCCGCGGCGGAGAATTTGTTTGTCATCTGGTCGCTTTTTTTCACGTGAGCTCTAGCCACCCTCGTACCCTAAAACGGCATCCAATAGCAGTCCTAAACTGCACCGAACTGACAGAGAGAACCGGGGGAAGAACCGTGCGCAACTATTTGCTGATGAGTATTCTGAGCGTGACGCTGGCCGGTGTCGCCACGAGTGTCGCCAATGGACAAGCCGCGCCTATGCAGCCCGGCCAACCGCCTTCGGCGGCGCAAGCTCCGCCGGCCGATGTGCCACCGTCGGCAGCATTGTCGCCCTCCACTTCTACGATCGCCGCGCCGGCGCCCGAGCCGTCCAAGCCCGCAGAGGCCGCACTGCCCTCTGACGCCGCCGCAGATAATGCCGCCGCGGACAACGTGGCTTCCGACAATGCAATCGATCCCGCCAGTCTTCTCCCCGATCTGCCGCCGTTATCCAGATCAAAAGTGACGCTGGTTGGCGGCACCATCGAAAGACTCGACCGCGTCCGCGATCAACTCACCGTCCGGCCCTTTGGCGGCGGCCGCATGAAAATACTCTTCGACGCGCGCACACAGGTTTACCGCGATGGCCAGGTCACTTCCCCGACCGACCTGAAAAAGGGTGATCGCGTGTACGTCGATACAATTCTGAACGGCTCGACCGTCTTCGCTCGCAACATTCGTTTCAATACGAATGCGCAGCAGGGCGAGAGCCAGGGATCCGTGGTCTCGTACAACTCGGGCCGAGGTGAGTTGCTGGTGCGTGACGCGCTCTCGCCACAACCGATGCGCGTACGCCTCACGGGTTCTACTCGAGTCTTGCAAGGCGAACGCGTAGTCTCCGCCAGCGAACTTGAGTCCGGCACGCTGGTCAATGTGAAATTCGATTCTGAGAATAACGGTCACGATGTGGCGAGCGAAATCTCCATTCTCGCTCGACCCGGCGCCACTTTTACTTTTGCAGGAGAGGTCGTCGCCGTGAACTTGCGTTCGGGCCTTCTCGTGCTGAACTCTGTCACCGACCACAAGACCTACGAAATCAATTTCGATCCCTCCAAATTTTCCGTTAACGACAACTGGCGCCAGGGAGCCGAAGTGAGCGTGCAGTCCCGCTTCGACGGCACCCGCTACACCGCGCAAGATGTAACCATCATTTCGCCATCGAAGCCATAACCCTATTGGGAATGCGAGAGGTTAACACGAGGTTACTTCTGCAATCTGACCTCAGACCTCTGACCTACCTACGCGCAACGTCGCCGCCCAACGCATGCACTAACTAGAGCTCCTCTTATCGCATGTCAATCGCTTATTAGTGCGCTGGAACCTCATGTATCACGAGTTAGTACTTTAGTTCCCCGTACCGAAGTAACCTTCCGTCACCAATAATCCTCTGCTAAGCTGACCCCGTTTTCTAACCTTCCGGCCAATTCAAAGGAATCTCCAGGCGGGCGTCGCTTCCCTCTGTCTTGGCCGAAGTGTGCACTGAATTAACAAAGCGAACCTCGGCTCGCTCCCGCTTCTGAGGCCAGATGTATAAACAATTTGTTATCGCAGCCATCCTCATCGCGTTGCCGGTCGTGTCCTTGGCAGGGAACTACGTAGTGCCGACGACGACTCTCGCCGCCCAAACTTCCAACAACACCAGTGCCGCTAATTCCTTCGTAAGCCAATCTAACGGCAACCTGGGAGCGGGAAATATCAGCAAGGACGACATTCGTCGTCTTCTATACCCCGGCGCGACAACGAAGATATACGCCCACCTGATGCTCTGGTTCGGACAGAATAACCACATGAATGTCGGCTACAGTTCGACCGATCCGGCGCAGATCAAGCGCCAGGTGACGGACATGATCAGCCGCGGCATAACCGGCGTGATCATTGATTGGTATGGTCCCGGTAATTCGATCGATCAGGCTACTCAACTCGTAATGGCCGAGGCTGAAAATCATCCAGGCTTTACATTTGCCATCATGGTCGACCAGGGCGCCATCAAGTGGGATTCCTGCCCCGGGTGCACGCCGCAGCAAGCGCTGATCGAGCAATTGCAATACATCGAACAAACCTATTTCCCTTCGCCCGCTTACATGCGAATCGAAGGCCAGCCAATGGTCACTAATTTCAATATCGACCTTTCCTATTCCATCGACTGGAATGCCGTCGCCGCCGCGCTCAGCACACAACCGGCTTTCCTGTTTCAAAATAACAACGGATTCACCCACACGCTGAGCGACGGAAGCTATTCCTGGGTCATGCCCACGACCACCGACTACGGGATGAGTTATCTCACCAGCTTCTACGACACAGGAATGTCGTTTCCGAGCGAACAGACCATAGGCGCGACCTATAAAGGATTCAACGACACGCTGGCTTCATGGGGATCCGATCGAATCATGTCACAGCAATGTGGTCAGACATGGTTGCAGACGTTCTCTGAAATTAATGGCCTCTACAATTCCGGCAATCCGCTACCCGACCTGCAACTTGTAACCTGGAACGATTACGAGGAGGGCACCGAGATCGAGTCGGGTATCAGTAACTGCTTCACCGTCGCCGCCACCCAGTCCTCTGGAGCCTTGCAATGGACGATCAGCGGGAACGAGAACACGATCGATTCTTACAACGTCTATATAAGCACGGACGGTCAGAATCTCATGCAGCTTGCCGAGGTCGCCCCCGGCATTCACTCGCTTAACTTATGTAGTTATCCGATTCCGGCAGGAACGTATCAATTGTTGGTGCAGTCGGTAGGCAAGCCCACCACGTCGAATTACATGACGGGCGCGGTAAGTTACTCGCCGGCCTGTGGCGGAAGTGGGCCCAATCCCGTCACTTTCGAAGCTTCCCCGGGAAAACTTACAATTGCCTCCGGCCAATCCGCCACACTGACTGTCACCGCGACGCCGCAATCCGGAGCCTTTAACGATGCCATAGCACTCTCTTGCGCCGGCCTTCCCAGTTCGCTAAGCTGCTCCTTCTCTCCGGTCACCATTACTCCCGGTGCGAGCAGCGCCATTTCCACCCTTACCATTTCCGCCGCTCCCGTTGTCGGCATGCATTCCGAGCGCAGAGGGAATGCGCTCTATGCCAGCCTCCTGCTGCCCATCGGAATAACCGGCCTCGCGTTCATCGGCAGCTTCCGGCGCCGCGGTTTGCAAGGCCGCTACCTGCTGCGCCGTGTGGCCCTCCTCGCTGCGATCGGAATTAGCATGGTTGCCATTTCCTGCGGAGGTGTAAGCTCCACGACTCAGGCCGCTGCCGCTCCGAGCACCTACTCCATTTCCGTTAACGGGAGTTCCACTCCCATGCAACTCTCCACGACCGTTACCGTTACCGTTCAATAGACCATTTCCATCGCGGGAATTGAATGGAGTGCGAGGCAGGGCCGAACGATAAAACCAGCTGAGCGAATCTCGCGTTATCGCCCGCAAGAGCAGCGATTTCGACGGCATCCAGTTCGGCAAACGGCGTACCCGCGCCACATATTTCAAAGCCTGCATGCGCTGTTGCAACTCGAAATGGCGAAGATATTTCTGCACAATGTTGGGCATTGTCATACGCAATGCCGCTGAAAAATTCTGATACGCCATCGCCTGCTGCTGCACGGGATCTTCGAGAAAACGGATCAAGCCGTTGGCGAGATCGCCCGCATCGCCGGGCTTATAAAAACCCATGGCCAACTCTTCGCCTTCGGCCATCTGCCGAAAGTCGGGCAGATCTGCGCATACGATGGGCACGCCATAGGCGCAGGCCAGATGCGCGACCCCGCTGCAACCGGCCGACGAGGAATACGGCATCACTGCCACGGACGACGTCTGGAAAAGATTGGGCAGGTCTTCCTCATGAACGTAGCCCGTGAATTCAATTCTCGAATTCGACGCCCACTTTTCCTTCAGAGACTCAACATAGCCGCGCGCATTTGGATGATTTCCTCCCGCGATGACGAGTTTCGCATTCGGCACTTTACGAACGATCGTATCGAAGGCTTCGATCATCAGTTCCAGGCGCTTATACGTACCCCACTTGCCGAACGCGAGAATTCGGTGTTCCGGATTTCCACGCCGCGTGAAGTCAGGCGGCTCCGGACGGCGCGTCAGAATGCCATGCGACCGTACATGCACGTTATCGCTGCCATACTTTTCCGCCAGTATCTTGCGATACCCCGGCATCAGCACCGAAACCGAATTTGACATCAGCAGAATTCTCGTAGCCACGGCTCCAGCCAAACGATACGTTCGCGCAAAACGAACGCCCGCATCCTGCAGGTCGACCGTATCCATCAGGTGATGAAGCGTGACGTGCGTATAGCAGCCGTTCAACCGTGCGAGCAGAGGCGTCATCAGGCCCGAAAAAGCAACCAGCGGGTTGCGACCGAATGTGCTGAATAGCAAATTAAACCAGACCACATCCGGTTTCAGTTCGCGAATTGCCTTGACGATGCGGCCCACGCTTGCCGCATCATCGAACGACCAGCAGCGTTGCACGCTGAATTCCGGTAGTTCGGGCTCGCCGCCATCGATCTTATCGGCGAGAATCGTGAGGCTCAAAAACGGATTGCGCTGCAACTCCTGCGCAATATGAAGCCCATACTCACTGAGTCCCCCGTGGCTCGGCGGAAAACTGGTCACCAGACAAATCTTCATTCTTTCTCCCGCCTAACAAACGATCTAGTTTCGATGAGCTAGCGCCGAAAGATGTTGCTGTTATAAGCGCGAAACGTTAATTAGAAATCTAGTAACTCGAAATTTATTAATTAGATGCGTAACAAGGGGAGTGGGGCGTTCAAGGTTTAAACTGACAAACCTTTACCATTGAAGCGGCGACATTGTAGAAAGGCGCGCCGGCGGCAGTTGCTTTGCCAGCGCCGCCGCCACTTTGGCTTTCGTCGCTTCCACGGACAGCGGATCGATAATAGCCATGTGGCCACTCCATCGGCTTAACGCAAGGTAAGACTCACGATTTCGGACAAGAAATTCGAGAGGATATTCGGGCTTCCGCGCCCGCGCTAAAACAGGATCGGCGTCAATCAGGAATGCAATATCGGGCCTCGGGATCAGCTTCAGCACCAGGCGTACGAAGGTCCGCGACGGCCAGCGATTCAGCGGCACATTCGCAAGCTCATCATAGATATACCGATCAAAGATCACCACATCCAAGTCGCTCGCCTGGAGTCGACTGACTTTCAGCGCGAGATTTAAAGCATCCGCCAAGTAAAGAAAAAATCGCGCCGCCATGACCGGCCAAGACGAAACATTCTTATCGCGCCGGTTCAATGGCTTCGCCGGACTTCCAATTCCGCGATCGCCTTTGAATGCCTTATAGCTGACAGATTCTCGAAATTTGGGCAGAACTACAAGGTCGTCCCAAAAGGTCAGGAGCTTAACCTGCAAGCCGCTCTGTTCGAGTTGGTTCTTGAGTGCCTCGATTTGCGTGCTCTTGCCGGCGCCATCGATTCCGGAGAAGGTTATGATCTTCACGGCCCGTTCCGGCGTGGTCGAGAAAATTTCCCACGAGATGCTCATCGGGATTAGTGCGCTCCTGGCGGCTTGCTTGATGTTGCCTCGCTCAACGCAACCACGGTTCCGATGGCCACGCCCGCGCCAATGATTACGCCCGTCCTTATCAGAATGGTTCGGAGCCGGCGCTGTTTTGCCGGCGCAATGGCCACGCCCGCCGGTTGGGATGCCGCGACCCCACTCACGTACGGAGCCTCCGCAGCAGCCGTGCCCACCGGCCTTTGGGGAGTAGGCGGAGGATCGGGTGGCGCCTGGCTTTGGGCTAGTGTCTCTGTTCCCAGCGGCTGTTTTTCAGAACTGGACTGGCCAGCTGTTGCGCCCGGGCTATCCGGCAATGGGCTCGCTGTACCTGGCAGCACGGTTGAAATGGATTGAGCGCTAGACTGCCCGTGATCATCCGCAGATGTTTGCTGTCCGAAGGCGGGCAACGCTTCGCCGAACGACGACCAAAGGAGCAACCCGCTCCCGACCATATGAGCGAGGACTTTATGCCGTAGCATCATTGGTATCTCCCGCCTTCCCGTCTTACGTTGTCACTCCAACAACCAAAATCGAGTCGGCTCATGGTTGGCTAACTGGCGGCCTTCATATCCGCAAACGCGCCGTAAACGCCGGGCACGGGCTCGTTTTGCGGTATCACCGGCATCGTAAAGGCGTGGAAGCTCTGCACCGCTTCGTCCGTAGTCTCAAAGGTTTCGAACAACCGGTCGACCCGCATCAGTTCCAGAATCACGGCCGCCGCTGGCGAAACCGCTGCCAGCTTCAAGTCTCCGTCGCGCTTCATACCCTCCTGCACGCAGCGAAGCAGCATTTCGACTCCGGTGCTGTCCATGTATTGGACCAGTGAGCAGTCCAGAACGACTCGGGGACGGTCACATTCAAGGATTGGCTGAATTTCAGCCGAAAAAGTTTGCACGTCCCGATGGTTCAATCTTTCCGGCAGCTGCATTATGATCACGGGCCCACTTTTATGCATTGTCGTTCACCCCTTGTATAAAATTGGCACTCAGTTCGCGATCTTCCCCCGAGCTGTGTGCTTTGTTGAACCACCGCTTCTTACCTCTCCCTGCTGCGGCCCAGCCGGAGCTCGCCTCAGGCGCAACCGATCATGGCGAGACTGCCCTTCGCCTCTTTCTTAACCGCCAGGTTTGCCCGGATCAAACTCGGGTCGGCGATCTCCAGCGAGACGTTGTGCGCCAGATTCAAAAGCTGGTTGCCTTGCACAACTGCGTGACACATATCCAGCCATATCCCGACATACGTATTCGTAAGTATTGAACTGTCCTCGATCACCGTTCCGTAGTCCACGTATGAAAAGCTTTCAATATTGCTGAACCGCGTGATTAAAGTGTCTTCCCTGATAATGGATTTGCAGCCCAGATACGCTGGGGCCACGATGCGTGCCCTCTTGTCGATCTGTACCCCGTCATCGACCCACACCCCCGGCCTGATTTCACGGCCCACTGGAACCACCTCGCAGCGCCTGCGAAACGCATCACCAACCAACCGCCGCAGGTCTCGAGGATGCGCGAGGCGGTTGACATATTCCTTGACGAAATACGTCATGGGCCAGCCCCCGTCCTTCCCCGTCCTCGGGGCGGTCTCCGGATCGGAGAACATGGCCTGCGCTGGCTCATTGCAGGCGGATATCCACAAATCGAGAAATCCTTCGCCATCGGAAGCGCGAGTCACCGTTTGCCTCGTCTGCCGGTGGAACTGAAAGAGATCGATGAGATCGGCTTCCATGTACGCATTCACCCTGCAGACGAATGCATAGTCGATCCCCTTGCCCGAAAATTCTTGCAGCGCCTGTCCCACTCCCGTCCATACGTCGTCCGAAACCCGTATGTCGACATTGTCAAAAGAACTCCGGAACGAAGGAAGCAGACCAACTGCGTCTGCTTGCACGTGAACCACAATCGCTTCCACGTCGGCTTTCACGAAGCGCTCGATCGTCCGTTCCACCACCGATCGTCCTAGAATCTCCACGCACGTCAAAGGACCGCTGGCAAGAAAATCGGCGCGCTCAACCCGCTGCGTGGCATCGGGCCCCCCTATGTTCGCGAAGGCCTTCCCGCTGTCTGGCTCAACTACTAGAATGGCCCCTAACGCTACCGACATTGAACCTCACAAACCGGTTTGGTCCGAACTCCTTAGCTATTCGCTCGCGGTGCTGTACGACGGAGAGAAATCACTCAAGCCATCGTTGTGGGAGACGCCGGTTTCCTCCGAAACCTGCAACGCCTGCCGGCGTCGAATCGCTTTCTTCTTCGGAAACAGCAGGTCGCGCATTTTCAGCTTCGCTTTGTGGAGTTGCGACTTGGAGTTCCCGATCGAGCAGTCCAGCAGTTGCGCGATCTCGTGATGTTGATAGCCCTCGACCTCGTGCAGGGCAAAAACCGTGCGGCAGCCTTCAGGGAGCTCCTGGATCGCGCGGCGCAACGCAATGCGGTCAATCGCGCCCGACAGAGCAGGGTCATTCTGACCGAAGTCGCGACGCACGTTCGAATCCGGCGACACGGGCTGGTCAAGAGAAATGGCCGGGGGAGATTTCCGGCGGCGAAGCTTCATCAGCACGGTATTCACCGCCACCCGGTAAAGCCAGGTGGAGAATGCCGCGTCGCCTCGGAAACTGCCGATGGCGCGAAAAACCTGAAGGAACGCTTCCTGAGTAAGATCCTCCGCTTCGGCAACATCCTTGGTCATCAGAAGACACACGGAGTAGACGCGCTTCTGATGCATCTGGAATAAAGTAGCAAAGGCTTGCTCGTCGCCCTCTTGCGCGCGCTGAACAAGGGTGCGCTGGGAATCGTCCCAGCTGGCCTGTTTCTTGGCAGGAACCTCGGGAACCACGTTTGGAACCACGTTCGGTGCTGTCGCGGAAATTACGCAAGTCGCCACGGTAGTCTCTCCTTCGACGCTTATTGCTCTTGTAGATTTCGGGAGCAGTCAGCTTTCAATAAGAGATTAGAAAAAATGGCGCGTTCGTCGTATCGGGTTGGCTCTGTAATTGACTGCAAGCCTCGCTGTACTGGAATCGGTTTTTCAGATGAGAACTAATTATTTTCAAGAGGAGAACCGCGCAACTTTTTCCACTTGCGGGGTAAAACCGTGAAACTTTTTCCGTTGCGTCGGGTTGCGCTAACAAATCCGAATGCCGAAACAACCGCAGCCTACAGCGAATCCTTCAGATCTTGCCGGAGTGCTCTGTAGAATCCCGCTCCGGCAATACCTATGGATTAATACAGCTTGAATCCCACTTCTACACTAATCTGCACATTGACCGGCTTGCCATCCTTCATGGCCGGCTCGAAGCGCCATTGCTTCACCGCTTCCACGGCTTTCGCTTCCAGCCCGTGTCCCGGTCCGTGAACCACGCGAATGTCCCGCGGATGTCCCTCGGTGTCGACGATTAACCATAGAATGCAGGTGCCTTGCGTTTTGGCGTTGCGCGCGTCCTCCGTGTACTGCGCCTCAGGCGTAGAAACCGGCTTGGGCGCCGAGATTCCGCCGCCAACCTTGAACACTCCTCCGCCAATTCCACCGCCAGTGCCTTGGCCAACACCCGGCCCATGACCCACTCCGACACCACCGCCAGTCCCTGAACCGATTCCGCCTCCCGAGCCAATTCCATTCGACGGCGGCGCCGACGGAAGCACACTCTTAGGATCACCCAGAGTCGGCATGTGATTTTCCGCAACCTGTATCTGTGGAGGAGCGACCACCGTGGGCTCGACCGCCAGTTTCGGCTTCTCATTGCGCACGACGATCGACGGCGGCGTAATCTGCGTCATCGCCATCTTCGGCAACTTTCCCTTGGGCGCCTCCAGTTTCGCATGCTCGCCGCCGCCGCCGCCGCCGCCAACCTCTTTCTTCGCTGGCGCCAATGTGTAGGTGTCTGGCGACGGCGCGATCAGAGTCACCGTTTCGTGCGGTTGTATTTTCTGCGCGATTTGTGAATGGAACGTGGCGCCCACCAGAATTAACCCGATCAGGACTGCATGCACCACCGCCGACACAGCCAGTCCATTCGAGCGATAGTTATTGTAGTGGCCCCAAATCGCGTCCGGCCCGACGTTCGACATCAACGAAGATCGATCCGCGTCACTGGCCACTCGTGAACGGCCTTGGCCAGCCGCTGCGGGTGCGAATGGTGCACGGGCGGCATAACTAACACTTTCCTGGTTCGACATTGGCGCTCCTTCTTGGTTCCACTCTGCTCGTTTTCTGTGCCTCTGTTTCGCGATGTGTATCTTCGTGTCGCCGGTTCACTGTTCATTTCTTAGGACACATTTAAGATGCGCCATACGGTTGAGCGGTTTACGCCGGCGACAATCTCCCGCGACGGATGTTCAATTTGGATTCACTGATATGTGCTTCTTTGGAAGGGGCAGGCGCCGAATCCTCCCGCGGACCCGGCACCTGCTAATGGAGGGCTTCGTATCGAGGAACTCAGAATAGCCGCCTATGCCAGGGCCCTCAATACGGTGCGCACTGTATTTGCGCGGTGCTCATCTCTGGAAGAACGTGAAAAATTCGCACCGCCTTTTACGCAGGAAACGGCCTTCGAGGAGAATCACCTAGGGGATCAGCTTAGACAGGCGAGAAAAGTAGTTCGTCAGTCTCGCGCATTGAGCACGGCAACTTCTCGCGAGACGCTCTTGCTAAAAGGAACTACCAGTTCAACCAATGTTCCGGGATTCGTATTGATCAAACGCAGTTCTCCGCCAAATTCCTTGGCTCGCTGATTCATCCCGCCAATGCCGATTCCGACACTATCGGGTTGCAGCTCCGCAACTCTCGGCTCGATTCCTTTGCCGTCGTCGCGCACCGTGATGACGGTCGCATCTTCCCTTTGGTTCAGCCCAATCCACACATTACGCGCCTCAGCATGGCGGAAGACGTTCGTCAGCGCCTCCTGGATAATACGAAAGATCGCCGTCTCCACATCCGACGCCAGCCGTGGAAAGTCGCTGGGCTGAACATCGAGATAAGTCTCAATCCCGCTGCGCTCGGTTAGACCCTCGAGGTACCAGCGCAGCGCTGAAATCAGGCCGACTTCATCGAGCAGAGGTGGATGAAGAAGGTGCGACAGGCTGCGCACCTGCTGAATCGCGCGATCGATAATGTCGCTGGCTTCTATCGAGGATTGCCGCTCAGCTCCCGCTGGCTTCCGCTGCGCTGTTTTGTCCAACACCATCTTCGCGACAGCCAGTTCTTGTCCCAGTCCATCATGTAGGTCCCGCGCAATACGCCGTCGCTCCTCGTCCTGCATGGTCATAAGCCGGACCGACAGTCGGCGCAGGGCGGCGGTCCGGTCATCCACCATCTTCTCTAATTCCGCCGCGCTGTCTCGTATCGATTGCTCCAGCAGCTTGCTGTCGTGGATGTCAGAACAAGTTCCATACCACTTGATGACGTTTCCTTCGTCATCCCGGATTGGTACCGCGCGCGAGCGAAACCATCGGTATTCGCCGTCCCTCCCGTGCATGCGATATTCCGATTCGTAATTCGTTCCCTCTCGATCGGAATCCATCCAATGCTTCATGCTGCGCTCACGATCGTCGGGATGCACGTAATCCCACCACCCCAGACCAATCGCTTTATCTGAATCGGCCCCGGTAAATTCAAAAAATCGATCGCTGATGTAATCTCTGGCGCCGTCCGACTGTTTGCTGAAAATAATGTCGGGAGCGGTTCGCACAATCGCGTCAAGCTCCTGGTTCTTCTGCGCCAGTTCGCGATTGAGCCCCAGCAAGGCTTGCGCCTTGCTTTCCAACTCTTCCGTTCGCTCAGCGACCCGCCGCTCCAGTTCTTGATTTAGTGCTTCCAGTTGGCGAGTTTTGCGATGCAATTCGGCGAAGATGCTGACCTTCGCCCGCAGAAGCTCCGGAATCACGGGAACGGAAATATAATCCACCGCTCCATGCTTGTATCCCTTGAGACGGTCAAGGTCCGTCAGATGGACGGCGGAGATAAAGATAATTGCCGTCTTCTGAAAGCGCGGGTGCTGGCGGATCATCGTCGCCAACTCGAAGCCGTCGAGCTCGGGCATGCTTACATCCATCAGCACGACAGCAACATCAGTCTTCAGCAGATGTTCAAGGGCTTCTTTCCCGGACGTCGCCTGGATCAGATTCTCGCCCAATTCTCCCAGCATGACCTCATAGCTCAATAACTTGGCGGGCTGATCGTCCACCATCAGGATATTGATCTTTTCCTTCGTGGTCATCGGTTTCTCCGTGGCAACGATCCCATCACAACCCTCAACTTACGCCCAACCGAATATCCAGTAAACTCCCTTACCGGTGCAGCCACATGCGAAGTGCCGAAAGCAGTTGCTCTGTGTTGACCGGCTTCGCCAGATATTCTGACGCGCCCGCCTCCAGACATTTCTCACGATCGCCCTTCATCGCTTTTGCCGTCAGAGCGATGATGGGCAAGCGGCGAAGCGCAGACTTGCGCCGTATTACCTGCATCGTCTCATAACCGTCCATTTCCGGCATCATGATGTCCATTAACACAATTGCCACATCGGGTGTGGACTCAAGCGTGGCAATCGCTTCGCGGCCCGTGCCGGCCGTAAGAACGGTCATGCCTCGCCGCTCCAGGACGCTACTCAGCGCGAAGATGTTTCTCACGTCGTCGTCGACCACGAGCACCTTTCTCCCGGCGAGGGCGTCATCTGTGCTGTGCAGCCGGTCGAGCATTTTCTGCTTTTCGATCGGCAGGTCCGCCACCACGCGATGCAGGAACAGCGCCGTCTCATCCAGCAGTCGCTCCGGCGACTCGACTCCTTTCACCACCACGCTGCGCGCCAGGTTATGCAGCCGCGCGTCTTCGTCGGGTGAGAGCTCCTTACCGGTGAACACCACCACCGGCAGATCACTCAGCACCGGCGTGTCGCGGAACTTCTCCAATACATCGAATCCGGACATATCAGGCAAACGCAGATCGAGCACAACACAGTCAAAATTCTCCTCGTGGACGGCGGCGAGCGCCTCCGATCCAGTTGAAACTACCGTGATATCGATGTCCTCATATCCCAGCAGCTCGCGAATGGTGAACTGCTCCGCCGCATTGTCCTCTACAACCAACAAGCGCTTCCGCCGCGGAGTTGCATACTGCTTGATCCGCGTCAGCGCCGCTTCGATTCCCTCCTGCGTGGTTGGCTTGGTCACAAAGGCAAAGGCCCCTCGCGCCAGGCCGTGATGCCGGTCTTCATCCAGAGTCAGCATCTGCACCGGGATGTGCCGCGTCGCCGGATCCTGCTTCAAGTGATTCAGCACCGTCCATCCCAGCATGTCGGGCAGGAACACGTCCAGCGAGACAGCAGTCGGTTGATATTCGCGTGCTAACTCCAGCGCCTCTGCGCCGCGTGTCGCCACCAGTACCTTAAATCCCCGGTCGCGAGAGAGGTCGCACAACACGCGAGCATAATGAACATCGTCCTCAACAATCAGCAAGACTGCATCGCCCGGCTGAAGATTCTTTCGGTCATCGGCAATGCTCTCGACCACTGGCCGTTCCGGCATTCGGACGATCGAGGGTGCCGAAGGTGAAGCGGACGATCTCTGATCCGTTCCCGAAGAACGGCTCGCCGACGCGCCCACATAAGTCTGCGGCAGATAGAGAGTAAAGGTGCTACCCACGCCCGGCGCGCTGCGCAGCTGGATTTCTCCTCCGAGCAGGCTGGCCAGTTCGCGGCTGATTGCGAGCCCCAGACCCGTGCCGCCGAACTTGCGGCTGGTACCCGCATCGGCCTGCTGGAAGGCTTCGAATATGATTCTCTGCTTCTCCAGCGGTATACCAATGCCCGTATCCGCAACCGCGAAAGCCACGACCGTCGCCGCATTTCCAAGAATCGGGTGATCTTCGCTCCACCCGTCCTTCGCCACGGATACCGACAGCTTGACGCCTCCCTGTTCGGTGAACTTGAAGGCGTTCGACAGCAGGTTCTTCAACACCTGCTGCAAGCGCTTCGAGTCCGTGACCACGCTCGGAGCCAGGTTCGGATCTGTGCTCACCTCGAAATTGAGGCGCCGATTTTCCGCCTCGTGGCGGAACGGACGTTCCACCATGTCGAGCAGGTTGGAAACGAAGACTTCTTCCGCTTCCACCGACACCGTTCCCGATTCGATCTTCGACAGATCGAGAATATCGGTGATCAGGTTGAGCAAGTCCGTTCCCGCGCCATGAATGGTGCGCGAGAACTCGACCTGCTTTGGCGTGAGGTTGCCATCCGGATTGTCGCTGAGCTGCTGTCCCAGCACCAGAATGCTGTTGAGCGGTGTGCGCAACTCGTGCGACATATTGGCCAGGAATTCCGATTTGTATTTGGAAGTAAGGGCGAGCTCTTTTGCCTTCTCTTCCAAGGCGCGGCGTGCTTGCTCGATTTCCTGGTTCTTGCGTTCGACTTCAACGTTCTGTTCGGCGAGCTGTTGCGCTTTTTGCGCCAGTTGCTCGTTGGTCTGCTGCAATTCTTTCTGCTGCATCTGGAGTTCGGTAGCCAGCTGTTGCGATTGCTTCAACAGCCCTTCCGTCTGCATCGTGGCTTCAATACTGTTGAGCACGATGCCGATGCTCGCCGTCAGCTGTTCGAGAAACGCCAGATGCGACGTTGTAAAGCTACTCAGCGACGCGAGTTCGATAACTGCCTTCACGCGATCCTCGAAGAGCACCGGCAGAACGATAACGTTTTGCGGAACCGCTTCGAACAATCCCGATCGAATCGCAATCGTGTTAGGCGGCAACTCCGAGATCAGCATTCGCCGTTTCTCCGCCGCGCATTGTCCAACTAGCCCTTCGCCAAGTTTCAATCGCCGCAGATGCCCATCTTCGCCGTCCCCGGCAAACGCCGAGAGCAGCACCATCTCCGCCGATTCTTCCGATCCCATCTGGTAAATGACGCCTTGTTGCGCATTGACCAGAGGAGACAGTTCCGACAGAAGCATGCGCCCGACCGTTGTCAGATCGCGCTGCCCCTGCAACATGCCCGTGAAGCGAGCCAGGTTCGTTTTGAGCCAATCCTGTTCGGTATTGCGATCGGTCGTTAGGCGGAGGTTATCAATCATCGTGTTGATGTTGTCTTTCAGTTCCGCCACTTCGCCGCTCGCTTCCACCTGAATCGACCGAGTTAGATCGCCCTTAGTGACGGCCGTCGCAACCTCTGCGATCGCGCGCACCTGGTTGGTCAAGTTATCGGCCAGCAGGTTGACGTTGCCGGTGAGATCCTTCCACGTGCCGGCCGCGCCGGGCACGTTAGCCTGTCCGCCGAGCCGCCCTTCCACGCCCACTTCGCGGGCCACCGTTGTAACCTGATCGGCGAACGTAGCCAGCGTGTCGGTCATGTTGTTGATCGTTTCCGCAAGCGCCGCAACTTCGCCCTTCGCGTTCACCGTCAGCTTCTGAGTAAGTTCGCCGTTGGCGACGGCCGTTACGACCTTCACAATGCCGCGCACCTGTTCGGTAAGGTTGGCGGCCATGACGTTCACGTTGTCAGTAAGATCCTTCCACGTTCCGGCCACGCCCGGCACCTGCGCCTGCCCGCCCAGCTTGCCTTCGGTACCAACTTCGCGCGCTACGCGCGTTACTTCGGCCGCGAACGCGTTGAGCTGATCAACCATCGTGTTGATGGTGTTCTTGAGTTCGAGAATTTCGCCCTTCACGTCGACCGTGATCTTGCGCGACAAATCGCCGCGCGCCACGGCCGTAGTGACTTCGGCGATGTTTCTCACCTGGCCAGTAAGGTTGCCGGCCATGGCGTTCACCGAATCCGTAAGATCCTTCCACGTACCGGCCACGCCCGAGACGTTGGCCTGTCCGCCGAGTCGCCCTTCGCTACCCACTTCGCGAGCCACGCGCGTTACTTCGGCGGCGAACGATCGCAACTGCTCGACCATCGTGTTCAGCGTTTCCTTGAGCTGCAGGATTTCGCCGCGCACGTCAACCGTGATTTTCTTGGAGAGATCGCCATTCGCAATAGCCGTAGCGACCTCGGCGATATTACGCACCTGGCCAGTAAGGTTGCTGGCCATGAAGTTGACGTTGTCCGTGAGATCTTTCCACGTACCGGCGACCCCCGGTACCTGCGCCTGTCCTCCGAGTTTGCCGTCGGTGCCGACTTCACGAGCCACGCGCGTTACTTCGCCTGCGAACGCGTTGAGCTGGTCCACCATCGTGTTAATGGTGTTTTTCAGTTCGAGAATTTCGCCCTTCACGTCGACTGTGATTTTGCGCGACAAATCGCCGCGAGCCACAGCCGTAGTCACTTCGGCAATATTTCGCACCTGGCCAGTAAGGTTGCCGGCCATGGAGTTCACCGAGTCCGTGAGATCCTTCCAAGTTCCGGCCACCCCGGGCACATTCGCCTGTCCGCCGAGCCGGCCTTCGCTGCCCACTTCGCGGGCCACGCGTGTAACTTCTCCCGCGAACGCATTGAGTTGGTCGACCATCGTGTTAATGGTTTCTTTCAGCAGCAGAATTTCGCCGCTGACGTTTACCGTGATTTTCTTGGAAAGGTCACCGCTGGCGATAGCTGTCGAAACTTCGGCGATGTTACGTACCTGACCAGTGAGGTTGCTGGCCATCGAGTTGACGGAGTCCGTGAGATCCTTCCAAGTTCCGCCAACGCCCGGCACCTGCGCCTGTCCGCCGAGTTTGCCGTCCGTACCCACTTCGCGAGCCACGCGCGTAACTTCCGATGCGAACGATCGCAACTGATCGACCATCGTGTTAATGGTGTCTTTCAGTTCGAGAATTTCGCCCTTCACGTCGACTGTGATCTTGCGCGACAAATCGCCACGGGCCACAGCGGTTGCGACTTCAGCGATGTTACGCACCTGGCCAGTAAGGTTGCTGGCCATGAAGTTCACGTTATCCGTAAGATCTTTCCACGTACCGGCGACGCCCGGCACCTGCGCCTGTCCGCCCAGTTTGCCTTCGGTTCCGACTTCGCGAGCCACACGTGTAACTTCACCTGCGAACGCGTTGAGCTGATCCACCATCGTGTTGATAGTGTTTTTCAGTTCGAGAATTTCACCCTTCACGTCGACCGTGATTTTGCGCGACAAATCGCCGCGGGCGACGGCCGTCGTTACTTCGGCGATGTTACGTACCTGGCCGGTAAGGTTGCCGGCCATCGAGTTCACCGAGTCGGTAAGATCCTTCCACGTTCCGGCGACTCCCGGCACGTTCGCCTGTCCGCCGAGGCGGCCTTCGCTGCCCACCTCGCGGGCCACGCGCGTAACTTCGCCAGCGAAACGGTTGAGCTGATCGACCATCGTATTGAGCGTTTCTTTCAGCTGCAAAATTTCGCCGCGCACGTCGACCGTGATCTTGCGAGAAAGATCGCCATTCGCAATCGCCGTAGCCACTTCAGCAATATTTCGCACCTGTCCGGTAAGGTTGCTGGCCATGAAGTTGACGTTATCCGTAAGATCTTTCCAAGTTCCGCCGACGCCCGGCACCTGCGCCTGTCCACCGAGTTTCCCTTCGGTTCCCACTTCGCGCGCCACGCGCGTCACTTCGCCGGCGAACGCGTTCAGCTGATCCACCATCGTGTTAATGGTGTCTTTGAGTTCGAGAATTTCCCCCTTCACGTCAACCGTAATTTTTCTCGACAAATCGCCGCGGGCTACAGCCGTTGTCACCTCGGCGATGTTGCGCACCTGGGCTGTCAAGTTGCCGGCCATAGCGTTGACCGAGTCCGTAAGATCCTTCCACGTACCGGCCACGCCGACGACGACCGCCTGTCCGCCAAGTTTGCCGTCCGTTCCCACTTCGCGAGCCACGCGCGTGACTTCCGACGCAAATGATCGCAACTGATCCACCATCGTGTTGATGGCTTCTTTGAGCTGAAGAATTTCGCCGCGTACGTCAACCGTGATTTTGCGCGACAAGTCGCCGCTAGCCACGGCGGTCGCCACTTCTGCGATGTTACGCACCTGGCCAGTAAGGTTGCTGGCCATCGAGTTAACCGAATCCGTAAGATCTTTCCACGTGCCTGCCACGCCCGGAACCAGCGCCTGGCCGCCGAGTTTGCCGTCGGTTCCGACTTCGCGCGCCACGCGCGTCACTTCCGCCGTGAACACGCCCAACTGCTGAATCATCGTGTTCACAATATTCGCGGACCGCAAGAACTCGCCCTCCAGCGGACGCCCATCCACGTCCAACCGCACCGTTTGTGTCAGATTGCCCTGTGCGACCGCTGCAATAGCGCGCGTAACTTCAGCGGTAGGACGAAGCAGGTCTTCAACCAGCGTGTTGACCGAAACTTCCATCTCGCCCCACGCGCCCCGCGACTGATGAAAGCGCGTGCGCTCGCGCGTTCGGCCTTCTTTACCGACCACCTGCCCGACACGCTTCAACTCGAGCGCGATGTGCTGGTTTGCCGCAACAATTTCATTAAAGGTATCGGCAATTTTCCCCGGCAATCCGGTCCACGATCCCGGTAGCCGCACAGAGAACTCTCCATCTCGCATCGTCTGCAGGCTGGCTAAAATCGCCGTCAACTCAGACGAAACGCCATCGGCGGGTTGGACACCGATCTCGCCGCTCTGCCCGTGTTGGTCGCCATTGCCATTCCCGCGGTTCGCCTCGCCATTTGCCACAGCCGTTCCAACGCCCCGATGACTGGCATCCGACTCGCCGTTAGCGACCGCCGTCGTAGCATTCCTATTACTTCTCTTCATGCATCCCCCGTTTTGCCTTGCATGTTCCCTCTTCAGGAAAGAAGGAGAAACCTGAGTCGTGATGGAGCCTCGGTCCGACTCTGTCCCCGCGAAGAACCCATTTAGCCGCAGCCGAATAGGCTGACGTCGATCAAAACGCGACTGTAGATGAAAACTACGGGAATCCCCGGACCGCTTTAATTAGGTAACACGACGGTCACGATTTTGACTCTAGGGTGTTTCCTGTATTGGCCCCACAGGAAGGGCATTTGACGACCTTCGCCAGATCCTCGCGTTCGCAGAAAGATTGCCGATTCGACTCGACAGCCCCTTCTGCTTAGGAAATGGGCCCGCCAGCCTACAGGATTAACCCTAGTGCCAACTTCCTGCGCAGTACTGTATTTTCCCCTAATCGCTGTGCTCAACTGGTGTGGAAGCGTTGCGAACCTGCGCTGGACTTCACAGGAAGAGTATTCCTCTCGGCAGCGATTCTGGAGACCAATCATGCCTCTAAACAAGCCAGCCGCCTACGGGATCTACTCCCAGGACGTTGCTCTACGCGAAGTGATAAGCACACTGAATCAAGCTGGCTTTGGCAATGAAGATATCTGCGTAATGCTCTCCCCCACTCATCCCATTTCCACCGTCGTTCGTGACGCGCGCATCCTTGATCCCACGCGAAAGACCGTGCTCAGCGCCGGCATGATCGGTTGGCTTTCCGACTTCGGCGCGGTCTTGATACCCACCGTCGGTTTCTTTGCCCGTTCCAGGGCTTTCTTCCAGGCCATGATGGCGGCCATGGATTCACCCGCTTTATGCGCCAGTTCTAGGACTCTTGTGGCCCTCGGCTTCCCCGAATTCGAAGCCGAACGCTTCGAGGATCAACTTCACCGCCGCGGCGCCCTTATCTACGTGTCCTGTGCCGAAGCTGCCAGGACGAATTGGGCTATTCAACTTCTGCAACGCACCGGAGCCAGGGAAACCGCAACTCTGCAAACAGAATTGATGTCCGAAGCGGCAGCCTAAGTCCCCGCCGCGAACTTGCGCAAAGACAAAGATTAGGGACAAGAATTTCCCGCCAGCCGCAACTCCGGCGAGAGTCGCGCAACGACCGGTGGTAGCGCCAGATGCTATCTTTAATGACGGCAGCGAATTGCCCACCCTTTATTTCATGGAAGTTCTCAAAACACTCTTTGAGCGCCATTTTCACACGCCCGTCGAGCGAGTGCAGCCGCTTCAGGGCCAGCTAGGAGGATCGGGCCGCAAAATCGTTCGTCTCTCGAGCGATATACTCAGCGCAATTGGCATTCTTTATAACGTCCGCGAAGAAAATATCGCCTTCCTGGAATTCTCTCGCCATTTTCGCCGCCACGGCCTGCCCGTACCCGAGATTTATGGCGAGGATTTAACCCAGGGTGCCTATCTGGAAGAAGATCTCGGCGACGCAACTCTGTTTGAATTTCTTTCCGCACATCGTCAAGGCGCAATCATCGCACCCGAGGCCATCGCCGCGTACCGCCAGGTAGTAGCCGTGTTGCCGCGCTTTCAAGTCGAAGCGGGTCGCGATCTGAATTACAAAGTGTGTTATCCGCGCTCCAGCTTCGATCGCCAATCCATAGCGTGGGATTTGAATTATTTTAAGTATTACTTCCTGCGACTCGCGGGTATCCCTTTTAACGAGCAGGCCCTCGAAGACGATTTCAGAAGCCTCACTAAATTTCTTCTCAGCGCCGGCCGCGATTTTTTTCTCTATCGCGACTTCCAATCCCGAAACATCATGCTGCCTAACGGCCAGCCGTTTTTCCTGGATTATCAGGGCGGCCGCAAAGGCGCCCTCCAGTACGATATTGCGTCTCTTTTATATGACGCGAAAGCCGACCTGCCGCCCGAGCTCCGCCAGCAACTGCTCGACCATTATCTCGACAGCCTGGGTGGCTTCCTCGATCTAGATCGCGCCCTCTTCCTGCACTTCTATTACGCCTACGTCTACGTACGCATCATGCAGGCCCTCGGCGCCTACGGTTTTCGCGGCTTTTACGAACGCAAAGAACACTTCCTGCAAAGTGTTCCTTACGCCCTCAAAAACCTGCGCTGGCTGCTTCACAATGTTGAGTTGCCAGTAGCACTGCCGGCGCTGATGGAAGCTTTCAAAAGCATGGTCGCATCGGAAAAATTGCAGGGCCTCGCCTCCGAGCCGGGAAAAACAGAAAAATTGACCGTGCGCATTTTTAGTTTTTCCTTTCACCGCGGCCTGCCGCAGGACGACTCGGGCAACGGCGGTGGATTCGTTTTCGACGGTCGGAGCCTCCCTAATCCTGGCCGCGAAGAGCGTTTCAAAAGCCTGACTGGCAAAGACGCGCCAGTGATCGAATATCTCAGTCAACAGGAGAGCGTCCATCAATTTCTGGCCAACGCTCAGTCACTCGTGGACTCGAGCCTTGACGCCTATCAGCGCCGCGGTTTCAAGCACCTTATGGTCTCTTTCGGCTGCACAGGAGGCCAGCATCGCTCCGTCTATTTAGCCGAGCAGTTGGCGAAGCAATTGCGCGGCAACAAGGAAATAGACGTAGTACTGCGTCATCGCGAGCAGGACAGTTGGGCCGGCGAAAGCGCGAAATCAGTTAAAGCGCCTGAGTAAGATCGCCGAAGTAAGAGCGCCTGAGTAAGATCGCCGAAGTAAGATCGCCGGAGTAAGATCGCCAAAATAAGATCGCCGAACTGAGAACCGCAGACCAATGAAAGCCATGATCCTCGCCGCCGGCCTCGGTACGCGCTTGCGCCCGCTCACTGACGATCGACCGAAGGCGTTGGTCGAAATCAACGGACGCACGCTGCTCGAGATCACGCTCTTCCGGCTCCGCAGCTTCGGCGTCACGGACGTAATCGTAAACGTGCATCACTTCGCCGACAAAGTCGTTGATTACCTGAAAACGAACGACAATTTTGGCATGCGCATCGAGGTCTCGCACGAGGACGCCTTGCTCGACACTGGCGGCGGTCTAAAAAAAGCCGCCTGGTTTCTTAAGGATTCTGGCAGCCGTTTTGTCGATGCAGCGCCCTTCATCCTCCACAATGTCGATGTGCTGACTACAATCGATATCCGCGCCATGCTCCAGTTTCACGCTGAAAATCAGGCCCTGGCCACTCTGGCCGTGCAGGCCCGCAACACGTCTCGATATCTGCTATTCGATGAGAAGCTTCATCTCTTTGGCCGGCGAACGGGCGATGGAGAGCCCGAACCGATCCAGCCTGCCTCACAAACGCGGGCACTGGCCTTTTCCGGTGTCCACATAATTTCTCCCCGCCTGCTTTCGCGTATGGATGAAGAGGGCGCTTTCTCTATCATCACCACGTATCTGCGTCTCGCGGCACTGGGAGAAAAAATCCTCGCCTTCCCCGCCGACCAATATTATTGGCGCGATCTTGGTCGGCCGGAAGATTTGGCGCAAGCTGCAAACGATCTAAAAGAAAATACTATCTCTCCAGGCATCTAGACCCGGTCCAGATTTCCTTCGTGTTCCTCCGTGCCCGTGGTAATGCTCTTTGTCGAACGCCCCGAAGCTCCAAGCTCTGGCATAGCGCCCCGCAGTCCCTGTCCAACTGATACTCTCAATCAAGACACCAAGAATCTCGGAGACCGCAATCATTGCCGCCAATTGTCAACGCCCAGGAAATCAGCAAAGCCTTTGGCGCCAATCCGCTCTTTGAAAATGTCTCCTTCACCATCTCTGAAAGCGATCGCATCGGCCTGATCGGCCCAAACGGTTCTGGTAAATCCACGCTGCTAAGAATTCTCGCCGGCGACGTAGCTCCCGACAGCGGCGAAGTCTCTCTGCGCAAGCGCACGCGTCTCGCCTACGTCGAGCAAGACTCGCGCTTCGCGCCCGAAGCCACTGTGCGCTCGGTTATAGAAAGCGCCCTCGAGCGCGCCAGCGTCTCTGGCACTGAGCGCGGCGCCCGCTTCGCCGAAACCCTCGGTCGCGCCGGTTTCGAAGACGTAGAAGCCCGAGCCGCCGAATTATCCGGAGGCTGGCAGAAGCGCCTGGCCATCGTCGAGGCCCTGGTGCAGCATCCCGACATTCTTCTGCTCGACGAGCCCACCAACCATCTCGATCTCCCCGGAATCACCTGGCTTGAAGATCTACTGGAGCAGGCTGCCTTCGCCAGCGTAATCGTGAGCCACGATCGTTATTTCCTTGAGAATGTCACCACCGCCATGGTCGAGCTCAGTCGCGTTTATCCCGAAGGTTCGCTTCGCGTACAGGGCAGCTACAGCGCCTTCCTCGAAAAAAAAGAAGAATTCCTGCACGCCCAATCCAAGCGCCACGAAGCTCTCGAGAATCTGGTTCACGGAGAAATCGAATGGCTACGTCGCGGCGCGAAAGCCCGCACCCGCAAGTCGAAAGCCCGCATCAGCAAAGCGGGCGAGCTTATGGGCGAGCTGGCCGATCTGAATTCAAGAACCCGCACCCCCACCGCTCAAATTGATTTCTCCGCCACCGACCGCAAGACAAAGCGCCTCATCGAACTGCAAGATGTCGAGTGCACGATCGGAAATAAGACACTCTTCGAAAATCTTAACTTCGTCCTCACCGCAGGAATGCGAGTGGGTCTCGTAGGTCCAAATGGCAGTGGCAAGACAACCCTGCTGCGTTTGTTGCAGGGCGATCTCGCGCCGAGCGCGGGCGAGATTCGACGCGCCGATTGGCTGCGCATCGTCTACTTCGACCAGACCCGCACGCTCGATCCCGACGTTACCCTCCGCCGCGCGTTAGCGCCCGACGGCGATTCCGTCATCTATCGCGATCGCGTAATTCACGTCGCCGGCTGGGCGGCAAGGTTCCTTTTCACTGGCGAGCAATTAAGCCAGCCCGTCGGCCGACTGTCCGGAGGCGAGCGCGCTCGCGTGCTGATCGCGCAACTAATGCTTCAGCCCGCCGACATTCTCCTGCTCGACGAACCGACCAACGACCTGGATATCCCAACCCTGGAAATTTTGGAAGAAAGCCTAATCGACTTTCCCGGCTCGCTCGTTCTCGTAACCCACGACCGCTACATGCTCGACCGCGTCTCCACCATCGTCCTTGGGCTGAACGGAAAAGGCCGAGCCAACACCTTCGCCGACTATGCGCAATGGGAGCAGTGGCAAGCGCAGCGTTCGAAGGCAGACGCAGCAGCAGCGCCGATTTCGCAGACGCAGTCGGGCTCTACCGCGTCAACGACGACCAAAAAGAAGCTCTCCTACCTCGAAGCGCGCGAATACGCCACCATCGAGCAGCGCGTGGAAGAAGCCGAGCAGTTAGTGAAATCCAAACGCGCAGAGCTGGAAGATCCCGCTAACGCGACCGATGCTCTGCGTCTTGTGGCCGCGCAATCCGATCTTGACGCCGCGCAACAAACGCTGGATTCGCTCTATGAGCGCTGGGCCGAACTGGAAAAAAAGAACGGCTGAGCCGCTGCTTCGGTGACGACTCCAACAAACTTTCAATTACGAGTTAGCTACTTCGCTCTCTTCACTGCGATCCCCATGACCTCGAAGTGCGCACCTCGGACCAAACTCGCCGCTCCCAGAAAAGCCCGAGCTGGAAACTGATCGTGGAAGTACGTCCGATACACGCCATTAAACGTGTCATAGAGGGCGAGGTCGGTGCAGAACACTTGCACCGAGACCAAGTCATCCATAGTCATCCCCTCACTTTCGATGACTTGCTTCACACCGTCCATAACAAGCTTCGCCTCCTGTTCCGCGCTGGCCGGCACCTTGCCAGTGGCATCGAAGCCTATCGTTCCAGCGACGTAAAAGGTGTTTCCGACCATAACGCCGTCACTGAAAGGCAACGCGCTGCGCGCAGCCGAGGGATGCAGAACCACGTGTTTGCGGTCAGTCTCCGCGGCCAACGCCGAGATTGAAAGTAACTGGAGAAAAACTAGTCCGAAAATAAGCGATTTCATTGGAGCCTCGATGAGTGGATTTGTAGTGCGGGAGCGGTTTACGAGCGTGCTCATCCTTCGCGAGGTTTTCCGAAGAGTTGCCGCGTGAATGGTTGAGTTAAATCGTGGTGAAGGCGCCCTCCTATCCGGCCATCGGCCAGACAGGAGAGCGCACATGAACGCTATAGCCCACGAGGACAAAGCCATCACAAATGATGCGGCTTCTTGACTTCTTTCCCCGATGGCGCAACTGCCTGAGGCGCCGCTTGATTGCCGCCGTTCCCGCGCGACTGCTTCTGTTGTTGCGGCGGCACCAGTTTCGTCCCTTGAATATGGTCGAAAGGCACCGTTTGCGCGAACGTCGGCAGATTGTGCGCCCGCACCTGCGTAACCGCCTCGAATCCGGAGGCCAGCGTGATCAACTTGGGCTCGCTGAACGCCGTCCCGAAAAAGCTGACGCCCATCGGCGCGCCAAACGCCATACCCGCCGGCACCTGAATCACGGGATAACCCTCCGGCGCCGCCAGGCTCGACGTGCCATAAATGAAGTGATCGCCGTAGAGCAGGTCGGTCGCCCACGCCGGATTGTCTGTCGCGCTCACCACGGCATCAAGATTGAACTGAGTTAACGCCGCATCAATTCCCATGACCCCGGAGGCCTGATCAATGGCGAGCGCCTGGTTATAGGTCATGCCGCCAAATGCCGATTGAGGATCATCAGGCCCTGTCGCCAGCGATGCCGTCAGCGTCCAGATATCCTGATTGAAAAACGGCATCTCTTCATCGGCATGGGCGATATTGAAGTTGATAGCGTCGTTCAATGTCTTGCCCGCCACCGGTACGCCAACCCGCGTAGCGAAATATTTCTGCACGTCGTTCCTAAAATCGAAGCACAACACCAGCGTCTCACCGGTGCCTGAAGGAAACACGAAACCCGCGGCATCGAGGTCGATGATCGTGGCTCCCGCCGCGCTCATCGCGCTTATCGCCGCTTCGAATTGCGCTAGCACCAGCGGCGGAGTCGGATAATTCGGGTCGAAGCCAGTGAGCCCCGCCCGGGTTACGCCGAGAATCGCGCCTTGCAGCCCGTTAGGATTGAGGAACTGCGTGTAGTCGGTAGGGATGTTGGTCGGACGCGTGAATCGTCCCTGCCATCCCAGCGGAACGCCCCCCGTAGCCGGATCGCGCCCGTCATAAGTTCGGCTCTGCGCCACGCCCAGCGCCACCGCAACGTCCGACACATGTCGCCCGTGCGGGCCGACCGTATCCTGCGTATGCGAAATCGGCACCACGCCCGCCCGGCTGGTCAGACCCACCGTTGGTTTAAGGCCCACCACGCCGTTAGCGTTTGCCGGACAAACAATGCTGCCATCGGTCTCCGTTCCAAACGACACCGCCGTGAAGTTTGACGACACCCCTGCCGCCGAGCCCGCGCTCGATCCGCAGGGATTGCGGGCGATGCCATAAGGATTATTCGTCTGCCCGCCCCATCCCGACCATCCGCTGATCGATTCGAAAGAGCGGAAGTTCGCCCACTCCGAAAGATTCGTTTTCCCCAGGATCACTGCGCCGCCGTTACGTAGATTTTCCGCAACCGTCGAATCGATCAGCGCCGGCTTACCCAGCAGAGCGTATGACCCCGCTGTCGTTTGCATCTTGTCGCCAGTGTCGATATTTCCCTTGAGTAGCACAGGAATTCCGTGCATTGGCCCAAGCACAATTCCGTGCTTGCGCAGCAAGTCGGCGTTGCGCGCCATATTCAGTGCATCGGGATTCAGTTCAATCACCGCATTCACTCCCGGACCATTCTGGTCGATGGCGATGATTCGTGTGATGTATTCCTTGGTCAATTCCACGGAGGTGAGTGTGCCGGCGGCCATCGCCGCCTCGAGTTCCACCACCGTCCATTCATTGTGGGCTGGAGGAAAGCTTTTCGGTTCGCTGTTTTGCTTGGCATCCTGTGCTGCCGCCAGAGGAAGCGCCAGCAAAGCTGCCACAAGGAGAGTGCCTGCCATTCTGACTTTCATGTTGGTCCTCCTGGGGATTTGTGGGAAATGCGATGCCGGGAATCCTGCTACTCGCCCATCAGATTGTCAAGGGGCTCCTGCCAATGTATTGTGCCGCGCGCAGACCGGCAACACGGCGCTCCGCGCGGCTTCTGATTTTCAGCGGCCGTGGTCCAGATGTAAACATTTTGTCAATTCAGATCGCCAACCCCATCAAGCGGCATGATTCAGGCGAGCCGGGATCAGACAATGGAAAAGTTACGTCTACGGTAAAGACCCTAAGGCTTCCCCCACACAAATCGTGATATTAATGATCATCGTGTTCGCTCCAGTCGGCCTTTGCTTCTGATCGCACGAGTTAGTGAGGAAGGTTTGAAAGCCGAGAATTCCGAACGCTACGACAGTATCTTCAGTCGGGCTCTCGAGTGCCGCCACCACGAGAGATTGGAGAACGACAAATGCGCGCCCAGGAAAAAGTTAACGTACTGATGGTGGATGACCAGCCTGCCAAGTTGCTTACCTACGAGGCCATACTCGCCGAGTTGCACGAAAATTTGATCACCGCCCGATCCGGTAGCGAAGCGCTCGACCTGCTCCTCAAAAACGATGTAGCTGTCGTCCTGACCGATGTGAGCATGCCGGGAATGGATGGTTTTGAATTAGCTGACACCATCCGCCAGCATCCTCGCTTTCAGCGCATGGCGATCATCTTTATTTCGGCTGTCTGTCTGAGCGATCTCGACCGGCTCAAGGGCTACCAATCCGGCGCTGTGGATTATATTTCCGTGCCCATTATCCCCGAATTGTTGCGCGCCAAGGTTTCGGTGTTTGCTGAATTGCACCGCCGCGAGCGGCAATTGGAAGCGCTCAACCGCGAGCTCCGCCGTCTTTCCAGCAGCCTGATTGCAGCGCAGGATAATGAACGGCGTCGCATCGCGCGAGAACTGCACGACGGGTTGGGCCAGGAACTAAGCGCCGCGAAGATGGTTGTGGATGGAATTCTTCTTAAGGATGAGGCGGCCGATTCGGTAAAAAAACTGGCGGTGGCCGATGCCAGTGTCATGATTGAGCGGGCACTCCAGCAAGTCCGCAGCATTTCACATCTCTTGCATCCTCCTCTCCTGGATGAGGTCGGTTTGATTTCTGCCATCCGCTGGTTTCTCGAAGGATTCACCAAGCGCAGCGGAGTCAAGACCACCCTCGACGTGCAACCGCGAGAATTCCCCAGGTTTCAACCGGAATTCGAAACGGCCGTGTTTCGTATGGTCCAGGAAGCCCTCAATAACGTCTTCCGCCATTCTGGGGCGAGCAACGGTTGGGTCGCGCTCAAGCAGCGAGATGGGCGGTTGGTCGTAACCGTGCGCGATGACGGCAAGGGAATCGACGCGGGTGTGGTTGAATGCCGGGCTAACAGTATAGGCGTCGGTATCGGAGGAATGCGGCAACGGCTCAAGCAATTCGGCGGCGAATTGCAGCTGCAAAACTGCAATCCGGGCACCCTGGTTGAGGTCAGTGTCCCGACGAACAATTGGTTTTATCAGGAAGAAGCTGCCCCAGCGATTTTAAAAGAAAACTTGCTCGCGGAAGCGGCAGATCTGCTGCCAGCGCTTTCCGTTCCTCTTGCCGCGACTGCTCCCAGGCCAGGCAAAGGTTCGGGACGCCAGAGATTGTCGCCGTAATCGCGATCACCGCCCCGAATTGCAATCGAGTTGCGATCGAATTGAAAATTATGACGGCTTAATCACTTTTCATCTCTGGCAAAATCAATAAATCCATGCTGCACATCCGTCCGCGTTAGCTTAGCGCGCACCTTGTCGCCTACATGCAACCCCTGCCCGCCCTGAGCCAGCAAGCCTTCCATGTGCGGCTGCAGCACGCGAACAAATGTCCCCTTAGGAGTGACTCCCGTGACGATGGCGTCAAACGTCTCGCCCAGCCGATGGCTCATCGCCATGGCCGCGAGCCGTTTCGACATATCCCGCTCGACCTTGCGAGCCGCATCTCCT
>Ga0187859_10000260_pt1 | contig 36251 bp, 27 predicted proteins | sample June2016WEW_10_1_2_FD_133019 | JGI IMG/M metagenome (GOLD analysis project Ga0187859, IMG submission 133019) | Peatland microbial communities from SPRUCE experiment site at the Marcell Experimental Forest, Minnesota, USA - June2016WEW_10_10 | ecosystem: Environmental > Terrestrial > Soil >...
TGTCAAAAGCGAGACCAAGGGGATCAGTGATTACTCGGTAGAGCAGCTTTTGTTCAACATCGCTCTCACTTCGGAGGTCTGTTCGATTGCAATATGTGCTCAACGGCTTAAACTCCCCTAGTCAGGCCAACTCAATCGAACTTGCCCATTATGAGCAAGGTTTGCCGGCGGGCAGACCGCCCACAGAGAATTACGAGTATTACTCCCTCCGTTTTATCCGCCGCACCGAGTGAGGCCAAGATCTATTCCCCTAGCCTAGGCGATGGGGATGTGAACACTGGCCAGGTGTCAAAAGAATCCTTTATTGAGAACATCTCCTTCTTTCGGCTCTCTGTTCTCAAGAAGCGCACGAATATGCTCAAGGAACCTCTGGAAGACGTCAGGAGACAAGGGATGCGCCTCCAGGTATCGAAGATAGGCTTCTTTGGCGGCCTTGCGTCCTTGAGCTGTTGAGAAGGCGCTTCGTACGTTCGAGGAAAGCCTCTTTGCTTTCCGAAGGATCAATACTTCGTCAATATCTGTAGTGGTGGTATTGATAGGCGTCATGTCTAACCATTCGCAAAGCAGATAATATCGAGCGCCGGTGACGCCCATCTTCACGTCGTGAGCAGTGGCAGCAGCTTCTTGAAACATGGTCTTGTCCAAGTTTGTTTTGATTTCAGCCGTTACATACGCAACATGCGTTTCCGCCTCAAGCGTCTCGTCTCCGCTGAACTTCGGAGAATGTGATGTTTTTATGAAGACGCGACGGCTGAGCGCGAAGTCTTGATCTTTGGTTCGAACCTGGAGCCCGGCACCTTTTATCGGAGCCGCGATGTCCGACATGAAGTAGACGGCGGAGAAGCAATTGCGGGATCCGATCTCCAGGTCCTTCGGCAGGCGATCTTCTAGGGCTCGGGCAACAAGGTGAGGAAGAAATTCCTCGATGATGCTGTTGTCCAACTTGAGCTGTCCTTTCTGTCTATATAGAAAATCATCCTCGCTGTCGAAAATTAGATCAACTTCGACTGATCGCTTGTACTCTTCCAACATGCTAACCATCGCGACAACTATTTCATTTTCGGGGGCGCTGGTTTTCTTTAATCGGTCGAGCCAAGCGTGATAACGCTCGATCGCCCTGTTCACATTACCCTGGTCCCTGTTGGGTAACTTCTCGTTCGTAAGCAGAGCGCGAAGCTTTTCGAGATGAGGCTGCGGTAGCTCGATCATTGGAGGTAAGGTGCTCATTCTGGTATTGCAAATGGTGTGTAAGCAGTATTTCGATCAAAAAGCGGGGAAGGAGCAACTTTGTGGATTAGCTGCACAGCTGAATCTAGGTCCGCAAGAACATCTTTCGGGGCGCGCTTTCGGGCATCCAAGAGGATCTCTAGTGCTATGGCTCGTGGATCTTCGCCACCCCCTCCAGCGACATTCTGGAAGTGTAGAACATCCTCGAAGATTTGTCGGCCGAAACGATTGGTAAAGACGCGCTGCTGCGTTAGGCAGATACGAAATCCTGCGCATCGCTGTGCAAGAGACGTAAAGATTTGACCATTGAAGAATGGGGTCTTCCTGACATTCGACTCCTTACCGAGCACAAAGATTAGTCGAGCATCTGGTTTGCACACAAGTCGCAATTGGCACAGTACGGCGGCGATATCGAGACAGTACTGAACTACAGTCAAGAAACGGTTCTGCCTGTGTTTACGGTTCGAACCGATCTCTGATCGCGCAACTTCTAGGAGAGACCAGCCAAGTGCCTCTGCCCCTCTTCGGTGATTCTGATGATAATTGAAAACGTTTATGTAAGGCGGCGACGTTACAACGAAATCGATGGAAGATGGGGAAAGCGGTAGCTGACGCGCGTCCGCCATTTCTACTCTGACAGACGACTGACTATATGGAAGTGCCTTAACCGTCTCGCACAGTTGCGCCCAACGAGCAGAAATTACTTCCTCGAACGAAGGAAAAACGGCCGGGTCCAGGGTAACCGCCAGGGCGGAAAAGAGGATTTCTTGGTACCCGTCCGCAGCCTCGGTAATCAGGTGACGAAAAACCGACTCCAGATCATGAGAGCCCACCTGAGAAGAATGTGAAAATAGACCGCGGCTCTTCAGAACTACCTGCCCGAGCGTGTTTCCCGCCTCGCGTGTCTTGGAAACACGCTGTTCCGGCGGGCAGTTTATGAACCGATACACCTGCGCAAGATAGGCAGCCGCGGGGTTGATTTCGACGCCGATAGCCGGATTACCATTCCTCGCCGCCGCACAAAGGGTTGTGCCGCTTCCAACGAATGGATCAAGTACGGTCCCGTCCGAAGGCGCGTAGGCTGACACAAGGGCTTCGACCAGTTGTGGTGAAAACTGCCCGCGCCATGCAAATGGATTTCTTCGTAAACGCTGTTCTATGTTCAGCACGTTTTGCGGTAAGGGGTAAATCACCCCAGTATTTTCCAGAGGATGCGCCACAGAACCTCCTCTGCCCGATCCAGAAATTTGAACGTGCTGCGCCTCCAGTGGGAGCTTTGTTTTCCGTCCCGTCTCTGCTTTCGAGCCGTAGGTCTTGCGCGAATCTCGGCCAGGGGTGTTTTGCTGGGGCGAGGTGGCAGTTGAAAGCGGAGAGGCTGTTGTATCCGGCTTCACGTTCATCGCTTTAGGGAGCGCTTCATTGCTCCGGCTCCCTGATGGGGAAGAGATCTATCCCGCGGGCCTTCGCGATTCTCCCAATCTCGTCAGTAAAAAACGCTCCCTTGGATGTTCGTATTTGCCCGGCTGCTTCTCGGTACTTGGTCTCGGAGAGCGCGGCGCGGATGTATTCTGCGGGCATCTTCCGCACAACGATATTATAAAACCCACGTGAATGCTGATCGCCGCAAACGGTCAAAATGTCAGTTATCAACATGCGGCGTTCGACGTTAAGTTGAAACTCCGAATCTGAGATGGATTGCTGCTGCTCTCCCCTTTTCAAAGCTGACTTTTCTAAATCGTTAACGTTTAAACGTCTTGTTAATCTCTGCATCTGGTTAGTGTCCGTGCCGACGGTGTCCGTTATAACGGTGTCCGTGGAAGCGGACACGGCAGCACGCTTTTGAGCCATGTCCGGATTTGCGGACACGGTAGGAACCTCGGTTTTATCGAAGATTTTAAGCGACGAAATCGGTTGGATGAAGTAAACATTGTTGCTCCAGCGACCCCGAAACCGCGTCTTCGGTTTGAGGGTCAAAACGGGCTGGCCCTGAAAACGGAAATTCAAGAGGTTTTGAATCCGCTCGTTCACCCGCTGTCGCCGGATGCCCAAATCACGGGCGATTCTGTCTTGGGTCGGATAGCAGTTGCCGTCTTCGTTCATGTACGTTGCGAGGCAGCATAGCATCTTCCAAAGTTCAGCCGGTATCGCCGCGAGTAACCCGCTGTCACGGGCCTCGAAATACATTTTGATGAACATCCGCCGCTCGCGGTCGCCGGTCGCGACGTCAACCTCCGTCTGAAATTCGACACTGACGAGGGGTTTGCGTGGTTCGTTGTTTGGCTGTGACTCCATGTCGTTTAGGGTAAATGTTTGAGAGCGTCCTTGAGTGCGGCCCCGACCTCCGATCTCGTGGCCTTCGCTTTGGAGAAGGTGACGAGGACTTGGAATGTTCGGCCCTTGGGCTTGTGCAAAAACCGGTATCGCCCACTTGCGCGCTTCCGCTTGGCAGGCCGGGAGCTTCGTCTCAAATCTCTCACAGTAGCGCCCGAGCCGTCCTTAATCCTCGCCCACGTTTCCTCAATCTCTTTGGATGATCCGGCGCGAACGAGTTGCAAGAGTTGGCTGCGCGTCCAGATGTCGGACGTTCGACATTGTTTTTTTATCGACTCCGGCAGCTGATTGAGGACCAGGAGTTCGGTCACGCTGGTGCGCGATTTGCCGATGATTTTTGCGAGCGTCTGATCGGTGAAGCCGCGCGCCTGCTTGAGTCGCATGAGCGCCTCGGCTTCTTCGAGCGGTTTCAAGTTTTCTCGCTGCACGTTCTCGATGAGCGCGACTTCGAGCGCATCCTGAGCATCGCGCATGAGCGCCGGAAGCTCTTTGAGACCGACCGCTTTCGCGGCACGCCAACGGCGTTCGCCCGCGATGATGACGAATCCCTCGCCGGCCGGTTCCTTACGAATCAAGATCGGCTGGAGTACGCCCTTCTCCCGGATCGATGCGGTGAGATCGTCGAGCGTCGCGTCGTCGAAATATTTGCGAGGCTGGTCGGGATCGGGGCGGAGCAGTTCGAGCGGAACGTAGAGAAAGCCGGCATTGGCCGCCAAGTGGGAAATGGGGTGTGCGGTGGCCGACGGCCTCCTCGGGCTTACCGCGTGCAGTCCGATTTCTTTGAAATTGAGTTTTTTAGGCATGGGGCGTAACGAGTTCGCGAGCGAGGTTTCGATATGCCTCGGCGACCGGCGAGGTGGGTTCGTAAGTCAAAATGGATTGCGCCGCCGCTACGCTGTCTTTCGCGCTGACCGAATACGGCACGATGGAATCGAACACGGCAGGACCGAATGCGGAGCGGAGGGCCTCCAAGGTTCCCCTGCTGTGTTCCGTCTTCGCCTGGTATTGAGTGACCACGATGCCGGCGATTTTGAGCGACGGATTGAGCTCGCGGCGAACTTCCTCGACGGTATCCAAGAAGTCCCGCAACGCTTGCACCGCGAGGTATTCGCTCGAAACCGGAATGAGCACCTCGTCCGCAGCCGCGAGCGCATTCATGGTGAGCAAATTCAAGGCGGGCGGGCAATCGATGAGCACGATGTCAAACGCTTGGCTGAGCGGACGAAGAACGCGGCCGAGCGATCGCTCTCGATTGATTCTCGTGATGAGTTGGGTCTCGACGTTCGCGAGTTGGCCGTTCGCCGGGATGAGGCTCACGCCCGGCATCGAAGTGGGCTGTATGATTTCCTCGGGCAAGAGCGGGGGCTCGGTCTGCAGCAGAAGGTCGTAAAGCGTGCGCGGCAGCGTTGCAAGATCGAAGCCCAGGAGCTTCGTGAGACTCGCCTGCGGGTCGAGGTCACATAAGAGCACGCGCGTTTTCCCGTCGATCGCCAAGGCGTGCGCCAGATTTAACGAAGAGGTGGTCTTCCCTACCCCGCCCTTATGATTCGCGATGGCGATAATCTTGGTCATGGTCGCGTTGCGGTTTTTGGCAGAACACTCCCGCTCGCCTTTGACAGCGGATCGCCGACCTCGTCCGGTGTCTCGTATCGCTTGAGTTCGCGTTCGATCGCGTCTCGAACAATCGCACTGCGGCTTACCCTCGCGCGGTCGGCTGCTTCGTTGAGCCGTTCGAGCTGTCCGACCTCAAGGGTGACTGATGCGGTAATTTTTTGGAGTTTGGGGTCGCGCATGAAGATGCATTACACGCTCGTCCGCTTGGCGGCACGAATAGTGTACTGATTGATTCATTATACAAAACGAAAATACGACCGCTGTGCATAACTCGTCGGCGAAGGCGTTTCGACGGACGCGCGCGGTCCGCAGAAAGAGGCGTTCGGAGGAATGTCGGACGTCCGACATTCAGTAGGGTTTCAGAACAAAGTGATAAATTCGTCGACCGAGAGGTCGGCTTGCTTGAGGATGGCGTTGAGAGTTCCGCGCTTGAGGTCTCGGCGATGGAATGGAACAACCACCAGGCCCGGCTTGGTTGGATGGCGAAAGAAACGATGCGAGCCGGTCGAGTGGTCCAAATAAAAACCCGCCCGCAGCAGCGCCCGAATAACATCAGTGGGCGTGCAAGCGGGCAGGCGAGGCATGAGTTCCTAGATGGTTATTTCGACGCGCTCCACATTGGCCGTGCCGGATTCAATCGGGATCTCTTCGCCATGCTTCACCAGACTCTCGATGTAACCCCGGATGGCGTCTTTGACCATCGCGCGGGCTTCTTCGATGGTGTCGCCCTCGGTAACGAGCCCCGGAAGCGCAGGAACGGAGACAATAAAGCCACCCTCTACGGCGGGCTCAAAAACGGCCGTGTAGTGATAGTGCGGCACGTGGGCACCTCCTTTCGTTGTTCTCGTGGCAACACTCATGATCTCTTGATTGTAAGGCGCTGGCGTCGCGCGTCAAGCCAAACGCCTGCAGCCTCGCCGCGGCGGATTCAGCGCGTTCTGAATCACGTCGATCAGGGTTGATTCACGAAAACCGCGTCTTTATTTGATTCTGATATCTTCACGACGACTCCACTCGATGTGTTGATTTTACTGTTGTCGGTGAAAATCGCCTCCATGTCGATTCTGGTGCACCAAGTATCGTGCCCATTTGGATTGATGTGGATATGCGTGACGGATCCCACATAGTTGTCCTTGGTAATAGCATTCTCAATAGGAATCGCGAACGGCCCATAATCACCGGGGTCCTTGAACTGCTGGCCAGGAGCTACGTTGCTATTGTCAGCATATTGTATGCCACCCTTGTCGACCCAGATTTGTGTTATCGTATCCTGATCTCGATCGTCGCATTTGGGCATGTGAAATCTTACGTTTAAGGCTGTCAGCGTGGGTGGATCGGCGAACGCCACACTCGTTGTTAGCGCGGCTGCGATAGAGACGATGATCAGAAGCAATCGTTTTTTCACTGGCTCTCCCTCGTTGTTAACTCCGATTGTCGCTTTAGCTACTCGTAGCGGAGACCGCCGTCAAGAGATTTGACTACCGATAGTGAACACGTGACCGCCTTCCTTGGATAAGCTTTTTTTGGTGTCCACCGTAGGGCCTCGAGGGCTATGGGCCTAGCAGACCCTGAGGCGGTTGCGGGATGGCGGGACGTGCCTTTCGGCCCGTAACACCGGATACTGCGCGCCTCGGGCGGGAAACACCGACTTCGGCTGACCCGCCGGACGTTCGGCGCGCGAGAGATGCCACGCGGTCTGACAGCGCACTATTCGCGGCGTCGCGTTCGACGACGGCGCGAGGACGCGCGTAGTACTGGCGCGACCATCGGACGATTTGATCCCGTTGCGACGTTGCGGTCTGCGGCGGCAGAAGGGTCTTCGCGGTGAACGGATGCGAGGTCGTATCGCCAACTTTCAGCCTTATGAAAATGTGGTGCTGGTCGAGGCCGGCGATCTCTTCCACCGCGACCGGCGAAAATTCACGGGCCATATATTCCGCGTCTTCTGCGCCAAGCTTAAAGCTTATCGTGGTCCCCACGTTCCCGAAGATAGCGCCGCGTAGGTCGTCCGAGAGCTGCGCGAGATACTGGTGGCTGAGCACCAAGCCCACTTTATATTTCCGCGCTTCCGAGAGGAGCGTGCTCATGGTCGCCTGAGTGGCGAACGATGGGAACTCGTCGACGTAGAGAAAAAACGGCCGACGATCACGCTCGGGAATGTTCTGGCGCGTGAATGCGGCGAGCATGATGCGCGTGAGAATCATGGACCCCAAGAGCGCCGCCGTATCTTCGCCCAAAGCTCCCTTCGCGAGGTTGACCACGAGCACCTTCCCTTCGTCCATCAGCTTCCGGAGCTCGAACAGATTTTTCCGCTGACCGACGATGTTGCGAACCAAGGGCGTCATGGTGAACTCGCCCACCTTGTTTTGAATCGGCGCGATAACCTCTTCCCGAAAACTGGGACTGTATGCCGCATACTCTTGCTTCCAGAATCGGCTGACGACCGGATTGTGGAGATGCGAAACCACCTGGTTGCGAAATGCGTCGTCGATCAGAATGCGCGGGACATCAAGGAGCGTCGTTCCCGGCGCTTCGAGGAGCGCGAGAACGGCATTCTTGATGAGATACTCGGTGCGCGGCCCCCAAGACTCGGCCCAGAATCTTTTGAAAATGGAAACGAGGCCGGCCGCAATCAAATGATGCTGCGCCTCGTCCACCGCCTCCAGAATGTTGAAGGGCATCGGAAAATCGGTGTCGGCCGGATTCAGGTAAACAACATCCTGAATTCGGGATTTCGGCACGCCATCGAGCACTTCTTCGGCGAGGTCGCCGTGCGGGTCCAAGAGCGCGAAGCCGTGGCCGCGCGAAAGATCCTGCTGCATGAGCATCTTGAGGAGCGTTGATTTTCCGGTACCGGTCTTCCCAACGATGTGCATATGAAAAAGCCGGTCGGTATCGTCAATCCCGACCGCGTGCTCACTTCGCTCCCCTCGGATGTAGTCCGGCATGAAATCCCACGGAGAGGTGCTCGTCGCAAAGATAGTTTTGCCCGCCTGTGGCGGGCGTGGTTGAGGGTGCATGAAATTGGTACGAGACACACGGCAACCGAAGAGGAGCGGAAAGCGCCCGCTCCCCTCTCGGCCGCTCCGCACAGCGCTTCTGTCGCGGAACTGTCAAACCAACCACTCGGAACTAGACCAAGGGTGCCGACTGGTTGGGACAGAGCCGCCCTCAAATGAGCAGGTGGCCTAGCAGCTCCGTCCGCCCCACGCTCTGCCACCAACTGCAAAGCGTGGTGTTTGGACGCGGTGCGGCTGGAGGGTTGGTTCTGGAGGCAGGGGTTCGACCCAATCAGTATAGCTCGCCTATCGCCCTCGCCCTGTGCACTACTCGCGCGGAGCGTGTCCTCTCCCCCGAATTCCTTATCCAAACACGGCGCGCTTCTCGCCGACGGCGGTGGTCCAAACCGGCTGATAAAGAAATTGCTCCGGCGTGAGCACGTCCCATGCCTCTTCGTCCGCGAACCAGAAAAGGTTGAGGCCGCGCCCCTCTTCGTCCACGGCCCGCGCCGAAAGTCGCAAGGCCTCCGCGCGCTCCGCCGTCTTTGCGACGGTCAGCACAATCATCGTTTCGTGACGGGGCCGTATCTCATCCGTCCAATACTGCCAGTAGGCGGCGCACTTCCGAAAAAATGAACTCTGCAGCATCGTCGTTCGCCGCAACGGTTCGGTACTATTGTCCGTTTCGAGAAAAATCGTCGCCTCGCGGTCGCTGCGGTTATCAGAAACGAGAATCACCGCATCCGGAACGAGCGGCAAACTGTCACCGCGCACGCGAACTCGCCCCTTCCAGCCATTCTCCCCCACCCACTGCTCGATTTTGATGAGCCCCTTCGCCTCGGCAAGCCGAAGCGTGGAATAGACCCGCGTGATCATGAGCGGATGCTGAAACGCGCTCGGTCGGAGCCGGCCATTGTTTCGATTCCAGTCGCCCTTCAGCTTGAGCATATCCGCGCCACGCTGCGCGATTGCCCAGACATCCTCAGGCCGCCCTCGTGCCCTCTCGGCATCGAGGACCCGGTACTCATCCAGACGAGACCGAGCGATGCGGCGTGCGGGCCGGTCGAGAAATCGCGCCTCCGTGAGTTTCCGAAGGCGGCGGCGCAGCTTTTCCTCGGTAGGAAAAACCGCCGGAACGAGTACGGCAGCCAGGTTGCTCGTCCCGGCGAATCGGATCGCGCTGAAAAACTCCAAGACCTTGCGGTCCCGTTCAGTCAGTTGGGGGCTTGGGGAGTTTTTTCGCCGCGCGGCGCGGTCGGGTACTTCGGACTTCGTCATTGGAGCGGTGTCCTTCAATTGTATCCCCGTTGGTTAAGCGCGCCAGCCAGAGTCGGTCGCGCTTCTCGGTTTCCTCCTGCGCGATCTGCTGTGGCGAGGAGTAGTAGGGCTGAGAAAATACTCGCGCGAGAGCACGGTCGCGCGCGCTGACCGAGAGCCACGGTTCCTTGACGAGCGGTGCACGCAGGAACACCGCCCGCTTCCCCGGAACCTTGAGCGCAAAATGTCCTCGCGGCTGAAGGCGCAGCTTTTGGAGGCCGAGCGTGAGGAACTCCGCCTCGCTGAGGAAGGTGCGCGCGGACACTACCCGCCGTTTCTTGTACTCATAGAAAGGGACCGCCGTCATCGAGAGCGCCTGCCCCGTGCTTTGGCCGGTGCTGTTACTCACTTGCTCGCCGATTTGGCTCCCGACGCTCTCGCTCTCGCTGTCGGCTTCGCTGTGCGTGCTCGCGTAGCTCTGGGTCGAGGATTCTGAGAATGTCTGGCCGCCTCCGCTCGTCGTGTTCGTTGACTGAATGACATCGCCTTCCGGCGATACCGAGACGCCCATTCCGCTGCCGCTGAATTCCGAAACCGAAGATCCAGACGTGATACTTCCGCCTTCCGTGTGGCTCATGCCCTCGGAATGGCTCCACCCTCTCTGATGACTGCCGCTGCGGCTCTTGCCGGTGCTCGTTCCTGAGGAGCGGCCGAAGGACAAGCTTCCTCCAAACACGAAGCGTCGGGATTCGACCGGCTCAAGTTCAAGATGTTTGATTTCGTCCTTGACCGTATAGGGGTCGAACTCGTCGATGAACACTTCCTTGGCAAGCGTCTCCAGTTCCTCAACCGCGATGCCGCCAAAGAGCATCTTCGTCCGGGCGCAATTCATCACCGAGCTCAGCAGCCGGCCGCTCTGGTCTTCTTCGATGAGCTGGCTGGGATGCTGATGGGCCATCAGACAATGAAGCCCAAGCTCGCGGCCTTGATCGAGCGCGGTGCAGAGATCGAAGGTCGCAAACGTCTGGACTTCGTCCAGAATCAAATACACCGGGGTCCGATGGTTCTCTGGTCGAGCAAACACGTGCGCCAAGACATCGTTCATCAGCAATCTGCCGAGTAATTTCACATCGTCCGTGCGGAGCGGTCGAAACTGTTCGAGATTGATCAGCAATATTTTGTTTCCTCCGATCACGGCATCGAGGCTCAGTCCGCGATTCTGCTGCACGACCATCCGCCGAATTGTCTCGTCGAAGATGAACGGTTCCAGCCGAGCCAGGGTGCTCGCCGCAAGTTCCTCTTGCCGCTTGTCAGTCATGGAATCGAAGTACGCAAGCGCGTCTCGAAGTGGCCCCGCGGAAAGGTCGCGCAACGCGCGCCGACGGGTCGCTGAGCGCGGTCGAATGAGCTGGACGCTGTCAATCAAGGTGAGCTCCAACACGCGCGCGACCGCGAGGACGAGGAACAGGAGCCGGGCAAGTTGCGGGGTCTGATCGAACGAGGCCTGCCCCCACGCCGAGCGAAGCGCCTCCCGCACGGCCTTCGCGTGGGTTGCGGCCGCAAGGCCGTTCGCGGCGAGCGGATTGTACCCGATGATTGCGTTTTCCTCGCCGGGATCGAAGAGGACTAAACGCTCGGTCAGTCCGTCCGCGATCGCCCAATCGCGCGCCATCCGAAAGAGAGACCCTTTTGGGTTCATGAGAATAACGGTTGCCTCGGGCTCTCTCGCGAGCGCCTTGAATATCGAGAGCATCAATCGCGTTTTCCCGGTACCAGGCGGCCCCACCATCTGCACGTGCGTTTCCAGCCAATCGTGTTTCAGGGACACTGCTTGTCCCGATGTTCTATCGGTACCCATCAAAAGCGGTTTACGTTTTATCGGTAACATGGAGTTGTCCTCGTCTGGATTTCGCGCGTTATAACGTGTTTGGTCCGTTCGGATCCTCGTCATCGATGATTTGCCCAATAACTTCGCCTTCGAGACGAGCACGTTCGTCGGAATCGAGGTCAAATTCATCGAGCATTTTTCGGGCTTCGATGATGCCCTCAAGTCGAGTTCTCGACTTCTCGATTTTGTCCCAACTGCGAGTTCGCTCGCGCCGAATCATCCGGTCGCGAAATTCCTCCGGACTCGGTTTTCTTTTTGGCACGAGTACCGGCAGTGGTTTCGGTTCAGGACGCTCGACGTCGAAACGCTCGGCCAAGTTCAACGCCTTCATCTCCCAGATTGCGATTCGGTAAATTTCCGGACGATCTCGTTGCAGCATCGAGATGAGCACCGCGTCCTCATGCAGGCGTTGGTAGTTCTCAATGATGCGACCGCGCTCTGCCAGTATCTTGTCTTTGTTTTTTCGCGCGTAGTCCGCAAGAAATCCCTCGTCTCCCAGATGCTTTCGAATCTCGAAGCGAAGGCACGCGGCTCGGAATCTGCCACGGCATGCCTCCTCTTGACTCAGGCGCCAACGCTCCAATCGCCTCGCTTCGTGTTCTCGCGCCGCCTGAGCCCGCTCGATTCTTTGGATACGGACCTGCTCTTGATACGACGCATCCTTCCTCCGCCTCTCGGCGATCGCTTCGTCGACCTGAATCATCACTACGGCGAAGACAAAGAGAGTTCCGAGGATCCAGGGCACGGCCATGGAATCACGAAACCAAATCGACCATGGATTCGGAGGCGAAGGCGCTATGCGCGAGATCTCGGCGCACAGAAGTCCCGACACCTCGCCGGACTGGTCGAAAAGGAGATCCAGTCGGTGCCACCCGAGAAACTTCGCCGATAGCGGATGCCCGTTTCCGTTCACCCGAAAAGCGTACTCATGGGTGGCGCGTTCGCTCTTTACGACCGTCGCGTCGGGTTCAAACGCGACATTCTGCCCCGCATACGTAAAGTTGCGAGCCGCGTCCGTCGAGTAAAGCGCGTCCGCCTGGACTTCGTGCCGTTCGCTTCTATACGTCGCGATTCCGGTGACTGTCACGAGGTAGGACGACTCGGGATCGAGAATGGTCCTGCTGAAAACCTCCTTCCCTTGTGCTCCCAGGTACATGATTTCGGGTTGTTCGTTTTCCGCTTGCGCTCCGCAAACCGATGCACCTGCAAGGAGACTCGCGGCCATAAGCAAAACCCCGAACTTCGTCCGTATTGTTCTTTTAATTTTAGGGTCCATATGCCCTCACTTGACGATTCTCGGAACCCATTTACACTGAAGTGCGTAGGGTCTCGGGGTTCCTAAGAGGCACAGCGAAGGCCGGTAAGCTTTCAACGCTGTTCCTCAACTCGAGGCCCTTTTTCTATTTCCAACGCCTCGTGACGTTTCACGGGCGGAGGTCGCGGCATCGCATCCGGGTTGGACAGCGTCCACTTGACGGCACGCGTTGCCGTTTTACGATTGAGGAAGCCGGTCCCAGTTGACGACTCTGGAGCTCGGTGGGCGTACGGGAAAGACGGGGGCCGGCGCGCAGCCTGATAAGTGCAAGCGGCTGGGGTCTGCCACGAGACATCCCGTAAGTTCCCCTCGCAGCCTCTCGCTCGCCGGCTCCCCCACGCCTTCGTCTGTTCGACACGCTTCCCGGTGCTCGAAGCAAAAGTCGTGACCGTCCAAGCCCTGCTCAGCGCGGGGCCTTTTTCTTTGGTGTCAGTAGCGGTGCCAGTACAGGATCGAAAACGGTCGAAAATGGCGCAACGTGGCAGAAAACAAATTTGCAAGAAAGGGCTCATTTTGCTGGCCTTTTCCTGGTGTTTGCAGAGGTTTTTGGGTTTGGTAAATCAGGCTTACAAGCCGGGGGTCGCAGGTTCGAAACCTGCACCGCCCACCAATAAAATCACCACTTAGGTACTGCCACGCTTAGTCAGGCCGCTAAGCGATCGTAAGGCGCTTCAATATCGGGAATTTCGCTACATCGGCGACGAATGCGAAGGCAACCGCCGCGGCCAGAGTGCCGGCCACAAAGATGACCGGCAAAGCCGTCATTGCGATTCCGCAGACGGCCAACGCCGAGGCGATCAGGACATCCGCTACGGACGACAGAACCAGCCAGCCGCTTGGCGTGGACCACAGGCGCTGGCGTGCGCGGATGGCATAGAGCGACGCCTCATTGCCGAACACAATGGCGAGAAAGGCGATGGTTTGCAGCGCCTCGATTCCAAGCCCCAGCCGGAATTTGCCGACGGCCAAAACGGCCGTGCAAAAGGCTAACTCGCAGAGTCCCATGAAGATCCCCACTATCGTCAGGTTGCCGATTCGCCACGCATTGGACAGCCGCGAGGGACTCACGTTGTCGGTCGTCAGCGACATGCCCAGGAAGTCGCCGGTGAGCATAATGATAACCATCAGCATCTGAGTCAGGATTGCGTGTCCGGTCATGACCAGACCGACCACCAGGAAGAGCACCTGCACGATCTTTTTGTTAACCGAACTCAGCGTATAGGTCAGGATGCGCTGAAAGGTCATGCGGCCTTCCTTGACCGAGGCCACGATGCCGCCGAGTCCTGGCTTGGTCAGCACTATGCCGGCCGCCGACTTGGCAACGTCGGTGGCGGTCGACACCGCGATTCCCATCTGTGCCTGGCGCAATGCGGGCGCGTCGTTGGCGCCGTCGCCGCACATCGCAACATTGTGGCCACCCTTCTGGAATACCTTCACGAGTTTGTACTTGTCCTCCGGCAGGACGCCGGCGAAGACTGCGAATTGCTCGGGCTTCACAGTTTCGCCGATCGGCCCGGGCGGACAAACGGCTCCATCGAGGCCAACCGCACGAGCCACGATTTCAGCCGTCGCAGGGGCGTCACCCGTCACCATCACCGTGCGCACGCCCAGAGTGCGCATCTCCATGACCAACGCCGCCGAGTCAGCTCGCGGCGGATCGCTAAGCGCGATCAATCCCGCCAGCCGCATCGCCGCGGCGGGGCCGGCCGCGACCGCGAGCAACCTGAAACCCTTCGCCTCCAGTTCCTTTGCCGCCGCGGACAACTCCGCCAATGGCGGTGCAAGGCCACTCACCGCGGCATAAGCTCCCTTCACGATCCGCATGGCGCCGCCTCCGCTTGGATCCACGGCAGTCGCCTCGGACGTCTTCTTTGCGGGATCGAAGGGGATGAACTTAGTCAGTTTCGGCAGCTTGGCGCCCTTGGTCGAGGCGGCGGAGCGAATGGCGGCATCGACAGGATCCTGCCCACCGTCCGCGCTCGCTACCGCCGCAAGCCCCAGCAAACTGGCCTCGTCGAAGCCCGGCGCGGGATGGACGGCAGTCACCGTCAATTCGTTGAGCGTCAGCGTGCCGGTCTTATCCACGCATAACACGTCGATACTTGCCGCTTCGTCCACGGCCGAGAGCCGCGTCGGAAGCACGCCGAGGCGCGCTAGCGCGCGGGCGCCCAAAGCAGCCGCAACGGTGAAGGTTGCAGGCAAGGCCACCGGTATCGATGCGAGTATCGCGGTCAGCACCAGCGGTATGATATCGGCAAGCGGCATCGCGAGCCGGTAGGCATACGCCACCAGCATGACGATGACGACGCTATTGAACATCGCGAGATTGCGCACGACGCGGAGCACCGCCTTCTGCTCCGAACTCGTGACATGAGCGGTGCGGACCAGCTCCGCAGTGCGTCCAAACTTCGTGCGCGGTCCGGTCGCCGTGACCTCTGCGACCGCCTCACCGCGCCGCACCAGCGCGCCAGCATAGGTCTGCGCGCCTGCACCACCTTCTATAGGTATGGATTCGCCGGTGAGCATGGACTGATCGAGAAGGACTGAGCCCTCGACAATGTGCACATCGGCCGCAACCACGGCACCCAGCGACAGCTTCACAACATCGCCCGGCACCAAGCCGACCGCTGGCACAGTCTTCCATACACCGTCGCGCCTGACGGACGCGTTCAGGGCCAGCCGCGACTTCAGCGCGGCAAGAGTCGCCTGTGCGCGCGACTCCTGGAAAAACCCGAGCGCGGCGTTGAACACCAGCAGGGCCGCGATGACCGCCGCCTCGACGTACTTGCCGAGCGCAATCTCGAGCACGATCGCCGCCTCGAGCATCCATGGAACGGGCGTCCAGAATTTGCGCAACGCGGAACGCAACGGATGCACCGTCGCGTCGGGCATCGCGTTGGGGCCGAATTTCTTGAGCCGGAGGTCGGCCTCGTCACTGGTAAGGCCGGTCGTCGAGCCATCGCTAGCGCTGGAAGAACCAGCCCTGGGCGCATCTGCGAAAATTGACGCCTCTGCCTTTTGCCAGTCGCCGATCTCGCTTCCCGGTCCGCCGTGGCGCGCCTGGAATATCTCGTAGGCGCGCGTGCGAATCTCGTCCGCGCTCGGCTTCGACTGATTGGACTTGGTAACACTTGCCTCGGACCCATTTTGCGCGGAGTCCTTTGAATCGATTATGGTCTTCGCCTCTTCCGCGGAACTCTTTTCAGTAGCCATCTCTTAGCCCCTGCCAAATTCATTCCATACCGCGCGGACCGTCGCGACCATTTCGACATCTGGGTGGCGTAGGATAGCCCTCGAACACTTGTTACCTGTGCAACTGTGAAAGCTAGCGGAGCATCAGTTGTGGACTGTAAGCCGAATGCATCTCCTAACACCGTGAGCTAGAACTGCTCGGTGGAGTAGCAAAGGACCGTTTCTCTATTTTATCTTAGCAGATTCACAGTCAGGCTCCGCTGGCGATCGGTACTATTGGTTCTTCAGATAACTACCCGATTTGTCGTTCCGATGCCGTTGTACGCCACACTCCGCCTGGGGTGTTCATGTGAATGCGACCATGGCTCGCTCCTTGACTGTAGCTCGTCACAAAACGATTCGGTTGGTCAAACAGAAGGCTAGGAGTTTATGTCATGACGACAATAAACTCGGTTGTAGCCATCGACAAGACTCACATTCAGGCATAGCAGGCTGTTAGGAACCTGCAGAAGTCCGGATTTGACATGAAGATACTGTCAATCGTCGAGTGTGATATTCGCGTCAGCCCGCAGTGAAGCGAAATCCAGATGAAACACTTTTGACCATATGCCCGGCGCGGACGCGGGCAATGCGACTCGCGACATAACCTTTGTCTGCTGACTCCGCGGTGAACGCATTACAAACCGTCGTTTGCTGAATCTGGAATCTTCGCGGACACGAAGCAAATTTGTATCCCCTTGCATTCAAACTGCGGTACGCTAAAATACCGTTTCGAGTGATACTTCCCCGCCGACATTTGCAACTGGTTGCCACGATTCTTGTCGCGTTGAGCATGGTGGCCTTCACGCCTCGATTGCAGCGTACGCACTTACGCGTCTCCTGCGGATCGACCGAGGGCACAACTCTCACCGGGGCACAGCGGTTCACCAATGATTCGTCACGTCTGCCCGATCTCAAGGCTGGATGTGAGGCAAATAGCGTTCCGTTACCGCAGCATCTGAAGCTTATAACCGACGATCAGTCCGCCACACCATCACTGAGTTTCAGAATTACGACTCCTTCCGTACGACCAATAGTAAGACGGTACAAATTGCTCCCCACGCGCGCGGAAAGCCAGGACCCGCTCTAAGCAAACTTCATACTCGTGATTCGCTAGCACGCGAGCAAGTATTCGCGGGCGGTTGTGGTCAAGTTTAAGATTCACCGGCGCAAGCACTTAGCCGGGGATCGGGAGTTTGCATCGTGCCAAGTTTCTCGCTGCGCAATCCGTACACAATCATTGTCGGAGCGCTTGTGATCGTGATTCTGGGTGTAACCGCGTTTTCGCGGATGGCCGTAGACGTCTTCCCCGACATTAAAATCCCCGCGGTTGTGGTGGCTACCTTCTACCAGGGCATGCCTCCGCTTGACATGGAAGACAACATAACCTTCCGCTACGAGCGATTTTTTACACTGGGCAGCAACATTGAGCATATAGAGTCGCGTTCACTGTCAGGCGTGAGCATCATCAAAGTGTTCTTTCAGCCAGGCACCAATATCGAGTCTGCGGCTGCGCAGATGGGAACGCTGGCGATGGCTGATCTCGGAATCATGCCCCCGGGCACGCTTCCACCGCTGGTGCTGCAGTATGACGCATCTTCTCTGCCGGTGGTGCTGGTCACCCTTGAGGGGAAGGGTTATGACGAGACGCAGCTCGAGGATCAAGCGCGTTACAACATTCGCAACCAGCTCGCTACGGTGCCGGGCGCGTCCGCGCCGATTCCCTTTGGCGGCAAATTTCGCCAGGTGATGGCGTACGCAAATCCTCAAGCGCTGCAAGCGCGTGGCCTGTCGTTGATGGACGTCGTCCATGCGCTCGACACCTCCAACCTCATCTTGCCCGCAGGTGACGTCAAGATCGGATCCAAAGATTACTACATCTACTCAAACAGCATGATCGAAAAGGTGCCCGATATCGGCCAGGTACCCGTGAAGATCGGACGTGGTCAGGCACCAGTGCTGATCGACGATGTCGCCAAGGTCGAAGACTCATCTCAAATTCAGTACAACAAGGTGCTCATCAACGGGCAACCGTCAGTATATGTCCCGGTTCTCCGGCAGGTCGGCGCGAATACCATTTCGGTGGTGGATGGCATCAAGCAACTGCTTCCGAAGGTCTTCGGCCTTCCAGCCGGGATGAAGCTTAAAACCATCTTCGACCAGTCCATTTACGTCAGGCAAGCGGTGGCTAGTCTGGAACATGAGGCTATATCCGGTTCGGTTCTGGCCTCGCTTGTGATTCTCATATTTCTCGGCAGCTTCCGATCGACCTTTGCGATCTTTCTGTCGATCCCACTTTCCATTCTGGCCGGCGGATTCGGTCTCTATATCAATAATTCGACCATCAACATCATGACGCTTGGCGGGTTCGCGCTTGCGATCGGCCGGCTGGTCGATGACTCGGTGGTTGTGCTCGAGAACATCAATCGCCATCTGGCAGACGGCAAACAGCCGCAAGCGGCCGCACGAGAAGGCGCTGAGGAAGTCGCTCTGCCGGTTCTCGCCTCGACGATAACTACCTGCATCGTCTTCTTCCCTGTCATGTTTCTGTTTGGAGTCGCCAAGTATCTTTTCAGTGCACTGGCGCTGGCGGTGGTGTTATCGATGGCCGCGTCGTACCTGGTCAGTATGAGCATAATACCGCTCTACTGCGCTCGCTTTCTTACCAGCGAACAGGCGCTCGCGTCGGAACATGGCGAAACATCCGGTATATTCGCGGCCTTCAATCGCGCATATGAGCGCTTCGCCTCCGGTTATGAACGTCTTCTTGAAAACGCGCTGGGCCACAAGTCCGTGGTCATCGCCGGCGTCGCGATCCTGTTCGTAGTCAGCATCGCGATGTATCCGCGTCTCGGTACCGAACTGTTTCCCGAGACCGACGCCGGAACCTTCACGATCAATTTTCGCGCGCCAGCCGGCACTCGTATCGAACTGACCACTGATATGGCGCGTCAAATCGAAGTCATTGTCCGCAAGGTGATTCCACCAGACGACCTCGACATGGTCGTTTCGAATATCGGAATTGCTCCCAGCATATCCGCGATTTACTCACCTAACGCGGCCCAGGACTCAGGTTTCATTCAGGTTGCACTCAAGTCCGGTCACCGGCGTCCGACCAAATACTACGTAGCCGAGTTGAAGCAACTTCTCCCTGCACAACTTCCGGATGCCCGGACCCTGTTTTCCTCGGGGAGCATCGTCGACTCGGTTCTCAATCTCGGGATGATGGCCTCGATCGATGTTCAGTTTGCCGGTAACAGCTTTAGCGAGCTTAATAAGACGGCCAAGGAACTTGAGGAGAGAATCAAGCATTTGCCGGAGGTTTCGCAAAGTTTCATCGTACAAGAGTCGAACTATCCGACACTAAACATACAGGTCGATCGCGTCAGAGCGGCGCGCTTGGGCGTCGCACAGCAGGAAGTCATATCGAATGTGATCACCGCACTCGATTCAAACCTTTATATCAAGCCATCGATCTGGATCGATCGCGCAAACAAAGACGACTACTTTCTAACGGTGCAGTATCCAGGTTCCGACAAGGGCTTTGATTCTCTGGAGGTCCTTCAGAACATTCCAATCGAGACCGTTAACAAGGAGACCGGGCACGCGCAGAGTCTGTTGCTACGAGATGTGGCGTCGATTTCTCCTGAATTCCACCCTTCCGAGGCAGATCACTACAGCATTCAACGTGTTGTCGATCTGCTCGTCGCGCCCAGCACCGAAGATCAGGGTGGCACGCAAGAAAAGATTCAGGACCAGGTCAGCAGGATGACCCTGCCTCCCGGAGTCTCTGTTAGGTATCGTGGCGCGGTAAGCTCGATGCACAAATCCTTCTCTAGCTTCGGCTTCGGGCTCTCGCTGGCGGTGATTCTGCTATACTTGGTGATGGTGGCTCAATTTCGGTCTTTCCTAGACCCCCTCATCATCATGTTCGCGGTCCCGATGGGATTGATAGGAGTCATTTGGACGCTTTGGTTAACCGGAACCACGCTTAACATCGAGTCATTCATGGGGATCATCGTGATGGTCGGTATCGTTGTGTCGAATTCGATTTTGCTCGTAGACTTCGCCAACGAAAGACGTCGCCAAGGACAAGAGTTAAGACGCGCGACGGTCGAGTCGGCTCGCATAAGAATGCGCCCAATTTTGATGACCGCCCTGGCGACAGTGGCTGGCCTTATGCCGATCGCGCTGAAACTAGGCGAGGGATCCGAAGCGTCAGCTCCTCTGGCAAGGGCGGCAGTGGGCGGTCTGATTGTTTCCACCGGGCTCACGCTGTTTCTCGTCCCTTGTGTCTACGAGTTCTTCTATCGGCGGATTCAACAGACAACGGCCGTGCGGGCGCCCAACGGGAACTGACGCCGATGGCCATGATTTTTTTCAACGGAGCGGCGGCAGATAATCGGTGACGACGCAACGAAGTCAGCATAGCGGACGGTCGCTTACGTGAGCGCTGTCTTGATCGCGAATACTGACGTGCGTGATCCGCGACAATAACGAGGTAGAGCAGTGAGGAGTATTGGTTGGGCGGTAACGGCTATTTTGTCAATCGCCGTTTTCTCGGCGGGCGGGTGCAATGCGCCGGTTACCATGACGATACCTCAACGAGCGACGGTGGACGTTGTCCATCCGCGTCGCGGTGAAATAGCCAAGACTATCGACTTGCCAGGCGATGTAGTGGGTTTCTATGAAGCCGCGCTTCACTCGAAGGTCACAGGATACTTGAAGACTATTAGCGTCGACAAAGGCGACTCGGTGAGGGCGGGTCAGGTACTGGCCGAAATCGAGGTACCGGAACTGCAGTCGAACCTGGTGCGGTCGCAGGCGAGCCTCGAAATCGAGCGCATAACTTACGATCGTCTCAAGAAGGTTCAGCAGAGTGACTCACGGTTAATCTCACAGCAAGACGTCGATATGGCCTACGCGAAGTATCGCGAGGCTCAGGCCGCGGTAGCGACCCTGCAGACTATGTTCGGATATACCAAAATCATCGCCCCTTTCGATGGAGTAATCACAGGCCGATTCGCCGATCCCGGGGCGCTGATCCGCGCCGGTGGCGGTGACCTTGGGGTTGATGAGACCTCGGGGTTGATCTCCCCGGGAGCTACCGAGGGCGCCGGAGGACACCGTGAGGGCGGCGGGCCGATCCTGACGCTTGCCGACATAGATAAACTGCGTATCTATACCTACGTTCCGGAAGCTTCATATCCGTTCATCCATTTTGGGACCCCGGCGACGCTGCGTTTCGATGAATTTCCCGATCGAGTATTCAAAGGCACCGTTGCCAGATATGCGTCGTCGCTCGACCTCGCAACACGGACAATGCTGACCGAGATCGACATAGACAATCCAAAACGCATAATTTACCCGAGGAGCTATGCACACGTCACTATCGAGCTGGTCCGGCATCCTAACGCTTTGAGTGTCCCGGCCTCAGCGATTCACGGATCCAGAGACTCGGCGCGCCTGTTGATCGTGAACGACGGTCGTCTTGTCGAAGTTCCGGTGAACACCGGAATTAGCAGTGGCGCCTATGTCGAAGTAACGTCGGGCCTGTCCGCCCAATCACTGGTGGTAGTAACCTACAGCAACACTCTCACTCCGGGACAGCAGGTAGTTTGCCGGATCCAGAACGGAGATATGCAGGGTACATCATCGTCGGTTCAAAGTTCCGACTGAGCTGAACAAACTAAAGAGTCGACGCAACATCGATGGTGGAACAGGCAGGTAATCTGACAATGGAATCTTCGCGAATCCTGGTTCTTTGCGCATGCGTGCTCCTTTCGGCGCATCGCGTCGCTGATGCAGCGGGCCCTACGGCGGGGATACCCGGTGATGCGCAAGCTACGGCATCCGCCCCCGGGACGCCAATGATGCCTGGAGAGAACTGGCCGCTAGGGACTTCGTCGACTGTCAACCCCTCGACCCTCAGCGTAACAGCTCAATCCCAGCCCACCAACTCCACCGGAGGGCCGATTCCGCCAGGCTCCCAATTGACGCTCAAGGATGCAATCGCGATCGCTCTGAAATATCACCCAAGACTGCAGGAAGCAGCGGACAACACCAGCGCCGCGCAGCAGCAGATCGGCCAGGCGCGATCATACCTGGGACCGCAACTCTTTGGCGCGGCACAATATCTGCGCAGCACCGACAACGGCATCGGCAATGCAAGTTACTACAATCCCGACGGAGCATTTCCGCGATTGACTGGAACAAATCACGCCCTGCCTTCAAATGATGTTTCGCAAAATTCGGACACCAGCAATAACTACATGGGGGGCGTGATGCTCTCCCAGTTTCTTGTCGACTTCGGCCGCCGGCATGGCTTTGTTTCGGAGCGCCAGTTTGAGGCCGCTGCCGCGGCTGCCGATCAACAGCTCACCGAGCTTGATCTGATCTTCGAAGTCTCTCAACGATACTTCGCGTTGCTGCAGGCGAAACGATTGATCGCGGTTTACGAGAAAGCAGTGGAGCAGCGCCAGTATCACCTGCACGAGGCCCAGGTTAAGGCTAATGCCGGCCTGCGGCCACAGATCGATACCTATGTAACGGAAGCCGAAGTGGAGCGAGCCCAATTGCATCTTGTCGATGCGCGCAATGAGCACGAAGATGCAAAGGTTGCCCTCGACAATGCTTTGGGGCTGAGTGACTCGGCGCCTGGATACGAACCGGCAGACATCTTAACTTACTATCCGGTTAAGGATTCATTGCAGGTTTTGCTTGACACCGCTTTTCGGTCCAGACCTGATCTGACGGCGCTTCAGGATCAAGCAAAGGCGATGGGAGCGAGAATCGTCCAGTATAAGAGTGACTACTATCCTACTGTCAACGCTGTAGGCGGGTACTCGGCGTTGGGGACCGGGACTCCTGCTGTAAACAATTTCAACGCCGGAATAGTAATCACCTGGCCAATCTTCAACAGCTTTCTTACCACTGATCAAATTGCAGAGACCAGGCTTCGGCAACACGCGATCCTTCGCGCGATCGAAGACCTTCGGCAGGAAGTAATCTTGCAGGTTCATACCGCATTTCTCAATTGGCAGGCTTCTCTTCAACGCATCATGCGCGCGGAAAAGACACTTGCTGCTTCGCGCGCGGAACTGGAACTCGCGGAGAAGCGCTACGAAGCAGGGCTGACGAGTATTATCGAACTAGAAGATGCGCAACGTAACTATACTTATGACGATGCCGCGTACGCCGACGCTCTCTATGGATTCTCTACCACCAAGGCAGCGGTTGACAGAGCGACAGGCCGATCGCTGTCGGAAGTCCAGCGGTAATAGCCAATTTGCAACGAGCCTCCGCATCCTAAGGGAAGCTATGCTGAAATATACCAAGATATTGTGTGCGTTTGACTTCGATGGAAATTCGACGGCCGCATTGCTTCTGGCGAGCGCATTAGCCAAGGAGAACAACGCCACGCTTCACATACTGCACATTGCCAGGGTGCCTACCCAGGATATGGACGTCCCGCTTCCGTTTGATGCCGAACCTCGTTGGGAGAAGGACGCCAGAGCCAAGCTCGCGCAAATTGCCAAAGACACGACGACGGCAGGAGTGCAATATGTGATCGATGTCAGGACGGGAGTGCCTGATATCGACATCGTGCGAGTTGCTCGCGAGCTCGCAGTGGACTTGATCGTAATAGCTACACACGGGCGCACCGGTTTCAAGCATTTCGCTTTAGGGAGCGTCGCCGAACGTGTGGTCCGGGAAGCGCCCTGCCCCGTGCTTGTGACGCGAGCGACGTTTCCAGCATCCGTGCCTGTTTCACGCTCACCATAAATCAAAGAGTCATCGACATTTTCCGGCGTGCCTCTCGCGCTTTGGCGCGAATCCCTGCCCGAGGTTTCGGGCTGCCCGCCTGGCCAGCGACCACGTGATCGATATTTCCCAGGTCGGTGCCAGATTCAATTACGGCAGAAACTCCGCCCGCGCCACCGTGACCGCGTTGGCGGTAATATTGGCGAAGCCCGCTCTTAAGAAGGCTCTCTGACTCAGGCCGGCCGCTTTTTCACCCGCCGAGTCGGTGATGATTTCGCCGCTGGGGTTTTCGGTCTGACTGTGAGCACCGGGCACGGCGCTTCCCGGACCACACGTTCGGTAACGCTACCCAGAACGAAATGACGAAGACCCCTGCGTCCATTAGTCGCCATTACGATCAGGTTGGCGCCCAATCGTTTCGCTGCTTGAAGAACCTCGACGCCTGGATCGCCCGTCATGACTTCGATTTCGTAGCGGGCTTTGCCATTGACTTTCCCGCGCGCCAGCCGCGCAAGCTTGGTTCGCGCGGCAGCCTCCATCTTATCGAAAGGTAACGCCACCTCAGGTCCGGGAGGTATTGCAACTACGTGAAGCAGGTAGAGAGTCGCTTTTCGCTCTTGGGCGAGTTCCAAGGCAAGCCGCAGAGCCACGAGCGAGTTCGGGTCGAATGCAACCGGACAGAGAATCCTTTCGAATTGAAGCATCTGGTCCCTTTTTGACAAACGCAATCCGGCAGTTTCGAGCAAACGCCCGCAACCGCTTGCGCTGTCGATAAACCTTACGACGTATACATTAGACGCCGCAAAATTGGGACCGTGAGGAAATCGGCGCACGGCCCTCCATTTCGGGTTATAAGGGCCGTGCGAGAAAAAGTTGCGCGGGAATAAAAAACGTGCAGATACAATCACGCGCCAAGTCAGGCACCGGCGCGTGATTCAGAAGACCATTGAGGGCTTCACTCGCAACAGTCAACTGCGACCATGACCGTCCCCGTGTCCGCCGCCTCCGTGTCCGCCACCCGTATGCGCTGCAACTGCATGCCCGCTGCCACCGACAGAACGACCACCGCCAAATGAATGCCCACCAGCTAGCCCATTGCCACCGACGTTATGTCCGCCAGTGAATGCATGTGCGTCGCGATATAAGCCATGATTCCAATCATGGCCACCGTACCATCCATCGCCCCATCCGCCGTACCCGCCTCGGAAACCAGGTTCATACACAGGGTATCCGCCGCCATATGCATATGACGGACCCATGCCGATGCCGGAATATGCAGGGGACCCATTTCCACCGCCGTAGCCGTATCCAGGACCGTAGCACCCTTGAAGCGCCAGCATTCCAAGCGCTAGAAAAGGCGCCGACAACATCAAAATTTTGCGCTTCATTTTCGTTTGCCTCACCTATAAGACGTCGAACTGGACCCGCTCGATACACTTGCAGATGAGGCCTGAATCCTCGCAGTCATCATCACCCGGAAACGTGAGCATTGAGCAGCGCCAGCGCACACAGCGCGGAACCACTTCTTAACAGTTGTTCAGATTGTCACAGCAGGCTGAAGCTGCATCGAACGCTTCATTCTTATTCTTCGGCCTGCTTTCTGTCTTTGAAAAATCCGAACAGATATTGCGCGACGCGTCGCATCTGGATTTCCTCCGAGCCCTCCGTGATGCGATAGCGCCGGTGATGCCTGAAAATGTGCTCGAATGGCTTATGCCGCGAGTACCCGATCGCGCCATGCACCTGCATCGCGCGGTCCGCCGCTTCGCACACCAACCGGTTCGCCCGGTAGTTGCACATCGCGACCTTGTCGGAAAGTTTGAGCGCAACCTCGGGCTTCGACATTTGATCCATCTGCCACGCGGTCTTGTGGATGAGGTTGCGGATCATCTCGGCTTCGGTGTGCAACTCGACCAGCGGCCATTGAATCGCCTGGTTGCTCGCGAGCGGTTTTCCGAACGGCTTGCGATCCTTGGCGTATTTCACGCTCTCGTTGATGCAATATTGCGCCGCACCCAGCGAACTCGCCGCCTGGCGAATGCGATTCTCGTGAACGAAATGCTGCGCCACCGCCAGCCCGTTTTCCGGATCGCCAAGCATTGAGTCGGCCGGCACCGCGACGTCGGTCAGCGAAACTCGCGGGTGATCGGTAGGCATGTTGAACGTCCACAAATACTCTTCGACCTTGAAGCCTGCGCTTTTGGTCGGAACGATGAAGCAGGTGATGCCGCGCGGGCTGCCATCTTTGCCGCTGGTCCGTGCGAACACGAAATCATGCGTAGCGACATGCAGCCCCGTATTCCACATCTTTGCGCCGGTGATTCGCCATTGATCGCCGTCGCGAACTCCGCGTGTCTCCATCCAGGTCGCGTCGGAACCGTGCCTGGGTTCGGTCAGTCCGAACGCGATCCTCATCGAACCGTCCAGCAGCTTGGGAATAACTTCCTTTTTCTGCTGCTCGGTGCCGAAGTCGCGAAACATCAGCACGGTCGGCAGATTGCCGACGATTGAGCTTTCGTTCTGCAAATCGTTGTGCAGCCCGAGTCCCTTGGCCGCCAGGTACTCGCGAATGATCGCCATCGCGAGGTTGGTGCCGTCCCTGCCGCCGTATTCTTTGGGCAGCGCGTAGCGATAGTGCCCCGCCTTGTCGGCGCGCCGGTGCATCTCGCCCAGCAGCGCTTCCCACTCATGGCGCGGCAGTCCGTCGCGCTCGAAGTCAGTGCGCGCCCATTCGCGGCGATGATCGAAAAACCGGATGTTGTCGTTCTCGCGTTCGAGCGGCTTGATCTCCTTCTCGATGAACGCATCCAGCTCGGCGAGGTAGGCGATGATATCGGCGGGAATATTAAAATCCACGGCGTTTCTCCTCAGGCAATTACATTATGAGCGAGGCGTAACAGAGTGCGGTTTAGAACGGAAGCGCAATCCCGCACTCAAAAAGCGCGCACGGATGCGATCAGGCTGGCGCAATCGGCGATCGATTTATTCAGCGGTGGCTGGGGGCGTCTCTCCGATGCTCGGCGACAGTTCTTCCAATGTCTTCCCGCGAGTCTCGGGGACGAACCACAGCACGATCACAACGCCAAGGATCGGGCCCCCTGCAAAGAGCGACGCCGCGTTGCCCAAACCGCCGAGCCGCCCCGAGAGCAGCCCGATCACGACCGGCGACAGCATCCAGCAGATCTGTCCAATCACCTGCACGCACAGACCATATCCGGTTGCTCGAATCGAGGTCGGAAACAACTCGGTCGAGAGCGCCGAGGTCGCGGTGCGCGCCGCTTGATACGCAAACATCGTGACGACTTCGCCCGCAAGGATCGCGCCGTAACTGTCGCTGGTGAACAGCACGTACATTGCCCCCGCCGACATCAGGTAAAATAAACTGGTCGTAAACTTTCGTCCCAGCCGGTCCATCAGAAATCCGCTCAGGAGGCTGCCGACCGTGCCCATCGCGTAGGCGAGAATTATCGCCACCGCGACCTGGTGCGATTTCCAATGATGATCGCGCCGCGCATAGAGGCTGAAGTAGGTAACCGTCGGGCCGCCGATCAATCCGATCGAGTTCCATAGCCCGGCCATGACCAGCAGGCGCGAGCGATACGGACCCGCAAACGGCGCCAGGGAATTGCGAATCGACGTCCAGAATTCGGGACGCGGCAGGCCGGCTGCCGCCCGCGCCCGCTCGAGCGCATTGAAGCGCGCGGTCTCGCGCACTCCGCGGCGCAAAAACGCAACCATCACCAGCGGCGCGATCCCTAGCAGGTACATGCCGCGCCATCCCCATCGCGACTCCGCCATGATCGCGTAGGTAAGCCCCGCGGCGGTCACCCCGAGAAACGCAACCATGTGCAACGCCGCGATCGCGCGCCCGCGTGTCGCGTCGGGAAATTCCTCGCTGATCATCGTGACGGCAACCCCGAACTCTGCCGCGAGAAATATCTGCGAGGTGCTTTGAAAAATCGTGAACGACTTCACGCCGGTCGAAAGCGCCGTGAACAAAGTGAAAATCGTGTAGCAAAGTACGGTCGTGGAGATGATCGGCTTTCGGCCGTAACGATCGGCGAGGATTACCACCAGGAACGACAGCATCCCGCCGAACCGCACGATCGTCGCCATCAGGCCGATGGCAGGGTCGGCCAGGTGAAAGGTCCGCGCGATCTCAGGCGTCGCCAGATGGAAGATCGTGATGTCGTAGCCTTCGAAAATCGTAGCCGACATCAGCATCGCAAACAGCGCGGCCAAATAGCGGCGCGGCCGCGCGATCCACGGGGCTATTTTCGGTGGTTCTGACAAGCTGTTTGGAGGAGCGGCCTGCATCGCGGATGCTTGCGCGGTTGTGAGATTGGACTGAGCGGCTTCCCGCCGTTCTACTTCGTTTTGGCGGCCATTCCGGTTCCGGACAGCGCCACGGACTGCGGCGAGCCGGACGCGTTGTCATAAATCTTCAAGCTTCCGATTTGTGCTGTCGTGTTCGTCGGCTTGAAGGTCACCGATACCTTGCAGCTCTTGCCCGGCTTGAGTGTCTTTTTGCATTCCGACTTCACTGCGAACACCGCCGGCGACGCGCTCTCCATCTCGATATCCACCGCCAGCCTTGTTTGTTTGCTGTTCGCATTCATGATCGTGACCCGCTTGGGCTGACTGGTAGTCCCCATTGTCACCTTATCTCCGAATGCGATCGAATCGGGAGTGATGGTCAGATTCGCCCTGATACTGGGTAACAATCCGAACACAGCGAGTTGGGTCTGCGTTCCCATATAAACCGAGCCATTGGCTACCGTCGGAACTGTGAACTTCACTGCCGGTCCGGGGTCATCCGAGCTGAACTGGTTGCTGTCGTATAGCTCGGTGTTCAGGTTGGTCGCATCGAACGCATAGAGAATCGCCGGACCACCTGTATTCCATGCCGAACTGTTGATCGCCCACATGATGCCGCCGGTCGTGCCATTGGCGGAGATGGCCGGCGACGCACCCGGGTATCCAAAGGTGAAGGCTCCCGCGGTCGATGCGGGCGGTCTCTGGATCAGTCCCTTCGAGATGACGAACATCTTCGGCTGGTCGGAAACACCGATCGTGTAGATCATGTTCTGCAGACGGCTCTTCACTTTTCCCTGCCAGTACGCGGGCGTGCTCCACAATCCGCCGACTGCTCCGTGCAGTTCCTGCACAACCTGGTCGGCAGGATTGAATCCACCCATGTCGTCGCGATTGACAACATAAAGCGTGCCTTGCTTGCCGGCGCTGACCATCAGATGAGGATTAGCCGGCGCGTCGGTCTGATCAGGCAGCATGAGGTTGCCACCCGAGCCCAGGTCCAGGTCGTCCTCATTCAGGATTTGCTGGTTGGCCGGTGTGAAAAAGCTGCTGACCGACAATGTTCCGCCGCCCGGCGTCAGTCTTAGATAGCTGTCGCCATAGTCGGTTCGTGGCGTAGTAGTTTCGAAAGTTCCGTTGCCGGTTATCGCGATCAAATCGCCATTGGTATCGACGCCGGGACCGCATCCGGATTGCCAGATGCCGCCTTCGGAGCCGTTGGGCGTAGTGTTGTACACTACTACCTGATCCAGCGTCGTCTCGTCATAGCCGAGAATCCATCCATGGTACGGCTGAGTGTCGCAGTGCGATGCGAAGCTCAGATAAACCACGCCGTTTGCGAGCGTCAGCGCCGGGCGATCCATTTGATAGAACGGATCGAAGGTAATTATCCCGCCGACGCCGTCCGGTGCGGTCCCTTCTGCGGTCGCCGCAATCGTTACCGGGCTGTTCGCCTGCTCAACGCCGGTGGTGATATCAAGCGCGTGAAGTTGTTGCTGATAACTATCCGGGCCCAGCTTGAGCGTGGAGATGACGTAGAGGGTTTGCGTGGCCGGATCGATCACCGGCGTAGCAGTAATTCCAAACCAGGGGACCAGATCGTCGCAACCGGGAATATCGGACGACGGCGCTGGGGTAATTCCATTGGCCGGATCGGCGAAGGCTGTCTGCCAGAGCGGAGGACCTGCCGTGTCCGCGTCAAATGCGTACACGCTGTCGAATTCCGTCGCGACGTACACGACGTTATGCGTCCCCTGGCTCGGGATCGCCACCGCTGGCACGTACAACGGCTGCGCGTAAATCTGCCCGTCGACCCTGTCGGTGAACAGCAGGCCAAATTGCGCCGCGGTAACCGTCGAGGGAGTCAGTACACTCTCCGCAAGGTTTTGCCCGGTGCGGAAGTTATCATTGCGATAAAGGAGCGTCCCGGTGAAACCTGGTTCCAACGCACGCGCGGAAATGCCACGGTGTGCCGAGTGCAACCGCCCCGGCGCGCCCGCCGCGTGGCCGATAACGTTGGCGCCTGAGATAGCTGCGACGAGCGCCACCCCCAGAATCAGGCCCCGCGACGATCGCCCTGTCACCTTCCCCACCGGTCGTTCATGTGTGCAGGCATTGTACTGACGTATATGCAGTACGTCCACGCTCAGGCGTCGATGCTCTCACAGCTGCGGGTCGGGCCGTCAATGCGACGGCGCCGATCACGACGCCGCCATGCGCCAGACTGGCCGGCAATCACCCTTGACGTGGCGCTGTCTATTTCGAACTACCGAAAAGTTTTATGTGTTGCGGGCTATTGGCCGCATTGTCCTGGAGTTCGAGTGTGCCCGCGAACTTGCCCCGCTCGTGCGGAGCGAACTCGACGGAGATTATGCAGCTTCCCCCGTTCGCTGCTATTGTGCCGCAGGTACTGGCGCTCACATTGAATGGAGGAGTGGCTGCAGGAGCCGTCGTGAACCAGATCGGCGCCGGACTGGGATTGACCAGTGTAATGCTCTGGGAAGAACTGACGGCGTCAGCTGACACTTGCCCGAAGCTTAGCGATTGTGGATACGCCTTCATCTTCGGTGCGACGCCGCGGCCCTTCAGTTTGACTGTATGCGATCCGAACTCGGCGTTGCTGTTCACCTGAAGCAGGCCATGTTGTTTGCCTTTCGCGGTTGGAACGAATGCGACTTCGATCGTACACGAGGCGCCGGGTTGCAGTTCTCCCCGGCAATTGCTCGAGGTCACGACAAATCCACTACTCACCGCAGGCTGCCACAAGCTCACTGGCACGGCGGTAGCGTGGTTGACAACCGTTATCTTCGCCGGCTTGCCCTGATGGCCCACGACCTCGCTCGGGAACGAAATTGACTTGGGGCCGGCGTCCAGCGTCGCCAAAACGGGACTCGGAGAAGCAGCCGGAGTCGGCGTCGCAGGAGGCATGGCTGTGATGGTCGCGGCCGGCGTGCCCGCCGCGCGGCCGATCGCGTTGGCGCCTGAGATAGCCGCGACGAGCGCCGCCCCCACAATCAGACCCCGGATCGATCGCTCTGTCACTTTGCCCGCCGATGGTTCCCGTGCGCAAGCATTTTACTGACGTACGTGCAGCACGTCCACGATCGGACCTCGATGCTCGCACCGTTCGGCGTGCTCAATCCTGAGGGGCTGCCGATGGTGGAAAACGGCAATCGCGCGGTATCTGGATGAGCGCGAATCGGTCGGATACGATCGCGCGATGGCTATCAAGCGAGTTTGCGTCTATTGCGCGTCGAGTCGTCAGTGCGATCCCGCTTATCACGACGCCGCCGCGCGCCTGGGCCGCGCATTGGCCCGCAACAAGGTGACGTTGGTCTATGGCGGCGGCAGTGTCGGCTCGATGGGGCATCTTGCGGACGCGGCGATTGCCGAAGGCGGCCGCGTGATCGGCGTCCTGCCGCGTTTCATGTACGACCTCGAATGGGGTCATCGCGGACTGAGCGAGTTGCTCATCGTAAACGACCTGCACGAGCGCAAGCGCCTGATGATCGACGATGTCGACGCGGTGATCGCGTTGCCCGGCGGATGCGGCACGCTCGAGGAGCTGTTCGAAGCGATCACGTGGAAGCGGCTCGGGTTGTTCGGCGGTCCGATCGTGCTGGTCAACACTTTGGGTTTCTACGCGCAGTGCGTGGCGTTTCTCGAGAGCTGCATCGAGCGGCGCTTCATGGACGAGCGTCATCGTGCGATGTGGTCGCTCGTCGAACGCCCCGAGGATGTGCTCGACGCAATCGCCGGTGCGCCGCCGTGGCCGCACGAAAATCGCAATTTCGCCGCGCTCTGAGCAGCGGTGACCCCTGCGCCCACCGTTAAGCCCGCGCTCCGTTGTCGCGCGCGGACACGAGGTGACGGGTCTTAGTGCTGTCCCGCTAGCGTTCGATTTTCGCGATGGCGGCGGTGTGGTCGCGGGAGAGATCGGCTTTGAGGAATTCCTCGGTGCCGGGCGTGCCGAGTTCGAATTCCGGCGTGTGATGAATCTTGATCGTCACGTCTGCGGTCCGGCAATCGAGCATATGGCCGCCGGCCGAGCGGTCGGCGGTGATGAAATGCAAATGATAGCCGGGCACGTTTACGCCGCGCAGGTAGTCCGGCGTGAAGAATCCGACGATGGTTCCTTCGACGTCGTGAAACTCGAAGACCGGTTCTTTGCGCGCAGCCTGTTCGAGGCCGACTGATTTGTCCTGTTTGGCGACTGCACGAGTCTTCACGTAGTCGAAGCGCCCTTCGATCCTGAGCGCATGAAAGATGTTCTGCGACGGCAGCATCGTGGCGACCGTCGCGAGCATTTGAGCCTGATCGCAGGGGCGATCGAGCCGCGCGCTTTCGTCGGCCTTAAAAAAGCTCACGGTTGCAAATGGCGTGCGCGTCGAATCCTCGACGGGATGCGCGTGGCCGTCGGCGCGCACCTGGAAGACCTTGCCGTCGAGCTCGATCATCTCGCCGTCGAGTCCGTCGAAAGTGCCCAGACCGAAATCGCCGTGAGTCTTTAGCTCGCCCATCGTCATGTCGCCGGTCGACGCACCTTCCATCAGGGCGTTTACGGTCGAGGTCTGAAATACGGTCTGGTCTTCGTCCCCGAGTAGCCGCTCGAGCGCCTGCACGATTATCGCGGACAGGCTTTGTCCGGTCTGCTTTCGCCGCGCGCCGAGTTGGCGTGCGAGCGCGGGCGGCAGGTGGACGCGAAGCGTTAGGTGTTGAGTCACAAAGAGAGCTACTTGGGGTTGGCTACCGGTTGTACGTTTTCGCCGTCGCGGGCTGCTTGGCCGACGTTGACTGCTACCTTGTCGGTCTGCTTGATACCGCTGATGACCTCGACCATCTGCCCGTTGTCGTAGCCCAGCCGCACCTCGGCGAGGCGCAACTGGTTATTGCGGACGACGGGCACATAGACCTCGCCGTTGCGGAACACGAGTGCGTCGTCGGGGACCATCGGGGATCCGGTGCCCATTTTGACCGTGAATTCAGCGGTTGCGTACATCCCGGGATATAGGGCTTGGTTTTCGTTGGGTAGGTCTACTTCCACCAGCATCGTGCGCGTGTCGGGGGAGAGCGCTTCGGGATGACGCGTTATGGTGCCGACGAATTTCTGGCCGGCGTAGCCCATGGCCGTGATTGTGGCTGGGTCGCCGTTCTTGATGAACGGCGCGATGTTCTGGGGCACGTACGTGAACACGCGCAGGGGGGCCACCCGGGAGATACCGATGATCGCTCCCTCGCCGGGTGTGCCGGGGGTCGTGTTCGCGGGCACGAGGTGGCCGGGATCGATGTAGCGCGCGGTGACGATACCGTCGAAAGGCGCGGTGATCGTCTCGTAGTCCTGGTTGGCGATGTCCTGTTCGAGGGTGGCTTTGGCTTGCAGCATCGTGGCGTGGGATTCATCGGCTGCCTGCTGCGCGATGACGCTTGCCCGCAGGAGGGCCTGGTTGCGCTTGTCGGTGATCAGAGCGAGGTTGTAGCTGGCGCGCGCGTTGGCGACCTGTTGATCGAGTTCGGGCGACGTGAGGACGGCGAGCAGTTGTCCCTTGTGGATGCGGTCGCCCTTGTCGACCTTGATCGTCTTCAGGTAGCCGGGGACTTTTGCGTATATATCGGTCTCGTCGAAGCCGCGAATGGTGGCGGGCAGTTTCAGATCGCGCGTGGCCGGAGCGAGCGACACGTCGGCAACCAGCACATGCGGACCGGGTTCCTGTTGCTGCGCGAGTTCCGACGTCTGGCGCTCGAGCCAGAACTCGCGGGCTAGCACGAGGCCGGCGGTCGCGACCAGCGCGACGATGATGGCGATGACCCATCCGGCAAAGAAAAATCCTCCGGGAGCGGGTACGCTGAAGTTCTTCGGATCGTCTTCTTTCTCGGACATATGCGATTACTATGCGCCCGGCAGGTTGACTGCTTCGATCTCGGCGTCGCGCTCTTTTTTCCCGATCACGTCGCGGCCGAAGATCGAATAGACGGCCGGCACGACGAACAGCGTCATCATTGTGGCAGCTATCAGCCCGCCGATCACGGCGCGCCCCAGCGGAGCATTTTGCTCGGAACCCGAGCCGAGCGAAAGCGCCATCGGGAGCATCCCGAGAATCATCGCAAGCGCGGTCATGATGATCGGGCGGAAGCGGATGCGACCGGCCTCGATGGCCGCGGCGAGCGGACTATAGCCTTCTTCACGCAGCTCATTGGCGAAGGTGATCAGCAGGTTGCCGTTGGCGACGCCGACGCCAACCGCCATGATCGCGCCCATAAGAGATTCGACGTTGATGGTCGTGCCTGTCATCGCAAGCATCCAGAGCACGCCGGCGAGCGCGCCCGGCACCGCCATCATGATGACGAAAGGCTCGAGCCACGATTGAAAGTTCGCGACCATCAGCAGGTACACGAGGACGATGGCGAGAACCAGCCCCTCGCCAAGGGTGCGGAACGAATCGCGCATCGCCTGGCTCTGGCCGCGGATGACGACGTGAGTGCCGGCGGGCAGCTTGCCGAGGCTATCAATCTCGCGCTGTACGGCGGAAGTTACGCTGCCGAGGTCGCGGCCGCTGGCGGCGGCATCAACATCGATGACGCGCTGCACAGTGTAATGCGCGACGACCGCGGGATCCCATCCGTGGGTGATCGTACCGAGGTTGCCAAGCAACTGGGCCTGGCCCTGCGTTCCGGTGGATGAAGGGGGCGTGCTCAGCGGAATGTTTGACAGCGTGGCAACCGAGTCGATCAGATGCTGCGGCGACTGCGACACGACGCTGTAGTTGACGCCCGATTTCGGATCGAGCCAGAAGTTGGGCTGCAACAGCATGGCGCCGGAGAGCGTGGAGAGCATGCTCGAGGCAACCTGTTGCTGCGTGATGCCGAGTTGCAGAGCCTTGTCGCGATCGACGTTGACCATGAAGGTCGGATAGTCCTGCGGCTCCGCTATCCTGAGATCGCTGACGCCGGGAATGAGGCTCATCTTGTCCTTCAGGCGCAGCGCGATGTCGTAGTCGGATTGCAGGTCGTTGCCGTTGATCTGCGCGTCGATGGCCGCGGGCAGGCCGAAATTGAGCACCTGGCTGACGATGTCGGCGGCCTGAAAGTACGCGGTGACGTTCGGATACTGGCGCGAGAGCAGGCCGCGAATTTTATTCTGGTAAAGGGCGGTTGGCTTATGATCGGACTTCAACTGGATCAGGATGTCGCAATCCTGCGGCCCGATCGAGTCGGTGTGGTAAAACGCCAAATCGTACGAGAGCGGCAGACCGATGTTGTCGCTGATGCCTTGCAGCTCATCGGCAGGCACCAGGGTGCGAATCGTGCGCTCGATATTGTCCACAACCAGCTCGGTGTGTTCGACGCGCGTTCCGGTCGGCATCCGCACGTGCAAGCTCATCATGCCGGCGTCGATGCTGGGAAAGAAATCCTCGCCGACCACGAACAGCATCGCCAACGAAGACAGAATCAGGATGGCGACGCAGGCCAGCGAGAAATTCCGGCGCGCGATGAACTTGGCGAGTGCGAAACGATACGAGTGCTTGACCTGCTCGAAGCGGGCGTCGAAAGCGCGCACGATGCGGCCCCATCGGCCGGTGCCAAGGTTTTCCTCGTGATCCTCCGGGAGCAGAAGACGCGCCATGGTGGGCACCAGCGTGCGCGACAGAAGGTAGGAGGTGAGCATCGCGAAAACGACCGCCAGCGCAAGCGGGGTGAACAGGAATTTCGCGACTCCGGTCAGTAGCACTACCGGAAAAAAGACGATGCAGATGGCGAGCGTGCCGACAAAGGTCGGCCCGGCGATCTGCGATGCGCCGTCGAGAATCGCGACCAGCAGCGGTTTGTGCAGCGCCTGGTTGCGATGGATGTTTTCGACTTCGACCGTCGCGTCATCCACCAGCATCCCGACCGCCAGCGCGATCCCGCCCAGCGTCATCGTGTTGATCGTTTGCCCGGTGAGCTTGAGACCGACGATGGCGGTCAGAATCGACAGCGGAATCGAGGTGATGACGATGATCATGCTGCGCGGCGAGCCCAAAAAGAACAGCACCATGACCGCGACCAGCAGCGCGGCGGTGACGGCCTCCTGCACGACGTCGCTTAACGCCGCGCGAACGAATTGCGACTGGTCGAACGTGAGCATCACGTTCAAACCCTTGGGAGCGGTGGCGCGGATGTCGGGCAGCTTGGCTTTGACCGCATCGACGACCTTGAGCGTGGAAGCGTCGGCGTGCTTGACGACGAGCAGGTAGGTGGCCTGCTGTCCGTTGAAGCGCACGACGTTGGTTTCGGGCTGATGCGAGTCGGTGACGGGAGCAACGTCACCGAGGAA
>Ga0187859_10000263_pt1 | contig 36183 bp, 35 predicted proteins | sample June2016WEW_10_1_2_FD_133019 | JGI IMG/M metagenome (GOLD analysis project Ga0187859, IMG submission 133019) | Peatland microbial communities from SPRUCE experiment site at the Marcell Experimental Forest, Minnesota, USA - June2016WEW_10_10 | ecosystem: Environmental > Terrestrial > Soil >...
GCCCATCAACGTCATCGCCTTCTGCGGCGATGGCGGCGGCGCGGACATGGGTCTGGGAGCAATCTCAGCCACCATGTGCCATCCCGATTACAACCTGCTGATCCTGATGTACGACAACGAGTCTTACGCCAATACCGATATCCAGATTTCCGGGGCATCGCCCTATGGCGTCAACACCTCTTTTAGTACGCCAGGAAAAGTAAAGCGGATCATGAATCACCGCTGGAAAAAGAACATGGCGCCATTGATGATGGTTGGCCACCCCACAGTGAAGTATGTAGGAACCATCTCTACCTCATACCCACTGCAGGCGATGAACAGTGTTCGCAAGGCCCTGTCCGTCGGCGGCCCGACCTTCATTCACTGCCTCAATCCCTGCCCCAAGGGCTGGGACTTTGATCCAGTGCTTTCCTTCGAGCTGGGCGAGCTGGCTGTGAACACTGGCATTTGGCCTTTGTACGAGGTCGAAAACGGCAAGCTGAAGCTCTACGGCAAGACCGAACAGATTGCCAGCGGCAGATTCAAACGTCTGCCGGTGCGCGATTACTTGCTCAAGCAGGGAAGGTTCGCGCATTTCATCGATGAGGATATCGACTATTTCCAGAGCAAAATCGATGACATGTGGAACAAGTGGCTGGTGCCGGGAATCATCCCGCTCCAGAAGGACATAGAAACCGAATAACTCCCCGCCCCCCTTCAAATAGGGGGGCGGATTTTTCTTTACCCGGACGTTTTCGGCAAGGGAGTGCTAGGCGTATTGAGACGAGCAAGAGATGAGCAATTGACCATTAGCTAGGAGGGTGCCCGTGGCCACGAATCTGACCTCCTTGGTTCTTACAGAATCCACGATCCCCGTTCGACGGATTCGGACCCATGCTGGCGGGTTCGCGGTGATCACCATCGCGGACCTGCCATGCACCTGCTCAGTTGTCCTCAATCCACCGGCTTCAAGCCCATACGCCAACCTCGCTGACCGCGCTCGTCGCCATTCAGCCGAACCTCTGAAATCATTCCGCACACTCAAGATTCGTTTAACCCCCCGGGTCGGTCGGATTTGCGACGCATTCGGAAGTGCGGGGCTTCACCGCAGTGCGGGCGGGAATCCGCACTGTTTCACTAGGAGAAAGAACACATGGCTACCCAAACTTTAGTTCCCAGTCAGCGCGACAGCGCAAAAGAAGCCTACGGCAGCATCGCCGGCAACCGATGGATCCAGCTGGTGAGCGGCATCATCGCGATGATCGTCATATCCAACTATCAGTATGCCTTCACGCTTTTTACGCCCGGCATGAAACTGACATTCACCGGAGTACCGTACGCAAAAATCGCAGCGGTATTCTCCGCTTTCATTCTGTTTGAGACCTGGCCGATGCCTGTGTCCGGATATTTTGTGGACAAATTCGGCATCAGGAAGCTGATGACGTTCGGCGCGTTGCTTATTGCGCTCGGATGGATTCTGGGCGGGACGGTCGCCAAGACTCCTGTTGACCTCTACATCTATTACGGCGTGATTGCCGGAACTGGTGCTGGAATCATTTACATTTCCTGTGTCGCCAATGCGTTGAAATGGTTTCCCGACAGGCGCGGATTGGCCGCAGGATTGACGGCCGCAGGCTTCGGCGGCGGCGCCGCCCTCACCATCATGCCCATTGCCCATTCGATCCACAACATGGGATGGGCGCATGCAATGGCTGTCTGGGGCCTTGGCCAGGGCATTGTTGCCTTCGCTGCCGCAATGGTCCTTCGCCATCCGCCTACCGGGTGGGTTCCGGCCGGATGGGACCAGAAGGCGAAGCAGGTACATAAAGCCGTCGCGCAATCGAAGGTGAATTTCACCTGGATTCAAACTCTGGGAAGGCCTGAGTTCTACTTGCTCTACACGTTATTCTTCTTTGCGACCGCCGGCGGTTTGATCGCTACCGCGAACCTTTCCCAAATCGCCAAGTCGCTCCATGTGAGCGATGCTAAGGTATGGGGTTTTGCAATCGTGCCGCTGGCCGCAACCCTGACGTCCCTCTGTAACGCTCTGTCGAGAATTATTTGGGGCTCGGTCTCCGACCGGCTAGGGCGAGAGCGCACGATGTTCCTCACCTTCGGTGTCGAAGCTGTCCTGGTATTTCTAGTGACCAAAATCGCGGGAGCTCCAATCGCGTTTCTGGTTTTGTTCTCGTTCATCTTCCTTTTCTGGGGTGAGATCTATTCCCTCTTCTCAGCCACGACAGGGGATATTTTTGGTCCCAAGAACGCCTCTGCCAACTACGGCATGGTGTATACCGCCAAGGGGGCGGCCTCCGTGTTCGCCGGATTCGGCGCGGCATCTCTGGCTGCATACTTCGGGGGCTCTTTTGCCGTGCCGTTTTACATTTCAGCCGTAATGTGTGCGATCGCGGCACTTTGCTCCATCCTTGTCCTGAGGCCATTGCTCAGGAATAGAATCGCGAAAGAAACACGAACCGCTGAAGGAAAGGCGCTCACGGCGGCATTGGCGCAAGTCTCTACGGCCCCAGAGTCGGAGCCACAGCTGACCGGTACAGGCCGCTAGTCATTGGCCTGAAACGATCAGAAGGTTAAGAAAAAGCGCGGCGGTCGGGATAGCTCAGCCTCGACCGTCGCGTGCTTAACCTTCACCGACCGCGTGGCCGGTTTTCGCCGCTCGTCTGTCAGTCTCAACCCCTTGGTTATGGTCTGGCGTGGATCTGCGCACCGTGCAGCAGTGGCTGGGACACGAAGATATGGAATGCGCTCCTTCAAGCCGTCACGAAGCAAAGCCACAAGAGAGAAGGAAAGCGAAATTTTTGCCGATTAAGCGTGGCCCTGGTTTCTCTGTGCTGCGTGCCCCATTGGATCACGGCTTTGTCGTCGAAGCATGTTGGAACAACTAGCCATTTGCCGTTCTCGCGCTTGAGGACGACGAGATGCTGCCCTCGGGGTGTTTGCCGTCATCGCTGACCGCTGTATAGGTTCCACTGTCATCGACGATATCACCAGAGCAGTCCAGGGTTACGCTCTGCACGGAATCCTTCGAGCCAATCGGCTTTTGCATATAATCTGGAATGTTATCCTGCCCCAGATGCGAGAACCATCCGAAGACAAGTTCGTGGCGTTGGTTGCATAGAGCTTTATCACGTTATCGAGTTGTTTCGTGTTCCAGTTCGGCCGCCAAGCGCTTCTGATGTCAGCAATCTGTTTCTCGTCGGCTGAGGAACAAGCAGCCCAAGCTCCGGTCGGCGGAACGGGCTAGCTCAGCCTCGACCGTCGCTTTTTTAGCCTTGCAAGGAATCGCGCTGACATGCGAACCCCGACGCCGCGGCGAGAGCTGCCGCGCGCTGTCATCGGTTATTATGGTTTTTGCGGGCCCGTAGCTCAGCGGTTAGAGCAGTGGACTCATAATCCATTGGTCCAAGGTTCAAATCCTTGCGGGCCCACCAGATATTTTTTGGGTTGTAGTTCCTGTCCGGACGCGCTACTTGAAGCTCGGCTTCGGGGGCGCACACACCGAGTCAAACCAGCGGCTGATGTACACCTCAGCGTGAGCCTCGCCACAGTAATGCCTGGCTCCGGCCGCTGTGGCAGCCTCCGTATTCCATCGGAGGACGGTAAGCTCGGAGTCTCCGCATCGAATCACGAACCAGTGGATGGGATTGCTGGTTACCGTACCACAGACTTCGCAGCGGAATTCCTGCAGCGACGTCACGTTTTCGCTCCGTAATAAGCAGCTTGGCGCAGTTTACCCAGGGGTAGTAGCTTGCCGCGAATTCGGAGTCAGTACCGTTAATTCTCCAACTTGCTCCCTTTTCACGGCACCTCGAAGATGCGCGGCATGATCCATCATCCAAAGCTCGGGAATAATTTCGGCGACCAGCTGTCCGTGGCAGAAAAGTCGCACGACCGAGCTCTCGGAAACCACTATGCCTACGGCCTTGGTCACAGCGCTCATGTTGGCGGCGGCAATGTGACGGCTGCCGAGTCCCAGCCGGACATCCACCTGTGCGGCCACTGCATCGAGGTAGCGGCACGCGGAAAGCACAATTCCATCGTGACTGACCACGAATCCGCCATCCAGCTGCGCCAGTTCCTTGATGGTTCCGCGGAGATTGAGATTGGTGACGCGACGCGAAGACTCAGGATGTCCCAACAACGGATCCAGAATCAACGCCCGGGATCTGGCCAGCACGGCATCTTCGTCGCCCAGAGTGAACAGCGTGCCAATGCGTCTGCCCTCTCGACCCTCGCGAGCAATCTCCACGGCGAGCCCAATCAGCGGCTCAAGAACTTCCGGATTGTATTCCGTTACTTCGCAGAGAATGCTGTCAAACATCCATCCCGCTCCTCGCCTTGGCTAAACAACATCTTGATTTCGTCGTCACGACGACCCGGTCAACGATGCGAGTTGTGAACATCAGTTTGGAGCCCCCGCTAAGGGCAGCCAGACTTGAAAACGTGTGTCACCGGGTTTGGAAGTGACTTGAATATTTCCCCGATGCTTCTTCACAATTCGCTGGACCGTATCCAGGCCGAGGCCCGTGCCTTCCCCCACTCCTTTGGTTGTGAAGAAAGGTTCAAAGATATGGGGCTGCACCTCCTCGGGAATTCCTGGACCGTTATCGGCGATTTCGACCACGACGCAACCGTCTTGCTGGTAGGTCCGAACGCGAAGCTCACCTTTTCCGTGCATCGCGTCAATGGCGTTATCGATAATGTTGGTCCAGACCTGGTTAAGCTCGCTGCCAAAAGAATTCACCAGGAGCGGAACTTGCTGGTAATCGCGCTGCACCGCGACTCCTTGTTTCAGCTTGTGATTCAAGATGGTAAGCGTGGTCTCCAGGCTCCGCACAACGTCAACGTTGAGCACCGGCGCCTGATCCATGTGAGTGTATTCCTTGATGGCGCCGACCAGATCCGAAATCCGCGAAGTGCTGCTCTCGATTTCGTGGACCAGGCTCGCGATCTCTACCGAAGCGGCGATCCTGACCAGAGCGGCCCGAGCGGTATCCCCATCGAGGATCGCAAACAACGATTCGACTACCTCCGGCTTGATGTTTCTTCTCGCCAACCCGGCCGCCAGCAGCCACAAGTCGTTTTGCCCGTGACTGCGCAACAAAGAATCAATCTGGTCTTCCAGGTCGCTGACGGTTAGTGGATCCGGCGGAACTACATCCGGTTGCGAGAACGAAGCTTCCATTTTTTCGATCTCTGCCTTCTGCGACGGCGAAAGATCACGCTTTCCCAGTTCCAGGCTCGCGTTCCTGATTTTCGTTAGCATGTGACGCAACTGGCTGGCGGCACGTTTCGCAGCCGAGGCCGGATTGTTGAGTTCATGGGCAAGCCCTGCCGAAAGCTTTCCCAAAGAAGCCAGCCGGTCTCTCTGTTGTTCGAGGCGGGTGGTTTCACGGATCCGGTCGGACATCAGGCCCACGAGACGTTTGGTGAGCTCGGGCATTTTCTGTACGAGATCAGGGAACAGCGAGGCGGAGAACCGCAGGGCGCGGCTATCCGTCACAGCGCGCCCGCCCACAGTAAACTGCTTCATCCTCGAAAACGGCAGCACACCGGTAACGTCGCCCGGCTCCAGGTCGAAAACGAAGGTTTCTCCGCGAAGCTCGCCCCGCCCTTGAAGATGTCCCTCAAGAATCACAAACATGGAATCGGCTGGGTCGCCCTGGCGCGAGTAGACATCACCTGCTTTAAGATTTAGCTCTTGGGATTGGCTGATGAACCAGTTGAGCTGATCATCGGGCAAATCAGCGAATGCGGGGACGCGAAGTAGTTCAGATTTGTCGACCATTTATACCTTGCTCAAATACTGATGGATAAATTGCACCGCCACCGATCCTTCACCGACTCCGGAGGCCACTCGTTTTATTGATCCGTGGCGCACATCACCCACAGCAAAGATGCCGGGAACATTCGTCTCCAGCAGGAACGGATCCCGATCGAGCGGCCAGCCCTTCGGCCGTTGCCCGTCACGTATCAGGTCAGGACCGGTCAGCAGAAATCCGCGCTCGTCTCGCTCGATGATATCGGCCAGAAAATCTGTCCGTGGTAATGCCCCAATAAAGATGAACATGGCACTCGCCGGTACGCGCTCTGTCTTGCCGGTATCGCTACAAACCACCGAAATCTCTTCCAGATGGGTTTCGCCATGCGCCTCGGCCACCGAGGCATGGGTCCACAACTGAATGTTTGGGGTCTCTTGAATCTGGTCGATCAAGTATTGTGACATGGTGCTGGAAAGCGATTCCCCGCGCACAAGAATAATGACGCGCTCTGCGTATTTCGCGAAGTTCATGGCCGCCTGGCCCGCCGAATTCGCCCCGCCCACCACGTAGACCATCTCCCCTTTACAGGACAAAGCCTCCGTCGCGCCGCCACCATAGTAAATTCCCGCGCCCCGCAGCCTGTCGATCCCCGGAGCCTGCAGACGCCGCCACTGCACACCAGTCGCGACCATCAGGGCGTGACATGAGATCTCGTTGCCATCCACCAGCTTGATGATTCGGTAAGGCCCTTCGGTTCGCACCCCAACAACTTCCTGGGGAGCGAGGATTTCCACTCCAAAACGCTGGGCCTGCACCACCGCACGCCGGGCCAGATCGCCGCCACTGAGTCCGGTCGGAAATCCAAGATAGTTCTCGATGCGGGAGCTCATCCCAGCCTGACCGCCGGGTGCCTCCCGCTCGATCATCACTGTGTGTAAGCCTTCCGAGGCTCCATAAACGGCCGCGGCCAAACCCGCCGGCCCCCCGCCCACAATGGCCAAGTCATAGAAGCTGGTTTGGGCTCGCGTCCGCAGCCCGACCTTTTGCGCGACGTCCGCCGGCAGACTTTCAAGAAGCTTCGTCCCGTCCGGAAACAGCACCACGGGCAGACTGGTTGCCTCGGGGCCCAGGGCTTCCAAAAGACGTTTGGTCTCCGGATCATTAGCCGAAAGCTCTACGTCGATCCACTGGTAGGGAACGTGGTTGCGCGCCAGGAAGTCCCGCAGCTCATACGATCGGGGCGACCAGCGAGTGCCCAGTAGCCGGATGCCCTGGAACGTGGGACGGAAAGAAGCTTGCCAATCGTCGAGCAAATCATCTAACTGCGGATACAGATGCTCCGCGGGAGGGTCCCACGGTTTCAGGAAAAAGTAGTTGATGCTGGCATTGTTGATGGCGCTGATTGCAGCATTGGTATCGGCGTAGGCAGTCAGCAATGCCCGCTTTGCGCCGGGGAAGATCGCCATAGCTTCCTGCAGGAATTCCACCCCGTCCATGCGCGGCATGCGCTGGTCGGCGAGCAGCAACGCTACACTGTCATTCCGCAGCTTCAGCTGTTTCAGAAGATCGAGCGCTCCCTCCGGCGAATCGCTTCCTATCACCCGGTATTCAGCGCCGTACTGCGAGCGAAGATCGCGCTCGATCGCCCGCAAAACATCAGAGTCGTCATCCACGCTCAGCAAGACTGGTTTGGCCATGCTCGGTCTCGGTTCCAGGAAAAGAAATGATTACACACTTCTGCGTTCTCTGGCTGAGTTGGTTAGATACAGAAATTTGGTATTCGGTCGCGCAAATTCTGTTTGCCCACACCGCTTCCAGAGTCTCCAGGCGTTTGCCCAGATGTTCTTTCCAATGGGACAATGCTTAATGCACAAATCCTTCACCGCAACTGTAAACCTACTCACCGCTGGCACGCTCCTGCTAGGGCACGCCCTGGCGCAGCAGACTCCGGCGACGACCCAACCATCTACAGCATCTTCGGCTAACCCAGCCAAAGCGCAGAGCTCCACCGCGAAGCGGCCGGCCACAGGGGCGAAGAGCGCTACGACCCTGACGCTCACAACGCGGACAGACAAATTCAGCTACGCCATTGGGATGAAGACGGGACAGAGAATGGCGGACAGTTTCAAGAAGCAATCGGTTCCGTTCGACACGGCCATTCTCGCGCGCGGACTGAAAGACGGCTTATCGGGCGGTAAGACTCTCCTGACCGACGAAGAAGCACAGGCTGCGATCAAGGCGGTGCAAGAAGAAATCGGAAAGCAGCAACAGGAGAAGATGCAACAAGCCAGCGCGGCGAACAAGAAAGAGGGAGACAGCTTTCTAGCAGCGAACAAAGGAAAGGAAGGCGTGGTCACGCTGCCCAGCGGCTTGCAGTACAAGATATTGAAAGAGGGCACCGGCCCGAAGCCGACGGCGAGTGACACGGTGGTGTGCAACTATCGCGGCACGTCGATCAAGGGTACGGAATTCGACAGTTCTAGCAAGCGGGGGCAGCCCGCCACATTTCCGGTGAGTGGAGTGATCAAGGGATGGACGGAGGCCCTTCAGCTCATGCCGGTCGGATCGAAATGGCAACTCTTCATCCCCTCCGAGCTCGCCTACGGCGATCGTGGCGCGGGCGGCGACATCGGGCCCGGCTCTACGCTCATCTTTGAAGTCGAACTTCTGTCCATTCAGGATAAGAGCAAGGACAACGCCCCGGAGCAGGGCAAGGAACCGGACAAGAAATAGTTGTTTGATCATTGGCGAGTTCCGGCTGGCGGCGGAGCGTTGCACTCCGCCTTTTTCTTGGTGTGCCGAGCAGGGTCGACAGCTTAGACGCGCGATCTTAGGAACGACAGGCGGCAGAAAACAGCAATCTTGTTTGGCCTTGCGGAAGCCAGTAGAAGTGAAGCCCCGAGAGACGTCCGGGAAGGGACTGAATCGCTACCGGGCGACGCGCTGCATCGCCTGGCTAGTTCCTCCTAGCTCAACCCGCCGAACCGCCGAATGCGGACCCGCATGTCCGGTGGTGTGGGAGGGGAGCACGGGCGACTTCAGACTGTCCCCCCTCTCCCGATTGTAAGCGGCTTTCGATTACCACTTTGAGGCAGCCTGGCTTCGAATTGTTGACAGGCTTTGTGGGGCGAGAGTAGCGTGACCTCAGTTTCAGAAACAACCCTTGTCTTTAGCCTAAGGAGCCCCGGTAATGTTGTGCAGACTGCTTTGCGCTGCGGCGATTTTATGTCTGACGGCAACCTCTGCCTCGGCACAGGACCCGACCAAAGTCGAACCCAAGCACTACCGCCTCTTGTTCGAAAATGACCGGGTGCAAGTGGTCAGAGTCCACTACGGCCCGCATGAGTCCTCTGAGATGCACGATCATCCCGGTGGTGTGGTGGTCATCGTCAAGGGAGGGCATCTCCGGTTCACCGACCAGAGCGGCAAAGTCACGGAAACTTATGCCAAAGCCGGTGAAGCGCGTTGGTTTCCGCCCTTCAAGCATAAGGTCGAAAACGTCGGCGACGAACCCTACGATGCGGTTTACGTGGGCATCAAGGGTAAGGTCACGGAGGTTGGAGCGAATCAAAATCAGGACTCTACATTTACCGCCGAAGAGCTGGCAAGAATCCTGGCTCCATATACCGAGGCCACGGCCAACCGCTGAGCCTCGTTTGCTTTGTTGTCGCGCCTCCACTAGTGTCTCCTCCACGTGGCTCCTCCGTTGGCATCCCTTATAATTGATCTTTAGGCTGACTAATTCTCAACGAAGGAATTCTATGGCGCACACTGTATTTTGCGTGAAATTGAAGAGAGAGCTGCCCGGGTTGGATGAGCCACCTTTCGACAACGATCTCGGCCGCAAAGTTTACGACAACGTTTCTCAGGATGCCTGGAGAATGTGGACGGAACATTGCAAGATGCTGCTCAATGAATACCGCTTGAACCCCGCCCGACGTGAAGATCAGGAGGTCATCGTCAAACAATTGGAGCAATTCTTTTTCGGCGAAGGTTCGGCCGTGCCCAAGGAATACGTGCCGCCTGCTCAGAAATAGTTACTTGCCCGATACAGCTTCTGGCCGCGAGGAAACCGGAAAGACATTCACATGGCTGTGATATTTGCCCCCTTCGCGACCGCTAAGCCTCTCTTTACTCAGTGGTTAGCTCCTTGATTACTGTTGCACCGATTTGGATGCAATGTTCATCACCCCGTAACATTTCTTCCCTACGATTCAAATATGGATCTGCCCGTGTACAACACGCTGATCCTTTCCGACCTGCACCTCGGCGCCGAGACGAGCCATGCGCGGGAAGCCACCCGCGTGCTCAAAGAAAATGTCTTCCACCGTTTGATCCTTCTCGGTGACATTTTCGCCGACCTTAATTTTGCCCGCCTCACCAAAGACCACTGGAAGTTTCTCGGCTACATCCGCAAGCTTTCGAATCCCAAGCGCAACATCGAAGTTGTTTGGGTGGAAGGCAATCACGACCACGGGCTCACCAATATCATGTCGCACCTAGTGGGCGTGCGGGTTTACCAACGCTACTCCTGGCAATTTTTCGGACAACGCCACATCGCGATTCACGGCCATCAGTTCGATGGCTTTCAAGTGAACAACGTCCGGCTTAGCCAGCTGGGTACTTCGTTATATCTGAAGCTGCAGAAATTGGATTTTAAAAGTAAACCCATCGTGCGGCTGATCGACCGCCTCAACACCCGCTGGTTGCGCATGTCGTCGAAGGTGTCCGCTGGCGCATTGGAATATGCCAGACAGCACGACGCAGGGCGCATTTTCTGTGGCCACACGCATGAAGCCGTCCACGTCGAGCAGGGTGGAATTCATTACTACAATTCAGGCGGCTGGGTTGATTCCCGTCTGACGTACTTAACCGTTGATGAACAGGGAGTTCGCATCCATGACTACAAGCAGCGAGCTGACGATCGTGATTCCAGCCAAGAACGAGGAGAAACTGATTCCTCGTTTGCTGACTTCGCTGACGAATCAGGACTACTCGAAGATGTCGAGTACGAAAGTGTTAGTGGCTGATGCCAACTCGACCGATGGCACGCACGAGATTGTTCTCGGTTTCCGCGACCGCCTGAATGTCAGCGTGATTCGCGGAGGAATGCCCTCGGTCGGCCGTAATCTGGGAGCAGCTCAGGCCGATAGCACGTACGTTCTCTTCCTCGACGCCGACATCGAGCTCGCCCATCCCTCTGTGGTTCGGCGCGCCGTGGAACTGGCCCAGCGTAGGCAGCTTCACTGTGTAACCACCAACATCCTGTGCCGCGACGGCAACTGGATCGACAAGTGGTTCTACGCCGGCAACGATTTCTTCCAGTACTTGTCGCGCTTGCATCATCCCTTTGCCACCGGCATGTTCATGCTGTTCGACCTGAAACAATTCCGCAAACTTCGCGGCTTTCACGAGCAGGTGGCCTTCGCCGAAGATTATCTGCTAAGCCAGCAGGTCGAGCGTAAACGCTTTGGCATCGTCCGCGGCGGCGTCTACACCACAAATCGCCGGTTCCAAAAGATGGGACGTGTCCGCGTGGCCTGGCTGTTCCTAAAAACCGCGATGAATTATTGGAACCATAACTATTTCCTGCGCGATCACAAATACTGGCAGACCTAGTATCTAAGGTCTTCGCCCCGTCCGATCTTTTCCATTTTTTCGCAGTGCTTGAGCCAGAAAAATCAGCGCGTCGTTACAACCCCAATTAGAAACGCACCACAATGTCCGTCGAGAGCCTCATCATTCTGGGTGTCGCCAAAGAAGCGCGTCTCCACGTAGTCTCCCTGGAAGCGCCACGCAATCGGCCGGATGATTTTGTAGTCAAGGCCGCCCCCAGTGCCCAGGCGAAAGAAGTATCGCTGGGTTGCACAAAATAGTCAGCCACGGAAGAGTTTTGGCTGGTGGTGATGTGCGCGACGCCAAACAGAGCTTGCGCAAAAGGACGAAATTTCCCGACGCCGGCTGAAATTCACGGCCCAAACATGGCGGTGATTTCGTGGCCATTGACGCTCACCGGAGTATTGTTTCCGCCCAGATTGAAGTCATAGTTCTGCGTGCCGTAATGGCCGGCAACGCCCGCCACAAAGCCAAGCAGGGGAAACACCTTGCCTTCCACGCTAGCTTCCCATCCGTTCAGGTTGGCGCGCGTGCTGTTGGCGAAACCCAGCGTGGAGGAACTCGTATTTTCGTAGGAGTAGCCGAAGAAAACATTCCCGCTGGTTGGAATTTGAGCGCTAGCCAGACCCGCGAACGAGAGCATGCAAGAAAAATGAAGCCAGCTTTTCGCATAGAGATTTCTGTACCTTTCTCATGTGGTTGAAGTGGTGTGCTGCCAAAAAGCTTAGATGCCTAAGCGCAGCAATGGGTCACGCGGAACGGGTTGGAATTGTGGATTCGCGCATTCGCAGATTGACAAAACCTCACCAACGATTTTGACAGAAATAGTTAGGCCGCTCATTTCTGACTCAGGTGATTATCAGAATCGCCAAACCAGTCCGGTCGAGCCCCGAATATCGTTCTGCGTGGCGCTCAGGAGGTGGGTACGCGTGTAGTCGAATTGCAGGCGCCAGGAAAAATGTTTCATGAACAGGAATTGAAACTTGCGATCCACGCCGCCGCCGGCATCCTCCGCGAGGGGATAATGCGAAACTCCGTCCGACGTGGCGCGTTGCGCCCCGACCATAATGTGAACGAACGGCCTCCACTTCCCGTAGTTAAACGAAAGCCGGGGACCGAGAAAGAGGTTGTACTGCTGCACCCCAAGACGGTAAAAACCGCTGCCATCCAACACCACTCCGATATGGGGATGTCGGGTGAAGTAGAAGTCTTCGAATGAAGCATTCCATCCGCGGAAGGTATAGCGGTTAATCACATCAACATTATCGCCGTAGGCAACTCCCACGTATACGTTCCCGCTGGGAAGCAACTGCGCTCTCGAGCAGGTTGCGAACAGCATGAAGCTCAGGAATGCCAGCACCACGGCCGCGGTTTTTGACACGAAAATGATTCCTCCCCTGGCAATTTATGCCAGCAGCAAATTCTACCTGATTGCGTGAAATCCGTTAGATGCAGTGTACCCGAGGCCCAAGATGCCCGCGCCCCAAATCTGTCCGAAAGGAAATTTGGCCTGCACGTCCCACAATAATTCACGTTCTTTTCATGATTCCGAAACCCTGGCTACAGCGTCTATCTAATAGCATGCAATCTACCAACAACACTTGGAAAACACGTCCGCGGGGGGCGCGAACTGGCTGGCCTCGAATTCAAACCATAAGGAGTCGAAGTTGAAGCTTAGTCTGGAAACTCGATATCGTGGCGACGTGCTCATCGTTCATTGTCAGGGGCGCATCGTTTATCGCGATGAAGCCGTCGCGCTCTCCAACCTCGTGGGGGAAGTTCTGGAAAATCGAGGGAAAGTGATCCTCGATCTCAGCGGCGTCAACTCGATCGACAGTGCGGGCATCGGCGAATTGGTGCTGCTCCACACCTGGGCTCAATCCAGAAATGCGGATTTGAAGTGGGCCAGCCCCAGCCCGTTAGTGCGGGAGTTGCTCGATCTGACCCATGTGGATTCCATCCTCGAGATCCATCCCAGCCTGACCGAAGCGTTAGCTGCGTTCCAGCGGGGAGAAGTCTGCGCCGACTGCTGATTTAAATCCACGTTGATCGGCGCGGGCGCAGGATCAGGAGGCTCGCCACGCCTCGCCCTAGCTCTCTCTCTGAAAGCGGTAACGGCCGCCTCTCTCGGTGGCCACCGCTTCGGCCACTTTCAGAAGTGCTCGCGCCGCGTGGGAGAGCCCTGCTTCCTTCCGGTAAATTAAACGCAACTTGCGTTGCACGCGCAGTTCCCGCACCGGAATCCTTACCAGCTCTCCCCGAGCCACTTCCGTTTCCACGCTGATCTCGGGCATCAGCGCGACGCCGCTTCCCAGGGCAACGAACTGTTTGATGGCCTGCAGCGTAGGCAACTCGAGGTCCATGTGCAGCGGCGTCTTGTACTTCTGGAAGGTCTGAATAACTTTCTCCCGGTACGGGGACGAAACAATATGCGCCACAAACGACTCTGCTCCCAATTGACGGATGCTTACCTCCCGAGCTCCAGCCAGTGCGTGCTTCGGAGGAACCACTAGAGCTAACTCGTCGAGATAGGTCACCACAGAGTGCAGACGCGGCTCTTCCGGTTTGTACGACAGCACCCCCAGTTCAGCGCTGTGCTGCAGCACATCGTCCGGAATGCGGCTGCCCAGCGCCCGCTGCACGGTGATTTTGATCATCGGATGAAGCCGGCGGAACTCCGCCAGCACCGGCAGCAAGTAAAGAGCCGTGAATTCGTTGGCAGCGATCACCAGCTTGCCCTTGTGCAGTTCCCGCAGTTCCGCGAGAGATTCGTGGGCGTCATGGCGCAGGTTCAGCAACTTCTCGGCGTATTCATAAAGCACTTGCCCGGCATCGGTGAGAACGCCTTCGCGCGACGAACGGTCAAACAGGCTCTCCCCCAGTTCATCCTCCAGTTTGCGGATGGTTTGGCTTACCGCCGACTGCGTGCGGTAAAGCTTTTTCGCGGCGCGGGAGAACCGGTGCTCGCGTGCAACGCTCAAGAACACCTCCAGCTGCGAAAGTTCCATAAAGGATTCCCCTTCACGAAATGTACTCATTCCATTAACAATTCTTATTATAGAAGAATATCTAATGATTGTCGTAAAATTATAAGCATTGGTTTAATCGTTCGCACCCGTACCATAGGGGCTTAAACGACAGGTTCTTCTTGAGGACATTTATGGGGTCGGAGCAAGTTCGCATCATCGTTTTCGACACGACGTTACGCGACGGTGAACAGTCGCCCGGCTGCAGCATGAACCATCCGGAGAAGCTGCGCTTGGCTCACCAGTTGGACCGTCTCGGCGCCGACGTGATCGAAGCCGGATTCCCCATCGCTTCCGACGGAGATTTCGAAGCGGTCAAAGCCATCGCCGAGGTAATTCGCCGGCCAATCATTGCCGGATTGGCCCGCGCCTGCCGCCCCGATATCGAGCGCGCCTGGGAAGCTTTGAAAGGCGCCGCCCGCCCGCGCATCCACATATTCCTCGCCACTTCCGATATTCACCTCCAGTACAAGCTGCGCATCACGCGCGATCAGTGCCTGGTGCAGGCTCGCGATGCCGTTCGCTTCGCCAAGTCGCTTTGCGATGACGTTGAGTTTTCGCCGGAGGACGCCACGCGCACCGATCCAGAGTTTCTCTGTAAGGTGCTTGAGGCGGTGGTTGAAGCTGGCGCCACCACGCTCAATATCCCCGACACTGTAGGCTTTACCGTGCCTGCAGAATTTGGCGATTTGATCGCAACCATTCGGCGTCGCGTCAAGGGAATCGAGAACGTCACCATTTCCGCCCACTGCCACAACGATCTCGGCATGGCCGTGGCCAACACCCTGGCCGCCGTTGCGGCCGGAGCGCGCCAGGTCGAGTGCACCATCAACGGCATTGGTGAGCGCGCGGGAAACGCCGCGCTCGAAGAGATCGTCATGGCGATGCGCGTTCGTCGCGACCGCTATCCTTACGAGACTGCAATCGTGGGCGAACAGCTCTTCTCAGCCAGCCAGATTCTGAGCGAAATTACCGGTGTTCCCGTGCAGCCGAACAAAGCTGTGACCGGCCGCAACGCCTTCGCGCACGAAGCGGGAATCCACCAGGATGGCGTGCTCAAGAATCCGTTGACATACGAGATTATGACGCCGCAATCCGTGGGCGTGCCCGATTCTAGGCTCGTGCTGGGCAAGCATTCCGGCCGTCACGCGCTCGGCATTCGCTGTGAACAGCTTGGCTACCAGTTCGACCGCCGCGCCCTCGATGATATTTACCGCCGCTTTGTCCGGTTGGCCGATAAGATCAAGAAGGTTGAAGATCATCACTTGATGGAACTGATTCGCGAAACCCACAAGCCGGCGGCTTCGGCCACCCCGCTGTTCGAGCCGATTCCCAACGCAGCTGCAGCCTCCGCCGGCGTATCCGCGCAGGACGCGCAGCGTTTTCCGGCTGTTCCTCAGACCAACGCGTTTGGCTTGCCGCCGATTCCCGCCGACCAACACCATGATCAGGAAGATTATCTCTGGGGTGTGTAGGGCTTTGTGTGGGGACAGCCGCCGTCGGCTGTCCGCGGGGCGAAGCCCGGCCTTGAGTAACGCACACGCTGCAACGTGAAAGCGTTTTCCATTAAACTAATCCCCGAATGCTTCTGAACCTAACGATCCTCCCTGGCGACGGAATCGGTCCCGAAGTCACCGAGCAAGCCGTTCTAGTCCTGCAGGCCGTCGCCGACGCATTCGGCCATCGGCTTCAACTTCAGCACAAAAACGTTGGGGGCGCAGCGCTGGCGGTTGCCGAGGATCCGCTGCCTCCCGACACACTGCAGGCGTGCTTATCGTCTGCCGCGGTGCTGATGGGCGCAGTGGGAAATCCTTCGTTCGATCATTACCCCAATCATCTTCGCCCTGAAGCAGGACTCTTGCGTCTGCGCCGCGAACTCGGCGCCTACGCGAACTTGCGCCCCGCCATTCATTTTCCTGCCCTGGAAGATTGTTCTCCGTTGCGTGCCGACCTCGTTCGCGGCACCGACCTCATGATCGTCCGCGAATTGCTCGGCGGACTTTACTTCGGCGAGCCGCGTTCGATCGCAGGAACGCCCGGCTCCCGCGTCGCCACCAACACCATGACTTACGGCGAACCAGCGATCGAGCGCATCGCCCGCGTCGCCTTTGAGCTGGCCAAGAAACGGCGCAAGAGAGTATTGTCCGTCGATAAAGCCAATGTTCTCGAGTGTTCGCGCCTGTGGCGTGAAGTCGTCATTGGCTGCGCCAAGGATTATCCCGACGTGCAACTTTCTCACATGTACGTCGATTCCGCAGCGATGTCGCTGGTGCAGCGCCCCAAAGATTTCGACGTAGTGCTCACCGAAAACATGTTTGGCGACATTCTTTCCGATCAAGCCGGTGGTGTGGTCGGCTCTCTGGGATTGCTCGCCTCGGCGAGCATCGGAGGACCGGTCGGCCTTTACGAACCCGTGCATGGCTCGGCGCCTGACATCGCCGGCCAGGGAATCGCGAATCCTCTAGGCGCGATTCTTTCCGCCGCCTTGCTGCTGCGCCATTCGTTTCAATTGGAACGCGAAGCCGCCTGCATCGAGAACGCTGTCGGCGTGGTTTTGAATCAGGGTTCTCGCACCGCGGATCTTGCTGGCGCGGGACAAAAGCCGGTTACCACCTCAGAGATGGGGCGCAACGTAGTCGAAGCCGTAGGCACCGCGGAGGCAAGACCGAGGTCGGCCTGAATTGCAAGCTCAAGCCCTTGGCGCACGTCGTCCGGGCAGGGTCTCAGCCGGTTGCGCCACCACCGCGGGATGTCCATCATACTTTCCCGTCAAGTCGTACCAGCGGACGCGCAGCATTTCCTCAAACATGCGGGCCCCGTCTATCAGTGGATGAATGCGGGTTCCTCCGCTGTGTCCCCAGTGCACCGGCACTTCCTGCACCCGGAAACCAAACTTGCGCGCCAGAAAAAGAATCTCGGGATCGAAGCCCCAGCGCTCGATGCGCTGCAGCGGCAGAATCGTCTGCGCCGCGCGCCGCGTGAATGCCTTGAAGCCGCACTGCGTGTCTTTGAATCGCAGCCCAAGGACGATCCGCAGCAACAGGTTGAAGATTCTGCCAAAAAGCTGCCGATGCAAAGATTGCCGCTGCGTCTGCAGTTCCGCGCGTACCCAGCGTGATCCGATAGCAATATCCGCTCCCGTCGCCAAAGCCCGCAGCAGCTTCGGCATTTCTTCGATGGGGGAAGATAAATCGGCGTCGCTGAACACGACTACGTCCCCGCGCGCGTTCAGCATGCCATTGCGCACGCTATAACCTTTGCCGCGATTGCCGGGGTTTTCCACCAGCCGCACCATCGGGTTATTTTTCGCAAAAGCGCGCACGATCTCCGCTGTGTTATCGCGCGACCCATCGTTTACTACGATCACTTCCGCGTCCGATCCCTGCTGACGCGCGTAGGCCAGCACCTTCTCCAGAGTTGCTCCCAGACGCGCGCTCTCGTTGTAAGCCGGGATGACGATGCTGTAGGTCATGTCTTTAAACGCGTCCATGCAATCCGGATCAGCCGGAATTCTTAAGATGTCGCTTTCTGCAAACCCGTTGCCGTCAAATTAGCTTCGCCATTGTACGTCGGATCAGGGTCGCTGCGGAGAAACTGCGCACCCCGGAAGGCTGAGATTTATCCCTCAAGCCACGTGGCGCTGTCCGAGCAGCAAGCCGAAGAACTCATTTACCAGATCGCCGTCCAACAACCCCATGCGAGCCTTTTCGAGCATCGTTTGCACCGACTGATCGTGGCCCATCGCGGGCTTATAGGGGCGTTCTGTGCGCAAGGCATCGTAGACGTCCACCACCTGCAAAATCCGCGCCAGCAACGGGATCTCACCCCCCACCAATCCATCGGGATATCCCGAGCCGTCCACGTGCTCGTGATGATGCCGGATAATGGGCAGCACCAGCCGCAGCGACTTCAGGGGCTTGCAAATATTTTCGCCGGTGAGCGGGTGCAGCTTCATAATCGTCCACTCTTCCGGCGTCAGATCGGTGCCTTTTTTCAAAATTTCATCGGGAACTGCGATCTTGCCCAGATCGTGCAGATATCCCCCGCGCCGCAGCGCCAGAATCGAATCCTCATCCAAGCCCAAATGCCGACCCAACTCTGCGGCATTCAACGCCAGCCGCTCGCAGTGCCCCTCGGTGTAAGGGTCGCGGCTTTCCACGATCAGTCCAAGAGTGCACAGCACAGAATCGGCGGTCTCCAGTTCGTCCGTAAATTCCTTCATGCGTAGCAGCGACTTCACCCGCGCCGTCAACTCTTCGGCAAGAACCGGCTTATTTAGAAAGTCGTCCGCACCCGCCTCAATGCCATGCAACTTCTCCGCGCTGTCCGTCAAACCCGTGATCAGGACAAAAGGAATCAATCTGGTTGCCGGATTTTCTTTGAGATCACGGCACAACTCGTAGCCCGACTTCCCCGGCATTCTCACATCCGAGAGGATCAAATCAGGAGCCTGCCGCCGCACCTCGGCCTCAGCCTGCTGCGCGTCGCCAGCAGTCACCACTTCGTAGCCGCGCATGGTAAGCAACTGGCTCATCAGCGCGGCGATGCTGGCGTTGTCATCCACCACCAGAATCCGCGCGGCCGGCCGCCGCCCAACTTCGCTCATGCCTTGATCAGAAGCCCATTCTCGTCGGGAAGTTGTATGCGGGTCGCTACTCAAAGTCAGGCGAGAATCGCGAGGAAGATTCATCAGTGCGAAATACTGTTTTGATTCTACTGCAAGTTGAAGCTGGGATGCCTGTTAGGCGATGAAATATGCGGCCAGATTAGCGGGTACTCCCGTCTCCGAACCAACTCGCTGAATCTGTGATGGCAAGAAAGGTCTACGCCGGGGTTGCCCAAATCAGCCGCCGCATGCCGGTCTTGAAAAAGTTGCTCGATGGCGAAGCCGTTGCCGCTACCGAAACGAAAGATGCATCTTCCGATTTTGCCTGCCCCTTGCCCGCCTGGCAGCGTGCACTCATTCGCGTTACCTTCGAGCCCACAGGAGCTGCCAAGCAGACCTTCGCCATCCGCGGCCACATAGTGGACCGGTTGACTGAAGAAGAAGACGAGGAAGAAACCACAAAGTAATCTGCGAGCAGCTTGCAACCTCACGGCAAGTCAAGCATGCTCAGACCTGAGGCCTGAGAACTGAGACCGGAGAACTGAGCGCTGCTCTCAATCTCCCGCCGCTTCAACCGCCGGCAGTTCCTCCCTGACGGCCTTCTCTTTCACCTTCGCGCTGGTCACTAGAATTACTGAGAGCACGACGACCACGCTTCCCATCACAATAAATCGGTCCACCCGTTCATGCAGAATCAGCCACCCCAGGAACACCGCGACCACCGGATTCACATACGCATAGGTCGATACTTTCGACGTGGGTACGTGCTCCAGCAGCCAGATGTATGCGGTGTATCCAATCCACGATCCGCACACGACTAGATAAAGCACCGCGCTCACGCCGCGCCTCGTCCAGGCAACCCGCGAGACGTCTCCCAAAGCTAGTGCGAATAAAAAATTAGCCGCTCCCGCTGCCGTCACCTGCCATCCCGTTGCGCTGAACACATCCATCCCTGACTGCCAACGTTTCGACAACACCGACCCCAGCGCCCACGAAAATGAACCGCCAATCAGTCCAAGAGAGGCCACCAGTTCACGCCGGCCGAGCGCTGATCTCGAGTGCAATTCTGGCCAGAACAAAATGAACAATCCCACGATCCCCAGCCCCAGCCCCGCCTTGCCCCGCCATGAAATGCGATGATGGCCAAGCAGCAGCGAGTCCAGCACCAGAAACCACAACGGCGTGATCGCGATGATCAACGCCGCCAGTCCCGAAGCCACCGTCTGTTCCGCCCAGGAGAGGGTCAGGTTCCCACCCATCAAAAGCAGAATGCCCACCACGGCCGCCAGCGCAATCTGCCGGGCCGAATACCAGATCCTGCGCCCCGTCGCCGCGCACACCGCCAGCATCACCACTCCGGCGATCGAGAATCGCATGGCACACATCAGCGCCGGAGGAATCGTCTGCACGGCAATATCGATAGCCAGATAGGTCGAGCCCCAGAATAAATACACCAGTCCAAAGGCAAGAATCACCGCAAACCGGCTTGGGCTCCGAGCTTTCAATTGGTTAGTGAGAAACAGGGGACGCTAAAAGATATCAGACATGACAAGAGTCGCAGCGGATTCTAAAGTCGTCGTGAACCGCCGTGGACAGGCTCTCGCCTGTTTTATTTCAGTTTTTCGTATTCAGACTGCGCCTGTTTGAGAATGGGGATATCGGGGTCGGCGTCTTTCCAGAGGGCAAGGAAATCCTGGTAGGCGGTTCGGGCTTTGGCAGTGTCGCCTTGAAGAGTGTAGGCGCGAGCTAGATACAGGCGCGACAGCGCTAATTCAGGATCCACGGGAACGATGCCGGGATGATCGAGAATGCGTTGGAATTCGGCGGCGGCTTTCATCCCGTCTCCCATCTTCAGATAAGCCTGTCCCCGGAGGTAGTTGGGCTCGTAGCCGGTGCCTTGAGGTCCATTGCCGAGTTCAATGACGCGAAGCGGTTCCAGAGCGGCAATCGCCTCCGCGGGTTGATTTTTGTAAAGGGCTTGGGCCGCATGTGCTTCCGGGGCCTTCACTGTCTGGAGAAGGCGATTTTCGGGATAGTCGCGACCCATGTCCCCGAGAAGAGCAGAGGATTTTGGCGAGTCGCCGATGATGGCAAAGACCGTGGCGGCCAAAGCGACCAGGTCTCGACTCGGCGAGGTTTGTAGGGCTTGTGAAATATTCGTCCGCGCATCCTGAGGAAGCCCGATCACGGCGTTGCATGCCGCTTCGATGCCGAGGACGGTGGCGGCGGACTCCTTATCGCCGAAGTGAAGGTCGGCAGCATTTGCCTGCTGCCATACCGCCTGGGAAGCTTTGATTTTTCCCTGGGCACATAGCCCCGTGGCCTTGAACATTAACAAGAGAGGCTCGATCGGCTTGCCGTGGGCGTTGCCGATTTCGCCGTCGAACGCGGCCTGATCGTGGCGAATGTAGTCCACGAAAACTAATGCGATTTCTGCGCTAGGCCCGCCCAAGTTCTGCGCCAAATCCTGATCGAGGAGGCTTTTCGCTTCGCCAAAGCGATTCAGCCCAATATAGGAGAAGATCATGTTCCCATAAGCGAAGCGATCCTTCGGATCGAGGCGCATGGCCTGGCTACCGGCGTCGAGCGCTTTGTCGTATTGCCCGATCTGGCTGTAGACCAGGGACAGGTTATCGAAAGGAATGGTGTCACGGGGATAGGTCTGCTTCCAGTCGTTATAGACCTGGATGGTCTTTTCGTAGTCCTCCGTTACCTCGTCGTAGTAGTGAGCCTGGATGTACAACTTTTCGTGCTCGCTGGCTCGGTCGCGCAACTCATGGGCTTGCTTCAGCGCTTTGTTTGCATCGGTGATTCGACCCACGTTGGCGTAGGCAACACCGAGGGTAGCGTAAGCCAGGGCAAAGTTGGGGTCGAGTTCAACAGCTCGTTTTAAGTGGGGAATGGCGGCATCGTCATTGAGTTGTTGATGTTCTTCGTGCCCGAGCGTGTAAGCCTGAAGGGCTTCCAGAGATGCAGTGGTGGCTTGTTCCAGGGGCGTGGCAAACTGGGTGACCGAGGCGAGAGACTCGCCCATTTTCTGGCGCAGGCTGGAGGCCGCTTTATCGAGAGTCTTTAAAACATTTTCTTTGCTGTCGGCTTCGGCCTGCTCGCGGGCAAGCGAGTCACCGTTCTGGGGATTGATGGCAGTTAGGGTGACCGCGTAGTGGTTGCCGAGGCTGGTGATGGCGCCGCTCAGCATGGCCTTGATGTTTTCGCGCAAGCAGATCTCGCGGGCGACATCGTTGGTGAGGCGCTCATCGGAGGAGCGTCCCATGAAGCGGAGGCCTTCGCGAATCTTGGAATCAGGGACGAGATTGAGATAGGGCGATTGTTCGAGTTGCACGGCGAGGGCTTGTTTGAGAGTGCCGTCGAAAACGGGATCGCCCGTGGTGTTGACGAAGTCGGCGAGGAGCACGCTGTCTTTTTCGGTGAGCGTTGCGGTTCGGCGCGATCGGAAATAAAAGCTGCCCGCAACCGCAACTGCTAGGATCAAAATCGCGATCGGGATAAGAGTCTTCCAGGATTTCTTTGGTTGAACTCCGCGGCTTTGCACAGAAGCCGGAACCACAGCCGACGATGGAGCCACCATGGTCGCAGAAGTGGAAATCGCCTTGTGCGGTGCCGCAGAAGACGACGCAGAAGGATGAGCCTCCTGCACTGCGAGATAAGAATCGGATTGTGCCGCCACCGCTCGTCCGCTTTCCGTGTCGCGCTTCAGGCGTTGCAGGTCGGCGCGAATATCCGCAGCATGCTGGTAACGCAAGTTGCGGTCTTTTTCCAACGACTTGTTGATTACGTCTTCCAATTTCGCTGGTAGATCCGGATTCAGGCGTACCGGAGAAACTGGAGCGCGATCCAAGATAGCTTGAAAAATGAGCGCCGATGTGTCGCCGCGGAAGGGCAGCATACCAGTCGACATCTCGTAGAGAACGACGCCAAATGAAAAGAGGTCGGTTCGCGAATCGAGTTCTTTCCCCTTCGCCTGCTCTGGGGACATATACGCGACCGTGCCCAGAGTCGAGCCAGGGCTGGTCAAATGTTCTTCTACGGCCGCGGCGGTCGGCGCGGTGATGTCGGGGGAGGAGGTTGGCGAGGCCAGAGTTGCCTTCACTTTGGCGAGCCCGAAATCCAGGATTTTGGCGTGGCCGCGTTTGGTGACAAAAATATTGGCGGGCTTGATGTCGCGATGGACAATGCCTTCTGTGTGCGCTGCATCGAGCGCGTCGGCAATCTCAATCCCTATGGCGAGGATCGTTTCCAATTCCATGGGGCGCGCGCCGATCAAGTGCTTGAGCGTGGCCCCATCGAGGAATTCCATGACCAGAAACGCGCGGCCATTCTCCTCGCCAATGTCGTAGATCGTGCAGATGTTCGGATGATTGAGCGCGGAAGCTGCCTTGGCTTCCCGCCGGAACCGTTCCAGCGCCTGACGGTCCTGCGCCAGATCCTCGGGAAGAAATTTCAGCGCCACAAAGCGCCCCAGGCGCGTGTCTTCGGCTTTGTAAACCACACCCATGCCGCCGCCGCCAAGCCTCTCAACAATCCGATAGTGCGAAATGGTTTGGTCGAGCAAAGGAAAGGTCTCCGTCCCCGCGGAGTCCAGCTATGCTAGGCGGAGTTTAAGAGGATGTCAAAAACAAATGTAGGGATAGTCCGCCCCGATTCGGCTTCGCTCAGGGCAGGCTCGGATGTCCAGCGGGCGTATGCTGGTTGCCCTGGCCGGGAGCCCCGCTTCCCCGCATATTCTGAATAAAATGGGGGTTACGCCGCACGCCCTCGCCACGTATAATACCCATGAAGACATGATTACCGATGCTGCGCAACGTCTCCAATTCGCAATCGCCCAACTCGCATTTGCCCGAGTGTTGGCTGCGCTGCCTGGTATGCCCACGGTGCTATCGTGCGAATTTGCCTTCCCGTCTTCGGCCCGGTCTCTTCGGTAGTGACTAATAAATCCTTCGCCTGATTTACCTCGGCTTGCGTGCGTCTGAACTAGGGCCGCGTGTCCGGGGTGCCCATCACTCACACTCACAGCTCACTACTGAGAGCTGCTCAGGAGGATTCCATGACCACGAAGACTATGACGACCGCGACTGCCGGTCCCAGAATCAATACCGCGCTGCCCGGCCCCAACGCGAAGCGCGTGCTGGCGAGCGATCAGAAATATATTTCACCTTCGTATACCCGCTCCTACCCGCTGGTGGCCAAGAGTGGCCACGGAGTCGTCGTCACCGACGTCGACGGCAACGAATTCTATGATTTCTCTGCCGGCATTGCCGTTACATCGACCGGCCACTGTCATCCCCACGTGGTCGCTGCGATTCAGAAGCAGGCGGCCGAATTGATCCACATGTCGGGCACCGATTTTTATTACGAGAACATGGTCACGCTGGCAGAGCGTCTGTCGAAAATCGCTCCCATGCCTGGACCGCACAAAATTTACTACGGCAACTCCGGCGCAGAAGCCATCGAGTGCGCTCTCAAGCTGGCCCGCTATCACACCAAGCGCCAGAATGTCATCGCATTCTTTGGCGCGTTTCACGGACGCACCATGGGCGCGCTCTCGCTGACCGCCTCAAAACCGCAGCAGCGTCGCCGCTTTGCCCCGCTGGTTCCAGGAGTGACTCACGTCCGCTATCCCGATGTCTATCGCGGATGCATAGGCGGCCAACAAGATGCCGAGGCTTTTGCCCTCGGTTGCGCACGCTTCATCGAAGAGAAACTGTTCAAGACGGTGCTCGCGCCCGAGGAGGTGGCTGCAATCTTTGTCGAGCCCGTGCAGGGCGAGGGCGGTTACGTGGTGGCGCCCACCATCTTCATGCAGGAGCTGCGCCGCATCTGCGATCGTCATGGAATCATGCTGGTCGTCGACGAAATCCAAAGTGGCATGGGCCGCACCGGCAAGTGGTGGGCGGTTCAGCATACCGGCGTGGAGCCAGACATGATCTGCATCGCCAAGGGAATTGCCTCCGGCATGCCGCTGGGAATCACCCTAACCCGCTCTGAAATCATGGACTGGGTCCCGGGTTCGCACGCTTCAACTTTCGGTGGCAATCCGGTCTGCGTGGCGGCTGCCCTGGCTACGCTCGATGTAATTGAAAAAGAAAATCTGCTCGACCACGCGGCCGAAGTAGGGGCACACATGATGAAGCGCATGTCCAACTGGCCCGCGAAGCTGAAGGTGGTAGGCGATGTGCGCGGCCGCGGATTGATGATCGGCGTCGACATCGTGAAGGACAAGACGACGAAAGAGTACGGCGCCGCCGAGCGCGACCTGATCGTCGAGAAGGCATTCGAACATGGCGTGCTCTTCCTGGGCTGTGGGCCAAGCACGATCCGCCTGTGCCCGCCGCTGGTAGTCACGAAAGAAGAAGCCGACGTTGCCCTCGACCTTCTGGAAGAGTGCATCCGGCAAGTAGGCAAGTAGTGGGCACGTTCCGGCTGGAAAACTTACTCCTCTCCGAAGCCACCCTTGCCTGGCGGGGGTGGCTTGGTTGTTCCGGATGCCGCGACTGCTCGGCCCGCCCTGTCAGTATTCTTTTCGGCGTAAGCGCAGTTATGCACAGCATGTGGATGGTTGGGTCGCGGAAGACAGTTGTCGAGTCAGGAAGTTTTTTCAGGGGGGATGGGTTGCGTCGAATCAAGCCTGGAATTCCGATGCTTCCGGGAAGCGCAGATTACACTTGGCCAGCGCCAGAGCGAGCAGTTCCTCGACCTTGGTTTCTTCGCAATTGCGGGACATGGCCAGCTCGCTAACCAAAAGGTAACGGGCGCGTTCCAGCATCTTCTTCTCCCGGAAGGAAAGAGGCTTGGCTTGATGCAGGGCGATCAGGCTCTTGAGCACCCCGGCGACCTCGAACAAAGAGCCGGTTCGCATGCGGTCGGAATTTTCCTTGAAGCGGTCTTTCCAGTCGGCGGTACTCAGATCATCGGCCACGGACAGGAAATCGAGAATCTTTTGCACCTCACCGTTCCGCACCACGCGCCGGATACCCACGCTCCCCACGTTATTGCAAGGCACCATTACCTTGAGGCTGCTGGCCTTGATATTCAGGAGATAGAACTTCTCTACCGTGCTGCCAACAGACCGGCTGCTAATTTGTTCGATGACCCCGACGCCATGATTGGGGTAGACGACCTTGTCACCGATGTGGAAATTTAGGTCAGCGTTCATAAAAAGCACCCGGGCAGGACAAGGGCATAGTGAGGAGGAAAGTTATCTTTACTATAAACATAGTATCCCGAAATGGGACGCAACGCAAGGCTGGCAGCCTGCTCAGCCCCCTACCCGAATCAGCAGATCGAACCGGGAAAGTCGAAGCCGAGTTGGAAGAGGCGTAAGTGATTGTCGAACCGTAACTTAAGTTCAATGTGGAATGGCTATAATTGAGCAGTGACCCTTGCAGAGTCGAAATCCAGAAATCCTTCAGCGATAGATCCTGCCACGTCGCAGCCCGCGACCGCCCATTTGCTCCAAGTCTCCCCAGGTTCGAACGAACATCCAACCGCAAGAGTACTCGGATTGGACGTGGGGTCGAGACGGATCGGAATTGCTATATCCGACCCCCTCGGAATTACCGCTCAAGGTCTGGATACCCTACAGCGCCGGAACAAGCGTACAGATCTGGCAGCCTTGGAGCAGGTGATCCGTGACTATGCGGTCAAGGAGATCGTGGTTGGACTTCCATTGCGCATGAGTGGCGAGGAAGGAACACAATCCGGCAAGATGCAGTTGTTTGCAGAGGAACTGCGAAAACGGTTTCGCCTGCCGGTTCATCTGTGGGACGAGCGCCTGACTTCGGCCGAAGCCAACCGCCTTTTGCGCGAAACCGAATTGTCGATTGAGAAGCGCGCCAAGGCGGTAGACCGTATGGCTGCGGTGTTGATCCTGCAGGGCTGGATGGAAGGTCGAGGCCGGTAAAGGGGCCGGGTCTTATTGTCCTCGCATCGCCCGCCGGTAGGCCGCAACGTTCTTATTGTGTTCTGCCATCGTGCGGGCGAATTTATGGTGGCCTTGGGCATCGGCCACGAAATAGTAGTAGTCGCTCTGCGCCGGATGCATCCCCGCTTCCAGCGCGCTCTTGCCAGGATTGCCGATGGGGCCGGGCGGAAGGCCGATGTGGGTGTACGTGTTGTAGGCCGAGTTGAATCGCATGTCGTCGTGATGCAAGGCGCCAGTGTAAGTTCCCGCAAGGAGTTCGGCGTAAATGATGCTGGGATCAGCGTCGAGCGCGATCTTCTTTTCCAGGCGGTTGTAGTAGACGCTGGCAACCAGGGGCCGTTCTTCGGGCACGGCCGTTTCCTTTTCTACAATCGAGGCCATGATCACCGTGCGTTCGAGCTCCGTCGGAAGTGCGTTCGGATCAGGCGTTCCGTGGGTGATCTCGATCTCTAAGTGAGGCGAGTTCTGCGCCGCGGGCGCTAGGCCTTCCGGCATCGGCATCATTCCTATCTGCCGTGCGACCTGGCGAAATTGCTTCACCATGGCAGCGGCCATCTCTTGCATGCTCATCATGCGGCTGAATTGATAGGTATCAGGAAAGAGGTAGCCCTCGAGAGACTGCGCCCCGGGCGCGATGTCGGCGATCAGGGCGGTATCAGCTTGCGCCACCTTGAGGAACTCTTCGGCGGGACCAAGTCCTGCCGCTTCGATGGCGCGAGCAATATCGAACATGGTGAAGCCTTCGGGAACCACTACCATATGGAAGTAAACGTCACCGCGCCGCAACCGCTTTTGAATGTCGATGAGGTTTGCCGGCTTCTCGAACAGATATTCCCCGGCCTTGAGAGAACGCCGGCGATGAAAGTAGTGCCACAGGATGAACGCATCCTCACTGCGGATGATTCCGTTCATCCTCAGCTCGGCAGCGATGCGGCGGGTGGAGTACCCGGGGCGCAGCATTACAAAGGTGGGGCCGGAAGGCGCCACCGGCGTGAGCACTGCCCATGCAAACCAGCCGCTGCATCCGAGCGCTGCGATGAGGACAAGCCAGGCAATTTTACGCACGATGGAAGTAGTGTAAGTGTAGAGGGTAGGCCGCTGCCAAGCCTCTGATCCGAACCTAGTTACTCATTAGCAACCGGCTTCGCCGTGGCCCCACTGATGACGGACCCAGCCCCAGAGTTCTTGCACCCTTTCCGGCGCGCTATACTCAAATGTTCTGGAGATCGTCCAATCCTTCATGAGACGTAGCTTGCCCTTTTGGAATCTGTTCTTGCTTTTCGCGGTGCTGCCCACTACAGGCTGCCTGTTTCGCACCCGCCCGGTCGAGGAGACCTATTCCAAAACTCCTCTAAAGGAAGCGTCCCAATCGGCATTGATCGACAGCATCAACCAGCAGGCCCAAAAAATCCAGTCGCTGCAAGCCACCGTCGATATCGATACCTCGGTTGGCGGCGCCAAAAAGGGCCACGTCACCGACTACAAGGAGATCCGCGGCTACGTCCTAGCCAGGAAGCCGGCGATGCTGCACATGATCGGCCTCTTGCCCATCGTCCGAACCACCGCCTTCGACATGGTCAGTGACGGGCAGCAATTCAAGCTGTGGATTCCGCCGAAAAACCGGTTTGTGATTGGTAACAATCAAGTACACGCCTACAACCCCAACCAGCCCATGGAAAGCATCCGGCCGCAGGATATCTACGACGCCCTGCTGATCCGTCACATCGACCAGTCCGAGATTGCCGTGCTGGAAAACGGCGAAGAAATTCTGCATGACCCCAAGGGACATCGAGTCCTCCAGGAAGACTACGAACTCATCGTCATCCGCAAGGTGGGCGAAAATGGGGGACTGCTGTCCCGCAAAATCGTTTTCAGCCGCGTCGACCTCCAGCCGCATCGCCAGTACATTTATGATGATCGCGGCATTCTCGTCACCGACGCCCGTTACGCCAACTACAAGAGCTACGATGGCGTGAGTTTCCCCGCGCGCGTCGAGATTTTCCGGCCTCAGGAGGAGTACCGCATCACCCTCAATCTGTTGAAGCTGGAAATCAACAAGCCTCTGCGCGATGATCAATTTGCGCTGCAGCAGCCTCCCGGCGCCGAAGTGGTGCGTCTCGACCAGCCGCAGCCCCAGTCCAATGCAGTTGTGCCGCCGGCGGGAGAACAATAATCCTTCTCTTCGGCCACTTTCGCTGGGACTTTTCATGATGAACCGAATGGTTGTCGCCAACCTGGTGCAAAGGCCTATACGTTCGCTGATCAGCGTTAGCGCCGTAGCCCTGGAGGTGGTTTTAATTCTGCTGATTGTGTCTTTCTTTTACGGGCAGCTGAATGGCTCGAAGGCGAGCCAGATCGGCGTGGGAGCCGACGTAATGGTGCAGCCGCCCGGATCCTCCGCCCTGGTGGGGGTTACCGGAGCGCCCATGGCGGTGAAGGTGGGCGACAAGTTGCGAGCGTTACCCCATGTTGCGGTGGCCGCCCCGGTGATCTGGGAATTGACCACCAAACCTACGCTGGAAATCATTTACGGCATCGACATAGCAAGCTACAACAGCATTCCTCCCTCGTTTCGCTTTCTTTCCGGCCGTCCGTTTCAGGGCCCGTATGACGTGATCGTCGACGATTATTTCGCCGGCTCGAAGCGCGCCAAGGTCGGAGACTCGATCGAGATTTTGGCCCACGATTTCCGCGTCTGCGGCATTGTGGAGCACGGGAAAGGAGCGCGCAAGTTTGTGCGGCTCGATACCATGCAAGACCTGATCGGTGCACCGGGTCACGCTTCGGTCTTCTATATCAAGCTCGACGATCCCGCTAGCGTCGACGCGGTGGTTGATGAAATCAAACACGTTCCAGGCATGGAGAATTATTCCGTGCGTTCCATGCAGGAGTACCTGTCGATGATGACGCCGGAGAATCTGCCAGGCTTCGCGACTTCCATCCGCATTGTGATAGCAATTTCGATGATCATCGGATTTCTCGTGATTTTTCAGTCGATGTATACGGCGGTCATGGAGCGCACCCGTGAGATAGGAATTCTGAAGTCCCTGGGCGCGTCCAAACTTTACATCGTGAACGTCGTGCTGCGGGAGACTGCACTGCTCGCAATTGTGGGCATTGTTGTCGGGACCCTTATCAGTCTGTTGACGCGTCGCGTGATCTTGTTGGAGAAGCCGACGCTGCGCCTGTTCTGGAGCGCCGAGTGGGTGGTGCGTGCCACCGTGATTGCTCTGACCGGAGCGCTGCTGGGAGCGCTGTATCCCGCCTACAAAGCGGCGCAGAAGGATCCGATTGAAGCGCTAGCCTACGAGTGAGCGGCGATTAGGCGGGTTGGCTCGTCCCCCCCGCTGTCATTCCTGCCGCAGCCGGAGCGACAGGGGAGGAACCTGCTGTGCTGGCGCCGTTAGTTTTCCGCTTCCGTATTAACCTCAAGCAGAACGATCTTTCCTTTAACCGACGCATTATTGAACTGATCACTAGTGATTGTCTTGGCCCGAAAGCGAGGAGCAGGTTGGCCAGTATCATCGGCTGCGAAAGCACCGAAAGTCGTTAGCGCGAGAATCCCAGGATCTCGAAATCTGTAACTCGGCGTTGACAATGGCTCGCACCCTACGGTATCTTTAAAGCTTTGGGAAGTCTCGCGGTTGCCCGCCTGATGGTCTGGCGTCCTCGCCGGGGAATCAACGAGCGGTCTTCTTTCGCAACTTTTTTCATTCTGGGAGAGTTCCGATGTCAACCTATTTCCCCAAAGCGGGGGAAATTGTGCGCAAGTGGTACGTCGTGGATGCCGATGGGCAGACGCTCGGCCGTCTGGCCTCGCAAGTGGCGCGCATCCTTATGGGCAAAGAAAATCCGCAGTACACGCCGTTTCTTGATACCGGCGATCACGTAATCGTGGTCAATGCCGAGAAAATAAGAACGACCGGCGTGAAGTCGGAGCAGAAGCAGTATCACCACTACACCGGTTACCCGGGCGGCCTGCGCACCGAAGATTACCGCAAACGTTTGGCGCGCAAACCGGAAGCAATCATTGAAGACGCCGTGCGCCGCATGTTGCCGAAGAACAAGCTGGCGGCTCACATGCTGTCGAAGCTGAACGTCTATAAGGGCGACAAGCATCCGCACGAAGCGCAGAAGCCACTGCCTCTGCAGTTGGAAGTACGCGCGTAAGGGTGTTGGGGTGGGGCACGGCTTAAGCCGTGCCGTCACGGCAATCAATTTTTAGGGCTTTAGCCGCTGAGGGCCTTAAAGCTCATAGAGAAAATGGAAAGCTCGCTTCAGCAACGTTCAAGCTGGAAGCTAAGAGCTTAGGAGCTAGAAGCGAAATGGCAGAATTGGTTCAGTACTACGGTACGGGACGGCGGAAGCGGGCGATTGCGCGCGTGTATCTTCGTCCAGGCAGCGGCGAATTCAAGGTGAATGGCCGTGCGTTCGAAGAGTATTTCGTGACTCCGGCGCAGCGTTCGGCGGCGAAGGCGCCGTTGGCGTCCACCGAAACTGCGGCTTCGTTCAACATCATGGCCAGCGTGCTGGGTGGCGGCGTGCGCGGTCAGGCCGACGCGGTAAAGCTCGGCATTGCACGCGCCTTGATGCAGTTCAATGCCGAACTGCGCGGCAAGCTGAAGTCCGAGGGCATGGTGTCCCGCGACTCCCGCGGCAAAGAACGTAAGAAGTACGGTCAGAAGGGCGCAAGAAAGCGCTTCCAGTTTAGCAAGCGCTAGTACCGAGTTGTGAATACCGTGCACCGAGCAGAACCGAGATTCCTCGCTCCGCTCGGAATGACAAGGTTTTTGATTTGGCTAGGAGCTAGAAGCTAATAGCTGGTTTTAGGTGTTCAATTCTTCCTGTGCCTCGCGGCGCGGGGACGGGAATGGCAATCCGGAGCGGTACTTACGCAAAGGATGCAGACTAAATAAGGAGGTTCATTGGCTACTATCACCATGAAGGAGTTGCTCGAAGCAGGTGTTCACTTCGGGCATCAGACGAAGCGCTGGAATCCCAAGATGAAGGAATACATCTTCGGAGAGCGCAATGGGATCTACATCATCGATTTGCAGAAGACGCTGAAGATGTTCAAAGAGGCGTCGAAGTTCGTACAGGAGTTGGCGGCCGACGGCAAAATTGTGCTGTTCGTGGGGACCAAGCGCCAGGCGCAGGACGCCATTGCCGAAGAGGCGACCAAGTGCGGCGGTTTCTACATCAACCAGCGCTGGCTGGGTGGCTTGCTCACCAACTGGGTCACGGTGCAGAAGTCGGTAAAGCGGCTGAAAGAGCTCGACGAGATGGCCACGGATGGCCGCTACGAGTTGCTGCCGAAGAAAGAAGTCATCAAGCTCGAACGCGAGCGCAAGCACCTGCAGGCCAACCTGGCGGGCATCAAGAACATGAGCCGGTTGCCCGATGCGGTCTTCGTGATCGACTCCAACAAGGAGCAGATCGCGGTGCGCGAAGCTCGTAAGCTGGGCATTCCGGTGGTCGCGGTGGTCGATACCAACTGCGATCCTAGCGAAGTGGATTATGTAATTCCGGGCAACGACGACGCGTTGCGCGCAATCCGGCTATTCACCTCGAAGATTTCGGAATCGATTGCCGAAGGCGCACAACTGATGAGCGACAAACAGATCGCCGACATGACGGCGGCCACGGAACAAGCGCAGGCTCTGGAAGCGCAGCACGCGGAAGATGCGGCCGCGGCGCTTGAGATTCGCACTCAGGAAGCTGCGGCTGCCTCTGACTTGGCGGACATCGGCGAAGACATCAGCATGGAAGAAGTGCTGGGTCCAGGAACCCATAAGAAGCCGGTCGCGACCGAAGACGCCGATATTCACAAGGTCGAGAGCCAGACTGTCTAGAAGCGGGTTTTTGGGAGCTCTCGTAGGCCAGAGTTCCCGCAAAAAACCGGGCATTTGAAATCAGACCCGCGCGGGTCGTCCGGCGCGGGTCAAAGTTTGTAAGAAACAGTTTCCAGTTTCAGGTTTCCAGTTTCGAGTAGCCTGGAACAAGGACACACATTCTTAATACTCGAAACCAGGAACAGGAAACTAGATTACTTTATGAGCACTACTATGGCGAACATTTCAGCAGCACAAGTAAAGGATCTCCGGGAGAAGACCGGAGCTCCCATGATGGATTGCAAACAAGCCCTGACCGAAGCCAAGGGCGATATGGAGCAGGCGGTCGTGATTCTCCGCAAGAAGGGCGTTTCGGTGGCGGCCAAGAAGGCAACGCGCGTGACCAGTGAAGGTTCGGTGACCAGCTATATCCATGCTGGCGGCAAGATTGGTGTGCTTGTCGAAGTGAACTGCGAGAGCGATTTCGTAGCCCGCACCGACGACTTCAAGGAGTTGGCGCACGATATCGCCATGCACATCGCGGCCAGCGATCCGAAATTCGTCCGCAAGGAAGACGTGACCAAGGCTGACTTCGAGCGCGAGAAAGAAATTTATGTCGCGCAAGCCGTCGCCTCCGGCAAGCCGCAGAATATCGCGGAGAAGATGGTCGCCGGCAAAATGGAAAAGTTCTATGAGGAAGTCTGCTTGCTCGAGCAGCCCTTCATCAAGGATCAGACCGTCTCGATCGCCCAGCTGATGGCGGCGAAGATCGGCAAGCTGGGCGAAAACATCAGCGTGCGTCGCTTCGCGCGCTTCAAGGTGGGCGATGTGGGTGCGACAGTTGCATTCACAACGCAGAAGCCGGATAACGGTGGCGAAGCCGCCGCTCCGGTGGCGAAGTAAACGAGTTTCCAGTTTTGGTTTCCAGTGTCCTGTAGTCCTCGCGGTGGAGGGCAAGAACCCGAAACTGGAAACCGGAAACTCAAAACCAATGCCAACCCCTGCCTTCAAACGCGTTCTGCTCAAACTCTCCGGCGAGGCCCTGGCCGCGAACCAGGGCTTCGGTGTGGATACCAACCGCATTCACGAAGTCGCGGCCGAGCTCGCCGACGTGCACAAGCTGGGCGTCCAGCTCGCGATCGTGGTGGGTGGCGGCAATTTTTTCCGCGGCGTCGCCGACCAGGCCAAAGACATGGACCGCGTTTCCGCCGATCACATGGGCATGTTGGCTACGGTAATCAATGCTCTCGCCCTGCAGGATGCCCTGGAAAAACAAAACGTCTACACCCGGGTGCAAACCGCGATTGAGATGAATCAAGTTGCCGAGCCCTTCATCCGCCGCCGCGCCATCCGACATCTGGAAAAAGGCCGTGTCGTGATCTTCGCCGGTGGTACCGGAAATCCCTACTTCTCCACCGACACTGCCGCCTCTCTGCGCGCGATGGAGATCAAAGCCGACGCCATTCTCAAAGCCACCAAGGTCGATGGCATCTACGACGCCGATCCCATGAAGGTGAAGGACGCGAAGAAGTTCACCGACATCACCTACATGGACGTTCTGAAGCTGGGGCTAAAGGTGATGGATTCCACCGCCATCAGTCTGTGCAAAGACAACAACCTGCCCATCATCGTCTTCAACTTGAATCAGCACGGTAACATTCGCCGTGTAGTCAGTGGAGAGAAGATCGGTTCCAGAGTAAGCGCTTAAAACCTGCCGCGGATCTCGCGGATGCATACGGATTTTTTTCGTTTCTGATCCGTGAAAATCCGTGGCCAGCTTTCTAGTGGGTTTATAATTCAGCGTTTTGATACTTGATATTTTTACGGAGCTAAAACTATATGGCTCAAGCGTCCATGGCCTCGATTCCTGGCCTAAAAGAAACTTACATACAGCTCAAGACGCGCATGGAAAAAGCAGTAGAGGACTTTCGCAAGGCGATGGCGGCTACGCGCACTGGCCGTGCCTCCGTGCACATGCTCGACAGCGTCAGCGTCGACTACTACGGCTCGCAAATGCCGATCAACCAGATAGCCCAGGTCCACGCGCCGGAACCGCAAATGATCACGGTGCAGCCCTTTGATCCCTCCTCGCTCGGCGCCATCGAGAAGGCGATTCGCTCTGCGGAGCTCGGGCTCAATCCCATGAACGATGGCAAACTGATTCGCGTCCCCGTGCCTGCGCTTACCCAGGAACGCCGCCAAGAGATGGTGAAACATCTGAACAAAGCGCTGGAGGAACATCGCACCGCCGTGCGCAACATCCGCCGCGACGGCAACGACGCCATCAAGAAGGCGATGAAGGACAAGAAAATCACCGAGGACGACGAAAAGCGGTCGCTGGAAGAGATCCAAAAACTCACCGACGACGAGATCAAGAAGATGGAAGAAATGAGCAAAGCGAAAGAAAAAGAAGTGCTGGAGATTAAATAGCCCGCAGTTTCCAATCGCGCCAGAAAAACTAAAGTACGTGTACCCCAGCCGCCCCCCGCCTGGGCCGCTCTTAAGTCGCTCAAACCCGCCACATAGCGGATTTTCCCTTCCAGCAGTGCATCCGGTAACCTGGCCGCAGGTTACGCGACATCCTCAAGTCCTGTGTGTTTCCATCATCGTGAAGCAAATCGCTGCTCCCCCAAAAGCCTTCACAAAAATCCTGGAATTGGAGTTTGCCATGAAACGATGCTTGGGAATTACAGTTTTGCTTGCGTTCTGCCTGTTGGCGGCCAGCTGCGGTTCGTCATCCAGCTCATCCACGCCGACGTCGCCCACTTCGCAGCAGGCGTCAGTCTTCGTCACTGGCGAAGACGCTCCACTGCCCTCGGTGGTCGGCTTCGATGTCACTATCAACTCGATCACTCTGAACGGTAACAGCAATTCGCCGCAAGTTCTCTCAACGGCCACGACCGTGGATTTTGCCCGTCTTCTGGGATTGCGGTCGCCGCTGGGGTTTAACTCCGTTCCAGCCGACACCTACAACAGCGCTACATTCTCCCTATCGAACCCGGTGATTTCCTACATCCAGATGACTCCGTCGCCAACGGTCACCCCAATGAATGGCACGTTCAATTCGAGCGACGGCCCGACCACGACCACCGTGACCGTGAATTTTCCCTCGCCGATGGTGGTAAGCAGCAATGGCCTGGCTGGCCTGAGGGTGGATTTCGACATCCGCCAATCCGTCGCCGTTGATGGTAACGGCAACGTCACCGGCGTGGTTAACCCGACGATTTATGCCAAGGCGGTGAAGGCCAGCGACTCCGATGGCCAAGTCACCGATCTCATGGGCGGATTGGTTTCAGTAAACGCCGCCGGCAACTCGTTCGTCATTCAGGGCCCCTATGGCCACCAGTTGACCGTCGAGGTCAACAGCAGCACGCAGTTCAACAGCGGATGGAACATCAACGAC
>Ga0187859_10000267_pt1 | contig 35801 bp, 32 predicted proteins | sample June2016WEW_10_1_2_FD_133019 | JGI IMG/M metagenome (GOLD analysis project Ga0187859, IMG submission 133019) | Peatland microbial communities from SPRUCE experiment site at the Marcell Experimental Forest, Minnesota, USA - June2016WEW_10_10 | ecosystem: Environmental > Terrestrial > Soil >...
GCTGCTGCAGAAGCATGAAGGATGGGAAATCTGCGGAGAAGCGTCCGACGGCCGGGAAGCGCTGGAGTTAGCGAAACGACTCAAACCCGATGTCATCATCCTCGACATTGGTATGCCGAACTTGAACGGCCTGTCTACCACGCGGCAGATGCTGCAATATGACCCTAACTTTAAGATCATCGTCCTCACAATTACCGATTCTGATCAGGTCATCCGCGAAGCGCTGGACGCGGGTGCTCGCGGCTTCGTGCTGAAATCAGACGCGGCGCGCGATCTCGTGTCCGCCGTGGAAGCTCTGCAGAGCAAGCGTATGTTCTTTACGCCGCGTGTGAACGATCTGGTGCTCGCGGGTTTTCTCGAGAAGGGGCATCCGATTTCGAGAACCGAGCCGCCTAATCTACCTGTGTTGACGGCTCGCGAGCGTGAGATTACCCAGCTTCTGGCGGAGGGAAAGAGTTCCAAGGAGGTCGCCTCGCTGCTGAACCTGAGCACAAAGACGGTGGAGACGCATCGCAGCAATATCATGCGCAAGCTGAGCTTGCACTCCATCCGCGACCTGGTGGTTTACGCCATCAAGAACAATATTATCCAGATCGAGATGCCGATGGGGATGAAGAACGAAGTCCCTAACGGCGGTCCGCAGACTACAGTAGCTTGAGTGTGAGAGTCCCGATCGGTTCGGGACTAAACGCGCTGTCGCCCTGAGCGCGGCGAAGACAATATGCAGGATGTACTTGTCATGCATAGATCCTTCGCCTCGCTCAGGACGACATTTTTGTTTTGCGGAAGCTAATTCGCAGTTTGCGCCGGGGACTGCGATCCGTACATACCGGTTCTGGTACGAACCGTAAGCCGGCCGTATCCGGGGGCGCGCGCTTCGACGCGGATGGATTGGTACTGATGCTTGGTGTCTGGATTGCGCGGCTTGTAGGCGATCGCGTACTGGTTGCGAATATCGCGGGCTATGTCTCGCGAGATCGTATTGACCTGGTCGAGCGTGTCGGGGAAGAATGCGGTGCCTCCGGTCGCATCCGCCAGGCTTTGCAAAGCCTGCCGACCCGGAGCTTGCGGTCCCCCTCCCATTAAGCCAATGGCGTAAACGGTTGGGCCGTTGTTCTGCTGCAAACGGCGCGTGGCCTCTTGCAACGTCTGCTGGCTCATGTTGTCCTGGCCGTCGGTAACGACCAGGAGGACCTTCTTGTCGAACTTGGTGTTGTTATTGAGATGGATGGCAGAGGCGACGATCGCATCGTAGAGAGCTGTGCTGCCTTGGGTCGATACTTGCTTAAGGGCACGGTCAAGCAGGTTGATGTCAGAAGTGAAGTCTTGATCGAGATAAGGATTGCGGCTGAAGTTGACCACAAAGATCTGATCTTGCGGGTTGATCGCGCGAATCAGGTTCAAGACCGCCTGATTGACCTTGTCTCGTTTGTCGCGCATGGAGCCGGAGTTATCGATTACGATCCCGACGGCTACGGGAACATCTTCTTTCCGAAACGATGTGATCGGTTGCTGGGAGCCGTCCTCGTAGACTAAAAAGTCATTCTTGGCGAGGTTAGAGACCAGCCTGCGGCTGTCATCCACGACGGTGGCCTGAAGCACGACTTCTTCAACCTGCTGCTTAAATACGAACATCCCGCTTTCATCGTTGGCGGGAGGCCCTACGGTGTTCGGGTCCTCGGCAGTGGGTTCCTGGGTCGTTGGTTGCTGCGCTGTCGGCGGTGTCGAGGATTGTTGTGCGGCCGAGTTCTCAGTTGCCGGTTGCGGAGTAGTCGTTCCCTGACCAGACGGAATCTGCGAAGAAGACTGTGGTTGCGCTCCATTGAGAGCGGCTGGAACCTGTCCCTGAGCAGGCTGGGATGACGTCACCTGTGCGACCGCAAACGCCGCCATCAAACACAAAACTGAAATCAACATGGTGAAAATCAGAATTGCCGAGCGGCAGCGCGCAAGTCCAACGGAATGCATGAGAATCCTCCGACCCGTGTTGGATGCAATTTACGGCGCCGGAGGAATGGACCTATTTGAATGGAAGGACTACTGGAGAATTACGCGACATCTACCGGGAACACCCGATGCGCGACTAGCTCATCGTGGGAAAAAAGGAGGGGCACACGGTTGATGTACCCCCTCGCCTGTCGTCTACCAGTAGGTGAAGTTCAGGTTGTCGAGATAGATGGCGTAACTCTGCTGCGCGTAATCTCCGTCCATCTGATAGTTGATCGTTACTCCGTACCATGACGATGAGGTCGGAGCGTAGGTGGCGTTGACGTTGTTCGGCTGACCATTGAAGGTAATGGTTTGGTAGAGCAGTTGATTGTCGGAGGTGCGCTGCACCTGGATGGTCAGGTGATTCCACGCGTTTTCGTTGGGGTTGCAGGAGATCCCCGTCGACGCCCATGCGTTCGCCTGGTTATTCCAAATCTGCCATTCGTGTCCGCCCATGACGGTGCATTGGTGACCCCATATGAAGGAATAGCCATCGACGAACTGGTTGATGTCGAACTCCAGCGATTGCGCAACGTCGAGGTTGGTACCGTAAAACCAGACGTCATAGATGAAGTTGTGAGTGTTGGGCACGATCTGGTGGCTCTGATCGAGGATCGGCGAGCCGTCGCCAAGCAGGTGCACGTTCCACAAAACGTCGGAATAATCGGTGGTGCCGCCAATATCAAACTCCATGGCGTCGCCACTCAACGAAGGTGAGCTTACCCCCTGCTTGGTCCACCAAGTGGTTTGCGGGCCGCTCGGACTACAGGTCGAGCAGATGCCGTAATCGGGCGGAAGCTCGATGTAACCGGTCCACCCGGCGCCGCCCTGGATGTTAGAGATGACGTTGCCTCCGGAGCTAACCGTGAAGGTGACAGGTGTGGTTGCGGCGCCTCCACAATAGTCCCACTCCTCGACCGTGGCATGGTACGTACCGGGGCCGAGAGACAAAGTGGTATTCAGCTTCGACCCGCTAACCTCGTAGGCGAGTTGGTTCGGTCCACTATAAATTCCCATCGACGCTACGCCTTTGGGGCAAGACGAGGTCGCGCTTGCGGTAAATGGAACCGGCGAGTTGACCGTACTGTTATTGGAGGGCGATGTCACCTGCACCTGGGATGCACTGCTGACTGTAACGGTAATGGGCGTGGTTGCCGCCCCGCCGCAGTAGTCCCACTCTTCGACAACCGTGTTGTAGGTTCCGGAAGCCAGGCTAAGGTTGGTGTTCAGGCTGGCTCCGTTGACCTGATAGGCGAGCTGGTTCGGAGCGGTGTAAATGCCCATGGCCGCAACTCCCTTAGGGCAGGATGAGGACGCGGTAGCCACGAAGTTGACGGGCGAACCGGCCTGACTGTCATTGGTCGGCGCGACCACGTTGACCTGGGACTGGTTCGAAACCGTGATGGTGACCGGAACCTTGGAAGCACCGCCGCAATAATCCCATTCCTGGACGACGGTGTTGTAGGTCCCGGGACTCAGACTGAGACTCGTATTGAGGCTGGAACCATTGGCGGTATAGGCCAGGACGCCTGGGGCGGTATAAATGCCCATGGATGCTACGCCCTCCGCACAACTCGAGGTCGCCGAAGCGACGTAATGCACGGGTGATTGAACGGTGGCGCCGGCGGTGGGGGAATTAACGGCAACACCTGCAAATGCTGCAGAGATTGAGGCCAAGAGGAAGAACAGGGTCGATAAGACGCACTTCTGCATATAGCTTTATCTCCGTCGGGTGGATTGCCCTGAGGCTCAAGCGCTATACGCAATGGCGCATAGCGGGGGAACGCCTGGGATTAGCTCAGAAGTGGCGGACTGGGCGCAGTTTCAACCAGATATCGAACGCGCGCACCGTTCAGCCTTGGCAACGGGCAGAAACGCGGTCAGAAAAGTTTGGTTGGAAAGTTGTGCAAGCATACCATAAAGGCTGTAGTTTCGCGAAATAAAAACTGTATTCGAAGGGCTCAGGAAGTTTTAAATCTCTTCAAAGTGGCGTCTAAAGAACGTTGCATTGGCCGGTGCCCGGAATGTGGACAACAGAAGGAGTCTGCAGCGGATTCCCTGCTGCTTGCATCCATACGGAGAGGCCACGGAAATGGCAAAGTTGCTGGGGGTGAACGGGTGAGTATGCTCCGAATTCTAATCGCCGACGATCACGACCTGGCGCGCAAGGGGATCCGCTGCCTCCTCGAAGATCACCCCGGCTGGGAGGTTTGCGGGGAGGCGAAGGATGGACGGGAGGCGGTCGAGTTCTCCAGCCAACTGAAGCCGAACATAGTGCTGATGGACATCGCCATGCCCGGCTTGAACGGTCTTGATGCGGCGCGGCAAATCCTCGCCACCCAGCCTCAGATAAGCGTTCTGATCCTGACCATGCATGATTCCGAACAGGTTGTGCGCGAAGTGCTTGCGGTTGGGGCACGGGGCTTTTTACTCAAATCTGACTCTGGCCGGGAACTGGTTTCCGCGGTCGAAGCATTACAGCAACATCGGACATTTTTCACTTCGCGGGTGACGCAGATGGTTCTGGACGGCTACCTGCATCCGAACCCAAAACCCGACCAACCCTGTCGACGCATCCTGACGCCCAGGGAGCGCGAAGTAATTCAGCTTCTCGCGGAAGGAAAGACGACGAAAGAAGTCGCGGCCACACTCCATCTAAGCGTCAAAACGGCGGAGACTCACCGCACTAACCTGATGCGCAAACTCAACCTGCATTCGGTGGCGGACCTGACTCTCTATGCGGTACGAAACAGCATCGTTCACGTATATTGAGGGCCGCTCGGTTCCGCGAGCCGCAACCCGAGCGACTCGCTGGATAAGGTAAGACCGTCTTGGCTCTGGGGTCTTTACTGGATTACTGCGGCGACACGGCTCCGCCTAAACTGGTCGTGTGATTACTCTCGTGGGATAAGTCACGTGCTGCGGGGAATTCCAAACTCATGCTCTGGGCCATTGCCGTTTTCCTTTTGATCTGTTGGATCCTGGGAATCCTGGGCTCGATCCAGTTCGGCGGATCCGTCCATATTTTGCTGTTACTAGCGGCGCTCGCACTCCTCATCGGCATGATTCGCGATCGCGATCCAGTTGCGTAAGAACAGAGGTATCTTTGTAAAATCAGAAACCATTGGAATCCAAGGAGGCAAAGGTGGACACGAAAAAATGTCAGATCTGCAACCGATCATTCAATTCCGACCAGGAACTGCGGGAACATCAAAATAGCGAGCACTCCGGCAACGAGCAAGGGGGGCCGCGCCCGAAGAATGAAGAGGTCTATGGCGATCCGCCGGTGCAGGACGAGCAGAAGCGGAAGAAGATCGCCTGATCGCGGAAGTCCGCCGACATCTGAAAGGCACCGCGCCGGAAACGGAATCGCCTACGGGGGAGTCCGGCGCGGTTCTCGGCCACTATGAGAGCGTGGCTCGCGACATTTCGTGCTCGACAAACCGGACTCTGCGGGAAAACCCGCGCCCGGCAAACCGGTCAGTAAATCACTTTCAACAAATCAAGCTGCCTGTTTCTCGTATGCCAGCGAATTCTGAAGCGCCTGCAGCGCATACATCGCGTCATCAAGAGCCTCATCTTCTTCGATGTTGTCGGCGCTTGAATTAAAAAGCTCCTGGGCGCGCTGAGTGATAGCACTCTCAGCGGCGGTGATTCTCCTCGGGAGTTCACGCCTGTCTGTCTCGAACAGTGCAGCGTGATAAAGCTGGTGCCAGCTTGCAACTCGAGCGGAGGAGTGATGTTGCGTCGTGTACATGGGTGATAGTCAGGTTAATACGGTCGGCTGGCGGTTCCAATCGGGTGAATACTGTAGACATTTTCTTCTACTCGCGGAATTTGCCGAGGGAATTCGCCTGCGAAAGCGTTCTAGCGAAGCTCTAAGGAAGCAAGCCGAATTGCAACAATACGAAGGCCGCTGCGGTCGGGACTCAGGTTGCCCAATACCGCGACTTGCTGGCCCTCGTATTGCTTCACATTATTCCGATCGCTGTCCTGATCGTTGAGGCGATAAGTTATGCCGCCCGCGAGTCTCAGGCTATAACTGGATTTTATCTTTATGATCGTCCCCGCGAAGGTTTCAGCTGAGGGCTGTTCTTGCGCTCCCGGTCTCTGGTCTGGAGGCAGCGGCTGGGGCACAGGCCGGGGTGTTTGCATTTGAGACCACGCGATCAAGTCCGGTCCGAGAAAGCCGGACGGCAGAGCAGGAGAGGGATCAGCTTGAACGCCCTGGGCAAAGATGGAGCCGGACAGCGCCAGCAGGAAAACGATTGTCAACAGCGGCGTTGTCCCGTACTTCACATCGCACCTCGCCAGTTATCACTTGTATCCTCGCTGGCGGAGAGCGTCTATACAGCGATGTCCGTAGCATTCCTTACTAATGATCGCAGAAAGGCGCGGGCGCGCTGCGCCTATGGAGTTGGATTAGGACCTACAGAAAAATCGGACTCTATGGCGGTCCGGTTTCACAAGACGCGGCAGGCTTCCTCAAATTCGAGACGCGGACTGCGCGGGAAAAGCTTGCTCTTGTCACCGTAGCCGAGATTGCAGAGAAAATTTGCCTTCCATTTGCCGTCGGGAAAGAATTCCGCATTGACCTTTGCTGCGTCGAAGCCGGACATGGGACCGCAATCAAGACCAACGGCGCGAGCCGCGAGGATGAAATAGCCGCCCTGCAGCGTGCTATTGCGAAAGGCCGTCTCTTCGATCAGTTTCTGATTACCCACAAAATAAGAACGCATGTCAGCGTGCGGGAATAACCGCGGAAGCTTGTCGTGAAATTCCGTATCGTAAGCAACGATCGCGGTGACCGGCGCCGCTTTTGTTTTTTCCACGTTGAGGGGAGCGAGCGCAGGCAAAAGCCGCGCCTTGGCCGCCTCGCTTTCGAGGAAGACGAAACGGGCTGGACTGGAATTCGCGCTGGTAGGGCCGAAGCGCGCGAGGTTATAAGCCTCACGCAGGGTCTCGACGGAAACGCGCTTGGGGAGCCACGCATTATGGGTGCGGGCCTGGCGGAATATTTGGTCAAGAGCCTGCTCGGCGATTTTTGTTCGGTGCGCGGCATCCAGTGCTTCGGTCATTGCGTGATTGCCCTCCGGTGTGTTCTTAGTATTCGGCATTGCCTTAAAATTCGATGCTTGGGCTCCGTTTTCGATTCGTCCCCATCGGAGCGGCGTGAGTTTTCCTCTATGTGACGTTTGTAGTAGTGTGTCTGACAGGCTGGCCGTTCCCTGCATCCTGAAGTTGATTGTTGGTGCGGTGCGGCGCCAGTTGCCAGTATCCACTGCACATCGAGGAACGCATGAGCTCTCGCATTATCGGTATCGTTTCGACCCTGATCGTTTCAATTGGACTTTTTTCAGCCCCAGCGTTAGGCCAAAGCTCGCCCCATACGGGCGCATCCTCATCCGATACGCCCCGAGAAATTCCCGTATTTGACCTAAACGCCATCGACAAGACGATCGATCCCTGTGTGGACTTCTATCAATACGCGTGCGGGACCTGGATGAAGAACAATCCGATTCCTGCCGACAAATCGCGATGGGGACGATTCGACGAACTGGCCGATCACAACCTTTATACTCTGCGAGACATACTGACGGAGGCGCAGCGCCCAGGAAACCATTCGCCGGCCGAGACGATGGCGGGCACTTTCTATGACTCGTGCATGGATGAGAACACGATCGAGAAAAAGAGGACCGAACCGCTCGTGCCGGAGTTGAATCGGATCAACGGCATCAAGACCAATGCGGATCTCATTCGCGAGATTGCGTACATGCACCGCAACTCGACGCCCGCGCTGTTTGCTTTCTATTCCCAGCCCGACATGCACGATTCGACGGAGACAATTGCGACTCTCGACCAGGGTGGAATCACGCTGCCCGATCGCGACTACTACATAAAGGATGACGCGAAGTCGGTGGAGACGCGGCAGAAATATGTCGAGCACGTTCAGAAGATGTTCGAACTAGCTGGAGACGGGCCCGAAGCGGCTGCTGCAGAAGCCAAGACCGTTCTAACCGTGGAGACCGGCCTGGCGCGGGCGTCGATGGACCGCACGGCCCGGCGCGATCCGAAGACTCGCGACCACAAGATGACGGTGGCGGAAATCGCGGCGGCGGCTCCGAATTTCGATCTTACTGCGTACTTTGCCGACAACGGCTCGCCTAAGTTCAACTCTCTCAACGTGGGCAATCCCGACTTTTTCAAGCAGGTGAATGATCAGCTTAACAGCGTGCCGCTCGACGACTGGAAGGTTTACCTGCGCTGGAAAATAATCAACGATTATGCGCCGGTTCTGACCAAGGCGTTCGTCGAAGAAGATTTTCTTTTCAACGGCAAATACATGTCGGGGCAGCAAGAGATGGAGCCGCGGTGGAAGCGCTGCGTGAAGTCTACTGACACGCACCTGGGCATGGCTCTGGGCAAACTTTATGTCGACCGAACATTTGGCGCCGAGGGCAAAGAGCGAACGTTGAAGATGGTGCGGGCTATCGAGAGCGCAATGCGCCAGGACATCGGCCAGTTGACGTGGATGTCGGACACGACGAAACAGAAGGCTTATGAGAAGCTCAACGCCATCGTCAATAACATCGGCTATCCCGACACATGGCGCGACTATAGCAGCGTGGTGATCAAGCCCGGCGATTATGCCGGCAATGCGGTGCGTGCGGAGGCGTTCGAGGTGCATCGCTTGTATAGCAAGATAGACCGTCCGACAGATCGCAAGGATTGGGGCATGACTCCGCCGACGGTCAATGCACAATACCGCCCTCCAATGAACGATATCAACTTCCCTGCCGGCATTCTGCAGCCGCCGTTTTACGGCAAGCTGATGGACGATGCGGTGAATTATGGCGGCATCGGCGTAGTAATCGGACACGAACTCACGCACGGTTTCGACGACCAGGGCCGCAAGTACGATGCTGAGGGCAATTTCCGCGACTGGTGGACGGCGGACGACGGCAAGGAATTTGAGCAGCGCGTCGATTGCACTGCGAAGGAATATTCCAGCTTTACCACGGTGAAGGACGACAAGGGCGAGGTCAAACTCAATGGCAAATTGACGTTGGGTGAGAACACTGCCGACAACGGCGGGCTTAAGCTCGCTTACGCGGCGCTAATGAACATCATCGGCAACACGCCGGTGAAACCAATCGACGGCTACACTCCGCAGCAGCGCTTCTTTCTGGCGTATGGGCAGATCTGGTGCCAGAACGTGACCGATCAGGAGGCGCGGAAGCGAGCGCTGACCGATCCGCATTCTCCGGGGCGCTGGCGCGTGAATGGCGCAGTGCAGAACTCGGCCGCCTTCGAACAAGCTTTCGGATGCAAAGCCGGACAGCCCATGGTTTCGGAGAATGCCTGCCGCGTGTGGTAAGGTCGCTCGTTCGGAAAGTCGTCTATGCATCACGACGAATACACGGGCGGTGACGGACGCTTCCCTGCCACGCGCTGGTCAGTCATCGCAGGAATACGTTGCGAGGATGCAGGGGAGCGGAAGCGGGCGCTGGAGGCTCTTTGCGCAGCCTACTGGAAGCCGGTTTACAAGTACGTGCGCTTGCGCTGGAATCGGCCCGCTCCGGACGCACAGGATCTCACCCAGGGATTTTTCGCCGAACTGCTGGAGCGCGAATTACTGAATCGTTTTGATGCCGGCAAGAGCCGTCTGCGCACTTATTTGCGACTGTGCGTGGATAGTTTCGTGATGAACGAGGACAAGGCGGCACGCCGCCAGAAGCGCGGAGGAGAGATCCAGCACGTCGCGCTCGATTTTGCCGGGGCGGAAGTGGAACTCACGCGCGGCGCCATCGATGCTGAGTCAATCGCATCGCCGGAATCGCTTGAGGAATTTTTCGAGAAGGAGTGGATACGCAGTCTCTTCACACTGGCTGTCGAAGACTTGCGCGCGCTAAGTACCGCGCGGGAGCGAGAGCGGGATTTTCTACTTTTCGAAGCCTACGATCTCGATGGCGAGGGCGAGATTTCTTACGCGCAACTCGCGCAGCAACACGGAATTGCAGTCAGCCAGGTGACCAATGCGCTAGCCTGGGCCCGCCGTGAGTTTCGCCGGATTGCGCTGGAACGCTTGCGGGAAATCTGCGGCAGCGAGGATGAATTTCAACGGGAAACCAGATCCGCGTTTCGCGGGGACAGCCGCTGAGCGCGTGGCCGCGCCTGTCACAGAAACGCCAGCCAAGAGTATTCTCCAAACTCTATGAGGTATCTTTCCGACAAGGCGCTCACGCGCCTGCGCAACAGCGCGGAGCTTCCGGACCTTAGCGGCACGCGTTACCGGCTAATCGCACAGGTAGCGCGTGGAGGGATGGGCGTGGTTTACGCGGCGGAAGACGAGCATCTGCAACGACGCATAGCTTTGAAGGTGCTCGACGTATCGGCCTCCGCCGGCGAACTGGCAAATCGCCTGATGCGGGAAGCGCGCGTGCTGGCCCGGCTAGAACATCCGGGAATAGTGCCGGTGCACGATGCCGGCACACTGGCCGATGGCCGTGTCTTTTACACTATGAAGTTTGTCGAAGGGCAGAGACTCGATCAATACATCGAGTCCCTTGCTTCGATTCCGGACCGCTTGCGTATCTTCCTGCATATTTGTGACGCGGTCGCTTTCGCACACGCGCGGGGAGTGCTGCACCGCGACCTCAAGCCCGCCAATGTAATGATCGGTTCTTTCGGGGAAGTCCTGGTTATGGACTGGGGACTCGCGAAAATCCTGACGGATGCGGTCAAGCCCGAAGCGCCGAGTTGTGATCCAGTGACTCAGCCCACCAATGGCGAAGCGGACGCTACGATGTTGGCGATCACAGGCCACGGAAAAATCATGGGCACTCCAGGGTACATGTCTCCGGAACAAGCCCGCGGGGAGAGCGAATTGTTGGATGCCCGCAGCGATATCTTCTCTCTCGGAGCGCTGCTGCGATATCTGCTCAGCGAGAAACTGCCAGGCTCGTCCACGCGGCTGGATCGCTCACTCGAAGCTATCTGTGCAAAGGCCTGCACACAGGAGCGCGAAGGACGATACGCTGCGGTGCAAGACCTGGCGGCGGACGTTTCGCGATACCTGAATGGCCTGGCGGTTTCCGCCCATAGCGAAAGCGTTTTCGATAAGATGGCACGTTTCTATCGACGGTACCGGTTCTTTATCTGGTTGATAGCGGCGTATTTACTGATGCGCGTGCTATTAATCATCGTGGTCAAGCATTGAGGCTTTAAAGGAATTGCCGATTCCGTTGTAAAGAACTCCAGTACAGAGGAACGGAGGGCAGCATGAACAAGATTTTGCTCGGTTTGCTGGTGGGTGCGTTGCTCGGTGCATTTGATGGTTGCACGGCCTGGTTTTACCCTGAGGTGCGCGCACAACTGGCGGGAATCATTGTCGGCTCGACTATCAAGGGTCTGATTGCCGGAGTTGCAGCCGGCATTTTTGCGCGCAAGGTAAATTCGGTCCCCCTCGGAATTATGTTTGGGCTGGCTGTTGGTTTCGTTCTTGCCTTCCTGGTCGCGTATATGCAGCATGACCACTACGTCGCGATTATCCTTCCTGGAAGCATCGTGGGGTTAATCGTTGGATATGCCACGCAGAAGTACGGCGCGGCTCCGGCGACGGCAGGCTAGCATTTTTCATCGCGAAGCCGATATCGATGCCTGCCGCGTGTGGGAGGAAAATAAACTTAGCATATCTACGAGCCACCACTCACGGCGGGTACGATCGAGATTTCAGATCCCTCGGCGACAGGGCTTGCGAGTCCGCCCGTATAGCGGACATCTTCGTTGCCAATGAAAATATTGATGTGTTGGCGCAGTTGTCCTTGCTCGTCGGCGATGCGATCTCGAACGCCGGGATGAAGCGTCCAGAGAGCCGATAGCGCGTCGACCAATGTTGCCGGGCAGCTCTCGATCACCACTCTACTTTGCCCCGCCGTAAATTCGCGCAATGCACCGGGAATGTTGAACATGACGGCCATGGATCACCGCTTGCGCCGACCTGTCTTGCTGGTCGACGAAGATTTCGCACGAACTGAAGGCGCGGACGCTGCCTTTGACACCATGGGACGCGAATTGCCCGAGGCATCCTCGAAGACGGCGCTTCGTACGCAGACCACTGCCGGCAAGCCTTCAAGTATTTTTTGCCAAGTGCGGCCTTCATCGCGCGAAGCAAAAAGCTGCCCACTTCGCGTACCGAAATAAATTCCAACCGGATCGAATGAATCGACGGTCATGGCATCACGCAGGACAGTTTCGTAGGCGCGTTTCTGCGGCAAGCCGCGCGAGAGAGGTTCCCATGAGGCGCCGCTGTTGCGGGTTCGATACACTCGCAACCTGCCATCGCAAGCGCATCGGAACTCGTCGGACTCAACGGGAACGATATAAACACAGTCGGGATTTCTCGGGTGCATGACCGTGGCAAAGCCAAAATCGGATGGCACTCCATTCGCGATATCGATCCAATTCTCAGCACCGTTGTCAGACCGGTACACTCCCCAATGATTCTGCAGGAAAAGGCGCTCAGGGCGCGCGGGATGCATTGCGATCTTGTGCACACATTGCCCGAACTCAGGATATTTGTCGGGCATGAAGATAGCGCGGATACCACGATTTTGCGCGGTCCAGGTGCGACCGCCGTCGTTTGTTCTATAAACCCCGCCGGATGAAATGGCTACGTACATACGCTGGTGCTCGACGGGATCAAGCAAAATTGTGTGCAGAGCCAGACCTCCGTTGCCCGGCATCCAGCGCGGACGGTGTGGATGATCGAAGAGACCACGCACCAACGTCCAGGTTTCGCCCGCGTCGCGGGTTTCGAAAAGCGCGGCTGGCTCGACGCCACAATAGAGCACGTTGGGTTCCTCGGGCCGGCCAAGAGTGATCTGCCAGATGTTCTTCAGGGAGACGCCGCTGTCGGAGGGAAAACGAATAGGGGCCTGCTGCGGATTTGTCCAGCTCTTGCCGAAATCGTCGCTCGACCGCAGAAGAGTGCCCCAGTAACTTTGCGTCGAAGCCCAGATGCGGTGTTGGCCCGCGCGGCCGTCATAGGCCATCGCGTAAACGTTATGCCCATGAAAATAAGGACCACCTACCTCCCAACGCCTGCGCTGCGCGTTCGATCGCAAGATAAATGCTCCTTTTGTCGTGCCCACCAGCAGAAGAAAGTCACCTTTCCTGACCTGAGCATGTCGCACACTGTGCAAGACCGTCGTCTTCGGCGGAGTTAGATCAACGGTGGGAGCAGGAGAAACGATGGCACCGGACTGAACCGCCTCCAGGGCTGCTTGAATCTCACCCGCTCGCTGATAACGTTGCATGGGCTCTTTGGCCAGGCAGCGTTGAATAATCGCCCACAGGCCGGGAGGCACAGGAGAACCGAGCGGGGCCGGAAGTTCGCGCATAATGGCCGCGCTGATCTCAAAACCGGTTCGTCCCTCGAAAGGAAGGCGACCGGATGCGGTTTCATAGAGCACAACTCCAAGCGCCCAAAGGTCACTGCGATAGTCGCCCGCATCGCCACGCAGGATTTCAGGCGCCATGTAGGGCAAAGTGCCGCTTACGCTGGATGTTCCCTGCATGGTGGCGAAGGAACGGGTGGTGCCGTCGAATATGCCCGTTCCTAACTTTTTGGCGAGTCCGAAATCGAGAACTTTGACCAGACCGTCAGAGGTGACAACAATATTCGAAGTCTTTAGATCTCGATGAACGATACCGCGATCATGAGCGCGGCCGAGGGCGCTCGCGATCTGAGCGCCGTAGCGCAACACCGATTGCGCAGGCAATCCCGCATCCGCGGTCATGGCCCGCAGGGATTTGCCCTCGACGAGCTCCATTACGATGTAGAGTTCGCCATCCGTCTCGCCAACTTCGTGGATGGTGCAGATGTTGGGGTGGGCTAGAGAAGAAGAAGCGCGGGCTTCCGTAAGGAGGCTCGGGCTACCCGACGAATCGAGACGAGCATCCTTATTGACGATTTTGACGGCCACATCGCGGTGCAGGACTTCGTCGTACGCGCGATAGACGACTCCCATTCCTCCTTCCCCGATCTTGTCCACGATACGATAATGACCGAGCACCTGACCCACCACAGAACACTCCTTATCCCGCCCCATGCTAGGCTGCGCTTCGCAGTTCCGTCAACGCAGGCAACTTCACTCCAGATTCGAGAGCGTTGTTAATACGCGGTTAATACGCGCGGTGTTGAGATGGAAGATAGCACGCAACTTGGGCATAATATCGGTGGGAAGAAATAATCTCGGGGTCCGAGTGGATCCGCAGAATCACGGGTTAACTCAGGCAGGCAAGCGGAGGGACACCTTGAGGAAACGAATACTCCCCCTTCTATTTTGTTTTGTGCTGGTGGCAATCGCGACAGCGCAGCGCAAACCCAGCGCCGGTGGCCCGCAATCGCCAGACGCGACGCCCCGCGTTAAGGGGTCACTTCAGGGCCTGCGAGTCAGCGTCTTCGACACCTCCACCCAATCCTGTGAATTGCTTGATATTCCTGATGCGCCCGCTCGCGCGTTCCGCGATTATGTGGGTACAGTTCATCTGGTTGCTTCGCACTACGTCCTGCGCCAGAACCTTGGGCCAACTCTTGAAAATGTTCAGCATAGTTGCGATGTAAGTTACGATTCGGTTCACGATCCGAATCCTGCGGACTATAACGATTCGACGTGGCTCGATTCATTCTTCAGCATTGACGGTAAGCAAGTCGTAGCTTTGGGGCACATGGAGTATCACGGCTGGGAGCATCCCGGCGAATGCCACGTCCAGAACGACGATCAGTGCTGGTATAACGCCGACACATTTCATCTTTCAAACGATGGCGGCTATCACTTCAATTCGTTCGCGGCGCCGGCTAACTATGTCATCGGGCTTCCTTTCAAGTATGAGATTGACGCGGGCCCGGAGGGCTACAGCGTGGATACCAACATCGTCCAGGCCGGAGGGTGGTATTACGCGATGGCCACCGATTGGCCTTGGCCACCGAACTGTACGGGCGAAGGTGGACCGCATCCGTGTAGAGTGCAATTCGGCGCGGCGCCGATTCGCACCTCAAACTTGCTCGATGTGACTTCCTGGCGTGGCTGGAGTGGCACGGATTTCTCGGTTACATTTGTCGATCCCTACCTTGGTCCGGTCGACGATCCGGAAGCCCACGTCTACACTCCCGTCAACTATATGTGGTATGTAAATGCCATCAATATTCTGCAACCTTCCAATCTATTTGTTGCCACGCTGTGGGACCCGTGGAATACGGCTTATGGACCTGAAGGCCTGTATCTTTCCACGTCAACCGATTTGGTTAACTGGACACGGCCGAGTTTGGTCGTGACCCAGGAAGCCCTTCGCGAGCAGGAGCCTAAGCCGGGAAAGAGGTGGTCTTACGGTTACTTTTCTTTGCTCGATCCGACGTCGCCGGACGCGAACTTTTCTGAAATCGGCGATCAACCTTATGTTTATTACGTGCGGTTCGATAATGACAATCCGCCGTACGTTCGCGTGTTGTTCCGGCAACCGGTTCAGTTGACGCTGCATCAATAGACGCTCAAGTTCGGGCCAAACTCCTTAGGTGCGAAGATGAACGCTCCGATGAAACGTACGCTCCCTCTTTTACTTAGTTTTGTTCTGGCGGCAATTTCTTCCGCGCAGAGTCAGCAGAGCTCGACCGAGACTCCCATAATCAAAGGCGTACTCGATAGCTCACGCACAGCGGTCTTCGAGTCGCCGCAGCAGTCGTGCAACTCGAACGACATCCCAGACGCGATGGCGCGAGCCTTCCGCGATTCGACGGGAACGGTGCATCTAGTCGCGGCCAGTTCTGAACTCTTCCAAAATCTCGGCCCGACCCTTGACAGTGTGCAGCACAGTTGCGAGGTAGGTCACTATTCGGCGGGCGATCCTAATCCGGCGGACTTCAACGACCAGAGCTGGATCGATGACTTCTACACTTTTGACGGCAACAGGATCGCCGGGCTAACGCACATGGAGTATCACGGCTGGGCACATAACGGCGAGTGCACCTTCACGCACGGCGACAGTGGCTGCGAGTACGATTCTGATACCTATCACGAATCCGAGGATGGCGGTTATCACTTCAAGTCGTTCAACGCGCCCAACAATTTCGTCGCCGGAGTTCCCTACAAGTATGTGGAGAATGCAGGCCCCTCAGGCTATAGCGTTGATAGCAACATTATTGAGCTAGGCGGATGGTATTACGCCATGGTGACGTCATACCAGTGGCGTCCGGGCTGCTCGGGAGAGACCGGACCGCACCGGTGCCTGACGCCGGGTGGCGGCGGTCCCATGCGAACGCAGAATGTTTTCGATCCCTCTTCATGGCGCGGATGGAGCGGCACAGATTTCTCCGTGTCCTTTATCGATCCTTACCCGGGGCCAGTCGAGCGCCCCCAGGAGCACGTCTACACGCCAGTTCCTTACATGGACGTGGTGACTGGAATCAACCTTTTTGAATCGTCGGGCGTAGTCATCGCGGTTTTATGGAATCCCTGGGACAACGAATACGGTGCGAAGGGTTTCTATCTTTCCACTTCGACCGATCTAGTTAACTGGACCAAGCCGACGCTGGTGGCTACGCTTGATCAGTTTCTTGCTCAGGAGCCGCCCGGCATCTGGTCGTACGCTTACTTCTCCTTGATCGATCCAGCCGCGCCGGATATGAACTTTTCCGTTGTTGGCAATCACCCCTACCTTTACTACGTGCGGTTTAATAGCGATGGTTCCAGTCGCGACTTGTTCCAGCAGGGGATCACACTGACGCTGAAGTAATCAAGCTAAAGCTGAGCGCGCTTCATCGACGGGTTACGCACATCGCGCCACAGCGCTCAGTGCGCTGACGCTCTTGCGAACCACTCGTCGAACCACTCAAGCGTTCGCAGGGTGTAGTCGCGAGCGTCGGCGGGCCTCACGAATGCGTGACCCTCGTTCGGATAAACCACAAATTTCGTCGGCACGTTCAGAGTTCGAAGCGCGTGCCACCATTCGACCGATTGTTCCATCGGCACTTCACCGTCCCGATCGCCGACCAATAGCAGTGTTGGCGTTTTGACACCTTTCACGAAGTGCATGGGATCGCTCTTGGCATATACCGTTGGATCGTCATAGACCGACGCGCCGAAGAATGGAATCATCCATTCGTCGATATCGTTCAAACCGTAGTAGCTCAGCCAATCGGAGAGGCCGGCACCCGCTACAGCGGCGGCAAAGCGCTGCGTCTGGGTTTCAGCCCACATGGTCATGTAGCCGCCGTAGCTGTGTCCGAAGATGCCGATGCGCTTGCTGTCGATCGGATACCACTTCGAAACCGCGTCGATTCCGGCCATGATGTCGTGGAAGTCGCCGCCGCCAAAATCTTTTACATTGCCTTGCGTAAACGCCTCACCCTGCCCGTAGCTACCGCGCGGATTCGGGCAGAGAACGAAATATCCCATGGCCGAGGCCGGGCCCAGGCTGCGTTCGTCCCAATGCGAGGTGCACGCGGCTGATGGTCCTCCATGCACGTAGACGACGAGCGGATAAAGCCTGCTGGGCACGTAATCCTTCGGGAGCAATAGCCAGCCTTGAACCTGCGTTGTGCCATTCGTCCAATGCACATTTCGCATCTTGCCCCAAATCGGTTTAGCCGAAGCATTCAGGTCCGTGAGTTGTTTCCAATCGCCGATCGGGCCTGCCCAAAGTTCCGGCGCAGCGCTCGGTGATTGACGCACGACGGCAGTAATCAGCTGATTTCCGTTATAGGATCGCGAAACCCAGGCATGGCCTTCCGGCGCAGCCCACTCCTCGCCCGACCACAGTGTTTGCACTGCGCCTCCCTGAGTACTGACGCTGCCGAAACCCGAGTTCCCGTCGATGGTCTCAGCGAATGTAATGCGATCCGAAGCAGTCCACGCGATCGCATAGGGGGAGGCCTTGGTGTTGGGCGTGAGAACTCGCGCGACGCCGCCCGCGATTGGCACCATGTAGATGTCGCCGCCCGTAGAACCTTCATCGCTCATCAAGCCTTCGATGAATGCGACATTCTTTCCGTCGGGGGAGACGTGCGGGGCCGCTATCTGCAGCTTCGGTTTATAAATCTCGTGCATTTCGCCACTGTGCGCTTTTACCAGATACAGGCGCGCGATCCACCAATTCGAGTCGCCCGATCCATGCGCCGCGATTGCTGCCCAGCCTTCTCCGTCGGGAGTCCAGTCGTATTCGTAGACATAGACGTCGGCGGGCGTAACTTGCGTCAGATGGTCGTTGCTGAGATCGAGGAGCGCGATGCGCTGTTCGTAAATCTTTTCATCGATCACGCCGGCCAAAGGCGTCATGGGCTGGAGCGGACCGGCAACGCGTGGCATATCCGCGATAAAAAGGAGGGCAAGTTTCGTCCCGTCGGGAGAGAAGCGCGGGCTCTCAACATATCCTTTTAGGTCCGCATGTTTTATCGGAGAGCTGCCATCCACCACCGCAGTCCACACTTGCGCCGATGGGATGTCTCCTGGTAAGTCAGCGAGGAAGGCGATCTGTTTACTATCGGGCGACCACGTAACCTGGCGCAGCGCAAGATCGCCGTCCACGGAAATTTCTCGCACGGAGCCGCCCGTCGCGGATACGACCGTAAGCTCTTTATCAATGACGTAGGCGACCTGAGCGCCGTCGGGAGAAATGGCAGCCTGGTCGATCCTTTTCGCGTGAGGCAAAGAGGCGATCACGGCGGCGGCGCGAGAGGCTGAAGTCGCTTGATCTGGATTCTGCGCCCAGAGCGAAGCGTCGAAAAGCGACACTGCCAGGGCACATAGGACTGCCGCAAAACAAATCCGAGAGTTGGTCATTATTTTGGTGGCTGATTTCAAGTCTGATTTCATTTCCGCGCACATGGCCGTTGAGTATAAATGATATCCAACGTGTGCAGTCATCTGCGAACTGTCAGACCCTTCCACGAAACTGGATAATTCTTCGGCGATCGCGTTTGGACGGTCTGCCCGCGGCCAATTCTTCGAACTGCTTCATGGCCTTGCGCTCCGCCGCGACTTTCTGGCGCAATTCGCGGCTCTCGTCCGTCTCACGATAGAGAGTCTGCGCAACTGAGGCGGGGCCGCGTACCTCGCTGAGCAGCAGGACTTCGATTTGAAACTCGCCACCGTCATTGGTGACGCGAAGCATGTCGCCAATCTTTACGTCGCGCGCAGCTTTGGCGGGCTGCCCGTTCGATTGAATCCTGCCGAGCTCGCAGGCTCGCGCCGCTAATGAGCGTGTCTTAAAGAAGCGAGCGGCCCACAGCCACTTGTCGATGCGCACAGAGGTCATGATTCATTTTCACATGATTCTTGACCGCTGCAATTCAAACACACATATGTGCTACCTTCTGATCATGCGACGCCCCGCTCTAATCGTCATCGACATGGTGAATGATTTCCTTGCGAAATGGGCGCCGGTGCCGAAGCGCAAGCTAGTCCAGTCGATCAATGACCTCGTCGTTATCATGCGGCAACACGGCCATCCGATTATTTGGGTTCGCCAAGAGTTTGAGCCCGATCTACACGATGCGTTCCCCGAAATGAGAGCCAAGGGAATTCAGATAACGATCAAAGGAACAACTGGCTGCCAGATTGATTCCGAACTAGCCATGGCTCCCTCGGACCCTGTGGTGATCAAGAAACGTTACAGTGCTTTCTATAACACAGGCCTCGACGAGATACTCCATCGATTGCTGCCCGACGCGCTTGTCCTCGCCGGAATCAACACGCACGCCTGCGTCCGTGTAACCGCGATTGATGCGTATCAAAGAGACTGGGAAACTATTGTGGCATCGGACTGTGTTGATTCGTACGATCGAGAACACCACGACATTTCGATGAAGTATATGAAAGACAAAATAGCCGCCGTCATGAGCAACCAGGAAATCGGCTTGGCACTTGCTGCGAAGTAGGACCCTGGCGCCAGGAAGCTCGACCGTCCTCCCGATAAGCAAACAACCTGGGCAACCAGAGAGAGTATTATGCGGATGAACAAAAATATAAAAACGGAGCAGAGTAATGCCACCCGAGTCCATTGACTGGCCCATGCCGCCGCCACCACCGCGGCGTCGCCGTCGTTTCATTCTTGTTCTCGTGATTCTTGCCGCAATTCTTTTCGGCGGCCGGACGGCCTTGTCGTACTACGTCGATCTGCTTTGGTTCGGGTCGCTCAGCTACGCAGAAGTTTTCTGGAAAACGCTGAGCTTGCAGTGGGGAATCTTCGCGACGTTCACGGCGGCGACATTCATCATCTTGTATGGAGCATTTCTCACGTTGAAGCGGGCGCACCTTCCCGATTTGCCGAGCGGTCAAACAATTTTCATCGGAGGGCAGCCATTGAAGCTGCCGGTTGAACCTGTCTTGCGCGTCATTGCGCTCGGCGTTTCGCTTGTCATTGCCGCAGGCACCGGCGCGAGCATCATGGCCGATTGGCCGACGCTCGCGCTCTATTGGAATGCACCTTCGATAGCTGGTAGCGTCGTCGTCGATCCGATTTTTGGCAGGCCGCTGAACTTTTTTCTTTTTACCCTGCCCGCGTGGCAGCTGATCTCGGGTTGGTTGCTTACGTTAGCGGTGATTACCTGCGCGCTCGCCGCGTTCTTCATCCTTATAACGGGCGGAACGCGCGTTCTGGCCGGTCGCCTCAGCCGTTCTGTCATCCTGCCCTGGCGTGGGTTTTCTATTGCCTTTGCCTTCCTGTTGCTGATCGTCGCCATGCGCGTTTGGATCAGCCGATTCGAGCTATTGCTTGAGGATCACACAGTCTTCGGCGGTATAACCTACACCGACGCGCACGTCACACTTACCGGACTATTTATCGTCTGCGTCGCGTTAGTTGTCGGGGCAGTAATTGCGATCATCAATGCCTTGCGGTCTCCACGGGGCCTCGGCTTGGTGGCGGCCATTCTACCGGCCGCGATCTGTTACATCGCGCTACAGGGAGTTACCTGGTATGTCAGCAGTTTTATCGTCAAGCCTAACGAGTTGGTTCGCGAGCAACCCTACATAGCCCACAATATCGAATTCACGCGGCAGGCCTACGGTTTTAACCGCATTTCGCAACGCGAGTTTCCAGCCGAGACGACCGTCGAGGCGGCTGAGCCACAGAACAATCAGGCTACGCTGCAGAACATACGGCTGTGGGACTGGCGCGCATTGCAGGACACTTTGCGTCAGATTCAGGAAATACGCACTTACTACGACTTTCCCGACATCGACATCGATCGGTATAACATCGAGGGCAATACGCGCGAAGTAATGCTCGCCGCACGGGAGTTGAATGTCGATAAGCTTCCCGAGAGCAGCCGCAACTGGATCAACGAGAAACTGATTTACACGCATGGTTATGGCATCACCATGAATCCTGTAAATGGATTCACTTCCGAGGGGCTGCCCACGCTAATGTTGAGTAACATGCCGGTGCAGAGCACGGTGCGCGGCCTCAACGTGACTCGCCCGGAGATTTATTTCGGCGAGTTGACGAATACCGACGTGTACGTAAAGACGCGTCAGCAGGAATTCAACTATCCGCAAGGTCAGAATAATAATCTCACTTCTTACGAGGGCACCGGCGGAATCATCATCGGCAACTTTCTACGCCGCATTGTCATCGCACTCGATCGCGATGACCTGGGAAAGCTGCCTTTCAGCGATGACGTCAACAAGGACAGCCGGCTGCTGATGCGGCGCAATATTCGCGATCGCGTAGCGGCTGTGGCGCCGTTTCTCACCTATGATCCCGACCCATACATCGTGCTCGACGATGATGGACGGTTGTCATGGATCATGGATGCGTATACAGCTTCAGACAGCTACCCTTACTCGAGCCACTATCACCTCGGCAACGATCTTATTAACTACATGCGAAACAGCGTCAAAGTGGTTATCGACGCCTATGATGGCACGACGACTTTTTACGTGTTTGATACGGACGATCCGATCATTGCCGCCTATCGCCGAATTTTTCCCAGCTTGTTCAAAGATGCATCGGCGATGCCCGCTGGACTGCGCAAGCATGTGCGCTATCCCGAGTTACTACTCAAACTGCAGGCCGAAGTATACGGCCTCTATCACATGACCGATACAGAGGCGTTCTACAACCGCGAAGATTTGTGGACGGTCGCGACCGAAGTCGGCATGGGCGAAGGCGGCGCACAGACGACACAGGCGATGCAGCCAAATTTTGTGCTGATGAAACTGCCGGATGAAACCGGCGTGGAGTTCGTCGAGATTCTGCCCTTCACGCCGGCCAACCGAAATAATCTGATCGGCTGGATTGCCGGGCGTAGCGATGGCCCTGATTACGGCAAATCGGTGGTCTATAACTTCCCGAAGACGAAGTTGGTCGACGGACCGCTGCAAATTGAGGCGCGAATCGACCAAAATGCGCAGCTTTCCGGACAACTTACGCTGTGGAATCAGCAGGGTTCGCATGTGCGGCGCGGGGCGTTGCTGGTGATTCCTACGGGACGCGCCCTGTTATATGCGGAGCCGATTTACTTACAGGCGGAACGCAGCCCGATGCCGGAATTGCGCCTGGTGGTGCTGGCGCTGCAGGATCGGCTGGCGTATGGGCCTACGTTTGAGTCGGCGATGGCCGCGCTGTTTGGCGGCGCGGCTTCATCGATGAGCGCGCCGACGACCGCCACGGCTTCTGCCGAACCGCCGCGAGGCGTGGCCGCATCCCAGCCATCAGGCGCCACAGATCTGAACGCGCTGATTTCGGAAGCGGCTAGAGACCTTGCCGACTACCAGCGTCTTACGGCAGAGGGAAAACTCGGCGAAGCCGGGCAAAAACTCGAGGAACTGAAGCGCGCGCTCGACAAGCTGAACTCGCGCCGCTGAACGGATGGGGCTGAAGTCGAACAAGGTAAATACCGCTCAGGTGAGTTGCAAAGAGAGAGACGGCAAGGGTAGCGAGAGGCCGTCCACCTCAACCGTCCAGCGATCGCCTCGGCCTGCCCCATGCCCGGCGGTGAGCGTTCCGCTGCTGATGATTTCTCCGGCGCGCAAAGGCTCATCGGGAAATCGCCGCGCGATCGCTGTGCTGAGTTCCGCCAGGCACAAGGCTGGACTACGCAAAGAATTCTTGCCCGACCCTTCCTCGACAAACTCTCCATTTTTCGACACGCGCACCTTGAATCGCGGCAATTCCGCGACCAGCGCGGCAATCGCGTCGGGCCGCACCGGCACACGTTCTCCGACAACGAGGGCCGCATGCAATCCAAAGGACGCGACGAAATCGCTCGGCTGAAACTTCCATTCGGGAAAGGGACAATCGATGATCTCGAATCCGATCGCCAGCCAATCGGTGGAGGCGAGGGCCGCGCTGGCATCGGGGGCGTCACCTGCAATCGGCTCTCTTAGGCCGAAAACAATCTCGGGCTCAACCTTGAGCGAACGGGCATGCGGAACCGACAGAGTGCTGGAGTTGCCATTGCTGTAATGCACGGTGTTGTCATACATGTGGTCCCAAACCAAGGTTTCGAGTTTGAGCGCGCGCCACATGGCCTTGTTGGCATAGCCAACCTTGCGTCCGACGGCTTTTGCTCCGCTCGCCTCACGAGATTGCTTGAGTAGAGCTTCGACGGCGTAGGCCGCATTGAGATCGAAGCCGGGGGTTTGTGAGGGAGGCACGGCGATCATCTCGCCATCGTTATAGGCCGACTGCAATTCGCGCGCGAGACTTTCAACTTCGTTTTGCAACATAGGAAAGTAGGACGCCGGCTGATTCAAGATCTTAACATCGCCTTGCTTTAGGCTCATTTGGCGCCGACGAACCAACTCTGTTCCCATGGGGAACCATGGCTGTTCCCGATGTGACAACAGTTAGATCACCCGAACATTTTGGGGTTCAATGAGAGCAGTGGTAACTTACAGTCATCGCCGAATTGCAGCGTTTGCAAGGATGGGGAATGTCCCGTCCCGTCGCAATCAGAGGAGCCCGATGAAGCTGAGCGCAACGTTTCCTGCGTCGAGCATCGTGCGGCGACATCGGCGTCGCCGCATACTTCGGTATATCGGCCTGCTGTCTCTTATCAGCCTCGGGCGCGGCGCGCCAGCCCAAAATGTGATGGTGCTGGTCGGCGCAGGTTCGAGCGTGCCCACCCCCCTTTACAACCGATGGGCACAGGAATACAACAAGCGTAGTTCCGGCCTTCAAATGCGCTACCTTACGGTCGGCACCAGCGAAGGGATCAAGCAAATTTCCCACGGCGCCGGCGATTTTGCCGCAGGAGAGGCGCAACTTACCGAAGCGGAGCGAAAAGAAGGCAGTTTGATTGAACTGCCGGTCGCGATCATTGCCATCGTTCCGGTTTACAACCTTCCCAGCCTCCACCGGGAGCTTCGGCTTTCCGGGGAAGTTCTGGCAGAGATTTTTCTCGGCAACATAAAGACGTGGAATGCCCCACCAATCGCGAAGCTCAATCCAGAAATTGATTTGCCCGATCTTGCCATTGAGGTGGTGAATCGTCCGGCAGGAAAGGGGACGAACTATGTCTTCACCGACTTTCTTTCGAAATCGAGTTCCAGGTTTCGGGCACAGGTTGGAGTAACCCCATCCCCCAAGTGGCCGGTGGGCACGCCTGCCGAGCGCAGTTCTGACATGGTCGACAAGGTAAAAAGCATTCCCGGCTCGATAGGTTTCGTGGAATATCAATACGCGGTAAAAAACAATATTCCCCAGGCTGTCGTGCTGAATCGAGCGGGCAAGAATATTCGCGCCTCCGCCGAAAGCGTGGCCGCAGCTTGTCGCGCAGCGGAAGCACCCCGGTGGAAGGACTTCTCTGCCTCATTGATCAACACTGCCGGAGCGGATTCCTATCCGATTACAAGTTTTTCCTGGATCTACCTGCGAACTTCGTCAAGTGATGCTACGCATGCCGCCGCATTACGAAATCTTTTAGATTGGATTTATACCGAGGGCCAGCAGTTTGCAGTTCAGGAGGGTTACGCCAGCCTGCCGCCGCCGTTGCTGGACGCCCTGAGAGAGAAAATCAAGAGTCTTCACTAGCATGGCAACGGCCGGGACAGAACGGGTCCCGGACGCACGGCAAAAAGTTTTTACTGCACTTTTGCTTGGAGGAACTATGCGAAGTTGTTTCGCCTTCGCTTACATCGTGTGTCTCACGGTTTGTGCGCTGGCTCAATCGCCTGCGGCGGCGCCCGCCTCGCCCAAGATTCCCGCTAGCCCCGTCCCCGGCAACGTCTCCGTTGATCCAAAGTTGAAAGATATGTTCGAGGCAAAAATCAAAGCCGAATGGGAGGCGCTCAAGAACGAGGACAAGAAAAGCTACGCCGAATTATTGGACGACGACTATCAGGGAGTCGAAGTCGACGGCAAGGGTGAGCGGAATAAGACTCAAGCGATCAACGAACTAGCGCAGCAAAATGTCGCCAACTATACTCTGTGGGGGTACAAGCTGATACCTCTTGGGACGGATGCCGCTCTGGTCGTTTACGAGAGCACCATACAGTTTCCGCCCACGGCGCAGATTCGCTATTCACGTGTATATATCAGCGAAATTTGGGTGAAACGGGGGGAGCAATGGAAGGAGTTGCATTATCAGGAGACGCGCGTCAAATAGTTGCAACCGTGGCAACGGCATTGCATCTCAATGGTGTATCAATCAGACGAGGAGGCATGGTTATGAGAGGATTGATTTTCGCTTTGTTGCTTTCCAGCAGCTTTCTCCTGGCGCAAGACAGCAGCAGGATGAGTCAGGACACTCCGAAAGATTCGAAAGGCCAAGTCACACAGCGGGGGTGCGTCAGTAGATTCGGTGGCGATTACGTACTAATGAAGACGAATCCGGCCGTAACTTACGAACTCCAGGCCACCAACCACATAAAGCTCAGCAAGTACCTGGGACAGAGAGTGGAAGTAACTGGGAAGGAATCGGCTTCACTGAGTACGAGCTCTGATACGTCAACCAGGGGTAGTAACCCATCCCCGGTCACTTTGACCATCACGTCGATCAAAACGCTCGACAAGGAGTGCTCGGAAGGCTCAGTCTCGCGGTAGCAGTTCTTTGGCAGGGAGACAACTTTGGCCAGCGCAGGGCTTTAGTCACAGTCCGGCGGCATGGCCATAATGGCGGACTCGGAATCGCATGGAGGCTTTTTCTTGGCCGGTTCGAGCAGCGCCGGGCGATTGTAGCGGAGGATCCATAGTCCTTCGTTGTTGGCCAGGAAGATCAAGCCGTGGCTGCCGTCGGGAAGAATACTGGTCACCTTGTTGAAGGTCTCCAGCGTCTTGGGATTACGCGGGTCGCTCAAATCGAGCACGCGCACGGTTTCGGCGGGACGGCTGCTGCTAGTGAGAGTGGTTGGCGTTCTTTCGGGAGCCTCGGCGATCGCCACGTCGGGGCTGACCATTTCCAGATTTCCCGTAGTCGCCTGATTCGATTCCGCTGTCCGCTTCAAAAGGCTGGGCTTCTCGGGGTTGCTGACCTCCACAATCATAAAGCCTTGCTTGCCTGCCTGTTGAACGTACAAATACTGTTTTCCGTTGTCCTTCTGGAGCAACATTTGGCTTCCCGTCGCCTGCGGCAAAGCCAAGTGGCCAATCACGGTTGCTGGGACGTCGGTAGGTTTCGGTGCGGGTCGCTCGCTTGCGCTGGCTAGCACAACCAGAACGGAACAGACCACAACACAAGCTCGCAACGCCCTACGAAAAGTTTTCATAGCTTATTTCACCGAACCTTAAACTTTGTTAACTCTTACGGCGAACTATACCACGTTTCGTTCGACCCAAATCACATCACAGGTTCACCAATCGACCCCTTGTCCAAGGCTCATTGTTCCGCTATGACGTCAATGCACCCGGCGCCGGCCTGCGTGCCACAGATGGCGCCCGCCTGCTGCGGCATGAGGACATGGTTGTTGTTGGGGTCGACCGCGATGCTATGCGCATTGGTATTGACTGGCAGGTTGTACAGCCACTGGTTTGTTCTGGCATCGATGACGCCCATTTGCGGACCGGGCAGCATGTCGCGAGCCGCCAGATAATATCGGTTGTCGCCTGGGTTGTACCAGGTCTCGTCTACGGCACCGGTCTGTGCGATTGGCACGCAGTTGACGCTGGGAGCCGGCGGCATGGCGCAGGAGACGGTCCCGCTCGTGGTGTTAGTAACTATGTATTCGTTGGCAGGAAACGCAAAGCCGTCATGATCGGCGCAGCCTATGAGAAAGTTATCCCCAGGTCCCGGCGTGACCCCGGTGGGCATGCAACTCAGCATCGGATAACTGTTGATCACAATGGGCCCGAAAGGGCTTTTGGGATTGATTACATCCACGCTTCCAACGTTAAGGTTGGTGGTCGAGTTCGAATTTGAAAGCAAGAAATATCCCGTATTCGGATCCCAGGCATGACCGCCCAAGCCAGCAGGAGAAGTAGCGGCTTCGCATATGGCACCGGTCAATGTTGGGTTACAGGTCGGGTCATAGACCCCGGTATTCGTGTCGATGATGGGGCCGTGGTGACAAGGGATCGTGTACGCTGAACCCTGAAGAGGAGTGCCGACGAGGGGAGTCGTGCCGATCCCGGAGACACCGGAGAGCGTCGTCGGATTGGACGGATCGGGGCAAGGGCCACCGGCGCTGTCTACCGCGACTGCGTTGTTTACTGGGTATACGCCATCGTAATAGATTTGCCCAAGAATACAGCTCGGAGGATTAAAGCCGCCTGTGGTGCTCGGCGAAGTCGAGGATCCGCTCCCCGGCGGTGTGCCGAGGGCCGCCGGCCCATACGGAGTGACCGGATCAACCGGCAGACAATTCGAGGTGCGCGCTACTATGCCCGAGACATCGATGAAGGTGATGAAGGGAAGCCCCGGGTCACCGTTAATGACCGCGAGAATCTGATCTTTCGGGTCGTACGACATCTCGTCGCCGCGGTCGTCGCCGCATTGCTCGTTGGATCCGGCTTCGCCGTTCCAGGATGCGAGGCAGCCAGAGATTCCATTAGGGCCATCATAATCGGCAGACACGCCGGTAGGAATGTCGGCGATCACCGTGGGCGGAGTGGTTGTGAGGTCGAAAACAACCACGCTGGAACTGCCATTTCCGGTAAAGAGAGTCTTGCCATCTGGCGTTGCCACGTTGCCGTCAGGGCCAGACATAGGGTTCACACCGTTGCCCCGCGAGGCACAGCATTGCGCGCCGGTAAACCCGCCAAACAAGCCATTGTGCCCGAATCCTGAAGCCAAGCCGAAAGGTTCAGTTGTCCCTGGAGGATTGGTTCTACATCCAAAACGAGTGAAGTTGCCGTTCACGGAGACGATGGGCGGGATTGTAGGAACACAGGCACTAGCATTGTCGCCCGCTCCGGACACGCCATTGGCTCCGGCGATGGAATTCACGGCAATATTAGTAGTGGTGTCGATGACTTGGACGGCGATGCCAATGCGATCCGAAACGTAGTCCATGTTGTCGCCGCCGCCGCTGGGGTTGGCCGCCACCCAACTAATGTCGAAAGAGTTGAAGGGGCCGCCAGGTTCACCGGTATTGTTGTGCTCGGGTACGGCAATGACGTCGATCACCGCGTACTGGCCATTCTCAGTGGTGCCGCACGTGGGGCAACCGGACACATTGCCACAGCCACTCACAATGACGAACATCGTGGCGACAATAACGGTAAACAGAATCCTCGTTCTCATCGAATCCTCCCGCGATTTCCCTTCCGGAACGGCCTTGAACCACCCCGGCAACTACGAATCTGGTTGAACGTCCGTTGGGCCCGCTCTGATCGTCCTGCGTCAAAAGACATCGGAGCGGACTGATTCTAGAATCTGAACTGTAAGCGCTGCATCACCACATAATAGTTCTGTGGCTCCTGGCCGATTACGCTGGGCTCCTTCAACTGATCAATGCCCAGATTGACCACATACTTGACCCAATAATTGGGATACCAGTTGAGCCCCATTGTGTACTCGAAGGTGTGGTAATCGAACGTTGGCACTTCAGCACCGATGACACCGTTGGTGATGAGATCCTCACCCGGTTCGTTGGCCTGGATGCCAGTGAATCGGAAGGCAACTTCCCAGGCACCCCAGCCGCGCCCCTGGCCGCCCGGAGTGTCGGGGCCAAAAGTTGGACGATTGACTCGGGGCGTGCCGTTTTCTGGGCGCTTCTCGCCGGTCAGCAAATAAGTTGCGCTGAGGTCCCAAGCCTTGGATCTGATGGTCGGGAGGCTCATGAAACCTAGCCAATTCTGTTGCAGGGAGCCAATGTTGGTGCGGTCCATGTTGAGTTGATCGTATTCGCCGCGCAGACCGAAAGCTCCCTTGAGGTAGGCGAACTCACCGTTGTAGCGCTGGGTGTCTCCGTTAATGGGGAACTGCGGGAAGAAGCTATAGGCTCCGTCGGGTAGTGCCGAACTGAAGCTTTGGTCTCCGGAAAGACCGCGCGAGCGACCGAAGTCAGCCGATCCGCCAAAGGCAAAATTCTTAAGCCAGTCATTCTTGGTCTTGCGCCACGGATAGAAGCGTAACCGTGCAACGACTTCCGGCTGATTGGTGGTGTTCGCGAGCGCATACCCCTTGCCGTTAAAGGCGCCCACCCAGTACTGCATCACGCCGCCGTCGATGTCTCCGTGAAAGGCGGCACCGGGACTGCGGTTCGCCGTGGCTGCCGACGGGTACAACATCGACTGAAATCCGCGTTCGACAAAATCCAGGCTGGTGTCGCCGATTCCGGCCTCCTGGCCAAATGGAGCTTTAAACTGGCCGGCCTGGAATTGGAGTTCGGGCCGATATCTCACGTTGAGGTAAACGTCGCGCACAACCGAACCCGACGTCGCGGCGGCATCGGCGAGGATGGCAAAGTCAAAGTGCGAACCATAGCTGCCCTGAAATCCGAAACGCGCCTGACGCAAGAGAAACGTGTTGGAAGGCGAGCCGTCTCCGCTGTAGGCACGATAATCCGTGTTCACGTAACCGTAGGGACTGATGGTGAACTGCCCGTCGGCACTCCGGATGAAAAAGTGCTCGCCATTCCAGCCGGCGGTCAGAGGTGCATCTTTCTTGGGCGCCGCGGCCGGGGCGGCTTGATCGACCAGGGCCTCTAGCGGGGGAGTGGGCTGAATCAGAACCGCAGGCAGCAAGCGAGCGCCACCCTGGATCGAAGCATTCAACGGGCGCTCCGCGATGGGATCCGATACAGGTTGAATCTCGGCTGAGCGGTTGTCGCTCGCCTGGGTCCTGGCGTTTGCCAACTTCTCGACCAGCGCTTTCAGTTCCTCGATGGTCTTGCGCTGCGCGGCGACCTCACTACGCAACTGGCTGACTTCTTCCTTGGTCGCGGCCACGGGAGGCGCTGCGTCGGCCTGCGCCGCAGGCTTGCTCGCTGGTTCCGTGCCTTGAGCTTGGGCGAAACCGGGCGCCATGGATACCACCAGAAGCACGAAAAATGTTGTTAGCGAGCGCATGTGTTTCCTCTCCCGGAATAAAATGCACAACGGCCTGTGCTCAAGGCAGGCACACGACTCCTGTCGGCGCCGCCTTGTTCGTTCGGGCCACGAACGGAAAGACTTCTATGTAGAGTTGCGTATGAGTGCAATCCGGTCTGAAAAGCGGACCAGTTACGAAAGGGCGGTTTATCATATCGAAAGAATGAATGTCAAGGAAAAGTTTTTCAGATCGCCCGCCAATCGCGCGCAGGCAACAATTCCCACAAGTGAAGTCGGGTCGGGAAAAACGCTAGCAGAATTAGAGGGTTCGAGGGAGTGCATAAAGAGATGCATCCACGAAAAAAGATCGCAGAGAAGCGGCGCGGAAAAATTTCCTGGCGAGGTTGAAAGTTGCGGGTAACATCCAGCGCAGGGTGGGAGTTGGAGGCGGCTAAAATTGGCACTCCCGCGGACGCAGTTATACTGAGCGAGTTGTTAGTGGACTTTGTGTTCCGCACCTATGGGCTTACACTTCGCGCAGGCCATCGGCTTGCTCTTCGCCGCCGGAATCGCGGGCGGGTTAAACGCGTTAGCGGGTGGCGGCAGTTTCATCTCCTTCCCGGCATTGTTGTTCCTGGGCATTCCCCCGGTGGAAGCGAACGCGACGAACACAGTCGCGCTCTGGCCCGGACTAGCAGCCAGCGCTCTCGCTTACCTCAAACGGCTGAACGCGCCATTTCGCGTGCTCGCGCCGCTGCTTGGAACCAGCGTTGTCGGCGGGTGGGCGGGAGCGCTACTGTTGTTGAAGACGCCACAGCATACTTTTCTGCGACTTGTTCCCTGGCTGCTGCTGGCGGGTACGCTGCTCTTTGCATTCGGCAATTCGCTTCGTGGCCTCGTCGGCAAGGCTGCGGTCGTAGAGGGCCTTCGTGATATTTCCGCGAAGGCAATTCTGGTCGGTTCGGTCGCGAATCTGCTGGTTGCCATCTACGGCGGATACTTCGGCGCAGGCATAGGCTTTATGGCACTTGGGATGCTCGCGCTGATGGGGATGCGGGACATTCACGCCATGGGTGCTATACGGACCTTACTGGCCGTCGCCATCAATGCGGCGGCGGTGGTGACTTTTATCGTGGCGCGCGCCGTTTTGTGGCCGCAGTGCCTGGTAATGATCGCCGGTTCGCTCGCCGGAGGCTGGTTTGGCGCGCATTATGCGCAGAAGGCTGACCCGAAAACGGTGCGCGGAGTCGTGATCGGCGTGGGCGTCGCCATGACAGCGTATTTCTTTATCAAAGTACGATAGGGAGAGACGATACCCGCCGCGGTTGGCGCAAAGCGGAGGTTGCACAGTGTAATAAGAAAAACTGATAGAAATCAGTAATAGAATTAAGTTGACTATCGCCGCACCGCCGGTGCCAACTATCAAACTGCTTCTTGGAGACTAAGCGTGCGGGATTGCCGATTCCATACCGTAACATCCAGGATTTCGAGTGTGTTTCTTAGAATGAAACGAGGTCAATCGCCATTATGAGTACATTGGAACAGGTAAACCCCGCAGTTCAGTTCCCTGTCCTGCAACCGCCGCGCCGGTTTTTATTTGGACCAGGACCAACCATGGTGCATCCGCGCGTTTATGAGGCGCTGTCAAAGCCGATAGTCGGGCATCTTGACCCGTTCTTCATCCAGGTGATGAGCGACGTACAGCAATTGCTCAAGACGGCCTTCGGAACGGAAGCGGGTGGGACGCTGGTGATCTCGGGCACGGGCAGCGCGGGCATGGAAGCGGCGGTGGTCAACTTCGTCGAGCCGGGGACGAAAATCGCCATCTTCGCCAACGGATATTTTTCCGATCGGCTTACCGAAATGGCCAAGCGGAACGGCGCCGACGTTGCCCGCTTTGAAAAAGCATGGGGCGAAGTCTACAGCGACAACGAAGCGCAGGCCTTCATCCGTCGCGAGAAGCCGCAAGTTGTCGCTTATGTTCACGCCGAGACTTCCACCGGGGCGCTACAGTCGGGCCGCGCGATCTGCGCCGCCGCTCACGAAGCGGGCGCACTCGTGATCGCCGATTGCGTCACCTCACTCGGCGGCGTGCCGGTGGAGTTCGACGAGACGGGCATGGACGTTGCCTACAGTTGTACGCAAAAAGGGCTTAGCTGTCCGCCCGGACTTTCTCCGATGGCCATGTCGCCACGGGCGATGGAATGGCTGCGCGGACGAACCACTCCGTCTCGCAGTTGGTATCTGGACCTCCAACTGATTCACGACTATTCGACCGTGTCACATCGCTATCATCACACCGCGCCGATTTCCATGTTCTACGCCTTGCGTGAGGCGCTTCTGGTGGTCGCTGACGAAGGTATTGAGAAGCGCTGGGAGCGGCATCTCCGTTGCCATCAGCTTTTTGTTAAGGGCATCGAAGCGATGGGCCTGAGCATGCACGTTCCTGAAGAGCATCGCATCACGACCCTGAACACGGTTTGCGTGCCCAAGGGCGTCGACGAGGCCAAGGTGCGACAACGCCTGCTGGACGGCCCGGGCATTGAAATCGCAGCGGGGTTCGGGCCGCTCGCCGGCAAGGTCTTCCGCATTGGCATCATGGGGCCGCTGGCCACGGAAGATAACGTGCAATTTTTCTTGAATGAATTCGGGAAGGCGCTGAAGGCCGAAGGCTATTCGCAATAAACCAGCGAATACGACGAACGTTAAAGGCGACAAGCAATGACTTTGAAGTCGGTGGTCACACTACTTGACGTTTTGCAGTTCGCGAACAGCCACACGGCGATTGTCGTTCCCGAGCTCGGCATCAGCGTCACCTACGATTCTTTGCGCCAGCAAGTATTGACCATGGCGGACGCGCTCGCCTCCGCCGGCATCAAGCGCGGCGACGCGGTAGCGATCGCGTTGCCAAATGGGTTGCCCGCGATTGTTAGTTTTCTCGCTGCCTCGATCGCTGGCACCGCCGCGCCATTAAATCCCGCGTATCCCTACGAAGAATTTCTTTTCTTCCTCGGAGACACCAATGCTCGCGTCATGCTTTGCCCGCCGGTGGGAGCGGAATTTGCACGCAGCGCCGCCGCCGACCGCAAGATTCCGGTCATTTCGGTCGGGATGACAGACCAGGGCAATGTTCATTTGATGAATGCGCCAACCGGGGCTACCGCGCCCGAGCCTAAGGCGGACGACATCGCACTCGTGCTTCACACCAGCGGGAGCACGGGACGGCCGAAGCGTGTTCCGCTGCGGCATTTCAATCTCGCAGTATCGTCGGCGAATATCGCCAACAGTTACGCGCTCTCGGAAGAAGACGTTTCGCTCTGCATCATGCCGCTCTTTCATATCCATGGCTTGATCGGATCGACCATGGCAACTCTGCTTTCCGGCGGAACTATCGTTGTTCCGACCAAATTTAACGCTCTCTCTTTCTGGCGGACGGTGCGGGAGAATCGCGTCACCTGGTATTCGGGCGTGCCGACCATGCATCAACTTCTGCTGGCGCGGGCTCACCACAAGCCTGCGGAGGCGGCAACGTTGCGATTCATACGGTCGTGCAGCGCGCCGCTCTCGTCCGAGCTTATTCAGAAAATTGAAGATCTTTTTGGCGTGCCTTTTGTCGAAGCCTACGGAATGACGGAGGCTGCGCACCAGATGACGTCAAATCCTTTGCCGCCGCGGCATCGCAAAGCGGGCTCTGTCGGCGTCGGCACGGGACTTCGCATCAGCATCATGGACAAAGAGGGCAATCATCTTGGCACCAATCAGCGCGGTGAAGTTGCCATCCAGGGCGCAAATGTTTTTCGCGGATATGAAAATAATCCTGATGCGAATGCTCGCGCTTTTGTGAACGGTTGGTTCCGCACTGGCGACGAGGGTTTTCTCGACGAAGACTGCTATCTGCATTTGACTGGCCGGATCAAAGACATCATCATCCGCGGGGGCGAGAACATTGCGCCGCATGAGGTTGATGAAGTCCTGTTAAGACATCCCGCGGTGGCCGCAGTGGTTACATTCGGCTGCCTGCATCCCGTGCTCGGGGAAGAGGTTGCTGCCGCCGTGGTTTTGCACGAACCGGGCAGTATCACGGAGTCGCAGCTTATCAAGCACGCGCATGAGTTTCTGGCCGATTACAAATGTCCCACCAAGATTTATTTTGTGAATAGCATTCCTACCACCGCCACCGGAAAGATTCGCCGCCGCGTTGTGGCCTCTGCGCTCACCGATGACCAGCGTGCATAAGCATCGTGCATAATGTGATCGTGGATAGCCGACGATGAAATTCCTGATCGCGGGCGCGGGGGCAATCGGAGCCTACATCGGCGCGCGCATGGCAAACGCCGGATTCGATGTCACGCTCTTCGCGCGCGGTCCGCATCTGCGCGCTATGCAAGAACACGGCGTGCAGGTGAAGAGTCCCGAGGGTGATTTTATAGCGCATCCAGCCATCGCTGGTTCTCTCGAAGAAGTGGGGCCGATGGATGTGGTTTTTCTCGGCGTGAAGGCGCACGGCCTGCCGCAACTGGCACCGCAATTGAAGCCAGTACTCGGTCCCGATACCACGGTCGTCAGCACGCAGAATGGGATTCCATGGTGGTATTTCCAGGGATTCGACGGCGAATGGGAAGGATTGCGGCTGGAGCGCGTCGACCCTGGCGGCGTCATCTCCGCGGCGATTCCCGCCAGGCAGGTGGTCGGATCGATCGTTTACTTTTCGACCGAAATTCCTTCTCCTGGCGTGATTCAGCACATCGAAGGCAACCGTATCTCTCTTGGCGAGCCGGATGGCTCACGCTCCGATCGCTGCCGGCGGATTGCGGAAGCGCTCATCGCTTCGGGGTTGCGCTGTCCGGTGACGACTCGCCTGCGCCACGAGATTTGGGTCAAGGTGCTGGGCAATGCTTCGTTGAATCCGGTCAGCGCGCTGACCCGCGCCACGCTAGCGCAGATGGTGCGCGATCCGGGCGTGGCTTCGGTGATCCGCAGCGTCATGGAAGAGGTCGAAGCGGTCTCTCACAAACTGGGCATGGAATTGCCGGTTTCCATCGACCAGCGGATCGCGGGCGCGGAAAAAGTGGGCGAGCATAAGACATCCATGTTGCAGGATCTGGAGGCTGGCCGGCCGATGGAACTGGAAGCACTGGTGGGCGCGGTTGTGGAACTCGGCGAAAGGGTTGGCCTTCCGATGACGTGCACCCGGACTATCTACAGCTGCACCAAACTTCTCTCCCAATGTGCGGCACCGCGCCCGTCAAAGTAAGCGCAGCCTAGACGTGGGAGCCTTCCTCCATCTTTACATTTCTCGACTAAAATATATCGGCGGAGGGGCTTGACACGGGCGGAGCGAACGGGAGTATACTCCGTTCGTCGCTGGTCCACTTATCAGACCACTTGCCTATGCCCAC
>Ga0187859_10000268_pt1 | contig 35675 bp, 25 predicted proteins | sample June2016WEW_10_1_2_FD_133019 | JGI IMG/M metagenome (GOLD analysis project Ga0187859, IMG submission 133019) | Peatland microbial communities from SPRUCE experiment site at the Marcell Experimental Forest, Minnesota, USA - June2016WEW_10_10 | ecosystem: Environmental > Terrestrial > Soil >...
CCCGACCCCGACCTCGACCCCGACCTCGACCTCGGATCTCATCTGCGAAGGGATGGGCTTGTCTCTGCAGCGTAATACTTGGACGCGAGCGCAACGGCGTCGAGGCCCACTTGGTGGCCCACGCGGCGTCCTGCGAAGTCATCGGGCGCGATGTGGATGCTGCCCCAAAGGCGCGATTGCCCCGCCTGGTCGGATGCGTCGTAGTACGAAGCCCACTGCAAGCGTACGTCCGTGGTCGGCCCCTTTTCGAACGTCAGGAACGTGTCCTTGTGGGCGACGAACTCGCCAAGGCCACCGGGAAAGTACGGGCTGCCGGTGAGGCTTGCGAGGACCTCGGCCCCCGCGCGGCTAAACGTGCTGTGGCCGGAGATGAAGGCGGGAAACGCGGGCGTCACGAACGTGCGCCGCTGGTAGGTGATCCATTCCACAGCTCGGACCCATCCCACGCCGGAGACCTGACGAGCGCGATCGCCCGGTTCGCCGAGCCAACCGCGCACCGCGATCTGACCGACGAAGGGCGCTAAGGCAGCGTGCCGCTCTCCGGGTGCGCTGCTCTCTTTCGTAATGACTTCGATCCATCCTGGGACGAGCGGCAGCCCATCGGGGTCGTAGGAAGGGCCGTTCGGGTCGGACGACTGCCCCTTGCCTCCCATCCAGCGCACGAGCGAGATCGGACGCACCGTCGTAAAACGGCGCTTGATGTCCCAAGCGGCGATGGCCGCGTCGTGCTCGGCACCATTGAGGGCGAGGTAGAGGCGCACGTCCCACGCCAGCGGATCGAGCGGATCGCCTTTTCCGAACAGGCGCCGCTCGGCGCCCGGGGTGTCGCTCACGGTGTTGGCGATCGTGTTCCAGTGGCCCGGCGGCGTCTCCGAATTCGGCCCGTCGGCCCAGAATTCGGCCATGACCCTCGCGAAGTCGGCTCGGCGGACCACCTGGGGCGGGTAGGCCTCTCCGGTCACGGGGTTTTTGGCCCAGCCCTTTCCGTCGTTGGCTCCAAGCGAGTTGTGGCCGTACGCGGCTGGGGAGATATCGATCGTCGTGGGATCGGACGGGTCGACCGCCGCGGTCTTGCGAATCACTTCCACGATCCAGGATTTCATGTCCGGGCCCAGGCGCGGACATGGACCCGGATCGCGCCACGGAACGGCATTGGACGACCGTCGCAACGCGAACGGGGCCACGTCTCCCCATTGCGCGCCGATGTACGTTTGCACGCCCGCCGGCAGGATGATGCCGTTCTGCGTGGCGGCGAGCGAAAGATTGAGCGGCTGCCAGCGATCGGGATCCTTGAGCGAAGCGCCCAGGCCGTCGTAGAGGAGGGGGGGGTTGGGGGCCGCATAGCCCGAGGGGTCCGCGTAGTCGTCGGCTTCGTTCGCGCCGTCGGCGGCGGTCTTCGCGATGACGGTGTGGCCAACACGGTTGCCGAACGCCACGGGATCGTCGCCGGTGTCGTGAACGTCGTCGGGGTCGTAGCCGAGATCGGACATGACCGCGCGCAAGCAAGCGACTGTCGTGCTGCCCCCGACGGCTGGCCGGTAGCGGTGCATCAGAACGTCGTACGCGGCGTAGCTGATGGCCGCACGCCGGGCTCGGTCCACATCGTGTGAAGCATGCCGCTCTCGCACGAAGACGCCGTTGGCTGTGCGGTCGTATCCTGCCCACGCGTCCCACATCGCGGCCGAAACGTGAAAGAGATTGCGCGCGTGGACCGTCGGCCTTGGCAAGTCTCGGCGAATCGCGGCGAGGGATTGTTCGTCCCACCGTCTCGCGATCGATCCGTTCTTGCCCGCGGCCACGACGGAGGCTGGACAGACGACCTCGGTCCCCGCGTCGGGCAGCACCGCGTCCTCGGCGATCACGACGGGCGGAACGGCAGACCCGTAGTGCACGAGCATCCCGCCGTCGAGCGCCGGACTCAGCACGTTGCCGCCCGCGGACCACACGCCACCGGTGTCGTCGACGAAGATGGAGTGAAGCGACGACGTCGCGGGCAGCGCCAAGCCGTGATCGACGGCGGCAAAAGCAGCCCCGGACGGTCGCGTGCGGGTGTAAATCGCGCCCCGTTCCCCACTCGCCCAGTCGCCGCGATCCGTCGCGAAAACGCCCTGCAGCAGCCCGGCCGCCGGCGGAGACGCGTCGCGGAGGACCCCCTTGTCGGCTTCGAGCAGCACGCCGTTGCCCGCGCCGCCCACGGCGATCACCCGATCGCCGACCCCGTGGACCGTGAAGAGCGTGTCTTTCGTCGAAGTCGGGACGACCGTGAACGCCGATCGCCCCGTCCGGTGCAGGATGGCCCCGCCGGCGCCGACGACCCAGACGTCCTCGCCTTTGCCCCAGACCTTGAAAAACCCGGGAATCTCTCCGCTGGACGTGCGCGGAACGTCGAGCGGAACGGTCTCCGACTCGAACCCGCCGTCGTGGTAGTGCCAAATGAACCCGTTTCGCCCTGCCGCGCTCCCGACGGCATAGAAGTTCTCGGCATCCGTCCCCCAGACTCCGTAGACGGTCTGCCGTGCCAGACCGGGCGTGGGCATGCGATCGAAGCGCCGGCCGTCGAACCGCAGGACCGTCGCGCCGGCTCCCGCCATCAAGACGGGCCCATTCGGAAGGGCCTGCACCCACCACAGGTCGCCGCGCCCGCCGGTACGGATCTCGCTCCATGCCTTCCCGTCGAAGTGCAGAACGAGCGGACCGTGGCCTTTGTCCGCCCCCACGGCGTAGATGTCGTTGGGCGATCGCCCGCTGACCGAGAGCAACGCCGAAGGCAGTTCGCTCGCCAGCAGTTGCCATTGTCGCGCCGTGGCCTGCACCTCGGGCAATGCGTCGTGGTGGCAGCCCAGAAGCCCGCCGAACGTGGCGACGGCCGATGCGACGACGGCCCCGGCGATCCATCGCATGGTTCTTCGCGGATGAGCCGACTTCGTGACGCTCGTCATGGGTTCACCAGCGTCGGGGCGACCTGGATGCGCGTCGTCGCCTTGGCGTTCGTGCCCGACGGGTCGGCCACCGTGACTGTGACGTCGAGCGGTTTGCCGAGAAACTGCTTGTAGTCGATTCCCTCGTTGTCGAGCTGATAGCGTATCCCATAAAGCTTGCAGTATCCCCCCTCGTCCGGCGCGTACGTGAAGGCAAGAGTCGTAGGGGGAATGGTCACCCCCGTCTCGGGCTGCACCCCCACGATCCGCGTCGTCGATCCCGCGGCCTTCAGGTTCTTCATGCGTGTGGCAATCCAGATGTGGTGACCGCCTTGCGGGCCTGCCTCGGCCTGAAGCGTCTGATCCTTGGCGAGGGGCAAGTAGTAGGACTGGCCCGTGCCGATCTGTAAGTCGGGCGGACCGCCATTTCGCGCTTTGCACCGGTCCGGGGCGTTACCAGGCCAATTGGGTGCATAGGGTTCCAAGCGATTGGCAGGGACGTCGGGCGACTGACAGACGCCATTGATGCATGTCCCCGGTTCGCTGCACGCCGGCCCGCTCAGCGGCCCGGGAACCTTGCTCTGCCCGCGCGGCGTCGGCGGGTAGACGATGCAACGCGACTCGAGCGGGATGCGGAGCAGCGACACGCGTCCCGGAACGAAATGAGTGGACGACAGGCGTCTGAACAGAGGGGCCGGCGCCGCCATGTCGCCGATCGCATCGACTTGAATGTCCACCTTTGCCGTTCCCTTGCCCGCGCCGGAAAGCCTCCTTTCCAAGGGCTGGGGGAAGCCGACTCTCGACCCGCGCGGAGGCTTGACCCACTCGTCGAGGGCCACCACGCCCGCCACGCGGATCAAGATGTGAAGGGCCGACACAACGCCGCCCATCGGATCGCTTTGGATGCCCACGATGAGCTGGGTCGGATCGGGATGGCGGCAGCCGGCGAGCGTCCAGGCGATGAGCAGTACCCGCACGAGCCGCAAGCCGGACGGCGGGGGCACGTCCAAGGCCCGATCCGGCGTCATGGATCGCTTCTCAAGCAAAGCCCGCTCCACCGCACGCAAGGGGACGCGCCATCGGGAGAGACGCAGCTCGGCACGCGGCTGGGGTGCCCGAGCGCACGCTCCGTCCTTGTGCCAAAGTGAGCTACTCCCGGGCAATCCCGTCCGGGTCCCCGTCGACCCGAACGGCACGGGGGCGAGATTCCTAGGGGGAGTTGCAGCGAACGAAGGGGCCGCACGCGGTGGCGCGATCCGTGCTGAAGGGCAGGTGGGGCTTGATGCACGCTGCATCGTGGAGGGTCTCATGAATCGATTGGCAGCCGCGTTGGGAATTTCGGTGGCGACGTCGGCGTTTGCCTTCGTCGGGGTACACGACGCGACTGCGTGCGGCGGGTGCTTTCACCCACCCACCCAGACGGTGACCGACATCACCGACGAGCGCATGCTGCTCGCCGTATCGCCGGCGCAGTCGACGCTCTACGACCAAATCGAGTACTCCGGTTCCCCCGCGTCCTTCGCATGGGTCCTGCCGATCCACGGAACGGTGACGGTGGGCCTCAGCGCGGACGTCCTGTTCGACTCGATCGACGCCGTGACGGCGACGCAGATCACGGCGCCGGCCCAGAATTGTCCGTTTCCGGCGGGCTGTGCGTTCCCCGCCTTCAACGGCGGCGCCGCTACGGCAGCCAGCGGCAACAGCGAAGGCGCCGTGACGGTGCTCAAGCAACAGAACGTGGGGCCCTACGCGACGGTGCAATTGCATGCGACCGACTCGAGCGCCCTCAACAACTGGCTGATGCAAAACGGGTTCAACATCCCCGCGGCGGTCTTGCCGGTCATCAACGCGTACATCAGCGAGGGGTTCGACTTTCTCGCGATGAAGCTCTTGCCGGGCGAGGGCGTCCAAGCGATGCGACCCGTCCGCGTCACGACGGCCGGGTCCTCGCTCTCTCTGCCGCTTCGCATGGCCTCCGTCGGGACGGGAGCGCAGGTCGGGATCACGATTTGGGTGGTGAGCGATGGACGGTACGAACCCCAGAATTTCCCGTTCTTTCATATCGACGACAGCCAGCTCGTCTGGGACTGGAGCACCAACTCGAGCAATTACACGACGCTGCGAGCGGCCGACGAGGCCGCGCTCAACTACACGGGCTGGGAAATCGAGAGCTCGCTCGAGCTCAACGAGCAAATCATCACGAGCGTCATTCTGAGCGGCGGGCAGTACTACGGCAACACCTTAGGGGGCGGAGGCGTCGCTGCTCCGCCGCCGTCGGATCCGAGCATCGACTACCTGCCGGTCGGGGATCCGGACGCCGGCACGGATGGGGGCACCGACAGCGGCGACTTCGAGTCCGCCGAAGAAGTGAGGACCGAGGACGTCAACGCGCTCTTTGCCGGATTGACCGGGCCGAGTGTCCGCGTCACGCGAATGCGAAGCGATATCGCCCACGCGGCCATGACGACCGACTTCGTGCTCCAAGCGTCCGCGGATCAATCGGAGCTTTCAAACATCCGCTACGTGACCCAAAGCGTCAACTTGCAGTGTCCCATCTACAGCCCCAGCTGCAGCGTCGTCGGGACCGGCACACCCGCCGAGGCCGCGGCCAGCGGACCCGATGGCGCGATCCCTTCGAACAGCTCCGTGATCGACGCGAGCGTCGCGGCGAGTGCGGGGTCGGATGACGCGAGCTCTTCGAGCGCTCAGTCCGGCGCCACGGCGGACGCGAGTGTCCCGACGAATTCGGGCACGGGGGCGAATGGGCTCAACGGGGGTTCGCGGGTTGAGCCTGCCGGCGCTCCTGCGGCCAGCGGAGGCGGCTGCGCGGCCGCAGCGCAAGGCGCGGGTGGGTCGGCTGCCGGCGTAGGATTCGGGGCGGGGCTGATGGGACTCGTTGCCGCACGCCTGGTGCGCCGGCGATCGTCCAGGTCCAGGAAGGCGTAAGCGGCGGATCCGCCGCATCGTGGAGGAGGGGCTCATGAATCGATCGGCAGCGGCGTTGGGAATCTCGGCGGCGGCGTCGGCGTTGGCCCTCGTCGGGGTACGCGACGCGACCGCGTGCGGGGGGTGCTTTCATCCGCCGACGCAGACGGTGACCGACATCACCGACGAACGCATGCTGCTCGCCGTGTCGACGACGCAGTCGACCCTTTACGATCAGATTGAGTATTCCGGTTCCCCCGCATCCTTCGCATGGGTCCTGCCGATCCACGGAACGGTGACGGTGGGTTTGAGCGCGGACGTGCTGTTCGACTCGATCGACGCCGTGACGGCGACGCAGATCACGCCGCCCCCTCAGAATTGTCCCTTCCCCGCGGGCTGCGTCGTTTCCGGTCAAGGACTCAAAGACGCCTCCGTCGCGACGGGCAGCGGCGCCGGCGAAGGCGCCGTGACAGTGCTCAAGCAACAGAACGTGGGGCCCTACGCGACGGTGCAATTGCAGGCGACCGACTCGAGCGCCCTCGACAACTGGCTGATGCAAAACGGGTTCAACATCCCCGCCGCGGTCCTGCCGGTCATCAACGCGTACATCAGCGAGGGGTTCGACTTTCTCGCGATGAAGCTCTTGCCGGGGGCAGGCGTCCAAGCGATGCGACCGGTTCGCGTCACGACGGCCGGGTCTTCGCTCTCTCTGCCGCTTCGCATGGCCTCCGTCGGGACGGGGGCTCAGGTCGGCATCACGATTTGGGTGGTCAGCGATGGACGGTACGAACCCCAGAATTTCCCGTTCTTTCATATCGACGACAGCCAGCTCGTCTGGGACTGGAGCACCAACTCGAGCAACTACACGACGCTGCGGGCGGCCGACGAGGCCGCGCTCAACTACGCGGGCTGGGAAATCGAGAGCTCGCTCGACCTCAACGAGCAAATCATCACGGGCGTCATCCTGAGCGGAGGACAATATTACGGCTACGGCCTAGGCGGCGGAGGCCTCGCGCCCTCGGATCCGAGCATCGATTACCTGCCGGTGGGCGATCCGGACGCCGGTACGGATGGGGGCGCCGACAGCGGCGACTTCGAGTCCGCCGAAGAAGTGAGGACCGAGGACGTCAACGCGCTCTTTGCCGGATTGACCGGACCGAGTGTCCGCGTCACGCGAATGCGAAGCGACATTGCCCACGCCGCCATGACGACCGACTTCGTGCTCCAAGCGTCCGCGGACCAGTCGGAGCTCTCGAATATCCGCTACGTGACCCAAAGCATCAACTTGCAGTGTCCCGTCTACAACGGTAGCTGCGGTGTCGCCGGAACGGGTACGCCGGCCGAGGCTGCCGCCAGCGGACCTGCCGGCGGAGCTTCTGGCGGGGCAGGCTGCGCGGCCGCGTCGCCAGTCGCCCGCGCGTCCGCCGCAAGCGTCGGATTCGGGGCGGCGTTCATCGCACTGATTGCCGCGCCACTCGTGCGGCGGCGATCGTCCAAAAAGGCGTGAGGCAGGCGGCGACCCCCGACCCCGACCTCGACCGCGAACCTCGAACCCGACGGTTCGGCTTACTGCGGGATGGTGACGTTACTCAGGACGAAGACGTAGTCCTGGTAGTCGCCGTTCGAGGCTTCTTCAACAGCGACCAGATAGCTTTGGGAGATGGCCGTGCCGGTTGCATCCGCGAGCGGAAACGTCTTGACGCGGTGCACACCCGCGGGGGAATTCCACTTGTCCTCGCTGTAGTCGTAGTCGCCGTTGGTTTTGGTGCCCCCCTCGTTGAATTTCTGGGTGAGCTGATCGGAATAGATCCAAAGACCAAAGGAGCCGGTACCGGGATCGAAACTGACGGTGCTGCCGGCCGCGCCGGTGCTGGTGGTGCCCGTGAGCGGAGGGTAGACCATCCGTGCCAAGTCCGAGGTTTGCGTGTCCGATGCGAGCTGCATCGTGCCCACGAGCGGTGCGGCGGTCGTGTTGGGCGCTGGGGCGGTGGTCCCCGGCGTGTAGTAGCCGAAGCCCAAGGATCCGTCCGGAGAGAACCGCGCCACGACGGTCATCGTCACCATCCCGCTACCGGCTTTGGCAAAGAGGTTGCCGCCCGTCGTCGTGATTTCGTTCGGAGCGGGCGGGTTGGACATGGAGAGCATCGTGGCGACCATGGCCGTGTTGGGATTCCAGTCGGTTTGAGCCGCCCCGACGTTAACCTTGTACCCCAGGGTCGTCAGGATCTGTCCGAGCGTCGCCTCGTATCCCCCGACGAACCCGGCAGCCCCGGGGGGCGGGGTGACCGCGGCGGGATTCTGAACCAGCAGCAGCCCATAGACGGTGGCCGTCGCCGGGGAACCCGTGCTCAACGTCGCCGTCAACGTGTCCGTCAAGAAGTTGCAGCCGTCGTCGTACGCATTGCCCACGTCCGTAGGCTCCGCCGGCAGGGTCGCGCCCGTCGTCGTCATTTGCACGGTGATGGCCAAATTGCCGCCGGGCATGATCGTCGCCGGCAGCATGGTGGAGGTCTGAAAGAGGCTTTGGTTCGTGGCCGTCTGCACGTTGTAGACGGACCCTCCCCCCGCACCGTTCGCGGCGAGCGACGACGTGCCGCTGAACGCGAGCTTCGTCACGGTCACGGCAGTCTGCCCTCCATTTTGCAAATTGATCGTCGACTGTGCCGGAGTGCCGGTGATGCCACGGACGCCGGTCACGACGACGTTGTTGGAGGCAAAAGCCACAGAGCCGCTCGGGGCTCCCCCCGTGCTCGCGCTGCTGCTCGACGAGCCGCTGCCGCCGGTGCTGCTGCTTGCGGAGGACCCGGTACCCGTGCCCGTGCCGACCCCGCTCGAGCTGCTGCTCGCCGCGCTGCTGCCGGTGCTGCTCGAGCCGGTTTCCGAGCTGCTCGAAGACGCACCACTATTGCCGGTGGTGGCGGTGCTCGAGGAAACGCCACCGCCGGTCGCCGCTGTACTGCCCCCGCCGGTCGTGCTGGTTTGAGAGCCTGTTCCCGGGCCGGTCGACGTCGTCTCGGGGGTCGAGCCGGGTTTCTCCGACCCGCTGCAACTCCAGACGCAAGCGCCCGCAAGCACGGCCAGCATGCCTCCCTGGGATCGTGCCCGACCGATGTGCCTCTTCATGGGATTCTCCGTCTCGCTTTCGTGGGTACCGAGTGTAGCTTGCGTCCCAGACCTGCCGCGGCGCAAGAGCCCGTGTCAACTCATTTGATTTTTGCAGGGGCGAGCCAATTTGCTGGCTCCTTCTTGTCGTTGTCGCCTTGTGCCGCCCCGCTCCGGCTGTGCTGCATGCGTCAAGGCGGAAGGGTGATTCGTCCGGGGGCGCCGTTCGCGCCCGTTTGCGTGTGGCAGGTGTTGCAGCTGCCGCTTGTTTGAGGGGTGAGCATGGATCTTTCCTTGCCGTTGGCCACCACTTTCGCCGTGAAAGGAGGCGTAAACGTCATCTCGGTGAAGAAGTTGCCGACCGCGTTGGGGTAGAGGATATGAGCCGTGCCACTGGCGTCGGTGACAACGACCGTGACGCTCGACGTCAGGCCATCCACGCCGTCGCAATCGATGGGCTCGTGGCCGGTGGGGTACAGCGTCCCGGCCAGATTGAACTCGCTGTGACACGTCGGGCAGGCGTCGCCCGGCCGCATGTTCTGGTCCTCGCCGTTCGTCCAGGTCACTTTGCTCGTGCACTGGGCGGGGGCGTTGAGCGGATCGTTTGCGGCCTCGGCATCGGTGCCTGCGCCGCTCGCGTCGTCGGTTGAGCCCGCGCCGGCATCGAGTCCCCCGCTGTCCTCTTGGCCGCCGCCCGCAGCGAGACCGGCATCGTCGTGGGTCGCGACGCGACCGCTGTCGACAGGACCGCCCGCGCGAGAGCCGCCGTCTTGGGGATCTTGGGGAACTGGGGCTGCGCCTGCGTCGTCGCCAGGGCCGCCGCCGCGGTCGTCAGCCGTTCCGGATGCGTCGGCGGCCGGATCGTGGATAGTGCCAGAGTCACTGCCTTGGGCGCCCAGATCGGACACGAACACGTTGTTGGAGGGGGCGACGCAGGCGCTCCCAACGATGGCGCACATCCACGGGCCGAAGGCACGTGCCGGCAGAACGCGTGCGGCCCCCGACCGCAGCCACATGCGAACGTGACGGCCGATCATGGATGGAGGCTTCGAGGGGAGCATGGATGCCAAAGTCTGCGCGATTTTCCTATCGCACGCACCGGGCCCACGCCGGCATCGCCACCGCGCTCGCCGCTTCACTTCCATGGATGAAACTCACCCCCCAGGCCGTGCCAGCAAGGGCAAGGCTCGGCGAGGAAGACCAAAAAAATTCGCTGGGGGTGTTTGGGAACGCGGAGCGATCGAGCGCGGGTTCGGTCTGCGTAAAGTCGACCAGGGTTAGGAGCTCGCTGACGCTCGGAAGCCGCCAGCCCGTTCCGTAGCGGCTGAGCCCCGAGCAATGGTCCTTCGCCTCTTGCCAGGGGTAGCGCGTCGGGTCGACTTCGCGTTGCCAGGTCAGTCCCGTAAAGTCGTCGTGCACCCGGTCGCCGGCCACAGAATAAGGGCTCACGTCGAGGTCCGTGCATGACGTGTGGCCGCGCACACACCGAACGCGCTGCCGATCGTGCACGTCGTTGCCGCCATAGGCGCCGCCGTTCTGGAAGAGGACATACCAAGCAAGGCCGGTGTTGCCGACGCCCGTGTTCGTCTGCGACGACCAAAACGACACCGGCGGCGTATCCGGGAAAGCCACGGGATCGGTGGCGGGATTCGCGCGCGAGAGGTCGACAATCGACGCGAGTTCGATCAACGCCGGCAGGCGCCAATCGCGATGCCCGGCAAGGATGAGCCCCTCGCAGTACGCGGTCGCGGCAATCACGCCGTAATCGTCCGGGTCCACGACGCGCTGCCACCAAAGCCCCGTCACGCGGTCGCGCACCACTTCGGGGTCGGCCGTGTCGTAACTATGGGGGTTGGGCAGGCCGGATGCGGGTGTGTTCGGCATGGGCCAGCCGGCGTGGCACTTGGCGCCCACCGCGGACGGAGGCGCCGAAGAGGTGGCCGGATGCCGCGAGTCCTTATGGCAGCCGGCGACGGCACACGATCCCAAGAGGCCCGCAAGGACGCCCCGCCCCCGCAATCAGCGCACGCATCGAACGCGAGAGGCCGCCTTGTGCAGCCCGTAAAGCGCGCTCCCCTTATTGAAGTACACGTACCAGGCCTCTTTGGAGGCATTGCCGAAGCGCGACGACGTCCAAAACGGCTCGCCCGGTGTACCCGGAAAGGCTGTGGAATCGATGGTCGGGTTCGACGCCCGCTCGTCGACGAGGGTCACGAGTTCTTGCATGCTCGGAACACGCCAGTCGTCGTGCCCATCGAGCTTCAGATGGGCGCAGTGATGCTGCGCGGCGACGAAGTCGAACGTGTCCGGGTCGACCATCCGCTGCCAGGTGAGGCCCGTGCCTAGGTCACGGACCGAAGTGGGGCGCACGTCGTACTGGGGTTCCCGAGTCGGTGCCACGGCCGGTGGGACGGCGGTTCGGACGCAGCGCGTCTTGAACAGATTGCTCCGCAACTCGACCTTCGGGTAACCGAAGTAGAAATACACATACCAGGCGGAGCTGGGATCGCCCGCGGCCGGCGACGAGGTCCAAAACCAGTCGCTCGGGGTCATCGGGAAGGCCACCGAGCTGATGGAAGGCTGCGTGACCGAGACGTCGATGATCGAGACCAATTCGACGCGTGAGGGCACTCGCCAGTCCTGGTGACCGGCCAGGTTCAGGCGACTGCACTTGTCCGCGGCGTCGTCGAACGTGCCGTTGACCGGATCGACGATCTGCTGCCACATGAGGCCCGTGACGCGATCCAAAACGGTCCCCGGGGCACTCGTGTCGTAGCTCTGGGGATTCGGTAGGCCAGACGCTGGCGTGTTCGGCATCGGCCAGCTGGCCCACGACGGTCCGGGCGGCGCGTTTACGTGCCGGCCCCCGTCGGCCAGGGCCAAAGGCCGTGGCGCCGAGGCCACGGGCTGAGGTTCCGAAATGGCGGACGCCGCCCCTGGCCCGTGGCCAAAAGGGGCGGCGTTTCGCGACTCAGCCTTACTCGATCGGCACCCACCAATCGCCAGGCCCAACAGTACGATACACGCGATCCGCCTCACGATGCTCGTTCCGACCGGACATCAGCCGGATGGCTCGCTACAGCGTTTCGCCTACCGACGGGGTGCGATACAAGAAGGCCTCGGACGTCAGAAGACTTGTCAGCATGTTACGAATGGAGAAGCCGGTTGTGGCCGTGCCGGCGCGGTAGGCGATTTGCAGCGAGCCGACCTCGGCCGTGGTTTCGATTCGACCGATCCCGTAGCGCAGCCAGTTGCGGGTGGTGCTCCACTCGGCTTCGTCGTTCGTGGACAGTTGCGTGACGAGGTCGATCGCATTCTGGAAGCTGATGAGGGTGCCCCCCGGAGTGTAGAACGAGCCGGTCGAATCGACGGGAGACCCGTTGTCGGTCGTCCGGTACGCGCCGATCGCGTCGTAGTTCTCGAATGCGAACCCGGCCGGATCGAAGAGGTTGTGGCAGCCTTGGGCGCACGCTGACGCAGCATGCGTCGTAAACGTCTGTCGCGTCGTTTGACCCGCCGAGACCGTCGTCGGCAGCGACGGGACGTTCGCGGGCGGGTTGCCCACCTTGCCGGCAAGGAGCTGCGTATAGATGCAGAGCCCGCGGCGAACCGGGTTGTCCGCGTTCGTGTCCGCCTGCGATTCGAGGAAGGCCTGCTGCGTGAAAATGCCGGCCCGCTGCGTAGCGGGCAGCTGGACCTGGCTAAAGCCAGGGCCCGGAACGGTCACACCGTAGATCGCGGCGAGAGCGGGGTTCGCGTAGGTGTAGGTAGCGGTCAGCAGAGTCTTCAGCGTCCCGTCGCCAGGGGGCGCGTAGACGGACGACAAGAAGTCCGTGAACTCGGTCTGAAGCGATTGCGCCACAGTCGTCGTAAAGGCCGGCGACGAATGGATCGACTGCCCGAGATCGGTCTGGTTTCCTGCGGGGTCCAACAGCCACTGCAAGTGAAAATCGTATAGGGCCTGCGCGAACTTTGGATCGGCGTACATGCGCGTCGCCTGAGCGGAAACCTGTGCCTGCGTGCTCAACTGGCCGCTTTGCGCCGCGGTGAGCAGCGTCTGGTCCGGCATGTCGTTCCAAAGCTCGAGCGACAGGCGGGACGCCACCTGCCACGGCGTCAGTGGAGCGAGGCCGTTCGTGCCGACCGTCGGCTCCGTGGGCCCAATCTCCCAGTGGTAGATGAAGTTCGGCGACTGCAACATGGCCTGAGCCACGTAGCCAATCGAATCGGTGAAGGAGAGGCCAAGGCCGGTCGCAGTGCTAAAGACCGTCAGCAGATCGGTCTGCTCGGCCGTCGCGATCGGCCGCCGATAGGCGAGCAAGCCGAAGCTCGTGATGAACTGGGTGGCGCACGTCGTCTGCGCGGCGCCCGCCGCCGTCGTGTCGGAGCAACCTGCCGGAAGTTGCAGCTGATTGCCCGCGGCCGTGGGGTTCGCAAGAGCGGTCGCCACGAGCGTCTGCGCCGTTTGGTAGTACAGCTGGACGTTCAGGTCGGCGACGGTGTTGGGCGCATTGCCGAGGACGATGCCGTCCGACGGAAAGAGGAGGGCGGGCTGCGTCGTGTCCCCCAGCAAATGCGACATGATGTTGTCGTATTCGGCGTTCACGAGGCGGCGCATGAGAAGCGTGCCCGAGCTCTCGGGCGTGAGTGCCGCGCCGGCCGCCGGCGGAAGGGCATCGGGACTGTCGGCGGTGATGGTGGCCGCACTGGAGGCGGAGGCAGAGTTCCCGGCGCTCCCGGGGGTGGTGGTTCCGGCACCGCTCGGGCCGGCCGTGCCGCCAGTGCCAGAGGGATTGGTAGCGGTTCCGACCCCGCCGCCCCCGCTTCCAATATTGCCTTCGCAGGCGGCGAAGCCAGCCACGGCGACGAGGGCGCCGAGCACCAAGGACGACTGCAACACACGGATGGATTTCATTGATGCCTCCGGTCAATTCTCGCTGCAGCAATCATGTCGCAACCAGCTGAGTAATGGGTCCACCCGTACAGTAGGCCGCCGTCCCAAACGTCGTCGTCGGGTACCCAAACCCATTGAGGATGGTCAGGAGAAGGCTGTTGTTGTTCGTGGTGGTAAGGGCGAGGCTCTGGCCGGTCTGGAAGTAGCCGCCCAGGCTGCCGGCCATCACGACGGGGACCTGCGTCGTTTCGTGGGTACCGGTCCTCATGTTGTTCATGGCCAGGAACAGGCTGCTGTCGAGGATCGACTTGCCGGTCGTATCCGTGATGCTGTTCAGCTGGTTGATCTGGTAGGCCAACATCTGCTGGAACCAGGTGTCGTCGGCCTTCTTGTCCGCGGAATTTTGGTGAGCTTGAGAGTGGTAGCCGTTGAGGTCGCCGGTGTTGGTGTCCGCGGGATTCGGGCCGCCCGAGACGTAGCCGAGCCAGGTCAAGATCAGGTTGGAATCCCCCTGATCGCCGCACTGCAATACAATCACCCGAGTGATGTCGGCGGCGAAGGCCGCAGCCGACAAGTCGAACTGCATCTTGAGAAGCGTGGGGATGTTGGCGGTATTCGTGATGACCAGTTGAGTGGCAGCATTGGCAGCCGTCGCGGCCGCGCCGGGCGCCGAGCACGCCTCGGAGGTGGTGGTCGTCGCGGCGACCCCGCCGTCGCCAACGAAGCCTTGACCGGTCATGCCTTGGAGCGTGATTTCCATGTCTCGAACCGATTGCATATGGTTCGCGATCCGCACCGCGTCGGCGGTGCCGACGATCTTGGAGAAGCGCGTCAGATCGTTCAAGACATAGTCGAGAACACTCTTGCCCATGACTTGGCTGGGGTTCGAGGTCGCTGCGGGCGCGGGCGCGGGCGATGTGGCTGTGGACGTCGCGGCGGCCACCGGCGTGGACGTCGCCGGAATCTTCCCGTTGAAATAGGTCGTAAAGACGTTGTACGGGTTCGCGTTCGGAATCACCGCTTGCGCGGACCCCTTCCACGAGAGCCGGCCGGTGCTGTGGACGAAGACGCCGAGGCTCATGCTCGGCGTCCCGGTGTAGCCAGCCGCGACCAGCTGGTTCGCGATGTACTGGTCGATCGAGATGGCGCCGGCCTCATCCGCGTCGGTGTTCGTGAGGTCCGCGTAGTTCGCGCCCGTGAGCATCCCGGGAAAGCAGGCGTGACCGTTGGTCTCGCCGCCGTTGGGGTTCGGCTGCTTCGTAATGAAGTCGTAGTTGACGCCATGCAGAAGCATCAGCTTCTCCTGGATGGACGGCGTGCCGAGGCAGACGGCGGGCATTCCCGGCAGGAGCGACTGACCCGTGGGGACGACGTTCTGGAAGTCCGCGACGGTCCAAGACGACGGCGTCGTGCCGGCCGTGGCCCACGTCGAGACGTCGCTCAGCATGCCGTTCGCCCAAGCGAAGACCATGAGCCGCTTGAGGCCGCTTACGTAGCAGGCCGCATCGACAGGGTCTGCCTCGAGCATCGGGATGAGCGCGGCTCCCGCGCCAAGGGACTTGAGCAGATTGCGACGCGAGAATCGCATGTCACGTTTCATCACGGGGCACCTCCGACATTTGAGTCGACATTGGAGTGGCGGCGCGGCGCGTCCACTGCGACCGGCCAAAATGGGTTGAAATGCGGTCTTGCTACGTTCGGCCGAGTGGGCTTCGCGCGTTCGATAAACGATGGGAGGGCCTCGGACGTCGACCTGGCGCGCCCCCTCGGTGTTCGGCCGATGGAACCGGCAATTTCTGTTGTATGTTGCATTTTATGCTGCAGGCTGATATCCTGATGTTTCTCGTGAGGCGATGGTCCGCCGGTATCGTAATTAGGGGCGCCGCGTTCGGCATCTTTAAGAAAAGCGGGGAAGCCGGTCTTCGGCGTTCGTCGGTCGGGGCGCCCCGCCGAGCCATGTAGCGTTCTCGCGCGGATCCGCCTGGACGAAGCGTAACGCGTCGTGCCGTCCATGCGCAAGGGACTCCCGTGGGCGGCTTTTGCGCGCGAGTGAAGCGAGTCAAGAGATTCACTGGTTGAAGGAGCGACAGCCCTGCCGCTCTTGATTACTGTGATGCGGGAGTGCGGACTTCGTCACCAAGCCGCGAAAAATGGTGGCACGTCAACCGACAAACTGCCTTTATGACTTAAATTTTACCGTACGTACGGAAGTAACGCGGGCCGAGACGGCCACGCGGGGGCTTTGGCGAGTCGCGCGTGGCGGCGAGCGAGAGCATAGCGATCGGGATAGAGCGGCAGGGATCGCGGCGTCGCATCGCCGATCAGGACGACTTGCTGGACGTCAGCGCGTGTAGGAGACGCCGAGCGCGAGCGCGACCCAGAGCGAAGGGGTTTTGCCAAGAACCTCGGGGAGCACAACGATTTCCTGTGCGATCGGAAACCACGAGACCTGCACGGCAAGAAACGGCGCGAAGCCGCCGGCGGGGGCGAGACACGCCGAGATCGTCGCTTCGGACCCGGGCGTGACGCGCGTGGCGTCGGCCGGGCTCAACGGGTTTTTGCCCGCGTATCGCTCGAACGCGACCGAGAGCGCCAGGTCCGCATCGAGCTCGACCCCGGTCCGGAGAGCTTGGACGCGAATGCCCGCAACGGCCGGCACACGGGTTACCGCTCCAGTGAGGTCGCCCGCGTGAAATACCTGTTGCGGCCAGTAACTCGCCCCCACGATGCCGGCGAGTCGCCCGGCGCCGAGTCGTGCGCGAACCTCGGCACCCCACGACAGAACGCTTGGCGCTTCGCGGACCGGAGGCGCGTAGCTCGATGTGGCGGACAGCTCGACGCGAAGGAAGGACGGGGACGAAGTCGAGCCATGGGGCGGTGACTCGGCGTCGGGGACGATCGCCGGCGGAGGGGCCGACGTCGAAGGGTTGGGCGGCGCAGGCGGGGGGGCGGGGGCCACATGGGGGGGCGCAGAGACCTCCGGCGGCGCCGAGGGGATCGGGGGCGGCGCGAGCGGCGCCGGGGAGCCAGCTGTCGCCTCACCCGCCAAGGGCGGCGTTGGCGCAGGCTCCGCGCTCGGGGCCGTCGGGGGAGAAGGCGTTGCGCCTTCGGCCATGTGCGGGGGCAGCAGCGCCAGGACGATGAACTCCGCGGCAAAGCGGGCACGCCTGCCGCAGTCGCGAGCGGAATCGGTGTAGTCGCGTTCGAGCGTCTCGGCCGCAGTCCTGACCCGTACGCGATAGTGGTCCCCGAAGTCGTCAATTCGGATGTTCGGTTTCGCGGATAGGAGCCTCGGAGCCGCGTCCGGGACGAGCTTCGAGACCGTCGCCCACACATTCTCTCCGTCTGGACACACCGGAGCCGACGCATCGGAGACTTGGACGTCCGCACCCGCTTGCACACCCACGACCGAAAACAACAGTGCGGGTGCCGAGCACACGCAGATTCGGCGACGCGCTCGTTCACTCAGCATGGCCGGCGGGGCCCCGGCAGAGTACTCTTTTTCAAAAGCGACTGCGACGAGCTCTCGATCAAGCATCTACGCGGTAGACTGGAGCGTAAGAGGTTTTGCCCGTAGCACCCCTTTCCAATCGTGTGGAACCGGAGGCGGCCGCCGACGCATGGCAGGAGCCGCGCCCGGCATCCACACAGCAGCCGCCCGTCGCGCCCGGCTTCGAGGACGTTTACCGCAGTTATTTCGAGGATGTTCGGCGTTGGGTGAGGGCCCTCGGAGGCCCGGAGGGCGACCGAGACGACCTCGTACAAGACGTCTTCATCATCGTTCATCGGCGTCTTCGCGACTTCGACGGCGAGAATCTGGCCGGGTGGCTTTATCAAATTACGCGACATCGAGTCCGCGATTTCAGGCGATTGCGTTGGTTCCGATTGTTGCTTCGGGGGGCCGAAATGCACGACGGGTTGGTGAGCCCCTCGGAGACTCCCGAGGCTTCGCTCAATACGAAAGAAAAAGCACGCCTTCTCACGCAGCTGCTGTCGAAGGTCCCGGAAGCGCAGCGCGCGGCCTTCGTCCTCTTCGAGATCGAAGGCTACAACGGAGAGGAGATCGCACGGCTGCAGGGGGTCCCCATCAACACCGTTTGGGCTCGGATCCACAAGGCGCGGGCCAGGCTCGCTTCGAAGGCTGCGCGCTTTCGGAAGGACCGCTGAGGGAGGTGCGACGTGAAACGGCTCGTTGAGGAGGACCTGAGTCCGGAGGCCGGCGCGTATTGGCTCGCAGAGCTCGTGCGAGCCACGCCTCGGCTGCCGCCGACCCCCTTCCAACAACGTCGGATTCTCGCCGACCTCGCGCGTCCGACCGTGTCGACCCGCCTTTGGCTCGGACGGGCCGGTGCCCTCGCGGTGACGCTCGGCGCCACGGCCGCCGCTGCCGCATCGGCCGTGGAGCATGGATGGCCCTGGGACCGCGCTCGAGGGCCCATCGCGACTCTGGGGGCCGCGGCGCCGCCGCTCCCGCACGCGGCCGCCTCGCCCGCGGTCCCCGCGCCCTCGAGCCAGGACAGCGCGCCGCTCTCGGTGCCGCTCAGTGCGGCGGATCGCGGCACCGAACGACCCGTATTGCACTCCCCGCGACGGGAGTCGAAAGCCATCGGCAAGAACGGCGAAGAGCCCACGCTGGTGCTCGAAGCCATTCGGTCACTCCGAAATCGGGGCGACGGCGTGCGCGCTGGGATGCTTTTGACCGAGTACCTCAAGGGCCACCCCCAGGGGGTCCTCGTCGAAGACGCGACGGCCCTCTCGGTCGAAGCGGCCCTCGCTCGCCACGACGACCGCGCTGCGGGCGAGATCGCACGGCGGTACCTGAGCCAGTTCCCGGGCGGCCGCTACCGAAGGTTCGCGCTTCGCGCCCTCGAGTCCAGCGAACCTTAAGCCAGCGAGCCCTAAGGGCGCCCGCCGGGGTCCGGCTCGTCATGGCCATTCGGGGGGTTGCACTCTTGGTCGCCGGGGCCCCGGAACGCGCGGTTGAGGCGCGCTTTCTCTATTATTTCCGCGTTGTTTCGGACAATCGAGTCGGTGGTTGGCGCGAGTTTTTCCGGGCGCCTCGCCAACTTTATCGGCAAGACTTTGTCGGCACCACCCCTTTCCAGTAACGTGGACCAAGAAGACAGCCCCAGCGGATCCGAGAGTGCGCTGGGGGCTAGGCCTTGGGCGTCGGCGGCGCCATTCGGTCCTGTGCCGCGCCTCACGGAGGGCCATTGGGCGCCTGGCTCGGCCGAGGACCGCCTTGCCGACCTGGTGCGAGCCGTCCCGCGCGCTCCCGTTCTTCCGTTCGCGCCGTCGGCGAATCTCGCGCGCATGCGAGGTGGCTTGCGCTCGGGGCGCATCAACCTGGCGCGGGCATGTGGACTTGGCATTTTACTTGCCGGAGCGGTAGCCGCAGCCGCGCAAGGACCCCGCCTCTTGGCAAGGTCGAGCCGCCCAGCGGTTCCGTCAGCTGGGGTCGCGGCCGTGAGCGCCGCGCCCGGACCCGCCAGGGGTCCCGGGTCTGCGAAAGCTCCGGAGGCGGTCAGCGAGAATATGGTGGAAAGTGTCGTGCCCGCGGCGACGCCGCCGGCGCGGGTCGCTACCGCGGGGCGTCATTCGGCCATGAGAGCCCTCGGCCATTCGAGCGGCCGAACAGGCGACGATCCGACTCTTGTGCTCGGAGCGATCGCGGCACTTCGGGGCGGCCGGGATCCCGCTCGCGCCAGCGCGCTTCTTGCGGAGTATCTGCGAACGGAGCCCACGGGCGTGCTGGTCGAAGATGCCTTGGCCCTCTCGGTGGAGGCCGCCGCGGCGAGCCACGACGCGCAGCGGACGACCGATCTGGGCGAGCGGTACATCGAGCGGTTCCCGCAGGGTCGCTATGGGTCATTCGTCGTCCAAGCGATGCACGCGGTGAGCGGCCGCTAGATCTCGGCATTTCGGCGGCTTTCGGCATCGGCGATCACGCGCACGGCGTCGAAGGCGGTCCACCGCCGCTCTTCCCAGGCTCTGCGCATCCGCGGGCCAATCGGCGTCATTGGGGGGAACGCAAACGCGTTCAACGCTGCGAATCAGCAGGCCGCTGCGCATCCGCGGGCCAATCGGCGTCATTGGGGGGGCCATTCAGCCCGCTGAGGTGAGTGCGGACCGGGCGCCACGCCCTTTCCGTTGTCCACCCTCCCCCTCTCGTTCGGGGACAGGGCCATGCGGTGCGAGCTAGGGCGCATCCGTCGATCGGCCGGGAGGTCCCCCTTCGGCGAGCCCCTGGGGCAGATGCAGAGATCTGCGGCAGGCCGGCCAGATCGCTGTTCAGCGGTCACGGCCGGAGACCCCATCGGTTTTTGGAGAACTCAGGGCATCGCGCCGCCGTTGATCCAGTCCTCGATCATCGTTTGCTGCGCGGCGGTCAAGTAGGGCGGGCCATTTTTCGGCATTTGGACTCCGCACGCCGCGGGGAGCAACGCGCCGCCAAACACCTTCTGGTAGAGGAGGCTCGTCATGGCGTCGCCTGTCGTCACGTATTTTTCGTTGCAGCCGACTTCAACAGTTGCGCTCGACGTCTCCGTCGTCAGGTTGGTGTAGGCGGTCATCTCGGGGGTCAAGCTAAGGCCGCCCTTCGGAGTGGCCCCGTGGCAGCTCACGCACTTGGTCGAGATGATGGTCGAATAAACGGTCGCAAAGCTGATCGCGGCCCCTCCCGCTTCCGTCGCGGGCGGCGCCGTCGTACTGGACGACGCACTCGAGGGCACGGAAGAGGAGGAAGAGGATGACGGCGGCGGGGTGTTGTTGTTGCCCGCGTCGTCGCCAGCGCCAGCGCCGGCGCCGGCGTCGTCGCCGGCGGGCGGTGCGGCTTGGCCGGCGTCGTCGCTACCAGCCTCGCCGGTTCCCGCAGCCGGTGCTGCGTTGTTGGCAACGTACGTCACCCAATCCAACATGCATTTCTGGAGGGTCGCCGACAGATACTCCTGCGGCTCCATCCAGGGCATCTGAGCGAGAAAAGGCGGCATATTGGTGACCTTCGTGTACATGGCGCTCATCGCCGGGTCCGCCTGGTCGATATAGTATTGGCCAGCGCCAGGGCTTCCCCCCGAAGTCGGCATGTTCAAAAGATGAGGGATCAAGGGTGTCACGCTCAGGTCCAGCATAGAAAACGCCAGGGCCGACGAGACGTGACAATCCGCCACCGCACACGTCGGTGTGATGATCATGCCGGGAGCGTCGCACGATACCCCGCTCCCGCTCGTGGCTGGGCTGCCCGACGTTCCCTCAGCCGTAGTACCCCCACCCTGGGCCGCGGCCACGAACTCGGGCTCATTGGCGAGCGATCCCGGGCACCCCGCGAATGCCGCCACGAGCCACGCCAACGCTCCACCGCGTGCCGCGAATCGCAGCACCCGCACTCGAACCGATTGCATTTGAAACCTATTCATTCGGAAGCGCTCCTAAAAAATGTAGGCCAAGGCGAGACCGCCACCGAAAAACTGATCGACTGCGCCACCGGCGATGTACGTGGACAGCGGCATCAAGATCGGTTTGAAGGAATAAAAGTACCGCTCGTAGTCGGTGTTGATGCGCGCTTCCCATCCCTGCGCGAACCGAAAGGCGAGCCCGAGCTCGGCATCGACCCCATCGACGGACGGATCCTGAAAGCGATCGGCCACGCCTCCAGCGGCGAAGACGGCGCGAAAGCCCGCGCCGCCGAGCAATGCGAAGCTTCCGAACGGCACCCGCACGTCCACCGCCGTTCGATTCGATCGGTAGTCGACGGCCGGGACTTGGGTGTCGATGGCCGTGCCGGTCGCGGCGAACGTGACCGACTGCATGGTGTACGAATCGGACACGCCGATGATCGTCGCCGTATCGCCCCAGGGGTGAATGCGAAACCGCAGCCCGCCGGCCGCGGCTGTCTCGACGGTGGAGATCTTGAGCCCGCCCGCCGCCGAAGAGTCGAGAAAGAGCGAGCGCGAGAAGCTGCCGATCAACCCGATGTCGCGCAAATACCCGCTCTGGTCCGCGAGCGGAAAAAACTCGACGTTGCCGGAAAAGAGTGCCGCCGGAGCGACGCTGTACGACCTCAGCGGCCCCGCCTGGGTCGAGACGCCGTCGTTGAAGTCGAAGGACCGGCCTGCCGCCACTCCGCCGATGTCCACATCGAAGAGCGAGCGGGAAATCAGGCCGCGCGGACGGTGGGCGATCGTGTCCTTGGATTCTTCCGCCGCAGGACTGGCCTCGGCGGCCGCTTTGTCGGCCGGCGCCTCCGCCTCCTCGCCGCTCGCCTCTTTGGTCTCCTTCGTCTCTTTGGACGCCTTCGTCTCTTTGGCCTCGGGGGCGGGCGCGCCCTTGTATTTTTCGAACGCGTCGCCGACGGCACCCGTCAACGCGGAGTCGTGCCGCGGGTCGCTGTCCCCGTCCAAGACGACGTCGTCAAGGCCCTGCTCGCCGCCCGACGCGTCGACGACCAACAGCCGAATGCGTCGCTTGGCCTTGACCTTCGACACACGCGCCACGAGAACGGCGTCGAGCCCGAGCGCGGTAGCGGCGGCGCGAATGCGCTCCACAGCCGCCTCGTGCGGCTTGCCCTTGCCGTCGAGCTTCTTCGCAAACGGCCCTTTTTGGCCCTGCGCCGAAAGCGCCTGCGAAAAGGAATCGGCGTCGGCAACCGACGGACCCTTGGGAACCGCGTCGACGAGGGCCTCGCGCACGTCCGGCGCCCCAGGCCCCTCGACGTACACGGCGACCGACTTGCCCTTGGCCCAAGCGGCCGTCGTCAGCGCCATCAGCGCGACCCACGAGGCCGCGCCGAGCATCCGACGAAAGGGCGCGAACTCCAGGTGTTTGAATCGGTGAAACAACATCATTCGATCGGGCCTTATCCTCAATGTGGGGTCATTCATCGCGACTGCCGGAATAGGGTTTGCCCCGCGGCCAACTTTATGTTGCACAACCGACTAGAGTAGGGTCTCGACGTCGGTTGGCCGTAAGCATTTGACATGAGCTTGGGGCGGGCGCCAATCGACGCAGCCTCAGCGTTGCGGGGTGACCAAATGCGGTACGCGATGGATGGGGGGCCGTCAAGTCGGGACGGCATTTCGGGGCCTCGATCGCCCTTGTAGTTTCGAGTGTGACTGCGTGTCGCCCATGACTCGCGAATGCTCGGTTGAGTGCACAATTCCATTCCCAATGTCTAAGGTCGTCGGCACACCGTACTCGTTTCGAGACACTCGCTTCGAGACGGAAGCACTCGAAGTTGGCCCCCACGAGAAATTGGGCATTCGTCATTTGACGCGAAACCTCGCGTGATGCCGCGCGTACGTTGCAAAGCGTTTGTGTCATGAACCCGCGCTCTTCAGTGGTTCGGCCGTCCTCTTTCGGCTCGCGCCTCCGACTCAAGCGCGACTCCTTGAGCGCCCCCATGGACTCCGTCGTGCGGTAAACCCGTAAAGAGGGACCTCGCAACGAAAATCTTTTCGGCAACCTTCGAGCACATCCACGAGTGCCGTGGGGTCCTAGCGGACCGAGGTTCGTGTGTTAGCCTTGGCGCGTGAATTGCGGCCGGCTGGGCATGAGCGCGGCCACGGTGCTCTTTGGGTGCAGCGCCCCCTCTCTGGATGTGGGCAGCAACATCGTGTGGTCCACGGACTTCGAGAGCGGGGATTTCTCCGCCTGGTCCGCCCCCCCAGGGACAGGGGGGGCCTATGTCGACAACGGAGGCCCGGACACTCCGTCGATCGCGATCACCACCGAACAGGCCCACAGCGGCCGCTACTCTGCGAAGCTGACCAGCACGGCCGCCCCTCCGGAATCCCCCCTGGAGCCGAATGGCGCCGGAATGTACAAGCAGGGCACGTTCCCCCAGGCCGCATACTACAGTGTGTGGTACTATGTCCCACAAGTCTATCCGTCGCCGGCGGCTTGGGACATTCTCCGCCTAAACGTCCCGGAGGCTGCGCCCGACGCTTCGGCCGAGGCGGGGGGGCCATCGGATGCATCCACCGAGGGGGGCACCCTTTCCTTGGATGCATCGGCCGAAGCTGCGCCCGATGTTTCGGGCGAGGCTGGAACCCTCCCTTTGGCCGCGCCGGATGGCTCCGCCGAGGCGGGAGCCGACGCTTCGGCGCAGACCGAGGCCGGGGTGGCGCCATTGCCCGATCCGGGCGCCAACATACCGAACTTTATCGACCTCAGCCTCGAGTGGCTTCCCGACGGGACCATGACGATCCGCCTGGTGGACGGACGCCACCAGTACCTCACGAGCCCCTTGCCGGATCCGGTTCCGGCGATTCCTATCGGCCAATGGTTTCAAATCGAATGCTTTTACGACAGTGCCGCGGATTCCACCGGCCGGCTGACGGTATGGCTGCAAGGGATCCCGATCTACGATCTTCAAAGGCCAATGAGCGGAACGCCGGCGGTGTTCTTTACGGCGTGCAGCTACGCCGACGAAACCCAGCCCACCGTCATCTACATCGATGACGTGGCCATTAGTTCGGTTCGGGTCACACCCGAGGGACGGCTCACGGTGCCGCCTTGATCGGCGCGCTCAGGGCTCGTGCGACCGGATGCTTCGCTTGGCGATGGGCCGTCCTGGCCGGGCCGGGGCTTGTCGCCGGCTGCTCGCCCGAACCGCCAGCGCTCTCTCTGACCGACATCCCCGGACCGTGTGACGCGTCGACTGACGTCCATCGGTCGCTTCATTTCGACGGAGTCACCGACTTCATGACCACGGGAACCGCGGGGTTTCCGACGGCATCGGATCGGCAGACGCTATCGATGTGGGTTCGCCCCTCCGATTTGTCGGGCCAGCAGACCTTCGTGACGCTGCGTCGCGACGTGCGGAGCGGAGTCACTTTCGGCATCCGCAACGGAAACATCGCGGCCTGGGCTGTCTTCGGCGACCATATCCTCGTGCAGGCCGCTTTATCCCCTGCCGCCACCGCGACCACCGATTGGCACCACGTCGCGTACGTCCAAGACATCGCCGATGCGGGCATGCTTTCCAGCACGCTTTATATTGACGGCGTGGCCGTTGCGATGGGGGACGGCAACACGAACAACCTGAACCCGCTGTTTTCGTGGATCGGCTCCTTCGACGGGGAACCCGCCGACGCCGTCTCCTCGGACGGTGCCTTTTTCGGCGGAAATCTCGACGAGATCCGCATCTGGGCCGTGGCGCGTACGCCGGCCGGCATTCTCGAGGACATGCAGGGAACCGTCACCCCCGGCGAGCCGGGGCTTGTGGCCTATTTCAACTGCAGCTTCGTGTGCGGGACGCGGATGCCGGACCTGTCGGGCAACGGCAACGACGCAACCCTGGGCGGCGGCAACCCCTCCTACATGCCCACCTTGGCCGCGGACGTTCCGCCTTTGCGGGATGGGGGCGGCTTTTGAGTCCCGCGCCGATGGCGAGCTACGATCGGAAGTAGCCGCCAATGGTGAAGCCGATCGTGATGGCCGTGATCGGATTGGGGCCCGCGAGAACGGTCGTGAAGCCGGGCCCTACGCCGAAGAAAAAGTGCTCGGCGGGGTGGATGAGGAACGGCGCGAAGATCCCGAGCGACAGATCGCCCTGGGTCGACCCGTGACCGTTCGAGGAGAACGAAGTCGCCGTGACCGAAAGCGATGCGCGCGGCCAGAACGACCACGTGTCGCCCAAGGAGATGTCGTATCCCACCTGCGGCGCGAGGCCGAACGTCGTCGAGTTCGATCCACCGCCGCCCGCGTAGCTCAACGTCACCTGACCGCCGAGAGACAGGTGGGCAATGATGAAATAGTCGAGCGCAGGCGCCAGGGTGAACGACGTGTCCGTCGGATTGTTCAATTTTTGCTGAAATCCCAAATTCGCCTGGTTCGTCACGACGAACGTGCCGGGAACGTCGAGTTCGGCCGCCGTTGCCCCGAACGCAAACGCGGGCGGCGCGACCGCAAGGACCGCGCCGACCGCCAACCCTTCGAGGATCAACCGTGCCATTCGCATCGGGGGCCCTTACCCGAGACCCGCGACGCTGTCACTTCTTGTCTTGGTTCGGGCGCCCACTGTGGCGGCGTTGGGTCCCCTAAGCTCGCGCATCCAACAAGGCAGGCAAAGCCCGCGCATCCAACAAGGGAGTCACCTGCAGGCTGGATCTCTCGACCATGGCCTGAATGCGCGTGTCGAGCGCCATCGACCCGGCCGTCGTGGGCCCTCGCAGTCCATAGCCATCGGGAGAGTGACGCAGAAGGGTCTTCGCGACAAGGCCGCGAAACCGCAAAAGCGCCGCCTCCGCGCCCTCATCGGCGCGTCGCGTAGCCGCCTCACCGAGCCGATTCAAGTCCGGCTCTTCGGCGTGGACCGCACCCAGCACACCCCGAACGGTCTCGACTTCGTCGTCGACGATCTTCAGCAGTTGCGCCGCGTGCTCCGGGGAAAGCTTCCGGTCGGCCAGGAGGGTCGCTTCGACGAGGTAACGATGGAGCAGCAGGTGGAGGTAGACGGATTTTGGTGGCGGCGGCGACGGGTCGAGCGCGTTGAGAATCGAGATCAGCCAGTCGATCAGCAGCTGACCAGCCGGCCCGAGCTCCTGCCAACAGGACTCCTGGATGGCCCGGCCGAGATAGTGCGCGCGCTCGATCGCTTCGCGCCGGTTGACCATGGCAGGAAACGACCCCGTCGGCGTACCGAATCGCTTCGTGAGATCGGCCCCCCGCCGCTCACTCTGCAAGCAAAGAAGTGCCAGGTGCACATACACATGGAATGCGGCAACGGCCCGAAACGTATCCCAATAGTTCGCCCGGTCCGCGGTCTCCAAATTCCAAATCGAGCGGACCGCCGCTTGGGTCGCGCTCGATTCGGGCGAGAGATCTTGCGCCAGCAAGGAATGCGTATGACGAAAATCGTACAGTTTTTGGTGCAGCGATTCGTGGAACAAATGCTCGGCCACCCACCATGGATTGTCGAGCATTTCGCGGTTGAGAAATATGGCGCCGCCCACCCAGAATTCAGAGGCGGAGGCCTTTCGCATCCAACGACCCACGTGAGGGACGAGGACAACCACATGCGCGTGACTGAACGCGCTCCGCGCGGACGATGGCAGAAGGATACCCAGCAGCTCGGCCCCCTTCGCGAGCTTGGCAAGATCGACCGCGCCCGGCGTGCAGAGTGGCTCCCCCTGGAAGTAATCGTGCACCTCCCTTCGAAAGGTGCGGCCGCACGCGTCGTTCGAGTGCTCCTCGCTCCAGATCCACCCCCAGGATGGATCCCTTCCCAAACGACGAGGGTTGCCGAGGCCGGCCTCCAAGGGTCCCCCACGCTTGCCTTCCTTGAGCCGACGAATCGTCTCCCGAAATACGTCCTCGCACTCGGCGAGTGGAAGGCTGTCCGGGGTCTGATTCACGACTTGGGCCAGGGCCTGCTGGACCGCATAGCGTACGGCGGGATCGCCCACCACGCGATACCGAGTATACGGAGCGGCTCGGTCGAGCGCGCGCGATAGTTCTCCTGCAAGAGGCAGCGATGAGGCAAGTCGTGCCAGGCGACCCTGGTAGCGCAACTGCAATTGCGTGTGGATGTAGTCGCTATCGCCAAAGGGCTGATACTGCGCAAGGAGCGCATCGACCAGGTCGAGCGGGTGCTGGTTTTGTACGGTGGCGACTCGTCGGCCAGCGACGGCCCGATTCTTTGCGGGCATCCGTTCTCGCTCCTCGACTACGTAGGTTTGCGGCGCATGGAGAAAAGTCGACCTCGCGCGAATGCTTGAACGTGACCCGGAGCTTGTCAAGGCCATGCGCCTCGATGGCGAGGTTGCCGAGAAACCGCATGAGCCTCCCGCGCCCGACCCGGCCTATCGGCCCTACCCAGCCCGCGGGCCCACCAGGCCTACCGGACGCAGCGAACGTGAGCTTGGCTGGTGACGACAGCCGCCCCCGAGCTGCCGCGCGTGAAGTTCACGCCCCACGCCGTCCCCGCAGGCGCAAGGCTCGGCGAGGACGACCAGAAAAATTCGATCGGGGTATTCGGAAACGCCGAAGAGTCGATGGAGGGCTCGAAGCGCGTGACGTCGACCAGCGTCAAAAGCTCTCGCACGCTCGGCAACCTCCAGCCCCCGCCGTTCGACGTGATTTTCGAGCAGAAGGTCTTCGCGTCCTGCCACACGTAGTTGTCGTGCGCGAAGGCGCGTTGCCAGGTGAGCCCGGTACGGTCGTCGTGCACGGAGTCTTCCGTGACCGAATAGGGGTTCACTTCGGGATCGGTGCAGGACGCGGGGCCGCGTACGCACCGAACCCGCCTGAACCGAGTGACGTCGTCGCCGACGTGCACCCCACCCGTCTTGAAGAAGACGTACCAGCCGAGTCCGGTATTCGTGATATCGGTTTGCGACGACCAAAACGCCAGCGACGACGTATTGGGGAATACGACCGGGTCGGCGGCCGGGTCCGCCCGCGAGGTGTCCGAAATCGATGCCAGCTCAATGATGGCCGGTAGACGCCAATCGTGACGGCCGGCCAGCGTCAGACCGCCGCAGTAGTCGATCGCCTGGCGGTGGTTGTAGACGCTCGTCATCACGACGCGCTGCCACGACAGACCCGTCACCCGGTCGAGCACCACGTCCGGGTCGCTCGTGTCGTAGCTCTGAGGATGGGGCAAACCGGAACCGCTCAGGTTCGGCATCGGCCACGCGGCGTGGCAGCGCAGGGCCTTCGGCACCTCGCTCGATCGACCGGAGACCGTCGCCTCGAGCGCCGCCGCGTCCCTCTTCCCACTCGACGCGGCAGGCGGATCCCCCGGCTGCGCCTTGCCGGCACGGCAGCCGCTCGATAGGGCCACGGCGACAAGCAGGATCGCGGCCAATCTCACGGGTGCGCTTCCGGGCGGAGGCGCTCCGCGCGTCTCACGCGGCGAAGGCGTAGAATACATCGCGCACGAGCGCAACCGAGACCGAACGGGCGGCGCTCGCCGGCACTTCAAGTGCCCCCACTTCAAGGCCCCCACGAGGATACCCTGCGATTGGGGACCGCCGTACCGTCGGAACGGTGGCGCGCCCTCGCCACTTCGGCGAGGCAGCGCACGACGAGCGCGGTCCAGCCGGTCTGATGGCTCGCCCCGACCCCTCGGCCGTCGTCGCCGTGAAAGTATTCGTGGAACAGAACGAGATTCTTCCAGTGAGGGTCCACCGCGTAGCGGGCGTTCGATCCGTGGCACGGCCGCCTGCCCTCGGCGTCCGGCAGGAAGATGGAGCTCAGCCGACGCGCGAGCTCGACGGCAACCTCGCCCAGGGTGAGCCATCGACCCGATCCGGTCGGACACTCGACCCGCAGCTCATCGCCGTAGAAATGGTGATAGCGCTGCAACGACTCCACCAACAGGTAATTCAGTGGAAACCACACGGGACCCCGCCAGTTCGAATTGCCCCCGAACAGGCCCGACGCCGACTCGCCAGGCACGTATTCGACCTGGTACTGCCGGCCCCCGGCATCGAGAACGTACGGATGGTCTCGGTGCACGCGGCTGAGCGCCCGAATGCCGTAAGGAGACAGAAATTCGTTCTCGTCGAGAACGTGGCGGAGCACCCTCTGCAGACGCTCGCGCGACGGAACTGCGAGCAGACGGCGACTTCCGTCCGCACGCTCCGTCGAAGTCTCCAAATACGAGATGTGCCGAGCCAAATCGAACCGATTCGCAAGAAACCAATCCATGCGTTTTTTGAAGTTCGGGAGACGGTCGAGGACCGTGCTCTCGAGCACTTCGACGGCGAAAAGCGGAATCACCCCGACCATCGACCGCGTGCGCATGGATACCGCGCGTCCGGAGACGTGCAGCTGGTCGTAGTAGAAGCCGTCTTCGTCGTCCCACAGTCCCGTCCCGCCGAATGCGTTCATCGCATCGACGATTGCGACGAAGTGCTCGAAAAATTTGGACGCGACGTCTTCGTAGCTCGGATCATGGGCGGCGATTTCGATGGCGATGGCGAGCATCGTCGACGCGTAAAACGCCATCCAGGCCGTGCCGTCGGCCTGGGCCAGAGTCCCGCCGGTCGGCAGCGGCTTGGAGCGGTCGAAGATCCCAATGTTGTCGAGACCCAAGAACCCGCCCGCGAACAGGTTATTTCCGTCTTCGTCCTTGCGGTTCACCCACCACGTGAAGTTGAGCAACAATTTGTGAAATACACGCTTGAGAAAGTGCACGTCGCGTCCTTCGCGTTTGCCGGCAATCTTGTACACGCGCCAAGCCGCCCACGCGTGCACGGGCGGATTCACGTCGCTGAACGAGAACTCGTACGCGGGAATCTGCCCGTTCGGGTGCATGTACCACTCGCGCAGCAGCAGAACGACCTGCTCTTTGGCGAAGGCGGCGTCGATTTCAGCGAACACCACGACGTGAAAAGCCAGATCCCATGCCGCAAACCAGGGGTACTCCCATTTGTCGGGCATGGAGATGACGTCGCGGCAATAGACGTGGTCCCAATCGCGGTTTCTGCGGCTCGGGTGGAGCCCCTCCGGGGTGGACCGGCCGGGATCGCCGTCGCGCCAGTCGCGAACGATGTAATGATAGAATTGTTTGCTCCAGAGCAGCCCGGCGTAAGCCTGACGCGCGACTTGGCGCTCGCAGTCATCCGCCGTCTCCGGCGTCCGATCCGCGTAGAAATCGTCGGCCTCCGCGATTCGCCGTTCGATCAGCCGATCGAAGCCGTCGCCGAGATCCGGACGGGCCCCGTCCGCGGAGAGTCGCAGACGCAGCACGACCGACGCGCGATCCGGCACGTCGAGCCGATAAAGCGCGGCGCACTTGGTACCCCACCGATCGGGCCGCACGGCATCGCGGCGGCCGCGAACCACGAGATCGTGAAACGCATCCTTGACGTGCGGATCGCCGGACGGCACGCCGTACAGGCGCTCGCGATTCGTCTCGTTGTCGGTGAACAGCAAGGTCGGAGGCCCGACCCGCGTATCGAGGTGCAGAAACATCCGCGGCAGCGCTTCGTGGTCGGCTTGAATCGCGGCGTCGCCGACGGCGCTTAGGACAGGCTTGCCGCCGTACGATTCGCCCCGGCGTCCCCACGACCAGGTGTTGCGAAACCAGAGATGGGGCAGCAGGTGCAGAGATGCGGGCTCGGCTCCGCGGTTGGCGACCGTAACCCGGATGAGCACGTCGTCGGGACCGCCCTTCGCATACTCCATGACGATATCGAAGTACCGGTCCTCGTCGAACGCCCCGGTGTCGACGAGCTCGAACTCGGGGGTCGTGTAGCCGCGCCGGCGGTTCTCTTCCACGAGCTCGGCGTAGGGAAATGCGGCTTGAGGGTACTTGTAAAGGGCCTTGGCGTACGAGTACGTCGGCGTCGCGTCGAGGTAGAAGTACTGCTCCTTGACGTCCTCGCCGTGGTTGCCCTCCGGGTTGGTCAGGCCGAAGAGCCGCTCCTTGAGGATCGGATCTCGCCCGTTCCACAAAGCCAAGGCGAAGCAAAGCCTCGCCTGTCGGTCGCAGAAACCGAGCAGCCCGTCTTCGCCCCAGCGATAGGCACGGCTGCGCGCGTGATCGTGGGGGAAATCGGCCCAGCAGTCGCCGCTCTCGGAATAGTCCTCCCGAACGGTTCCCCACTGGCGCTCGGCAAGGTAGGGGCCCCAGCGCTTCCAGTTTCGCCGCCGCGCCGCGTCCTCGCGAAGCCGCTCGGCCTCGGCACCCCGTTCGGTCCCGTCCCGTCCATGCATCGCCGCAGCTTACGGGACGGACGCGAGACCGTGACAGCGCTCGGCCTCGGCGGCCCTCCGAAAGGCGTCACCGAACGACGCGAAGGCCCATCCGCTGGGAAGTGCCACTCAGGATGGCTATAAAGCGGCTCGCAGGGTGAATCGATGAGCGAAACCAGAACGTGGAAGGCCGTCCTCGGTGCGCGCGTGCCCGAGGCGTGGGGTCGTGAAATCGATATCTTCGAGACCCAGATCGAACTCCGCAAGAAAGGCAAGATCGAGGAGAAGCTTTTCGCCGAGACCCGGCTGCGGCGCGGCGCCTACGGACAGCGGTACGACAACGGCCAGCGGCACGACGGCGAGAAGACGCAAACGATCGCGTTTCCGTCCGGAGACATCACCAAGGGTCCCAGCACGCTGTGGGACGCACCCGGCATGCAGCGGATCAAGATTCCGTACGGTCGCCTCACCGCCGACCAGTTGGACGTCCTCTCCGACGTCGCCGAAGAGTACTCGGACCGAATCCTGCACGTCACGACGCGGCAAGACATTCAGCTGCACTTCGTCCACATCGAAGACACGCCGGATCTGCACCGGCGTCTCGCCGCGGTCGGTATCACGACGCGCGAGGCGTGCGGCAACACGGTGCGCAACGTCACCGCATGCCCGTTGGCCGGGGTGTGCCGAGACGAAAGCTTCGACGTGCTTCCGTACGCGCACGCGCTGACGTTTTTCCTGTTGGGCCATGACGACACCCAGGATTTCGGACGCAAGTTCAAGGTGGCCTTCTCGGGGTGCCGGGACAACGCCTGCGGGTTGACGAACTTCCACGACTTGGGGGCCATTGCGCGCACGCGCCAGGTGGGCGGCGCGATCGAGCGGGGCTTCGAGCTCGTCGTCGGCGGGGGACTCGGTGCAGTCCCTCAGAACGCGCAGGTCTTCGACGCGTTTCTGCCGGAAGCCGAGCTTCTGCCGATCGCTCAAGCGATCAGCCGGGTGTTTTCGCGCCTGGGCGAGCGGCAAAACCGGGCGCGCGCGCGCTTCAAATTCGTCGTCAAGAAGCTCGGCATCGAAGAGACCAAGCGGCTCGTTCTCGAGGAGCGTGCGCAACTGCGGCCGGACCCGCGGTGGACGGCGTTCCTCGACGATTTGCATGCCCATGACGAGAAGCCTCTCCGACCGGCGGGACCGACGCCCGGCGGCCCGCAGTCGCGCGCCTTTGCGCGATGGCGCGAGACCAACGTCGTCGCCCAGCGCCAGCCGGGGTACGTGGCGGCGCTCATCACGCTGCCCTTGGGGGACCTTACGTCCGAGCAAGGTCGCGCACTCGCGGACATCTCGCGCCGATTCACCGGCGACACATTGCGCACCACCGCCGACCAAAACTTGCTGCTCCGGTGGGTGAGCGAGGCGGATCTGCCCAACCTCCACGCCGCGCTCGAGTCCATCCATTTGGCGGAGCCCGGGGCGGGGACCATCAGCGACATCACGGCCTGCCCCGGCACCGATACCTGCAAACTCGGGATCTCGTCGTCGCGAGCCCTCGCCGCCCAGCTGAGCAGGGAGCTGCGCGCTTCGGGCCTCGACCAAGACCCGAACGTCAAGCACTTGCACATCAAGACAAGCGGCTGCTTCAACTCCTGCGGACAGCATCATGTGGCCGACCTGGGCTTTCTCGGCGTCAGCCGCACCGTCTCGGGGCGGCGGGTCCCGCACTTCCAGCTCGTCGTGGGCGGCCAATGGACGCATAACGGCGGATCGTACGGTCTGGCCATCGGTGCGGTGCCCTCCAAGCGCGTGCCCGAGGTGGTCAAGCGCCTGACCGAGCGATATTCGGCGGAGCGGACCGACGGCGAATCGTTCGCCGAGTTCACCAAGCGCATCGGCAAAAAGACCATCCGTGCCCTGGTCGAGGAACTGCAACGGCTGCCGTCCTACGAACAGGACCCGAGCCACTTTAGCGACTGGGGGGATCCCCGCGAATACACCATCTCCGACATGGCAGAAGGCGAATGCGCCGGCGAGGTCGTGCCGTACGTCGAAGTCGAGCTGGCTGCGGCCGAGCGCGAGATCTTCGAATCGCAGCTGCTGCTCGACGACGGAAAGACCGATCTGGCGGCCGCGCGCGCGTTCAGCGCGATGCTCGTCGGCGCGCGGGCGCTCGGCCGGGAGAAAAACACGAACATCGGCAACGAGCCCGAGGAAGTGGTCGCCGAGTTTCGCAAGCACTTCTACGACACCCAGGTGTTCTTCGACCCCTTCGCCGGAGGCAAGTTCGCGCATTACCTATTTCGCGCGTACGAGGATCGCCGCAAGCCCGCCACCGCCGAGACCGCCCACCAGCTGATCGAGGAGGCGACCCTCTTCGTCGACGCCGCCCACCAATGTTACACGCGGATCCGCGCCGCGTCCGCCGGGTCGCTCGCGGCGCCCGGGCGAAGCGCCTAGAGCACCATGGCGCAGGAGGATCCATGGACGCGCACAAGCTGCAGCTGAAAATCTTCGTGACCCCCGAGTCGGCGCAAGCCATCCGCCTCGATGCCTTCATCGGGATATTTCATCGGTGGATCAAGGACCACGTCCTGCCCGAGCTCGTGGTCGACGTCGCCAATTACGCCCACGTGCCCGAGGGCCCGGGCGTGGTGCTCATCGGTCACGAGTCGGATTACTTCATGGACGAGGGCGAGGGGCGGCTCGGCCTGATGCAGAGCCGCAAGCGCGCGGGCCCGCCGACCGCCGACCGCCTGAACGACCTCGCGCGGCGAACGTTCTACGCCGCTTGGCTGCTCGAACAGGATCCCTCGCTGTCCGGCGGTCTTCGTTTCGCGACGAACGAATTGCTTTTTCGAATCAACGATCGGCTCGTCGCGCCGGCCACCGACGCGACCTTCCGGACGGTCCAACCCGAGCTGGAGTCGTGGGCGGACCGGGTCTTCGCCGGATCCGTTAGGGTATCGCGATCCGGTGGCCCCGGGGATCTGCTGGCCGCGCGGGTGACGAGCCCGACGAGCCCACCCCTTTCGACCCTGCTCGATCGGGTGGGCGGGCCACCCGCCACTCGCGCGACTTCCGGCTAACGCGAGCGAAGCGCTCGGGGCGTGAACACCGGTCTGCCGTGCTACGGGCGGCCGTTGGACCTCTCGGGTTTCGCTTGCGGCTCGTCACGCGTCGCGACGGTCCAATTCAGGTCCCAGCTGAGCTTGTCGTCGCGGATGCGAAACGTGGCGGTGCAGACCTGGCCCCGAGAGACCAGCATGCGCTGCATGAAATGAATCGAGTTCGCCCAATTGCCGCCAAAAGACCGGTACCTGGTTTCGATCGAGATGCCTTTGGCCAATTTGAATTCGGCCCAATTCAACATGCCGTCGCAGACGTTTTCGCGGATGACTTCCGAGACCTGCGTACTGTCCCGTGGCTTGAAGTCCATCAAGTCGTAGGTCGGAGTCCTGACGGTGGTCGAGACTTCCCGCCACGGCTCGATGGGCTGCATCCAAAACAGCTGGTTCGTACCCACCTCCGCGTTGAGCGCGCTCAGGTCGAACCCCAGGATGGGGCCCAGAACTTCGACCTGCTCCCGGATGCCGCTCATGTTGACGAGGCAGTGCTTGAAGACGATGTTTTCGGGAATGATTTTGGCCTTGGGCGACAACAGCGGCTTGACGTGATCGAGGATGAGCAGGATGCCTTCGTCGATGCCCTGCGTCCCGATGGTCTCCGTCACGAACACGTCGATCGGTTCTTGGATCACACCCAAGCCAACGAGGTCCTTCGAATGGACGTTCAACAGCGTAATTTTATCCGACAAGCCGTTGGTCTCCACGACTTTGCGCGCGACTCGGTACAGCAAAGGCGACTGCTCGACGCTGTAGACGTGCTTGGCTCCGAGGCGCGCCGCGATGCAGCTCAGCAGTCCGGCGCCCGTACCCACTTCGAGCACCAAGTCGCCGCGCCTAATTTTCGCCTTCATGGCGTCGCTGTATTTTTGACCCCGAGGCAGGTCGTTGACCATCAAGATGTGCTCTCGAATGGACAGCTCGCCCGTCGCGAGTGGCCCGGCCGCAAACGAGGTGTCGGGGGGCTTGGCCCCGTTCTCCGTTGGATCCATGGTCGTCGCCTTGAGCGCGGGACACGTCGAGCGGTCGGCCAGGGGGCCGCGAGAGGTCACGTCAAGGGGTGCGAAGGCTGAGCGGGCC
>Ga0187859_10000270_pt1 | contig 35521 bp, 33 predicted proteins | sample June2016WEW_10_1_2_FD_133019 | JGI IMG/M metagenome (GOLD analysis project Ga0187859, IMG submission 133019) | Peatland microbial communities from SPRUCE experiment site at the Marcell Experimental Forest, Minnesota, USA - June2016WEW_10_10 | ecosystem: Environmental > Terrestrial > Soil >...
CCTTGGTATCGGCATTACCCTCCGGATGCTTGTCTCAATAAACATATATTTGGTGAGACGACATTCGAGCTCCGTATATTGCAGAAAACAAGCCATTGACGGGTTGCACTTTTGCGGGGGTTTTTTGAAACGGCCGTAGCTGTCGACAGCGACTGGCAGAAGCAGCCGACTCAAAAGCGTGCGGACAGTCTGCAGGCCAACAATTTTTGGCGTTGGCTCGGTCGTAGCGGCTAAAATATACGTGCCATAGACATGACCCCAGCGGCCAAAAGTCTCGTTCGCACAATACTGATTCGCCTTCGTGAGGCGACAGAAGCTCCTAAAGATGCGGTTGGCGGCCTACTTCAGTACGAGGGCATCTAGTCCATGGCCATCAAAAAATCCGACCTCTACTCCTCACTTTGGGCCTCGTGCGATGAACTGCGCGGCGGCATGGATGCCAGCCAGTATAAGGACTACGTCCTGTTCATGCTGTTCATCAAATATGTCTCCGATAAGTACGGCGACTCCGATGATTTTGCCCCGCCGGTTACGATTCCAAAGGGGGCCAGCTTCAAGGACATGGTCGCCCTCAAGGGCGATAGCGACGTTGGCAACAAGATCAACACGCAGGTGATTCAGCCGCTCATCGATGCCAATTCCCGCCTCGCCCGCAGCGACTTTCCGGACTTCAACGACCCGAACAAACTCGGAGAAGGGTCGGCCAAGGTCGAGCGTCTTTCCAACCTTATCGCCATCTTCCAGAAGCCGGAGCTGGACTTCTCGAAGAACCGTGCCGAGCACGACGACATCCTGGGCGACGCTTACGAATACCTCATGCGGCACTTCGCCAGCCAAAGCGGCAAAAGCAAGGGTCAGTTCTACACGCCGTCCGAGGTCAGTCGCATCATAGCCAGGGTCATTGGCATCTCCCCGGCGAACAGCAAGGCCTCCACCACTGCCTATGACCCCACCTGCGGCTCCGGCTCCCTGCTGTTGAAGGTCGCAGCCGAAGCGGGAAAGCACATCACCCTGGAAGGGCAGGAGAAGGACGTGACCACCGCCGGTCTCGCCCGCATGAACATGATCCTGCATGATTTCCCGACAGCCAACATCCTCTCCGGAAACACCCTGTTCGATCCCAAGTTCAAGGACCGCGAGCAGCTCCGTACCTACGACTACGTCGTGGCAAACCCGCCATTTTCCGACAAGACATGGTCTACCGGCCTCACGCCCGCGAAGGATCACTTCCAACGCTTCACATGGGGTGTGCCGCCCAAGAAAAAGGGTGATTACGCCTACCTCCTGCACATCATCCGCTCCATGAAGAGCTCAGGCAAAGCCGCCTGCATTCTCCCGCATGGAGTCCTCTTCCGGGGTAACGTCGAGGCCCTCATCCGCCAGCAGCTTGTCCGCTCCGGCTACCTCAGGGCGATCATTGGACTGCCCGAGAATCTCTTTTACGGCACAGGCATCGGGGCTTGTATCCTCGTGCTCGACAAGACAAACGCGGCCGGCCGCAAGGGGATTTTCATGATCGACGCCTCCAATGGCTTCATGAAAGACGGCCCGAAAAACCGCCTCCGCGAGCAGGACATCCACCGCATCGTGGATGTCTTTACCCGGCAGGATGAAAGCGAGCCGCGCTACGCTCGCATGGTGCCGGTCGAGGAAGTCGCCGACCCGAAGAACGACTACAACCTCAACCTCCCGCGCTACATCGACAGCACCGAGCCGGAGGACTTGCAGGACATTGATGGCCATCTGCGCGGCGGCATCCCCGAGCGCGACATTGATGACCCTTTGAGGCTGGGCCCCTATTGGAAAGTACTTCCCAGCGTTCGCGAGGTTCTGTTCAGTAAGCGCGACCGGCCCGGCTACTGTCAGTTGCGACCCCCGATCGCCGAGGTAAAGCCCGCTATTTTCGGCCACGCCGAGTTCACCGCGTTCCATGATTCCGCGACAAAGCTCTTTGTCCAATGGAAAAAAGCCAGCACTCCGAAGCTGAAGGGATTCGCTAAAAACGGTCATCCCAAGCCGCTCATCGAGAGCATCGCCGAGGATTTGCTCGCCACATTCAAGACCGTACCGCTTGTCGATGGCTACGACATCTATCAGCACCTCATGGACTACTGGGCCGACACCATGCAGGACGATTGCTATCTCATCGCCGCCGAAGGGTGGAAGGCGGGGGCGCAGCCTCGCGAGATCCGCCAGGTGAAGAACAAAGAGAACAAACTCGTCTGGCCTGAGCCCCACGATTTCAAGAGGGGCAAGCGCCGCTTCAAATCGGACCTGGTTCCCGCCGCGATTCTGATTGACCGCTACTTTGCTGCAGAGCGAGATGCCATCGCTGCCATCGAAGGAGTACTTGCCGCCATCGAACAGCAGCTCGACGAAAAGCGGGAGGAGCAAAGTGGGGAGGAAGGGCTGTTCGCCGAAGTGATCGAGGGCGAGGGAGACAAGCAGAAGATCACCGCCAAAGCCGTGAAGGGGCGCCTCAAAGAAATCGGCCAGGACACAGATTACGCCGATGAACGCCAGGCCCTAGAGGACTACTGCGCGCTGCTCGACAGGCAGACGGACGCCAAAGCTCAACTCAAAGCTGCGCAGGAGGATCTGGACGCTATGCTCGATGCCAAATACCCCCAGCTCACTGAGGACGAAATTAAGGCGCTCGTTGTGGATGACAAGTGGTTGGCCACCCTCGCCGCCGCCGTGCAGGGCGAACTCGAACGCGTCTCCCAGACCCTCGCAGGCCGTATCCGCCAACTGGCAGAACGCTACGCCACCCCGCTGTCACAGCTACGTGACGCAGTGGCCACCCTCGCGAGCAGCGTGGATGACCACCTTAGAAGGATGGGAGCAGTGTTGAAGTGAAGCCCGGCTACAAGCAGACTGAGGTCGGCCTCATCCCGGTAGACTGGAGTGTCCGGTCACTCGACCAAATCGCCGATCCGAAAAGGCCCATCTGCTACGGAATTGTCCAAGTGGGACATTTCTCGAACAACGGAATCCCCGTCCTCGCCATTAAGAACCTCAACGGCGATTATGTCACCGACGTCCACCGCTGCTCTACCAAAATTGAGAAAGCATACGCTCGCAGCCGAGTTCGTCCGGGGGATGTTCTGATGTCCGTGAAGGGTACTGTAGGCCGGATTGGTTTAGTGCCGCCAAACTTCTCCGGCAACATCAGTCGCGACTTAGCGAGGATTGCACTCTCTGATTCAGACATTCCGGCTTTTTGGTATCAGCTGCTTCAGAGCGACATGGCCCAGCGACTGTTGGAAGCCACCAAAGTGGGAACAACACGGATGGAGCTTTCGATTGGGCCTCTTAAACAAGTCAAAATGCCACGCCCACCGAAAGAAGAACAGGGCACAATCGCGACGATATTGAGCGATGTGGATGAGCTGCTCGGCAAGCTCGAACAGCTCATCGCCAAGAAGCGCGACCTCAAACAGGCTGCGATGCAGCAGCTCCTCGTCGGGCAAACCCGCTTGCCGGGATATGAGAAGGCGAAGGTCTATAAACAGACCGAAGTCGGAGTAATTCCGCAGGATTGGGATCTCTGCTGTATTGAGAGTTTCGCGCGAATCGCTACTGGCACCAAGAACACCCAAGACCGTGAGACGGACGGCCAGTATCCATTCTTTGTGCGTTCACAGACAGTGGAACGAATCAGCAGCTATTCCTTTGATGGAGAGGCTGTTCTCACAGCGGGCGACGGCGTCGGGACGGGTAAGGTATTCCATTACATCAACGGAAAGTTTGATGTTCATCAGCGCGTGTATTGCATCCACGATTTTGCCGAGCACGTAAATGGATATTTTTTCTTCCTTTGTTTCAGCTCCCGATTTTATAACCGCATTATGCAAATGACTGCGAAGTCATCTGTTGACTCGGTTCGAAGGGAGATGATTGCAAACATGCTCATTCCCCTTCCGCCAACCAAAGACGAACAGACCGCCATCGCTGCCGTGCTAACGGACATGGACGCGGAACTGGCGGCCCTGGAGCGGCGGCTCGCCAAGACTCACGACCTGAAGAAGGCGATGATGCAGGAACTACTAACCGGGAAAAACCGCCCTGTCTCAAAGGGGGCTTCCCTTGCCTGAACAACCCCGCTCCGAACGGCGGACCCAGAACCGCGTCATCGCCCTGTTCACGGACAAGACGCGACCCGATTGGCTCGGCTACCGTTATCTCGGCGAGTGGAACAAGCGCGAGAGCAACCGCTGCATCGAGGTGGAATTATTCCGGGCAAACTTGAAAGCACGCGGCTACTCCGAGACCCACATCTCCGCCGCGTTGCAGAAGCTGATGGCCGCAGCCGACACTACCGGCATTACCCTTTACCAATCCAATCTCCGCACCTACCAACTGCTGCGCTATGGCGCGGACGTGCAGATCGCCGTCGGGCAGCCGCACGAGACGGTCCACCTGGTGGATTGGGAACACCCTGGTAACAACGACTTCGCAATGGCGGAGGAAGTGACCTTGCGCGGCGGTTACGAGCGAAGGCCTGACCTGGTTATCTACCTGAACGGCATCGCTATCGGGGTGATCGAACTAAAGCGGAGCTCCGTGGAGGTTGGCGATGGCGTGCGGCAGCTTATCACCAACCAGGAGGAGATTTTCAACAAGGACTTCTTCGCGACGGTGCAGCTTGTTTTCGCGGGCAGTGATTCGCAAGGGCTACGCTACGGCACCGTCACGACCAAAGAAGAGTTCTTTGTGGAGTGGAAGGCGGCAAACAGCGGCCCACTGACCGCTGGCGCGTTGCTTGACCGGCCGCTAGCGCAGCTGTGCGAGAAGTCCCGCCTGCTCGACCTGATACGCAATTTCATTATCTTCGACAACGGTATCAAGAAGGTGCCGCGCCCGCATCAGTTCGCTGGCGTTAAGAGGGCACAGGAACGCATTCGGCAGCGCGAGGGTGGCGTCATCTGGCACACGCAGGGTAGTGGAAAGAGCATCCTCATGGTGCTCCTCGCCAAGTGGCTAATGGAGCACGATCCCGACGCCCGCATCCTCGTTGTTACCGACCGCGACGAGCTGGACAAGCAGATCGAGGGCGTGATGAAGAACGCCGGGGTCATCGGCGAAAGCTCCCCTTCGCCCCGCATTACCTCGCGAGCTGAATTCGTTGCGAAACTCGGGGCCACGACGCCAAGACTGCTGTGCGCGCTGATCCATAAGTTCGACCCCGCCGACCTCAAAGGCCCGGCGCCACCCGTCCACGGCCGATTCTACGTCTTCGTGGATGAATGTCACCGCACCCAGGGTGGCGACATGAACAAGCAGATGAAACGTTGGCTGGCGAACGCCATCTTCGTCGGCTTTACCGGCACGCCACTTCTGCGCAAGGACAAGCAGATGACACGGGATGTATTCGGTACATACATCCACACCTACAAGTTCCATGAGGCAGTCGCGGACAAGGTAATCCTCGACTTGAAGTACGAGGCTCGCGATGTCCCCCAGCGCATTACGTCGAAAGCAGCGATTGACGCATGGTTCGAGCAGAAGACGAAAGGCTTGAACAACTTTCAGCGAGCAGTGCTACGCAAACGCTGGGCGAGTATGGAGGAATTGATGAGTGCGGGCGAGCGCAAGCAGCGCATCATCGCCAGCATCATCGAGGACTTCAATCTCAAGCCTCGCCTAAATAATGACCGGGGCACAGCACTCCTTGTGGCGGCCAGTATCTACGACGCCTGCCACTACTATCGCCTTTTCCAGAACACGCCCTTCTACGAGTACTGCGGGATCATTACGTCCTACGAGCCGAATCACAACGCAATCTCTCGCGAGCCGCCTAACAGCGACGAGCGATACAAGTTCGACACTTACGCAAAGCATGTCCTGACAAAAGGGCAAACCACGAAGGCCTATGAAGACGAGGCCAAGCGACGTTTCATCGAGGAGCCGGCCAATCTCAAATTGTTGGTCGTAGTCAGTAAGCTCCTGACCGGCTTCGACGCGCCGAGCTGCACGTACATATACCTCGACAACGAGCTGCACGACCACAACCTATTCCAAGCCATCTGCCGCACGAACCGTCTGGACGGTGACGACAAAGACTTCGGCTACATCGTTGACTTCAAGGAACTTCTAGAGGATGTAGAGAAAGCCGTCGCGGTTTATAGTTCCGACGAGCTTGACATCGACGAGGGCAGTGGCGGAGACAACAACATCAGGCTCAAAGACTGGCTGGTGGAGGGGAAAACACAGCTAAATGCGGCCCGTGAAGCGCTCCACTATCTTTGCGCTCCGGTGCCGCCTCCTCGCGAGATGGAGCAATATCTCAATTTCTTTTGCGGGGACGCCGCGGATCCCAATGCCCTTGCTGCGACTGAACCGCTGCGGGTTTCGTTCTACAAGGCCGTGGCCACCTTTGTCCGCGCCTATGCTGCTGTCGCTTCGGATCTCAGCGAGGCGGGCTACTCAGATGCTGAGGTCGCGGCTCTTGAGAAGGAGATACAGTTCTACAGCGACACCCGATCCGCCATCAAGAAACACTCAGGCGAAGAGTTGGACATCAAGCCCTACGAGGCGGACATGCGCCACCTCCTCAACACCTATGTTCAGGCCGACCCAGCTACCGACTTGGGCAACCTGAATTCGCTGTCACTCACCGAGCTGATCATCGAAACCGGCATCCACGATGCTATTGCGAGGAAGTTGAACGAGAAAGGAAAGCTTTCGCGGAACGCTGTTGCCGAAGGGATTGTCAACAACGTCCGGAAGACCATTATCCGCGACCAGCTCACCGACCCCAGGTTCTATGCAGAGATGTCAAAGCTGCTGGATGACCTCATCAGACAGAGCCGTGCCGACACCGCGGCATATGAGGAGTTCCTGAAAAAGGCGGAGGCCCTGGTAAAGCGAATGGCCAAGAAAGATTCTGGCGGCCACCCTCCGAAGTTGAACGGGTATCCCGGGGCCATCGTGCTGTTTAACAATCTGGCCAACATGCCCGCCACGACCTTTCAGTGCCCTGCGGATGGAGATGAAAAGGCGACACTCGCCCTCCAACTCGATCTCGCTATGCGCGAGAACGCTCCCGCCGGATGGAAAGGCGACGACACTCGCGAGAAGCAGGTGCTCAACGCCCTCTTCCCGATCATGTCTCGGGACCGGCAGGCAACACAGGCCATTTTCGAGATCATAAAGAACCAACCGGGCTACTGATGAACGAGACCATTCAGCTTGGAGAGATTTCGATTCTCGTGACGCGGAAGGACATTAAGCATGTCCACCTCTCCGTTCATCCGCCGAGCGGGCGGGTGACTCTAGCGGCTCCTGTCGCAACGCGTCTCGATGTTGCCCGCGCTTACGCGATCTCAAGGTTGGGCTGGATTCGCGAGCAACAATCGAAACTCCGGAACCAAGCCCGCGAAGCGCCTTGCAAGTTTGTCGAACGCGAAAGCCATTACTTGTGGGGGCGACGTCACCTCCTCACAGTAATCCATCGGGACACGAAGCCCTTCGTTTCGCTCGATCATAGGCGCATCACGCTTACAGTGCGCCCAGGCAGCGATGCTCTAAAACGCGCCGACGTGATGCACGAATGGCATAAATCGCTTTTGCACGGCGTTGTGCCGTCACTCATCAGGAAATGGGAGCTGAAGCTGAAGGTAAGAGTGACCCGGTATTTCCTGCAACGGATGAAAACCAAGTGGGGGAGCTGCAATCACAAGGCGGGACATATCCGCCTCAACACGCAACTCGTGACGAAGCCGAACGACCTTCTCGAATACGTGATCGTTCACGAGATGGCTCATCTCATTGAGCCGACGCACAGTGATCGCTTCCTGACGATCCTTGGGAGACACTACCCGGCCTGGCGGGAGGCCCGCGCAGAACTGAACGAGCTACCGTTAGCTGCCGAGGAATGGAAGGAATGATCTCCTCGATAAGCTGTCAGGAAACAAGTTCTCCAACAGCGAGCGTTCGGAAGGTCCGCGTGTCCGGAAACTTGAGAAACCGTCAACTGTAATTTGGGTTGACAAACGGCAGGTAAGGCCCCGTTTGCGGCTGAAAGACTGATGTGGGAACGCCCCAGTCCGAAGGCTCCGCGCTTGCCGAGGTGTACAATTCGTCGGAAAACGATTAATGCGTCCCAATTTTGGCCAACGTTCGATAAGAACATGAAGAAAAATACGATCAAAAGCCTCTACGTTCAGAATTTGTTGTCTTTTGGAATGGAGTCGCCGCGAGTCGACTTTAGCAATCTAAATGTCCTTATCGGTCCAAATGGTTCTGGAAAATCAAATCTCATAGAGGTTATTGGTTTGCTGCGAAGCACGCCGAAGGACTTTGCAGGGGAGGTTGGCGATAGCGGTGGAATCTCTGAATTATTGTGGAAAGGAAAGCCCAGAGCCGTGACGGCGACAATCGAAGTGAAACTGATCGAGCGCCAAAACCCCGGTTCGCTTATTGCCATTGCTGAATATATGGCCGCCGGCTATGGAGAAGAATAGACAGGCGGCCTTGCCAACGCGATTCCGACTCATCCAGCAGATCTGCCCAATGGAAGCGCAGCCACGGGTTCAGAAATTCTAGTCCGTACACTTCTATCTCCCCCTTCATACGTGCAAATGGAAACATGGTCGTTAGCGCATCCGCATCAACCATCTTGGCCCCGCCGTTCCGGGAGATCTCAACGATCTTTACGTGGGCGTCAACTTGTTCCACGACTTGTTTTCGGGTAGTCAGACCTTTCAGCTCTGGATAACTCTTCTGCAGATTCTCCACGTGCAAATGTTCGGCCCAATATTTACGGACCCGGTCTAAGTAATCTTGAATGGGGGTTTTGTCTCTGCCCGTTTCAGGGATTATGTATGTCAAATCGAGACGAAAGCAAAGTGCAGCCGCCAACCTTTCCGCCCAACGCTCAAACTCTGAGCCGGTCAACCTTGGAAAGACATCTCCACCGGTAGCCGCAAACCACCGCACACTTGCTGGGCTCAAAGTAGTATTTTCTTGGTAGGGAGACACTATAGAAGTCGCTTTCGGCGCCGTCTTGAGGACAGCCGACATAGTTGGAGACAATGCGTTCCTTTCGAAAAAACGGGGGGGTTACGGGCTTCCGTATGGCTCCGCTTCGCTTCGGACCATCTCGCTTGACGACTCCGAACACTTTCTGCACAATTATCACGCAGCGTCGCTTTGCTCCGACTGCTGTTCACGTTCGCTCCGGAACGCCGTTCGGCTTCCCTCCGGAATCGATGTTCACTTTCACCGGAATACCCAGAAGCCTACCGATGTCCCGCGCTAAGTGCAATTGGTACAGCAGGAACCGACTTTCTGGTAGGCACAGCTCAGGCTCTTGTGACTTCGATATTGGCGGGCTCAGCCATGGGGGTATCTAAGATGGGCGAAGTAGTCGCTGTCAGCGTGTTGATCCCGGGCGCTCAGGTTTCTATGTCAGGCGATGTCGTGCGCATCGAGATGGCTGGCCGAGTAAGATGCTTTGACGCCGTCAAAGTGAAGGAGGTCGCGTCTCGTTCGTCACAGAAAGAAAGATTCAGACCGCTCCTCTCGATCCCGCATGATGCAAAACACGCGGTCATCCTAGTGCAATGTTCGATGCGATTCGAAGGCGATTTCACGCCGCGCACACTCGGATTAATTAGGCAGGGTGCGCACTACAGCACGAATCTTGAAAGGGACCCTTCGCTTCCCGATCACTTCGGACAGACCGAGCTTCGTTGTGATATGGTCCGGGTGCTACGCGAATCAGCGGACGGCGCGATCCTACTCGGCGTCCTAAGTACGATCATGGAGGACAAGAAAGAAGACTCTGATTCATCTGTCGTTGCCATGGTCGATCTTCTTGGCTTCTCCCACATCATGGCGACTTTATCCTTGGATGACGTTGAACGCCGCTATGCCGATACGCTAATGAGCGGTTTGAACCTCGCGGGACTTTGTTCTGGTGGAGCTTTCGTCCTCAACGAGGAGGGGGCTTTGGACTCTGGGCAGGACTTGTGGCCTGTCTCCATTGGTGTTTTCCAGGATACGGTCGTGTTGTACCCCAAATCGGGAATGAACGATCGCCCGTTAACAACGATCTGCGAGGCAGTTGCTCTGCTAATCGACATCGCGCTTCAAGGCGATTGGTTGTTTCGAGGCGGTATCGAATTTGGCACTTTCCGGGCGATACCGGAGTATAACGCCTACCTTGGGACAGGCCTTCTTGAAGCACATCGGATTGAGACGTCGCAGAATTGGGCCGGCGCAGCGGTCGGTGAACGGGCCGTGGCCTCATATGCGGGCGACATTGCGTCGCTGAAGAGCAGGCACCTTCTTCTAGACTATCCCGTCCCGCTGCAAAGAGAATCGGTCCGCCCGGGCGGAGTCGTGTTGGCCGTAAACTGGTGCTATTTCGATTTGAAATGGCAAGCACGCAGACGCGACAAGCTCGAGAAGCTCCTTGAGGCAGCGCCTATCGGGGCGAAGGAGAAGGTGCAAGCCACAATCGACTTCCACGACCATGTAGTTGGTTCTCATTTGGCGGATCTTGAGACCATAAGGAGACCTGGTTTCGGAGATCCATCCAGATCCAATACATGACCCTTGCGCCTCGAACGGTAGTACATTCTTGCCTGGAGTTGGGCTGGTCGAGAAACAAGATGATCCTTCCTTGAGGAGGCACTGGCTACCTAAAACCACTCAGATCGCCAACGCCTTCAGCAACGCATGTCGTGAGTCGAGGTAGTAATGGATGGTAATCTTGGCCGCCAGTTCGTCTGGCAGATCGTTCAATTGCCTTCGGCTGCTTATCGGCATCAAGATACTGGCGGCCCCTTTCTCGATTGCAATTTCAACGACAGCGACCGGGTTGAAGATGTTCTCGATGGAACCGCCCAAGTTCAGACCTCCGGTGATAGCGAGACCGCCCTTGATGCTCTTCTGGAGCAGGGATGAGCAGAGGGCAAGAAGTACGCTGACACCGACGGCGGAGCCGCTCTTGGCGCTGTCGAATGCACGCAGTTGAACCGAGAACTTGTCTGGCCTGCTTGAAAAGATGGGATCCGAGCGGCTCAAGCCGCGAAAAGAGCGCAGCGCAGAAAAGGCAGCGAAATAGTGCCGGGGCCCGCACCAGGCTGGCTCGCGCTCGGATCACCGTCAGGTCGGCCTGGGCTTGGGCGCAAGTTGTGCAACAATATCACCGAATGAGGCGGAGCGTCATATGAGTGGGGTTGAGAGCTTTGCAGAGGATCTCAAACGGAGGTACGAAGCTTCTCGTCTTCGCGGGCGGGCCAACTACTGCGCTGTCTATCTGTTACTCGTGTTAGCGGTCAGCGGCAGTGCGGCCGCTGCCTTTTCTGTCGCGGTCGGCATGTGGCCCAAGGCAGTGAATGCCGTATTGGCTGCACTCCCGGGCACAATATATTTAGTGAACCGACAATTCAGGTTTGAAGAACGGTCAAAATGGTGGTTTGAAAAGTTTTACATAATAGAGGGCTTGTATAGGGGTTTAGTCTGGGAAAAGAAGGATCCGGCGGACATCAGCCGGGAATTGACTTGCCAATCCAGAGCTCTTGCCCAACGTTGGCCTGGATTTGGTGAGGCTCCCCGGCAGTAGTGGGTTCCCGCGCATGACAACTTTCGAGTCATCTCAATGCCGGCACCACTTATTGGGCTAAGGGACGGTAGTACTCGCATTAACCTACGTGCGGAATAGTGCCCACACCGAGGTAGTCTTGCCCGGAGATGTAAGGTACTCACGATACGCAGTGAAATCGAAATCATTAGGGAAATTGTACCGACTCTTCCCCTCGCCTACTTGGTTAATCACGATTCGCCACCACAGTCCCAAGGTTTGTCACCTCTTTCGAAAGCTGTTTGATGGGCGGATGCGGTATCTAGCAGTTAGCATTGAACTCAGCCGGATAACTGCTGACTGATCATCGGCAGCGACAAAGCTTGGCCGATGCCGACGCGCCGCAGAAGGAGCTTCCAAAAGAATTCGTGGATGACCTTGATGGTCTCGGGCGTGAATTGATGCACGTTTGGGAATCGAGAAGGTGACTCTCCCCCCCACCCCCCTTCACCAAAGACAGCGAGCGACCCTCCCCCTTGCTGCAGCCCGGGGGCAGTGAAATCGTGGGCGCTCGCCTATCTAGTCGGTGTAGCAGCGTTTTTGTTATCCAATAGCCTTGAGAAGTTCTGCGGGCTTGATGGAAAGGGCGTTTGCCAGTTCGACGATATTGATGAGGCTTATGTTCCGTTCGCCGCGCTCGACCCCACCGACGTAATTCCTGTGCAAGTGGGCACGATCCGCAAGCTCTTCCTGGCTCCATCCGCGCTCTAGCCGAAGCTCTCGCAATCGCTTCCCCAAAATGGTTCTCGGATCGGTGGATGACGGCACGACTCGATCATTTGGGCTTGACTATTATCAGTCCACACATTATGAGTGTGATCTGTTGGGCTACCCACCCGTCCGCGGAAGCGTGCGGCTTTGCCCCCATCCAGGGTGCGAATTATGAAATGGCTTTTTCTCGCCGCGGCTATTTGGTATTGGTGGCTTCTCTACACGCTTTCCTACAATCCTAAGGATTTCCCTGATCCGACGCACGCGCACAAAGTTTGGGAGCGCAGGTTTGCTGTGTCCTGTTGTCTCGGCGCATCCATCGTTACGGGCTCTCTCTATCTATCCGGTGCGATTCATAGACCGTGGATCACAGCCGTGTTGTTCGTGGTTTCTGCGATATTGGTCGGCCTCGTCCAGGGTCAGCTTGTGGGTTTGATTATCTATTCCAAGGTGGGGCTGATGATGCTGAAGGTGAAAGCCGGGATGAAGTTGGGGGTGCCGAAGCTCGCCCCCATTGTGTGGCCGATCTACCTGAGAGCGGAAGAGGGAGGCAGGGAGCGCATCATTACCCGGCAAATGGCTTGTTCTTATTCACAAGCCACTGCGACCTGGCCAAGGAGAATCGTCTTTTCAATTCTTGTCCTCTGGACGTTCGCGGACGCTTACCTGAACGCCCGGGACTGGCACCTAAACGATGCTCCATGGTGGCTTTGCATACTTGGTTTCTTTCTGAGCGCGCTGGTCGGCCTGTGGTTTGTTGGTGTGATCGTTATGGTCTGGGACTGGATAGCACGTTGGTTCGCTCAACGCCGTTCAGCAGCAGCAAGAGATTAGCTTTTGTGGGAGAATGCGGAGGTTCCGCAACACCGAGTGAAACGCTGGACACCAAAACTCGTCCTCACGGCCCGACACAAGAGATTATTCGTTCTACTTCTCGCCGCCGCGTGGGTTTCCGCCGACATACTGCGAATCAGCTTGTATCACGACTGGTCGCCGCGCTGGTGGGCGAGGTTCTACGCTGAGTCGATCCCCGCTGTCTTGTTCGCCGGGATCTTCCTTTGGTGGTACTCGGACCGCTGATGATTCGCATATAATCGCAGCCGCTCTTAAACGTCCCGTCATGCCCCGCAAGGCCCGCTACACCATCCCGACGCTGATCTGGCGCTGTCCTCACTGCGGCTTCCAGCACACCGCTGCCGACCTGATGCGCCTCGATTTCAATAACCTCCGGTGCAAGGCGTGCGGCAAGTCGTTTCCGTCGGGACCTGGTGAGGAGAGGACTTAGAGGCTCGGCGACAACTCAACTCGGCTTTTCTGCGTACTTTTTCGCGTCTGCGACGATCTTTTCTAAGTCGCTTCGCGACACATCCCACTCCCCCCCGACCCCGTCCCAGATATAGAACCGCTTGACGTTATCGTTCACAAAACGTTCATCGAGCGGGAAGAATTCATCATGTGCTTCCTGTTCTTCCAATATCTTCGGCAGAAACCGGGCACTTACATGAAGTCCTTTTTGCCATTAGCAGCCTTTCGCATCGCACCGCACCCGTGAGTACAGAAAAACACTTGTCGGCGTTGGGTTAGGTCAACCGCAAAACCCTTGCAAGTCCTCTGATAGACACTGCATTCGCGCGATCATGCTCATCGCGAAGACGTTCGTAGGTTCGCCAGTGCATTCCTTTGGGTATGTCTGGGAAAGGGGTCATCATGTTTGCGGTGCCACCTAACCTGATCCGAATCTTCTGAGCGCGCCGTAAAGCTCGGTTGTAACGCTGTTCCCTTTGGCTCTCATAGACGAGTTGACAGCAGTGGCGACACGCGAAAGTTCGGGCGCTGTACAAGACCGCCACTCTCCGGCCACAGCCGCGGGCCGGGCATATAAACCATGTTCGCTTGCCGCCATAATGACAAGGTGTACGAACAAGCTCTACTGGGTACTCCCTCTTCTGCCACTGGTTCGAGCCGAGCGTTTGGCTCAAGTAAGACAGAACAATGGAGTCCACAGTTGTACGGCCTCGAATCGATCCCGTTAGCACCCCGTTACGGATCGAGCCCAGGATGAAGACAGCGCCCGGCCTGAGATGGCCATGACGATGCAAGAACCGCACGTCGATGCTGTGATAGTAACCCGTTGTGGTTTTTCCGCAGCCATACCGCCCCATCACTCCCCCTTTGAATGAACCGAAATCATTAGCCAAATCGGTTTTTTTGGCGTGTCGACATTGGCAGCGCCTAACAGATATAAACTATTGTGCATCATTGGGTTATAAGACGTAATCGATCCTCCGTGGTTCACCGTCTTGAAAACTCCGATTGGGATCGGCGAGCGGACGGCCCGAATCGCCATTAGCCTCGGAGCGGAGCGTTCAGGATTTCTTGTAACCTGCTGCTCTCGCAGCGTCGGTATCATTTCCGATGCGAGCGGCGACGAAGGCCAGATGTCGTTGGCTCAGGATGTTCCGGCGACCTCGCATCGGGTTTTGCCCCCCAAAACCTTCCCAAATCCTCCCCGCGACTGGCGCCCAACAAGCGATTGCACTTTCACTTGTTACCGCTGCGGCATTTGTCACCGGCACAATGCCGTTATATCGCGGCAGCGTTCCCTGCAGTCGCGCAGCAACTTGTGAAGCAACTTCGCCTCTAGTTTCGCCTTGGCAGAATACCGGCCGTGTTTCGAGTTAGCCCCCCTTGAACGCGCCAAGCCTGCCGATGTGCGTGGCCCAGTGCTGGCCCCGCCGTGCATTCGGCAGCGCCCATTGCGCATGGCAGGCGCCTTGCACGGTGTACCCTTTCGCGTCTTGGCCCCGCATCGGGGAGCACTGCTGGGATCCCCTGGAAGATTGCCGTTTTTCAACCACCCGCGTCGCTTTGCATGGGGTTCATTGATCGCCATTTCCCTTATTCCCCTCCCCCCGGCCTTGACCTGTTGCCGTGACGGCGCCTACTACGGCTTGGCCGCCACTGTGTACGTGGACGTGCTCGACGGTACAGTGCTGTTCGCCTTTGCTGCGATATTTTTTCAGCGCCTCAACTTGTGTGGCGAACGTTCGCAGCAGCCGATTGGCGCGGTTAATGCTTGCCTCCACGCCATAGTCCGTCTGATCCTTTAAGGCCGCGGTCGCTAGAAACTTCATTGCCAGGCTGTGAACGCCCACCATCTGCACGGCCAAGAGTGCCTCCAGACCGTCGCGCACTCCAAGAGAGTCCACTGCTGCGAATGCGAAGGCGGTGGCAGAGTTGTCCTTTACGGGCTTGCCGCCGGCAGCCAACATCGCCTGGAGACGCAGGTAGAAAATTAAGTTTATATCTGTGCTTGCCAATGCTTTGCGGGGGCGCGCCATACCGTCGTCTGGTTTCTGCAGTTTTTCTGCCGGCTCGACCTCAGGTTGGTCTGAATCCGGGGTACCGCTCTTCTGCGTTGCAAGGGCAGTCGGGGCTTGCATCGCGTTTGTCTTATTTAGCTTCTTGCTCATTCAAATCGCTCCGCTTTCGTCAGCATTCTCCGGTTGGGAGGATGTCCACATCTGCTGCTCTCTATCATTCATCGTCGGGTTCAGGCCAGTGGCCTTTCTTGACATAGAAGCGCTTCTCTTCGATGGTGTGACTGTCCCAATCATGGGGTAAGTCTGTCATGTAGCGCTCGATGAACATGCCCAGTATGCGGCCCAAGCGTTCAAGGTTCTGGCCCTTGTCGGCGATTTTGAACTTCTTCAAGTAGCCGACGTGTTTGCGGTTGTCGCCAGAACCCTCGAATTGCTTGATCATCTCGAAGCCGGCCAAGGCCATCGCCGTGTCGTCGTCGAGTTCGGCGATGTGCTTGGTACTGCCATCTGGATTGAAAAGTTTGCGCGGATCGAAAAAGGCTAACTTTGCAAGCTCGTGTAAAACGTTGTCTGCCGTGATCTCGGGACGGTAAACGGCACGCCGGCGTCCGCCCTTGCTGCCAAGCTCTGCCGCCTTGCCTGGTTCCGCGTGCAGAGCACAGTACTTCTGCCCGGATCGGGCGCGCGCACGGCATTGGTTTCCGTCCCGTTTCTTTTTCTGACATTGCATCGCTAGACCTCTCCAGTTTTGCGCCCCTACACCGCTAAGCGGTGGGGTCGGGGCCGGTGACAGTCGTCAGCTCCGCCCGTTAGCAACCCCCGGTTAACACCATACTTTTTCGCGATACGCGCCTGGCTAACCCAGCCGACGAACGCCTCTTCAATGTCGGTTCGCCGAGCGTGCCGACAGATACGGCATTGATGCTCATGCCGGCCGCGACTCACGGGATTCTCGCCGGTATTGCTCTTCTGTTTCTTCATGCTCATACCTAACTAACCTCCGTTTGGCTTGAGTCTGTTTTCATTGAGCGCGTAGCTTCTGGAAGGTGCGCGCTACCGTGTTGCCGATCCGCCGGCGACAACGCATAGCGACCGCGGACGGCCCGCCCACCGACTTTACGACCGGGGTCAGCAGGCATTCCTACGTCATCGCAAAGATGTGGGGTCGCCCAATAATCGAAATGACAATCTGACAATTCGCGGTTGCTGTATTGCTCAGCGAGTCCGTGACCTGCGCCGTGTATGGATAGGTTCCAGCCATTGTCGGAGTGCCGGAAATCAACCCGGTGCTGCCGTTAAGCGTTAAGTCAGGCGGGAGACTTCCACCAATGATCGAAAACCTGTAGGGCGGAGTTCCGCCCGATGCCGTTAGCGACGAACTGTACGGCACACTTACTTGCCCGGTGTTTGCCAGCGGACACAAGAGCGCCAAGGCTGCGGGTACATAAACGATCGAGAATGGCTCGGCCGTCCCTTGATTGTCGCCGGTGCCCATCGGGATGAACAGCGCCGCGCACGACGGGATGCTGTAAACATCGATGGTGCCATCGGTGTACCGGATGTACGGATATGCCGTGTACTCAAGGTCATTGAACGAGTCGCCTGCCACTGTGCCATCGGAGGCAATGGCCGCAAATCCGCCATACTCGCTGCCCGACGGGGTGAAGATCGTGAATGAACCGCCGCTGGAGCGTAGGAAGCCGTGGCCGATATCGCTGGCATCTGCGAAGAATCCTGAGATAGTGCCCGCATTGTCGATACCAATCGTGAATACGAAGGTGTTGGTCGAGCCGGGCGGATCAAAAGCGGTAAGGACACCGCTGGAATATACGAAGGCGTGGCCGGGATACGGAAACGTCACGTCCTCATAGGTTCCCGCCACGACCCCGGAATCGTCGATCGCCACCTGGTTATAGTCGGTCAGGCCAGGCGTCAGGAAGGTGACGAAAGTTCCGTCAGTGTTGCGGATGAAAATGTTATCGCTTCCGCCAAGGATGTTGCCGACAATCTGCCCCGAGGCGTTGATCGCCTGCCATCCGTAGAGTACGGTGCCTTCGTTCGATCCTGTACCCGCACCGGGTGCGTCGAAGCTCGTGATCGTACCGTCTGCTGCCCGGATAAACCCGTGGTAAACCTGGCTGGAGTCCTGCCAGTAGCCGACGATCACGCCAGAGGCGTTGATTGCGATGGCCTGCGTGCCGTTGTTTCCCGTAGATCCAGCGACATCGAAGGTCGTTATGGCTCCGTCCGCCGCGCGAACGAACCCGCGCAGGCGCTCAGTTGTAACTTGGCGATAAGTGCCGCACACCACGCCAGAAGCGTTAATCGAATAGGGGAAGCTGGCGCCCAGGTTGCTCTGATCAGCGTCAGCCACGTCGAAGGTTTCGTAGGAAAGCACACCTTCAGCGGTGGATGTGACGATGAATCCGTGCTGGATGCCGGAAGAGTCATAGTACGGCCCGGTGATGTAGTAGGTGTTGGCATGACAAAAAGGGGCTAGGCTAACGCAAGCCAGAACCAAAACCGCGATAACAAATAGTTTCTTCATCGCTTATCTCCCCATCATTGGGTTTGAGGCCGGCCCAAGGCTGATCTTGTGCGTTGGGTTCGCTGAAGTACGTGAGGCGAGCTCCAGCCGTTCCGCGAACATTAGCGAACAGAAACCGGGCCGCTTCGCCTCGGTTTCGCTCTTTTAATTGTCTTGGATTTCGAGTAAGTGATTGAAAAGGTTGGTTGCGGGGGAAGGATTTGAACCTTCGACCTTTGGGTTATGAGCCCAAGGGTTATTGGAATATCAAGAACTTACAAGACGCGGGTGGCTCTCGAAAGCCTTGTAAGGAACGCTAGGGAATCGTTATTGGACAGCTAAAGGACAGGTGAGTTTCAGCGGTTCGAGGGAGCGACAAACTTCGAAGGCCTCGGGTGATTGGGTGATTCTTCCAAGTATGGCTCGGCGTCCCAGGGAATCTGTTATCTGCAGTTGGCGGCGTCCACGCGGTTTCGAGTTTCAACCATCAAGCTTGAGATAGCCCCTTCCAGCCCAACAAAGAGCGGAACGGGAGGCGAAACCGGAATCAGTTCGTGGAATTCAAACGCAAGGTTCAGCACCTCATAATGCGTGAAACACTGTCGGCACTTTGGGTCTATGTCGCTTGCTACGCAGAACTTCTTGATTGCTGCGCCCTGCAAACGGTCCTCATTGTACCCAGACCACAAATCACCTACGCTACCTAGATCTTCACACGGGCACATTTGAACATCTCCGGTATCAAAGAACCCTCTGACAAACAGTGGCACATAACACCGCCGCTGGCGCACGCCAGCCCGGATGAAGTCGACTAGTGATCTAAGATACCCCAGCGGGGGTAGCACGCTTCGCATGGCAGGCGAGAACTGTACCGCATCGAGCAGTCTTTCCAAGGGCGCCGCCTCCGGAAACAAGTCCGGTCTTCCGCGAACCGGAAAGGGGTAGAGAGTGGCGCGCGGCACAACATCAGCCAGAAACGAACTGAACTCCACAAGGCCCGCAGCGTTGTCTCTCGTAACGACGGCGTTGACCTCGATAGGGTTAAGAGCTGACGCTCGTTTCATCGCGTCGATGATTCTAGTCAACACGCTTCTTCTAGAAAAGCGGTGGGCATTCATTGGAAGCGTGTGCCCATCGAGTGAGAACTGGAAAAACACATTCGCTCGGGCGTTCAGTTCATCAATCCAATGCGGCCGAAAATCAACGCCATTCGTAAGAATCTGCACGCGTGGAAAAGTAGCAGAAGCCTGAATGCACAACGGAAGACATTCACCGCCTAGGCAGCTAAGCTCGCCGCCTGAAAGCTTCAGGACGAGCGGGTTGGCGCATGACTTGATCCTATCGAGCAGGCGTCGCCCCTCCTTAACGGAAAGACGCGCACGTCTCTCCCCGCTCCGCCCCTCAATAACATTACCCCGGCAGTAGTCACAAGCCAGATTGCAGAAGTCCTCCTGGACCACTAGGTCTCCCACTACCAGAGTCGATGCATTCCGATTCGCTGCAATTGCTCCAGCACCGCCAGACGAGGCACCGTCCAAGCCAGCGTAGCCGTTCCTATTTGTTGTCACGTTCCAACATCCCCTGGCGACCTGTTGGTGCCCATCCATTAATGCAGCCATCGTACGAAATTCTCGGTTGTCAGCACCGACCATATGTTCTTAGAATCTCAACAAGTTGGGCCACACTACGGTATGGCCGCAACTGCTGACCAGCAAGGACGCAGCTTCGGGACAGCGATCGAGTTCGCCGAGGATCCTCCAGTAACCAAATCAGCGCATCTGCGGCCAAGCGCTCCAGATCCTCCTTGTCGTTGCGATTTACTGAGCCTACTAGAACGCCTGCTTGATACGCTTGAATGAAAGCTGACACCTGTCCTGCGCCCGTACAAACTGGGATAACACCAAGTACAAGCGCCTCCAAGACCATCATCCCGAAACTCTCAGTTGCCGAAAGCGACAGAAAGACGGACGCGCGTGAGAGCGCTCTGGAGACCGCATCTCGCCCAGGCAACCATCCGGTTATTTCTACGTTTGAGCCCAACCGCTTCCTCGCGGTGGCCGCTTGGTTCTCAGTAACCGAACCGATGATCAGCAACCGAAGCCGTCCGCGGAGGCTCCTATTTGCGATTTCGAATGCACGAAGAGAAGCGTCGAACCGCTTGGCTGGGTCGTCCAGTCGGCCACCGATCGCCACAGTCCACGGACCTCGCGCATGCGCACGCCCGAGGCGACTCTCTTTCAAGTCAATGATCGGCTCTAGTACGTGCACGTGGCCTTCCTGAAAGCCTTGGTCAATCACACTTGCCTTGACACGAGGTGAGTGGCATACAACGCAGGAGGCCCGCGACAACATGTCGGCCTGCATGTGAAGATAAGAAGCTACATCAAAATCGGGCTCTGTCCAGTCGGCGCAATACGATACGAAGTCCACATGACAATGGAAAACCAAAGGAATGTCCCGCGTCTTACTGACGAGATCGAGCATTTCGATGTTCGTGATCTGATGAGCGTGAAAAACGTCAGCGTAGGCAATGGCCCTGGCGGCCTCAGCGGTGTATTCCTCCGGCAAGGTCACCGCCCGGAGGATAGCAGCGTCTGTTTGCCTACTCGCACCTCGGCTCGCCTTCCGACATGTCAATACCAGTATGTCGTGGCCGAGTCTTGTCAACTCTCGGCAATATGCCGCAGCCAATATGCCATCACCCCCATCGTGACAAGGCGGCAGCCAGTCAATGAACTCAACGATCCTCATTGCTACCTGACTTATCGCTTAACTCGCCAACAACCCTATGGAAAGCGCGAGCGACGTCTCTACATCTTGCCTTCCACAGTTCTATAGGATCTCCAGAAATACGTAGGATCGCCTCCGAGAACACACTTAATCCAATTTTCTGAACCAGCCGAGTGAGAGCGACACATGCGGGTTTAGGATCGTCTCCAGCAGCGATAAAAAGGCAGACTAGTTTACCGGCTACGCGGTCTTCTATGGCTTCGTACGTCCGTTCAAAAAGATCTTGGATCGCTCCTGCATACGAGTCAAAATAACAAGGCGAACCGATGAAGAGACCATCACAAGCGAGAATCTGCTGCGCATCGACCTCAAAAGAAGGAACGACGACAACCACGGCGGACTCTTCCTGGCTCAACGTCGCCGCTATTTCCTGAGCCATCTCAAAGGTGGCCCCCTTACGAGTAAAGTAAACCACTAGGTAGTGGGTTCGTTTCACGGAGCTCTCCTATGTGGTGCGCACTTGCACGGGTTCCATGCTGCTCCAAAGCTCACGCTCCTCCAAACCAGCTGTGACACCAGCGCAGAAATGATTTGCCAAGTGTTCAAGAACTCCGAGGTCCGCAGTGTCTACAGAATTGGAATAATACTGCAACAGCAGATCGCATTGTGCATGGAGAATCGTCCGCATTGCTTGTCGTGCAAACACAAACTCGCGGTGAGAAGAGTTGAGCAACACGGGCCGATAGCTGATCCGGCGAACGCCACAATCGGTGAGGAGTTGTGCTGCAGTAAACATCTCGTGCACATTTGAGGACATCACGGTGAAGTTTACCTGAAGTGGCACTGACGAGCCGCAGCTCGCCACCAACAACTTCAGATTGCGAAGCAGGACATTCCAGTTCCCGCCGCAACGAATCCGTTCATACGTCCGTCCAGTACCTCCGTCAACTGAAACGATGAACCCGGCAGTCGGTAGATCATCAGTCAAAGCCGGATCCCAACAGAGAGCGTTCGTAATGAATCCAAAGCGCACGCCAGGACTTAGCCTCGTTATCCTTCGCGCAAAGTCCAGTGTCGCATGATGATAGAAGGGTTCACCGCCCTGAAAAATGAGAAGCAATTCAGGACACCGCTCACACGCCTCAACTACTATTTTTTCGGTCCGGAAGTCGAGAGGACGCGCAGAGCCAGAGAGTCTAACGTTGCACATTACACACGCCAAATTGCAGGACACGTCGTAATCGATCTGCACAATAGATGGCCCAGCGCTGCCAGCAGAGAGCGATGTCGCCTCCAAACGCCGCCGCCAGATCGGAGTGTCAGGCGGCGTGGCGGGGTAGAATATGTCGTCGCAGCCGTTCATAACCGGACAGAATGCTGGGCATGAGCGCTGACTGTTGGCGATCGACTTCCGGAAGGCGGACAGCCGTGTTCCCGCCCAGACGTTAGTAAGGGTCGCCGATTCGAGATCCTCGCTCAGTAAATCGTACTCGTGCCAGCAACAAGGCCGGATGCCGATACTGAGAATGCTTAGGTTAACCGATGGGTACGGACATCTCATGTTGCACCCTGCCGCCGCACACGCGCGAATCGATGCGAAATCATAGGTAGTTGCACCCATCGCACATGGCAGGAACATCCGGGCCGTGCATGATCTCACGAAGTTGTCGATATCGCACCCCGTTCCAGACGGAAAGGGCCGAGTCTTTCATCACGTTTCCCAACTCCACATCGAGGAGACAGCAGCACGGTGTTACTCGACCATCAGCCAGAACGAACAACGAGTTCCAGGGCCAGAGACAACGGCGAATGTCAGGCGCTCGGCGAGGCGCAAGAAGATCCAAAATGACGCCTCGCCGCGCACACTCTGCCGCTTCCAGGCCGAACAACTTGGCCATCTCGTCTGCCGGCATATGGTCGCACATCGGCATCTTGTCACGGTATGACGAATACTGCTGGTGAATCAGCGTAATCGCTCTTGGTGGTCCACAACCGAGCAGAAACCCTATCGTTTGCTTCGTTGCAGCAACATGCTCAGGGAAAAAGACAATATTTACCTCGCACCACAACCGGTCCCGACACTTCGATAATACGTGCAGAACGTTCTCGATAAGATTCTTCGGATCCGGAACCCCCCGGATCTCAGAGAGAATTTCCGGCACCACAGAGTCCAGCGAAACTACCAGTTTCCGCAGGCCGGCTGCAGTCAGTTGTTCCAACATACAACCGTCCAGGTGAACACCGTTCGTCGTGAGCGAAACGTAACATCCCTCCTTCGTCAACTGCGAAACAACTGGTATGACGTCCGGATGTAGCAGTGGCTCACCGATTCCCTGTAGATGCACTCTCCGAACGTTTAATTCGTGCACGATTCCGATGACGGAGCTTGCTGGCATATCACACCGGTGCCTCTGCACGTAGGTGTTGTAGCACATGATGCAACGGAGATCGCAGCGGCTCGTCAACTCAAGATGTACTGCCTGAGGCGGAATGCGACAGACAGCGTTCCTAGACTGGAATTCCTGCTGCATCTTATCGGCGAAGCCGCAGTCTGGCTGAAAATCCGAGGGCCAGCGTCTGAATGTACCCTCTGTTAATTCCCAAAAGAACACTTTTCGTGACTCCTATAATTCAGCCAAGCTTTCATCCCTGCCGCCGGATGCTCATGCATGCGCCGGACTAGGCTGCGTTCCATACTATTCAGCAAAGAGCAAACGTGGGTACAGTAACACCCACCACACGCTATGTCAGCCAACTCACCGGTGCCTTTTAGGCCGCTGATTATTCGTGAAACGGAATAGGACGCATCTCTTACGTTTCCCAGCTTCGACCGCAGTTCACACGCCCGTACCGCACCATCCGATTCCAGAACAAGGCTTACACGACCTGCAAGGCAGGGGAACGGCCATGGAGATTTCTGCACAAATGTGTCATATTGGACCGAGTAGAGATCTGCGATCTCGCCGATGTCGGTTATTCTGGCCCACCATTCGGCCGCACTTATAGTTGGATGTTCCTGAAACAAATAGTGACATTGGATATCGAAGAGTTCCTCATAAGTGCGTCTCAATAGGGGGGCGTCAATCTGAAGTAACGAAAGATCCTCGATCTCTCCCCGCACCAATTCGAATACATGGAAGTCAGCGATCGCAGAGCGGCGTAGCATCTCCGCGAACTCCACAAGCTCAGAGACGTTCGCGCGGCAGATTGTCGACTGCGCCGTAACAACTAAAGCCGGAAATCTTGCCTTTAGGGTTTGGACTCTTTCAAGGGTTGCGACCGCGCGGTTAAAGGCACCATTGGTGCGCCTCAGGCGGTCGTGCGTGGCTGGCATACCATCGATCGAAACGCTCAGCGAGATGTCGACCTCGGGGAGCGTCTCGCAAATCTCCGACACTCGATCGTAAATGATGTCAGGATCAAAGCCGTTCGTTGGTAGATCAACGACTTTAACGCGAGCATTAGCGACGAAAGCTCGCAGGATTTGAGAAAGATCTCGGCGCACGAATGGCTCGCCGCCGGAAACAACGAGGTTGTGAATGCGCCCGATGCCAGCGGCCACCTGTGTCCACTCTGCGACGCTTAGGTCTGACAACGCAGCCGCGCGTTGCTTGGCGTAAAGACAGAACGAGCAGTCATAGGGGCAACGGCTTGTTACAAAGGCTATGAGAAAATCCAGCTTCGAATCAGATGCAAACCGCGCAGGATCCGAGTAGCGTCGACGGAAGGATAGAGGGTTCGTGTTTGAAGCGTGATTATCCATTTGATTTGGCAGTTTGGCGTCCTCGCCGACTGGGATGGAGTGCACGGCATTTTCTGAACTCGACAACCGCTCCAAATTGATAGGCGAATTCGGACGCCAAGGCAAGCGCTTTATATGCCAACGGTGCGCGTCCGACTTGGTCAGTACTGTATCGCGAAAGCATCGATGAGGCCTGCCTAATGATGCGGGGACATCGGAGCAGCAGGTCGCGAAACGTAGCGGTGTAAATCTCAAGGCCAGTACTCATCGAGTCGATAGCGCTTTGCATGGACGCGGAGCGTGGTATGTCGCGTGTTTCCTCGAGAAGCCGACAAAAACCACGTCCATACCAGTAAAAGCGTCGCAAGAACTCGCCGAGAGTACAGTCGTTGTCGTGATGCACGGAAACACACTGCGCCGCACACATTTCGAATCCGTGCTGAAGCATCTTGAGACAGAAAAAGTTGTCCTCGCCGCCCGGTACACGGAATTGCTCGGCGAATCCCCCCAAGGCCCGAAAAATGGAACTGTGGACTATGAGATTCGCCGTAGGTGCAAATGCACCAATCGGCCTGCCGTTATTCGAATGGCTTTCGAGTAGCGCCGTCCTCTTCAGAAAGCGTCCGACCACAGTGTGACCGGAAGTGCCCACAATCTGGCCGGCATACACAGCGGGTGGGGATTGCGCGCACAACAAGAGCAACTCCTTCAAATAGTCAGGCTGCGGCACACAATCGTCATCGAGGAACACCAGCCATTGGGTGTTGAGAACCTCGACACCTCTGTTGCGTGCCGCAGCGGGACCTGCTCGCGTCTGCGAGATGTGCTGTTCAGGTAACGGAGTTTCCTTGGACGTTTGACACGCGCATTCTTCGCCGTCGTGAACGACACAAACTGTGACGGCGTGTCTTTGTGGCTGATGGGCCAGGTGGCACAGGAGTCGGCGGAGTAATTTCCCGCGCCCTCGCGTTGGTATGACTATGCCGATCGTCGTTTCCATGTCAGGCGCCGCCCATATTCTTACAATTACTTTGGTGCTCACTGGCGCCGCCGGCCTCTTCGCGATTTGCGGTCAGTGTGCCGAACAACATGGATGTCTGTTGCAGTCCCCACTTCATCGCAGGCTCAAACGCCTCCGCCAGAATCGCACGCGACTGCTCTCCACGAACCGCAGCCTGTTTCCAGACGAGGCTCGGAAGGTCCACGCCTTGGGCCATCATCCATCGAAGATGGCTCGCATGCTTAGCCAACAGTTCCATTTTCTTCGCCATGACCTGTTCAATGTCGATGAAAATAGTTGCCCTTGGGTTCAACTGGCCAAGGTTGTCCATGAGCCACATTGAAGCCAAGTGGGGCGTCGCCGGTTCAGCCGAACGAAACCCCGAGGTGGACGCAAGTGCGTTCGCCGCTCGGACAATGCTGTAGCAACTCACGTGATCTGGGTGGTAGTCGTCAGGCGCGTGAGTGACTATCAGATCCGGTTTGGCCGACCGGATTATGTCAGTACAGACTTTTCGCGCCAGAGGCGTGTCGAGCAGGAAGCCATCTTCCAAGCCACCCCAGAACATTCGGGCGCCTAGGTACTCACAAGCCGCTCTCGCCTCGTCGTGGCGTTGTTCAGCCACCTTTTCTGGATCTCCGAATTCGCCGCCATACCGACCGTCGGTAAGATAGCCAACACAGGTCTCATCTCCCTGTTGTCTGTGTCGAAGCAGTAATCCACCGGCCATCAATTCGGGATCATCAGGGTGAGCGCCAAGTACTAGAATGTTGGACATAGCATCAGATAGATTTCAGGTCGGAGTTGGAATACCAATAACGCTTAGGCCGCGCCTTGCCTTGAAAGGTTCTAAGCGCGAAAGATTCGCCATATGCTCCGCAGTTTGCGACGATGACTAGAGCGTCTACTAGCTCGTCCAAAGCGTCGATAGCGACAGAAATGCGACCGCATAGAACATCCAGTGGGTGGCAGGAGTTTCCAGCGATCTGAATCTCTCGAACCAGTCGCTTGCAAGCCGCAGGCTGCTCGCGACCGCCAAGATCACAGATAGTGATATCATGGGATCCGACAATCGCGGCACGAAGCAAATCACAAAAGCCTCCGTCAACTATCCCAAAGATCTCTCCCCTGGAGTCCTTAACATCGACGATTCGGGCACAGTAGACGCCAGACGGACCAGCAACATAAGTCCCAGGTTCAAAGAGCAGCCGTGCGGGCGACCGTTTTCTTCCACTCTTTAAATGCAGTAATGTATGCTCAAGGTCTGCTATATCGAGTGTTCTTCCTGTTTCGAAGTCGAGGCCCCAGCCTCCACCCAGGTCAAGGGTGTCAAGCGGCAACCCAGAGTCGACTGATACACGTTCGAAAAGCTCAAGAGAAAGTCTCAAGATCTCGCGATAGGCGGAGATATCGAGAACACCTGAAGCGAAAAATACATGGAGACCGCGAATGTGAATCCCTGATAGCCCGAGGAGATCCGGCATCACGCCCTGTAATTGTCCTTCATCAAAACCGAACTTTACGCTCTTGCCCGCGAAGGAGTGGAACCCTGGTTGGTTGGCACTTTCGAAGGCGGGAGCAATATCGGGGGAGGTGCGGAGTAGGACCTCCTGCCGAATCCCCACAGCGGCCGCAATGCTAGATAGGCGCGCGGCTTCACGCAGGGACTCGACTGCAATGAGACCTACTCGTGCAGCGATTGCCGAACGCAGAATCTCGTCCGATTTGCCAGGCCCGGTCAGGATTATGCGATCGGGCGGACAGCCGACCCGAAGAGCTTCTCTGAGTTCTTCCTCCGAAGAAACGTCCAAGCCAAGGCCGGCGCTAAGTGTTGCGCTGATCATGGGGCGAATGCCGTTCGCCTTTGCGGCGTAATAAACATCTGCGTTCGCACCAACCGCTTTGAGGGCTGCACGCGACTGCCGGAGGACGGTATCGGCGTCGTATAGGAAGCAAGGCAGGACGGCGGCGCTGCAGAGGTGATCTCGGTTTTGCTCGACCAACGCAGGAATTGAGCCACCGAGCTTCAGGCAGCGCAAACCGTCACTCATGATCACTTGGTCAGGTCTCCTTTCGTCGGTCGTGCATGGTCTCTTCCGCACGTGAGAGCGTGGCCGATGCAGCCATCGTACCCCGGTTGCGTGGCAACTTCGCGGAGGGCTGATAGTCGTTCGGAATGCCATCGAACTGGGTCGATCGCGGGAGACAGTTCTTTCGACACTTCCCAGTCGATCCGGCCAACGGGATCTCGTAGGTACTCGACGCATGGGTAGACCCCCTCGCCTAAGACTGCAAACATTTGAATCCCGCCGGTACATCCGCACAAATGGAGGCCAGAAATTGCGGTCCCGGCCGAAGCCCCGAAATCGCTGGAAATCAAAGTAGGGATCGCTAATTTCGCTGGAACATCGAACTTGTCGAGCACTTTGAAAAAAGTCGAGGTATCTTCTGCCGTCAGAACAAGCCGCTCAAACGTACGGCCAGTCGAAAAGTCGATCAGTCTATTCAGGCGAACAAGATCAGCTGAGTGCTCCGATGCGAAAGTATAAAAGTCGAACAGAGCCTCGTGGTTACAGTTATACTTCGCTATCGTAAGCGTCAGGCATATCAAGAAGCGTCTTGCGGGCGGCTGCTTGTCGTTGTAAGCCTGCACGCGCTGGAGACATTCAGCTAAAGCCCTCTCCGACATGCCGCCCTTGACGGCAGCTCTTCCGACACTCAGGGACGGGCAGGTAAATGTTAGAATCTGGAGTTCGTTGTCGCTAGCAAGATGGAGAAGATCAGACCAGTTCTCTTGAAGCAAAGGTATTCCGGAGGTCCAGGCAACCCCTTCGTCTTTGACCTCATTTTGGTCGTAGAGCTTGTTCCTAAAGAGGATTCCGGAACGCAAGTAGCTTCCGTTGTCGGCGAAGGTATCCGGTATCATCGGAACGACAGGGTATCCAGCTGTGCGAAGAATTCCGATTCTGCATTTCGCTTCTGCAGGCGACAGCCAGGGACCTTCGGGTGGGATGAAGCAGTGCTCACAATTCGATCTACATGTCGTCGCTCCTGATCGACATCCGATATAGAAAGCTAGACACGGCCGGCCGGGACTAGCTGCTTCCTGTACTCGACAAGCACCATAAGGATCAACCGCGAACATAAGACGCAGCTTCATATGACGAAAACGGCATCGGGGCTTACCAATGGGTTCCCAGAGAGGGCAAGTTCCGATGAGCTCACCTAAACCAACCTTGAAAGTATGAGACTGAAGCCTGCCGAAGGCAGTGACGGCCGTCACTGATGGGGATCTGAATCGAAAATTTAGCAGAGAGCGGGGGAAAGTGATCGGCCGTAACTTACAGAAAAGAATGGCTCCTCAGGTAGGACTCGAACCTACAACCCTCCGGTTGACAGCCCCGTGGGATGCCGTAATTTCAAATACTTAGCGGCGCAGATGACCACTCACGGGTACATGAAAGATCAATGAGTTAGGCGAAGAACAGCCTTATGTGACCCTTATTTGACCCACGTCTTCTCGGGTCAGAAAAGAGTCACGATCAGCGGAGTCTAGTGGGAGTCATATCTGAGCGGCGGGACGACGCTGCCGGATTTCTGTCAGAGCGGGCTCAAAAGTCATGAATGTACGGCAGAGGGCCCGCCTGCCTTGGGCGCACACACGCCCGCTCTAAAGCGTCTCACCGATTCGGAACATCGTTGGACCTCTCACGGGACGACCCGTTCCTCCTCGGAATGCCACCTGATGAAAACAGGGTTTTGCGTAAACGGAGAACGATCAGTCGGAATCGTCCGTTTTCAGTCTTTGTCTGGCCGCCGTGTTTCCGTATCCATTTTGAGGAAGATCTCGACATGATTTGTGGTCCAGACCGCGACACCAGTTCCGAAGAAGTCTACGTCCTCACTCCAAAGCGGGCGGGCCAACCCGAGCGCCGTAGCCAATACAGGCCATTGTGATGGACGGCGGCAATCGCGGCCAAGCCCGTAGATCAACCCCTGGTCCCGAACCAGATTTCGATTCCTGGTGAAATCTGGTGAAATTCAGTACAAGCGGGACAGCCATCCTTTCGCCAGTAGTCCAGTTGCGCCGCCGAAGCAGGTACGTTCTCTTACTTTCTCTTACTAAATGCCGCTGCCGCTGCGCATTGATCGCAAACAAGCGAGCACACTGGTTTCGGAAGGAGCAACTCGAAGAAGTTAACTGTTACACCACGGTCGACCACAGTCTCAAATATTCCGGCGGTTCAGCTCGTCCTTGGCAAGGCTACGGATTAAGCCACAGCTAATGTTCACTCGGCGCTCAAGAGCCTGGTAACCGTCGTAGTTCTGTTCAGAAACTACGTCGCTGAAATCTTCTAGCCTCGATATATCCTGAAGGTCGCCCGTCTGCAAACTGCCGGCTGACATTCTTAAGATATTCAGAATCGCATCGATGGCACTTTGAGCTGGGAAACCGGGCTTCACTAGTTTCAAAAGTGGTTGGACGGCTCGACCGTCGCCAATCTTGCCCAAAACTACCACGGCTAGCCCCTTAACACTGACCCGGGACAGCGCAGCTATTAACGTTGGAACCGCGCTGGAGTCGCCGATCTCACCCAATGTTGTCACCAGTTCGCGTGTCGCCTGGTCGGGTCGCTGCGACGCTGGTCTCCTATCATTCAGTGCCTCAGACAGAATCCCCAGAAGCGGACTAACTGCACCCGGACACTTGATCTTACCTAACGCTTTTATTGCAGAGCACCTGGCTCGCTGAGTGCCCTCCGCTGCGCATTTGACCAGCGACGCGCAAGCGCGCAAATCGCCTATTTTTCCCAGAGCTTCGGCTATTACATCGCCGTCACGTTCGCCTTGGAGCAACGCATCTAGTAGTGGCTCAACGGAACAAGTGATTCTTAGTTCGCCGCAAAGACGAGCGGCGACGCGCCTTGTTTTTGGGTTCGAGAGAGACCAAACGATGCCCTCGAACGCGGTTGGACCCATTGCCTTAAGCCGTTCTTCGATGCACGCTCCAAGACATTTCGGTGGTTTGTGAATCCAAGGATGGTTTGGATAGGTCCCAAGCGCGTTAACCAGAGCCTTAACGCAAGAAGGATCGTTAGAACGCAACATCGCCTCAAGAATGATATTGCGGATAAACCCGCTTTCACGGTCATTATGGTTCCCCGGATTGTCCCACGCTGCAACAAGGGCTTCGAAAGCGCGTCTATCCTGGATTTTCGATAAACTGTCAATCGCACGTCGACGCGTTTGAATATCATCTGAGCTGGTCGCGCGAATTAAGTCCCCCAGATTCTGCGGCTGTGTACCGGGACTTAGAGATGCATCTGATTTCGCTTGAGCGTGTGATCGGGGCTATCCCCAAAGAGTTTTTTCAAGAAGCTCATTTCTGGCATCCTGACATATACGCGTCGGCAAAAGGGCGCCTCAGAGTTCAAGCCGGAATTTCGCTCTTGCCCTCGAAAACGGCACCATTGTACATCTCGCTCGCCTGGCCGCGACATTGTGGAACGAGTTTTCATCGGCATACCTGGATCACTTATTGAGTTGCATGTCGTTGTGAAGTCTTCGGAAGGCGTATTTCCGTGAGCTGTCTCGAGGCAATCCCCGTTTTCGGGGAAAGATCGTGCTTGCGGACGATGTGCCGGTGATCTCGGCGTTTGTTCTACATCCGCGGCGCGACCGACCCCTCAGAACTCAGAACCGGTTTGGTTTGACGGGATCGGGATCAACGTTGGGAGGCTTGCACCTGAATGATCAGCCGCAAGGGCCTACACCAATCGGCGTGGAATTCAACGTCCTGAACTTTACCGGCTACCAATAACTTCCCGGTAACCTGTAGGCCGGAGGCTCCTAGAATGCTAAAGTCGCCGTCCCACCGAGGGCTCCACAAGAATACCTCTTTGGAATCCCCGTTAGCCATCGTCAATAGTGCGCGGTTCCACTCATTCTTTCCACAAGCGTGGAACTCCACCTGCTTAATGGCTGCCCAATTAACCAGAGTTGGCTGCAATTTGAAACCCTGGGGCGGCACAACGGGATCTGTGACAAATAAACCGGTTTGAGCTTGCCAACTCGGCGGAGCAGCTCCATTAAACAGTCGTTGACCAGTCCCGATGTTGACCATTATCTCTGCGTCACTGACCAGATTATCAGTCTTGTCTGTGACGATTGTTACGGACAGGTGTGGAAGCTGACACATCGCCAATGGTTGCATCACCAAGGTAGGCAACGCGAGAGTATATAGAATCGCTTTCCCAAGCAGTGCAACGAACCTGATTTTCCTCATTTTCATCTCAGGCCTCTTTCCCGCGGCTACTCTTAACGCTAAACCAGCGACCGAGTTCCGACTAGCCGCCAGGTCTAATGAGTCTGCGACAATATATAGATATGTTCTGAATACCGAGTGTTTGGCCCGCAACTTCGCTGCCCGTAAAACGGGATCACGGCGGGATTTGAAACCCGCGCCGCGACTTCATATTGCCCCGGCAGCATATTCAGCGTTTGCGACCCGCGCGGGGCAATTTCAAAGCGGTCCTCCTGCGGACCCGAAAGAAATACGGTCAATGTGTACTCGGTGTCATTTTCGACGACCATTCTGGTCCACCCAGCCAAGGCTGAAGGAGCGGCTTCAGCGAGAGGCATCGCAGCGTGCTGCCCAGTCCGGATTCGCTCAATCTCACGCTCAATACCGGTAGTCGTGGGGCCAGGCGACCGAGCCGATCCTGTCAGACCCGCGGTTTCGGCCATTGCTGCATTGAAGCGCAAGTCGGGATGAGTGCAGCACTCTGTCGGAAGTCGGGTATTGAGTCTACCGGTTACGCCTGGAATTAATAGAGTAATACTATTAGTTGGCGACTGGTCTATGCAGCCATCGTAGCCACGTTTATGGACTTTTATAGTTTTGAAGTCATTCCCGGCTGCATTAAGCTGGTTCAGATTTACGGCAACATTCTCGCCTATAGCGTCCTGGGAAGGTCCACATTCTGATAAGAAGTAACTGAATCCAGTTCCACCTAGAAGAAGAAGGGTACCGAATAGTGGTGGACTCGGCAGGCCGGGCCGTACCGCTTTGATAGCAAGGATGCAATCGGGGGCGCAGTGAGGAACCAAAGGTGCCATGTCCTCCTCATCCCAGATGGCGTATGGGTATTGCTGGCCAGGCACCCAAATATCCGAAATTTCATCGCCGGGACGTATTCCGGCAGCATCAGCGGGGCTGCCCTTTGCGACCGAAGTTACAACTGCTGCCCTGTTGTTCTCACCCCGAACTATAACTCCCCGCAGGGCGCTCTGAGTCTCCTGGGACGGACCTTGCCCTGGAGCGGCAGGAGTTTGAGGGCTCATAACCGTTTCCTCAGGTACTACAGATAGAAAGTACCCTTTTGTTGATATGCCTTCAATCGTGGTGGATGCGGTGGCAGGACCGCTGGAGAATTCCTCTGCGAAGGCTTGGACTTTGTACTTGCCCGCAGGTAAGGTCAAGATCATTTCACTGTTCGGCATTCTAAAATGCCAGTCATCCTTTGGTGGAGGAATATTGGCCTCAAAGACGGGGTCGTCGTCGTTTAGGTGAGAAATCTTTAAATGCGCCCACGACGACCCTTCGTTTGACACGATGAGTAGCATTTTTCCTTCAGCCGCAGACGAATCCGGAGATTGGCCGACTGGAAGACGTGTTTTCGCGTCATGTAGCACCGTCGCTTTGTCGAAGTCAATCTTTATTTTCTTGGGCGGAGTTGACTGCTGAGTAAAGCTTACGGTTGCGGAAAGCACCGCGGCCATGACAATCATGGTCAACGAAAAGACTCTAGAGATGCGTAGGGTCGGGAGTGGGCGAGCAGGGTCTTTCATGGTCCGGTCTCCATATTGAGTGGGCGCTGGCAATTCCTGTGGAGGGCCGCTGGCTGCTGGCGTCGGTCGGGCGCTAGTGCACTGTTATCTAGACTCAATGTCCCCCCCAATCAGTCCTATATGCCTCCGGAGAAATGTAGTACAACCTCAGGGTTCTCGACGCTATATGTCTCGCGATTCCTATCGTCAACGAAGAAGAGGCGACCTCCCTTGGCGCGGATTGTATATCAGCAACCTCCACCTTCTCGACAATCACTTCGATTTCACCTGCCCGCTCAGAGTTCCCGGGCAATCCTCAAGCGCAAGCAAAACCTTTTGTTTCTCCTTGGCGGCCCCCTCATCTCCAGGTACCAATTCGAGAGCTTTGTTGAAGCAATCGAGAGCGTCTCGGTAGTTGCCGAGCCTAAAGTTCACCTGCCCTTTGCCTTTCCAGAGGCCTTGTCGGTGAGGAGCAATGCCGAGAGCTTCGGTGAACACCACCGTCGCCTCGGACAGCTGCCCCATTGCTGTTAGGGTGAAGCCTTGAAGCTCGAGTAGGCCTACGCTGCGGGGGTCCGCAGCCAGTCCTTTGATGATCCACTCGATTGCTTCATCGAAGTTTTGCAGGTCGAACAGTACCTCGGCCAAATTCTTGCAAATGATCGGATCAAGCCGGGACAAGTGAGCGGCCTTCCGGAAACAATCGAGAGCCTCACTCGGTTGATGTAATTCCTGATGAGCACGGCCTTTGTTATTCCAGAAGTCGCCAACCTTCGGTGACAACTTTATTGCTATTTCGAGAGCGTGGATGGCCTCTTCGTGACGCTTTAGACAAATGAGCGTAGCCCCCTTGTTCTGCCATAAATCAGGGTCGTCTTGGTTCAACTCTAGGGCACGACCGTAACACTCGAGGGCGTCTTCGTAGAGCCCCAGCGCGTGAAAAGCAACTGCCTTGTTGTTCCAGTAATCGCTATTGACACTGACAGGCAGAGTTGGCGGGGTGATCGACCGGCCGCACTCTTTTTCCAGCCACTTATCGAGCTCGTTTCGTACCTCCGAGAAGCTTTGGGGACGATCTTCTGGGTCGCATGCAACACACGCGAGAACAAGTTGCCAAAGTCGCTTCGGCCCCTTGAACTGTTTAATTGCCGACGTGACGTATTCGTGCGCAAACCAGCCGTAATTGAGACCTCGATCCAGCTCCGAAGGATAATAGAATGCGATATCGCGGGTCAGCATTTCATAAAGCATCACTCCGAACGCGTGAATGTCAGTACGAGTGTCGAGGTGAGCCTCGGGGTTGAGCTGCTCGGGCGCCATGTAAGCCCATGTCCCAAGGGGAACGGTGTACTGAACCCGCATTGTCGGATCTAAGCCGCTGAGCTCAAGGTTGGAGACGCGTGAATCCGTAAAGCTTCGTGCCAATCCGAAGTCGGTAATTTTCAGTTTTCCAGCGGAAGTCAACAGGCAGTTAGACGACTTGATGTCTCGGTGAATAATGTCAAGTGTTTCGTGGGCGAACTGCATACCATCGCAGAATTGAATTGCAAGTTCTATCGCTCTGCGAATCGGCAAAGCCTGTGTCGCCAGGAGATCTGCAAGGTCGCCGCCCTCTACGAATTCCTGCACGACACAAGGAAATTCCTCGATCACTTCAATCCATTCGGCGCTAACAATGTTGGGATGGGGATTCAGGCGAGCCCAAATCGTCGCCTCACGAACAAATCGGTTTCGGTCAGACTCGCTCCAAAGGAACCGCGCCTGGAATGTCTTAAGTGCATGAATTGCGCCATCCTCATGGTCGCGGACCTTATATACAACCCCAAACCCTCCGACTTTAACGTCCAGAACAGTCCAACGATTCCCGGTTGAATTGCCGTATATGACCTGCCCCCTCTCGAAGTCTTTGCGAGATGGGGGTGGAACAGGAAATCGAGCGAGTCGTTCACGAATTGCGATCGATGTGGGATCTTTCTTTTCGGCGATGAGAAGAGCTAACCGCGCAGCCTCAAACCTTCCTGCAGCTTCGAGCGCAAGTGCTAGGTTTGCATGCGCTTCGGCC
>Ga0187859_10000271_pt1 | contig 35509 bp, 29 predicted proteins | sample June2016WEW_10_1_2_FD_133019 | JGI IMG/M metagenome (GOLD analysis project Ga0187859, IMG submission 133019) | Peatland microbial communities from SPRUCE experiment site at the Marcell Experimental Forest, Minnesota, USA - June2016WEW_10_10 | ecosystem: Environmental > Terrestrial > Soil >...
ACGGCCTGTGGGTCGGCATCCTGTGCAGCGTCCCGGGCTTCACTCATGAAGATGACCGGAATCATGCGAAACGTCGAGCCGTTGCCGATCCCAGAGGTGACGAACAGAACCATGAAACTCACGAAGAAACCCGTGAGGTTGCCGCTCTGGCCACCGAGCGGAAGGAAGTGCAGGACGCCGAACACCGCGCCGATCATCACGATGAAATTCCAGAGCGTCACGCGGGCACCACCAACTTTATCCGCGAGCCAGCCGCCGACAGGCCGGATCACCGCGCCGAGAAACGGTCCCATCCAGGCGAACTCCAGCGGATTGACGCCGGGGAACTGGCTCTTGATCAACAGCGGGAAGCCGGCCGAGAAGCCGATAAAAGAGCCGAAGGTGCCGAGGTACAGCCAGCACATGATCCAGGTGTGGCGGTTCCGGAAGATCACCGCTTGTTCGCGGAACGACGCCCGGACATCGGCGATGTCATTCATCATCAGGAACGCAAGTAGCGACGATACCAAGATGGGCACCACCCACACGAAGGCGGCATTTTGAAGCCACAGTTCTTTAGTGGCGCCGCCCGGCAGCAACACTTTCTGCGGCTCGCCGCCGAACCAGCCGAAAATGCCGGCCGAGATGACCAGGGGCACCATGAACTGGACCGACGAGACGCCGAGGTTCCCGAGGCCGGCATTTAGGCCCAGGGCCGAGCCCTTGCGCTCCATCGGGAAGAAGAAGCTGATATTGGCCATGCTCGAGCTGAAATTGCCGCCGCCCAGTCCGCAAAGCGCTGCCATAACGAGCATTACCCAATAGGGCGTTGCCGTGCTTTGCACCGCAAGGCCAATGCCCACCGACGGAATCAGCAACGATAGCGTCGAGAGGACGGTCCAGCGCCGGCCACCGACAATGGGCACCATGAAGCTGTAGAAGATGCGCAATGTCGCGCCGGCGAATGCCGGCACCGCGGTGAGCCAGAACAGCTGGTTGGTGCTGTATTTGAAGCCGACCGCGGGTAGCTGCGTGACCACGGCGCTCCACACCATCCATACCGCAAATGCGAGGAACAGCGCGGGAATCGACAACCACAAGTTTTGGCCGGCGATCGCCTTGCCTTGGGTTTCCCAGAACTTCTTGTCCTCAGGCGTCCAAACGGTGAGTAGTCGACGCTTGGCCAATTGCACGTTCGTCGCCATGATCATCACCGATGAATCGCGCTCAATACCGCGAAACTATTCATCGAGAAAATCTCCCGTCCGTATTGCAAACCACGCTGCTACTCCTCGTGTAGTGCTACCCGGGTTTACCGTCCGCGCGCGGTCCCCAAAGAATCGGCGCGTACACGCCGATGAAGAGCGCGAACGACACAGTCCAAAACGACGCGCTCAGAATAACGACGTGCGGATAACTCAGCCTAAGCGCCGTAAGGCCGAACACCCTGACGAGTGCCGCGGTCGTTAACATCACATAGCCGACCGTCGTCAGTGGATGAACAACCAATGCGCGACCGGTGTGCCCTAACGAAGCGCGGGTCATGACGGCCGTTATCATGGTCGCGAGTGCTCCGATCGTCAGCGCGTGAAGCCAGAAGGCTCCGATCGCATATCCACCCAGCAGCGCCGCCGCCTTGAGACCAAGACCAAGCGGCAGCCACGCATAGGCCAAATGCAATATCCAAACAATGGGTTGGCGCAGCGTCTGAAGCGATCTCCATTGCAGCAGGCGTAGGCCTTGGACGACGGCGGCAATACCCGCAAGCACGCCGGCGACCCGCGTTTCGGGCCAGAGCATATCGCCGAGCGCGATCAACACCATGATCGCCACTGCCATCACTGTGAGAACAAGGCGCGATTGCAACGCACCTTGGATGCCGTGTTGCTGCAGCGCCGACGTCGTGAACGCCGGTACGATGCGACCTCCGATGATCGTCACCAGGATCAATACAATGTCGATTCCAAGGAGCAGGGCATGTCGTGCGAGCGGCGGATTGCTACGAATAACCGCAACGTGAAACGCGAGATTGGTGAGCCACAGCAATCCAAGAACGGCCACCAGCGGCGTGTTTCGACTCCGTTGCCGCGCAAGGGGAACCACGACGAGTACGGCCAGCAACGGCAAAAAGCTTAGGTCGGCCGCTGCCGTGAGCACGGGCGGCCACAACGAGGAACTCGAAATCATGATCCGTGCGATCAACCACACAAGTGCCAACGCCACGAGCGGTGCGCCCGCGTATCCCTTCTGACCCGTCCAACTGGGCACCGCTGTCAGCAAAAATCCGGCTATCGCACAAGTGATGAAACCGAAGAGCATTTCGTGGCCATGCCATAGCGTGGGTGGCCATGCTGAACCAAGCGGCGTCCCGGCGACAAAGCTAACAGCCCATAGGGGCACCAGAATGAGTGCTGCGAGTCCCGCCAAAAGGAAATGAGGCCGAAAGCCATACGCAAAGAGGTTTGACTTCATCGCGAAATCCGCCGTAGGAACGCCACGGATATTTTGTTGGGACGCGTGCATCTCGCCGGCTGCATAAGAAGTATGATATATGCATCTTTATAAACCGATCATGTGGATTCTACGTAGGCAATGTGTCTTTTCTGGTTATCTAAGCCGTGTTCCAATTCCTACATGGACATTTGCGAAGGCCCATCTATGCATCTCATACGCTGTGCCTCGAACCATGCGGGCCTGCAGAATGATTCGTGCCGAGCAATGATGTTCAGCGCATTCCGCATCCCAATTGTGCGCTGCGCGGAGCAGGCCAGTCGGGGCGTGTGTTCCGGGCGCGCGCACCGGTAGGAAATAGCCTTGATCGGCGAACTCTATCCGCAAATCAAGTGGGCACACATTTCCTGCGTCGTCTTGTCCGGGGGTCTGTTTGCGTTGCGGGGAGTGTTCGCGCTAACCGGCTCGGCGTTCGCGAACGATGTAATATTGCGCCGTCTGTCCTACGCGATTGATACGATCCTGCTCGCTGCCGGCTTGCTGTTGGCAAGCATCATCCATCAGAGGCCGTTCGTTCAACCCTGGCTGACGACCAAGGTCCTACTACTACTGGGGTACATCGCACTAGGCTTCGTCGCGCTGCGATTCGGGAAAACAAGGCCCATGCGACTTGCTTGCTTCGCGGCGGCTCTAATCGTTTACAGCTTTATAATCAGCGTTGCGCTCACACACGATTCCCGCGGATTTCTGCTCTTTGTAAAGACGCCATCGTGAAAACTGCATTTCATGCTCAAAACTTGTCTGGGATGAAGGGGATGCGGCGCGTTAAGAATCCCGGATGGGCAATACTGCTCGTCCTCGGGCTGCTGTTCCTTCGGGCGCTCGTTCCTGTGGGCTTCATGCTGGCGCAGGTGGATGGACGACTTGCATTCGTAGTGTGCGATGCAGAGACGCCGGCAGGCGAACACCAGCATCACCATGATCATGCCGGTCACGACAACGCCGCGCATCACGAGGGCGTGCATGGTGATCCGACTTGCCCCTACGCGCATAGCGCAGGGCCAGCGCCGCCGCCAACATTACCGGTAATTGCAGGTGCTGCCGCCGTCGATCAGTCGCGTGCGCCAGCCGCGATTACGCAGACGCTCCTGAGTTTCGGACCCACTCGCCAACAAACGCCTCGCGGGCCACCCATCCTCGCGTGAACTTTGGATTCTAACGCTGTGCGCGACGCAAGCTATCCTTTGGCTTGCGTGCGCATCGCATCCATTTTCAGGCTTCCGTTGAGACGAGGGCATCATGAAATTATCCACTTGCGCGCATGGCTTGACGACGCGGCTCATTGTTTTTTCAGGCGGCCGTATGACACGGTTGCTTTCGTTAGCCCTGCTGAGCGCATTGTTGCCGGGCTTTGCGCTGGCCTGCGCTTGCGGTTGCGGCGTGTTTGACGTCGGCACTGCCGCCATGATTCTGACGCACCCGGGCGGCATGTTGTATCTCGAGGACGACTATCAAGACCAAGACCAGAATTGGGTCGGCTCGCACGCTGCACCGGCGGCCAACAATACGGATAAAGAAATCGAGACACATTTCGCGGGAATAGGCTTCGACTATAACTTTGATCGCGATTGGGGAATGTCCGTGAAGCTGCCGTATTGGTTTCGTGCATTTCGCACGGACATCGGGGTTCCGGGCGCCCCGGATATCCAAACCTATCGTCACGATGCGCTCGGCGACGTACGCGTTCTCGGTACCTACACCGGTTTCTCGCCCGACATGTCAACGGGACTCTCAGTGGGCATGAAGCTGCCGACGGGTGATTGGACGTACCCCAATTTTGATCGCGACACCTCGATCGGCACGGGAACCACTGACCTGTTGCTGGGTGGCTACCATCTCGGCACCATCAGCGTTGAAAATCATCTGAAATGGTTCGTCGAGGCTCTATTCCAGCGGGCGTTCGATGCGCGTGAAGGATATCGGCCGGGCAATGAGACGGACGCCGCGGCCGGACTCCTTTACGATGGATTTCAGTTAGGAAACAACAACAGTCTGACGGCTCTGCTGCAACTGATCGGCTCCGATCGTCTGCATGACAGCGGCGTGAATGCGGACCCTCCCAACAGTGGGTACCATCGCGTGCTGCTTTCGCCGGGCTTTGAAGCGGACGTCGGCAAATGGAAGCTCTACGCGGATGCTGAGTTTCGCGTCTACCACTATGCGAATGCCGCACCGTCCGTGGCGGCGGAAGGCACTCAGGGGCAGCTCGTCGCACCTGTGCTGCTAAAGCTCATCGTAAGCTACAGCTTTTGATTCGCAGCGTCGGTACATTCGCTGAACTGCCGGCAGCTTTGCTAGCGATGCCAAGCCCAATGGTTTCGGCATGCCGAACCCATTACCAGTCACCTCATGGTATTGGTCCAGATGGCATCATCCACGCGAGGCTTCCCTCCATCAAAAAGAACCCTACCGAGCAAGGTCGCGTGGCCGCCGTCGCGCCGCTTCTTGCCCAAGACGCCGGCTCAACATCGCAAACGGAGTGAGCCAAACCGTGTTCCACTGATGCAATCGTTGAGCACATGTCAGAATGCAGTTCGTTGCCAAGGAAATCGCACGCTAAAACTCAAGACCCGGCCTAACTCGTTAACCGACCCCTTGAATCCGCTTCAAGTAATCTCGAGAACACATGCCCAATACCATCAGCCGCCGCGACTTTCTCAACGGTAGCGCATTGATCATCGCCGGCGGTCTGACTCCGCTCGCCCAGTTGCGCGCCGGGCCTGGCCGCTACTATCCGCCGGCACTGACCGGCCTGCGCGGCAGCCATCCCGGATCATTTGAGATCGCCCATGAGGTCGGTCGCGAGGGCAAGTCGTATGACATCTCCGGCCTCGCGGTCGAGCAGGCTTTCGATCTCGTCGTGGTCGGCGGCGGCATCAGTGGCTTGGCGGCGGCGTGGTTTTATCGCGAGGCGCACGGTCCCCAATCCCGCATCCTGATCCTCGAGAATCACGACGATTTCGGAGGACACGCCAAACGCAACGAATTCCGCGTCGGCGAACGGCTGCTGATCGGTTACGGCGGGACCGAGTCGCTGCAATCGCCCAAGGCGCTGTTCAGCAAGACCGTCAACCGGCTGCTGCAGTCGCTCGGCGTCGAATACTCGCGCTGGAATACGGCCTTCGATCGCAAGCTCTACGCGTCGCTCGGCCTGACCGAGGGCGTGTATTTCGATCGCGGGACGTTCGGCGTGGACCGGCTGGTCCTCGGCAATCCGATCGTGACCGGCGGCGACTCGCCGACGATCGACAACCATGGCCGGCCGATCGCGTCGGTCATTGCCGAGTTTCCGATGTCCGACGACGCCAGGGCGCGGCTCGTCGCGTTCTTCGCTGAACCGCAGGATTATCTCGCCCGAATGTCGAAATCCGAAAAGATCGCGTATTTGAAGAAGATCAGTTACCGCGACTACCTGCGCAAGGATGCCGGCCTCGGCGACGAGGCCGTGAAGTTTTTCGACGGCGGGACCAAGGGTTTGACGGCCATGGGCCCGGATATCTTGCCGGCGCTCGATGCTCTGAGCAGCCAATTCCCGGGCTTCGAGGGTCTCGGCCTCCAGGATCAGAAAGACGCGGCCTTCGATGAGCCTTATATCTACCACTTCCCCGACGGCAATGCCTCGATTGCCCGGCTGCTGGTCCGCAGCCTGATCCCCGCGGTGGCGCCCGGTCACACGATGGACGACGTGCTGCTCGCCGATTTCGATTACGCCAAGCTCGATATCGGTGGTGCGCCGATTCGCTTGCGCCTCAGCAGCACGGCGGTGTCGATTGCCAACGCCCGCACCAAGGGCGGAGGCGTCGACATCGGCTACGTCTGCGCGGGCGAGCTGCATCGCGTTCACGCGAGCAAATGCGTGCTCGCCTGCTACAACATGATCATTCCGCATATCATGCCGGAGCTTCCCCGTGCCCAGCGGCAGGCGCTCGCGCGCGGCGTCAAGATGCCGCTGGTCTACGCCAACGTCGCCGTGCGCAACTGGCATGCCTTCGCCAAGCTCGGGGTCAGTGAGATCTACAGCCCTTACGGCTATTTTTCAAACACCAAGCTCGATTACCCCGTGTCAATGGGCGGCTACCGCAATCCGCGCGACCCCGACGAGCCGATGCTGCTGCACCTGGAGCATTTGCCGCTGACGCCGAATCAGGGGCTCTCGAACGTCGAGCAGTTCCGGCGGGGTAGGGAGCGGCTGCTGAACACGCCGTTCGAGGAATTCGAGAAGCAGATCACCGAGCAGCTCGACCGCATGCTGGCTGCCGGCGGATTCCAATCGTCGCGCGATATCGCCGCGATCACCGTGAATCGTTGGCCGCACGGCTACTCCTACAATTCGAATACCTTGTTCGACACCGAGACAGCGGGGCCGCATCCCTACGAAATCGGACGCAAGCGCTGCGGCAGCGTCGCGATCGCCAATGCCGATGCCGGGTGGAATGCCTACACGCACGAGGCGATCGATCAGGCTTGGCGTGCGATCAACGACCTAAAATCGGCCTGAGGCGCTGCGGGTTTCTTGCAGCGCCCGGTTCATCCGACAGTTATTTTGTACCGGATCGCAAAATATGATTGACTCCCAGTGCGGCTTGGCTCATTGTATTCGAATCAGTACATAATTAACCGATTCGACATGCAACAGCTGCTGGAGGAATCATGCAAATGAAGCGAATTCGCAATGCGCTGCCGGCCGTGCTGTGCCTTTCAAGCGTCGTAATGGCCTCGCTTGGGACGCCGGGCGTCGGCGCCGAAGTCACCAGCGATATCGCGCCGCCGCCGGCGCGCATCGAGCGGGTTGCGCCGCGCGAGGGTTACGTTTGGGCTCCGGGCTACTGGCAATGGAAGGGCAATGCGTATTACTGGGTTTCCGGAGCCTACATTTTCGAGCATCGTGGCGCCCACTGGATTCCCGACCAATGGCAGCAAGCGGGCACGCATTGGCAATATGTGCGCGGCCACTGGGAGCGTTGAGACTCGCGCATGTGATTGTTGGTATTTATACCGGACCGCATAGAAGTGGTATGGTATCGGCTGTTAAGTTCGATGCCGAGAGGGACTACGCGAAAAGTGCCGCCAATTCTGCAACGTCAACGGGGCCGGCCCCGTGCCTATGATCGCGAAATTGCGCTGACGCATGCGATGAACGTCTTCTGGGAGATGGGCTATGCAGCCGCATCGCTCGATGATCTGAGCCGCGCGATGGGCATGAATAGGCCGAGCATTTATGCCGCGTTCGGCGACAAGCAGCAGCTCTACCGGCAGGCCCTCGATCATTATCGAGCGAATACGCGCGCCGCGATTGCGGAGGCGCTCGCAGGGGAGCGCCCGCTGCGCCGCGCGCTGCATGATTTCTATGAGCGCGCGATCGATATCTATCTGTCGGGGGAATCGGCGGCGCGCGGCTGCTTCATGATCGGAACGGCGCTGACGGAAGCGGTCGCGAATCCTGAACTGCGCGCAACGGTGGCGGAAAGTCTGCGTGGTCTCGACAAGGCGCTCGCGGCCCGAATCGCGCTGGGACAGCGGCGCGGGGAAGTGGATGCGCATGCGAACCCGGCGGAATTAGGCCAGGTCGCATCGGCGATGCTCTATCTGCTCTCAATCCAGGCGAGGGCGGGAGCGACGCGCAAGGCGCTGAAGCTCACGATCAACTCGGCGCTCAACGCAATTTGCGCACGGACAAGCGCGTAAGGGCGACGCGGGGCGACAACAAATTTGAACGGACTGGGCTCGCCGTCGCTTTGTCTACGGCGGGACCCTCAGAAACGCGTCCGGCCACAGGTCCGCCGCTGGACGGCAGTGCTGCTAAGATGAGCATCTTTAATGAGGCGATCTAATACGGCCGGCCATCGAAGACAAGCGCGAATCTGCGAAAAAATCACCTGGCAACGGGAGAGGGCGATGGCTCTGGAGACAGCTTGGACGATATTCGATGAATGCGGGCTTGCAGGTCTTTAGCAGAGGACCCGGCCGCGCTTGTGTCGTTGGGGCGCGTAAGGATTCAGCCGAGGCAAGTGCGCTTGCAGCGTGGCTGGCCGAGCGGATCGATGTCGTTCGTTTCGAGCAGCGAATCGGTACTGGCGCATTCTACGTCGACTTCGACGATGGAGCTGCTCTCTCCGGTCGATTCATTCGCGCTCTGCGGGACAAGATCTACACGCTCAACCGCGCAAACCCCGAGCTATTCGATATCACACCGGTGCACTCGCTGCGGGGACGTGTTCGTCTGCGAGTCACTGGTATCACAGAACGGGATCTTGCGACGCTGACGATGCTCGCCGGCGGGCTGCCCGGAGTGCAGCGTACCAAGCACTTGACCGGCGGGCGCACAATGCTGGTGGTGTACGACCCCGAAAGGATAGGTGAAGGGCTCATTCAGGCAATGCTATTGAAGAGCGACCCGGCCGAATGGACACGCGATTGGCACGAGCCAACTCCGATTCGCTGGGGTGGCGCTTTGGCGTGCAGCGGAGTTCTCTTCATGTGCCTCACGGGTGCGGTATCTTTTCCTTGGCTGGCCTTGGGAATCGCGCAGAATTCTCTACGGCCGCTTGGTCGTAGCATCGAAGCGCTCCGCAAAGGCCAGATCAGCATCGATCTTCTCGATGTGGCGGCGACGTTCGCGGCGCTCGCCACGCGTCGGCCTATTACTGCCTCCTTCGTTATCTGGATGGTCGGGGTCGGCGATCTGTTGCTCGACATCTCCGCCAACAACGCGCGTTCTGCGCTTTCGATGCTCATGCGGCGCAAGGATCAAGAAGCGTTGCGGGTACTTGCGAATGGTGCCGTTGAAACCGTGCCGATTCGAGATCTCCAAATCGGGGACCATTTCATGATTCAAACGGGGCACGGCATCCTAGCCGACGGCAGGGTGGTCTCGGGCTTGGCGGAAGTCGATGAGAAGGTGCTCACCGGGGAGTCGCACCTCCTTTCGAAAAAGGAGGGCGATCCGGTGTTCGCTTCGACGGTCGTGGCCGAGGGCAGCCTCGTCGTCGAGGTGGTACGTTCCAGTAAGGATACCGAGGCCGCGAAGATCGAACGAATCTTGAACACCGTCGGATCGAAGCCGCTTACCTTGCAGCGCGACGCCCTCGACTTTGCGAGCAAGCTCGTTCTTCCGACGTTCGGGGTCGCTTGGCTCGCCGCCGCTCTGTCTTCAGACGTGACCCGCGCGGTGTGCGTGCTCATCACCGACTTCGGAACCGGCTTTCGAATCGCCGTACCGACGACCGCGCTGACCGCCATGGCGCTTGCGGCGCGCGAAGGGGTGCTGGTCAAAGGTGCTCAGTACCTCGAGCGACTCGCGAATACCGACGTCATCATATTCGACAAGACCGGTACGCTCACGAGCGGCGTGCCGGAAGTGGTCGAGGTGGTTACCGCCAGAGGCGTGAAAGAATCGACGCTCATGAAATTGTGCGCTTCGGCGGAGGCTAGGCACGACCATCCCGTGGCGAGGGCGCTGAAGTCTTATGCGCAAAGGCGTGGCATTCGACTCGTCGAGCCGGAGTTAGGAAGCGAGGAGTACACCGTGGGACTGGGACTGTCCGCAAGGGCCGGGGGCCATCGCGTGAGAGTCGGCCGAGAAATATGGATGGAGAGCCAAAATCTCAAGATCCGTCCCTCGTTCAAGAACCACCTTACCCGTTTCAGGAAGGACAAGAAATCAAGCCTTTGCGTCGCAGTCGGCGATGAAGTGGTCGGACTGGTCGCGTACTCCGACGGCATTCGTCCGGAGAGCGCGGCCATCGTGCAGAGGTTGCAAGATAACGGCCGGCGACGGGTCGTGCTCCTATCGGGGGATAGCTCCGAAGTGGTCAAGAGTCTCGCCCATGCGGTGGGCATCGATAAAGCCGTGGGCGGTCTTCTGCCGGACCAAAAAGCCGACTATGTCAGGAAACTGCGGGCGAAGGGATCCGTTGTCGCCATGGTGGGCGACGGCATCAATGATGCACCCGCTCTGGCGGCCGCAGACGTGGGAATTTCGATGGCCGGCAGCACGGACGTCGCACTGGAGACCGCAGATGTGGTGCTGCTCGACGGCGGCCTAGCACGACTCGAGAAGGCATTCCATATCAGCGAACGAGCCATGTCCAGTGTTCGGCAGAATCTGGGCATCATCATCGTGCCCAACGCCATTGCGATCGGCTTGGGTGCGTTTGGGCTCATTGCCCCGCCGCTTGCCGCCATCATCAACAATGGGGCCACCTTCTTGGCGGTGCTCGTGGGAACGATACCGCTTGTCAAGCTGCCGACACGTCATCCCCGCCGTGACGGTGAGAACTCGCAGGGCGATCCCGCGCCGACCATTACCCATCTTCTCGACGCGCCAGCCTCGACAATCAAATCGCTTGATTCACGGCGATTCTTGGTTGCTGGGGCGAGCGTAAAAGGATGAAAGCTATGTCGCTGGCACTAACTACGTTTCGCGCGTTCTTGTTGTTGGCTTCCTTTCCTGGCACCGAAAAGCACCTCGTTCGGCTGGTCAAAGGCGTGCTCGACTGGTGGTCGGGAAAGAAGATTGCGGTGATCGGTCCGACGGCGAGCGGTAAAGACAGCTTCCTCGCGCGGTTGCAGAACCAAGAGATCCCGAAGGTCCATTCAAACTCGCCGATGGGAGAGAAAGTTAAGTCCTTCAGGGTGAAGCTCGCGCTTTCGCGGCATCAGGCGATCGATATCACCTGCAAAGGCGTCATCAACATTGGCGGAGAGACGGACTACCGCGACGCACCATCGGGATGGCTTACCGTATGTAAAGACGCTGACGTGATCTTTTATATGATGACCATCAAGGATCTATCCGGCTCCAAGTACCTCAAAGGTCGGCGAATTCGACACGACCTCGATTGGCTCCTGAGCGCACTGCCACATCTGAAGCAGGGCGTGCTCATCCACATTCTAATCAACAAGATCGACGAGGAGATCGAAAGTCATACCGATTATCAAGCTTTGGCCGAGGAGCTGGCAAAGAAGCTCGGTGCGCTCGATAAAACGGTCAACACCGTGCTGCACCCGTATGAGGCGGGATATACCGGCGCGACCTTGATTTCGATGAAGAACAAGCAAATCTACACGCGCGCGATCAACAATGTGCTGCGGTCTGTCTATTCTGCGTTCCACGAGACCGGAAAGCGCAAGATGGCGAGGTGAATCGCGATGCGTGCCTACTGGATTCTTCCCAATCGCGACCAGAGCGATGCCATTCTTGCGAGCGACGGGCAAACGATCCTGCCGCTCAGACAGATTCTCGACCCGAAGGTCCGCCCAGAGGGGTTTTCCCACGGTGTGCCGACCGAGATCCTGGAGAAATGTGGGCCAAAGGCCATGGCGAAGATTCTGTTTGCGCAACGGTTTCCCGGCTGGAATGGCGATGAGCAGATCTTTACCGTATCGACCACGGCCGGGCTCGACTCTTCGGGACGAGTGGTTCACCTCGGACTCTTGTTCATTCTCGAGCCCCACGAACGTCCGACATTCGAACTACCGTATGCCGGTCTATCTAAGGAAGATCAGGCCTATGCAAGCGCTTTAATCGATCGAATGACGTCACCCGGGCGTAAAGATGCTTGGGCGCAGAGTGTGCGCGACCTCATCGAACTTCCGTCCGACAGCCGACCTGCAACGAATGTCGCGCTCGACCGTTCCGTCGTCCGATTCTATTCGCCCTATGCCGTCGGCGCTGGCGGTGTGATCAAGAAGGCCGTGAATTGGCGCATGTCGCGCATGACCATGATCATTGTGTTGATTCTCGTCGCAGTCGTCGGCGTATGCCTTTCTGTCCGTGCGTGTGAACAATCCTCGCGGCCCGCGGGCCAGACTAGAGTGGTGACATGGCATTTCAACTGAAGGCGACAGAGTCGGTGAGCGACGGGATCAAGCGCAACGTGAGGCACCAGGTCGAAAAGGCGCTCGACCATCTGAGCGCGAAGGGGAAGGCACACCGGACACGCGCGTCGGAGAACGAGGGCGTCCGTGAGGTCCGCAAGTGCTTCAAGAGAGTGCGCGCTGCACTCCGTCTGGTGCGTGAGGATCTCGGCGATGATGTCTATCGGGAGGAGAACTGGTGCTTTCGCGATGCCGCTCGGCCGCTCACGGACGTCCGCGATGCGGAGGTCTTCGTCGAGATTGTAGATGAGCTCGCTCAGCAGTTCGAGGAAGCGACCGAGCCGGGAGCATTTGTGAAGATTCGTGAGGCGTTGCTTGCAAATCAGCAGGAAGTGACTCGCCGCGTACTCGATGAGCACAGAGCGTTCGCTGCGGTGAAAGAGATTGCCGTCCGCGCACTCGCGAGAGTTGCGAATTGGAGGATCGAGCGCGCTGGTTGGGCCGCGCTGGAGAGTGGCCTCAGGCGTGTATACCGGATGGGGCATCGCGCATTCGCATTGGCGTCGAAAAACCCGAGTGTTGAGAATCTCCACGAGTGGCGTAAGCAAGCCGGCTATTTATGGCATCAACTGCAACTTCTCGAGGGGGCGTGGACGGGCAGCGAGAAAAATCTGGTCGAACAGACTCACCACTTATCGACACTACTCGGTGATGATCATGATCTGGCCGTCCTTCGCGAAATGCTCGCGGCTGATCCACTCGCTTACGGTGGCCATCGCATGCTGAAACGCGTATTCGCTGTCATCGATCGCCGGCGCGAGGAACTCGAGCGGCAGGCATCCGCTCTTGGCCGGGAGGTCTACAAGGATTCGCCGGAGGTCTTCACGAGTCGAATCGAGGCGTCGATGATTTATGAGGAGGTCAATTGAAGAATGGCAATCAATATAAACACCTGATTAAGCAATTGGGTCGCGACCCGCGGTTGAAGCGAGTCATTGCCAAACGCCAAGGCCTCGGAAAAAACGCGGCCAAGGTCGAAAGCCTGACCGATATCGTCCTGCTCATTCTGGCGATCGCTTCCCGCTTTGCGACCAAAAAAAAAGCCCGAGCCCTCGACGAGCTGATGGATATCATTTTCTTGCTGGTACAAGTCAGCTTGCGGTTAAAGGAAAATATCTTTGATCGGCCTGAAGTAAAGGAATTCTTCGGTCAACGTTCCAAAGAAATTTACTCATTCGGGCAAAAATACGTGGCCATGGTGTTGCCGAAGACAAAATCAATTCGGCGCAAGCGAAAGTCGCAGCCTGCATGAGCGGAATGTCCTCCATCGGCGCGGCAGTCCGTGGTGGGAGCCGCCCGAAACATTTGAAGCCGATGAGAAGCAGCAGAGTTTCGGAATGACGGCGCAGAGGCGTGCCGGGCGGCCGGGATTATCCGGACATCCGTACTACGCGGGAATGCGAGTCTGCCTCTGATGATACGTTTGCACCCGGGATCGCAATTGCGGCGACGCACGCTTGCTGGAATCACACAGCAAGTTGAGTTCGAGATCTCGCTTGAGAACTTCTATATTATGTGCGATGGTGTAAAAAATAGGGGGCGGCTCATGAAACCAAAGAAAGCGGTCACGCTGTTGACGAGGATCGAGACGTTGCTGTCCGACGCTCTCGACGAATATTCAGTCATCGAAAAACACGTCGAGAAAAACGTCCGCGCGGTGCTCCTGTCGGCACAGGCATCGGTCGCCAGCGCGATAGATTTCATTAGCGCTCTTCCGTCTTCCGGGGTTCGGCAGAAAGCTGCGAAGAGTCGGAAAGGAAGGCGCCGGCCTCTTAAAGCCAAGAGCAAGGCGAAATCTTCCGTCAGAGCCAAGAAGCGTCCTGCAGCCGCCGCTAAGAAGCGCAGCTGAAGAGTTAGAAGCCTCTGACTCGCGGCCCTTGACGCGCGCCTGGCCGCCGAATGGCGTGGAGGGGCGTGCTGGGGCCCAGGTTGCGGCCCGCAACGTTGGCTGCTCTCCCTTAGGAGTTCTCGACACAGCGTTCAGCTCGGTCGGATCTCCGCTCCGGGGCGCATCCTTATGTTAGAATTGGCCGCAGCGCTCGCTATGGTGAGCCGGTTATTATGCAAACCGCAAGACGAGTGGATAGCGAAACCACGGCGAGGTGGGACGCACCTCCTCGCTAGAACTACCAAACGTTATTGTTGCGAGGCCCGTTGAGGCGCTGAATGGCTACCAACAAACGCGGAAACTCGAGATTGAATACGTGGCCGCCGATTTTTTGGCGGACAGGAGATGGTGCGATATGAGCATAAAGTGGGTACTCGCGATCGGTGTCGGACTTGCGGGGGGCTGGGCTGCTAGAAGTCTTGCCGATTCGCCTCAAGGTGCTGGCGTCAAGCTTCTAGAGATCGCGCTGAAGGCCAAGGAGCGGGTGGGCCGCTGGGCGGCACTCGAGGCCGAGCGTATGGAGGATATGGTGGCGGAGGCGCGCGCGACGGCTGGGCCGAACGTCTCACGCGCGAATGGAGCCGCGTCACGCGCGAATGGAGCCGCGAACAAATCTCGACCGAAAGCCCGGTCTGGGAATGGCCAGTCTGGGAATGGGCGTCGACGCACCCGAGCGGTGAAGCGCGCGGAGCATGCATAGCGGGCAGAAGTAACCGGCGAGCATCGAAGGCAGCCGGGATGCGTCGGCAGCGAGAATGGCAGACGCTGAAACGGAGGGAAGCTTGAGTCACTCCGAACAAGAAGTCACGATCCCGGGCTCGCGCTCCGAGAGTCGGGAGCAGCCAAAGCCTATCGATGAACCGTTGCGATTGGTGCACCATCATCCGGGGTATCTGCGAATTCGAGCGGGCGCATTCGTCGAGCCGGAAGACAACAGCTTTGTAGTGACCGCGGCGCAGAGCGCGGCGGAGGCAGTTCCCGGGTTTCGCTCGTGGTCTCACAACCCAAAGACCGGCAGCGTCGTAGTCGAATATAAACCCGGTGCGCTCGATGCCGACGATCTCCTCAAGCACATCGCGAAGAGCGCGGGATTTCAAGGCGTGGAGAACGTGGCCGGCAGCAAGATGAATCGTGAGGAGTTGGTCGGCGCATTCCTCGATACCGTGCAGGACGTCAATCAAGTCGTTAGTCAGCTGACGGGCGAAAGAGCAGACCTGCGAGAGTTGGTTCCCGTCGCGCTCGCTGCGATCTCCGTGCTGTCCTTCGTACTCAACGAGGATCGCGGCCGCCTGCCGCAATGGAGCAGTGCTCTCTATCGTAGCTATCGTGTCTTCATGCACTGGCATCGTCCAGAAGTTCGAACCCGCGAAAGAGTCGCCCGGCAAGAGGAAAATCGCGGTGGCCCCGGCAATAAGCGTGGTAATCCCCGATGAGTTCTCGCGCAAAGCACACGAGTGCACTCTCCCCATGATGAGTAGACGAAGCGTGAGCACGTTGTGCGGATTTTAAAACGTTCTTGCGCGAGTCTGATCATCGGGTGCTGCTCTTTTTGTATTCGCAGCAGCGGGCCAACAGCCCAGACGGCCTAGCTTCCTTCCTGTATGATATTCATCAAACATGAGCGGCACAGCCAACCGCAATGCCTATGGGCAGCGAGACGTTATTGATACGTCTTTATGCCATTTCCATGACTTTCGCCGAATGGCCAACAGGAGAGCGACATGATCAAGGAAAAACCCAGAAAGAGGAAGCGCACGAAGTCGGGTAGATTGCACAAGTCGGCGAGCACAAACGCTACAGACATATCCGCGAAAATTGAATCCTTGTTGCCGGCCGGCTCGCCGCAACGGACTGCGGCCGGCGTCGCAGCGGCGGCAGGCGGTGCCTTGCTTGTTGCTGCAGCGCTCGGTGTGGGTCCGACTGCACTCGCTGGGGCAGTCGGTTACCTCGTATACCGCGAGAGCCGTCGAGAGTGACGAAACGACAGTGCGCTCGCGCAAGCCGGCGCGTCCCCCGTCGCTGCGGAATCCGGAATCGCTAGACAACCGGCTTTGACCTTCCTGCACGGAGAGGAAACCGCATGCCCGACATCGAGCTTGTCAAACCCCATTCGTTGACGATAGCGAAAGCAAAAGCGCTGGTGCAGAAAGCGGCCGACGCGCTTGCTGAAGAGTATGACCTCACCAGCGAATGGCACGGGAATACGTTGCACTTTCATCGCTCGGGTGTCGACGGCCAGATGCACGTGACCGGTTCGGAAGTCAGGCTCCATGTCACTCTCGGTTTTTTGCTGAGGGGGTTTAAGAAGACGTTTGTCGATCATATCGAGCGCAACTTCGACAAATTCTTTGCTGAAAAAGAACAGAAGGGCGGCGGTCGCGCGAAATGAATGGCGAGCGAGGACGCGGCAAGATTGGCCTCGACGCAAACGGGATCCTCGATCAACGGCTGCGAGTCTGCAGCTCCTCCAGTGTGCGCTTCAGCTTCTCCAATTTCTCACCCGCTTCCGCGAGCTTTCCGGCTGCAGTCAGTTGCTGATAATCGGCAAAGTCCCGAGCCGCATCGGCGATTAGCGCATTGACGTCGCCCGGAGCTGCGGCCGCCGTGGTTGGGGCGCCCGCGGGCGGTGACGCGGGAGCAACCGGTGAGACTTGCGCGCTGAGCATGGAGGGGGCCGTCCCAAACAGGGCGGCCATCGCCGATTCGAACGTCGGCCCGTAAGCAAGGCGATCCTGCACAGCAAGCACCACCAACCGCAGCTCGGGCATGGGACTACGATCGGCTTGCAGGTAGATCGGCTCTGCGTAGAGCAGCGCTCGCCCGATCGGAATGACGATTAGGCTGCCGCGGCGCACGTGCGAACCTTGCTGATTCCACAATGACAACTGACCGGACAGCTGGGCGTTCTGATCGATGCGCGCCTCAATTTGTAGGGGTCCGTCGATGAGCTTGGTCTTGGGAAAGTCGTAGACCACAGCCTCGCCATAGTGTTCGCCGTCGCTTCGACCTGCAATCCAGCCAATCAGGTTGTTGCGATTTGCCGGTGTGAACGGCAGGATCGCGATGAATTCGGTCGACCGTTCGCCCGGCAGCGTCATTAGCACGAAGTTTGGTTCCATGACCTGTTGGCGCTGGTCGGGCAACGCCACCTCGGTAGCCACGCTCCACAGATCCTCCCGGTTGTAGAATGCGTCGGGATCGGTCATATGGTAGAGACCGTAGACGGCGGCCTGTACGGTGAGCAGCAGTTCCGGGTAGCGCACATGCTTGCGCACGGCAGCCGGCATGGCCGCCGCGTCGGTGAACAGGTCGGGAAAAAGCGCCCGATAAGCGGCGATGAGCGGATCGTGCGTGTCGAAGACATAGAATATCGTCGCCCCGGTGTACGCATCGATCAGGATCTTCACGCTATTGCGAATGTAGTTGATGCTGTTATCGCCGAGCATGTAGCGGCGCGCGTATGGGTAGCTTTCGGACGTCGTAAAGGCGTCCATGAGCCAGTAGAGTCGGCCATCTTCTCCGACCACGATGTAGGGGTCCGGGTCGAGCGTGAGGAACGGCGCGAGTTCATGGACGCGTTCGTTGAGGTTGCGGCGCATCAGCAATCGACTCTCCGAATTCACGTCGTCGCTGAACGGTAGTTTCGCGAGATCGTTGCGATCGAACGCGATCAGCATGCGGCGTAGCCAGCCGCCCAGCTGTATGCCCCCGGTGCCCTGGTACGAGGTCAGTTTGTTGGCATCGCCTTGCGGGTAGTTGAATTCCTTCTGGCGAGTATTGACGTAGACATCGGTATTTGTGAGTTCGCCGAAATAGATCTCCGGCCGTGTCACGGTAAGAGCCGGAATCGTGGTCTGGATCGGCATGTTGCTGAGAATGAGGGTCGGCAGCCCTTCCGGTGTGAAGCCGTTCACCGGGTTCATCGTGACGCCGTACCCGTGGGTATAAATCAGTTTCTCGTTGATCCAGTTGCGGCTGCTTTGCGGCAGCTTGTCCACATTGAGTTCGCGCGTGGCCAGCATCATCTGGCGCACCGAATCGCCGATCTGATATCGATCGATGTCGATATCCGGAAAGTCGTAGTACGTACGGATTTCCTGAATCTGGCGCAGCGTATCCTGCAACGCCCGCCAATCCCATAGCCGAATGTTCTCCAGCGTCGTCTGGTTGTTGCCCGGTTCCACGGCCTCGATTCCGGTATCGGCGGGAAACGCGTGCGTCTCGATGCGATCGAGCGCGTACGCGCGCCGCGTCATCTCTATATTTTGCGCAATGAAGGGCCGCTCACGCACCAGCTGGTTTGGCGCGACGATAAAGCTGCCGACATACCAACGCACGACGGCGACGATCAGGTAGCAGGCGATGGCAGGAACGGCGGTAGCGAGCAGCCAGCGAGGGCGCGGCGAGAGCGCAGCAATCGCGGCTATGGCCGCGCCGGCGATGAGTGCCAGGCAGAGTACCAACGTACCGGTCAGCGTGACGTGGGCGTCGGTGTAGGTGACACCCGCAAAGACCGTGCCGTCCTGGAAGAGCCGCTCGAAACGACCCAGATAGGCGCGCGCGGCGAGCATCAAAAACACCGCGGCGACGCTGATCGACAAGCCGCGCCAGAGTCTAGCCCGTACTGCGGCGATTCGCCGCTCCGTCATAATACGTGCGCCGCCGGTGACGACGACGAACACGGCAGCGATCATGCAGGCGATTACCGACAGTGTCAGCAGCCACCCGGCGATGAGCTGCGCAGCCGGCAGCGTAAACAGATAAAAATCGAGCGGTCGCCCGAAAATGGGGTCAAGCATTGTTGCGCTACGCGGCGCATGCCAGAACAGGGCTAAAGTCATCCAGCGTTCCATCATGCCGGCGCCGGCCGCGGCGGCGATTGCCACGGACAGCCCGAGCCCGATCAGCTTGAGGACCGGTTCGACCGGCAGCGTTACCGGCTGCCGGTTGACAAGAATCGTGGCGCCGACCAATTCGCCGAGCCGATCGGGCTTCAGCGCGCGGAATACTCCGTAGACCACCAGAAAGGTAATGAGGGCAAAGGCTCCGAAAATCTCCGCCGGGACACTGAGTCGCGTCCAGAATACCGACGCAAGCCCTAGCGATTTGAACCAGAGAGCATCGACGTAATAGGACGCGGCTACGCTGCCCCCAAGAACCGCAACGCCCAAGGCGGCGAGCAGGGCGAGACGGACAGTTCGGCCGTGATGCGGCCGCGCGCCGAATACGATTTCACGACGGTCTTGTTTGTTGCTCATATTCCGGTTCCACTGGTAACCCGCATGCCTCGACGGGCATTCTGCGCTTGGAGCCTGGTGTTGCGTTAGGGTTTTGGCGACATGAGCTTGATCGGAAAGATCACGAGTGGAATGCCCGCGAAATGCAATTGCCGCTGAAGACTGAGCGCCGTTTGATTATGCAGCCACTCGGAGAACCAGCGGTCCGCCGGCAAGATGAGTTTGTTCGAGAAGCAAACGCTATCAGGGAACCGCTCCCGGACCTCCTTGATCAGGCCCTCGAGAGATTCGACGGGATCGATGCCATAAGCGACGAAGCGCGCCGTGCAGAGTCCGTCCCGCGCGCAGAAGGCTTCCAACTGATCCAGTGAGCGTTCGATCCTCGCTTTTCGCTGCGATACCGCTTCCGGTGATGCGATCGCATTCGCTTCGACCTGAACGGCGCTGACGAAGATCATATTGCGGAAATGCGCCGGGAAGAGCCGCTGCACCCAGCGCAGCGTGTGAATCGTCGGTCCCCAGTGCTCGGTGGTGAGGAAAATGGCGGTCGTTTGCGTCGGGTCCGGAGGAGCCGATTTCTTGGCCGCCAATGCTCCCACGGGCATCTCGAAGAGTGCATCGAGCTTTTGACGCTGCCGATCGACCCAATCGTAATGCCGCCGCACGACGACGCAGCCGCCGACCACGAGCAGCGTGCAGCAAATCGTCGCCCAGCCGCCCTCGAAGAACTTCTCCTTCAATGTGATGGCGAGCACCAGAACCGCGACCGTGAGTCCCGCGACCGCGATCGAAAGGCGGACCGCTAAGACCCTGAACCGCATTTCGGAGCGCCGAGTCCACCAGTAACGCCAAAGACCGAGTTTCGAAAGCGCGAGACAAAGAAATACGTTGATGCTGTAAAAAACAACGAGCAAACCGAGTTCACCACGCGTCCACAGCAGAATCGCGACGGCGCATGCCCCGATGAAAAGAACGCCGTCCTCGCGGACCAGGCGGCTGGAAAGATTGCGAAAGCGATGCGGCAACCAGGAATCGGCAGCCATGTTTCCAAGCACGGACGGCGCGAAAATCAGGATCGAATTGGCGGCAACCAACAGAATAGCGCCTTCCAGGGCGAGCGTGAGCAGCAGCAGAGCTTGGCTCGTGGCACTATCGAGTCCGAGCTTGCCGATGATCGCGCTGAAAGCGACGGCATTGAGCGTTTGCCCATGCACCGGCCGAACGGATTCCAAAGAATAGAGCAGCATGATCCCCCCGGCCGTGAAAGCGAGGGAAAGCGCGACATAGAGCATGGCCATGCGACCGGTCTTGAGTCGCGGCTCGGCGAGCAGATTGACATGATTCGACATCGACTCGACGCCGCTGTAGGTACTGCCGCCCAAGCCGTAGGCGCGCAGAAAAATGGCTGCGACGAAGGTCCAGCCCGATTGGGCACCAAGACTGCGAATGCTGGTGTTGGCGTTGCTCCACATGCCGACGAAGCGGCCGGCCTCCGACCCGATGCCGAAGACGATCAATAGCGCGTGAACGACAAAGAAACCCACGACGATGGGCGCCAGAAAGCGTATGGATTCGCGCATACCCCGCAGGTTCAAGACTACCAACAGCACGACCAGACCGATCTCTGCGGCCAATTTGTAGCCTTGCGCCGATACGGGCAGCAGGCTGAACAAGGCGTCCGTTCCGCTCGTGAGGGACACCGCGATGGTCAATACATAGTCGACGACCTGAGCGGAGCCGGATACGACCCCAAACTTGGGCCCGAGCAGGTTTGACGCGATCTTGTAGCTGCCGCCGCCCGACGGAAAAATCTCCATGACCTGGCTGTAGGCCAAGGCAATGACGAATACCGTAACGATTGTGGCGAGCGCCAGCATAGGCGCGAATTCGGCATGGCTGCCGAGCGCAACATAGGCCTTCTCGGGACCATAGAGCGCCGACGACAAACCGTTGGCACCGAATCCGACCCAGGCGAGCACGGCCGCCAGCAATACGCGCTTGCGAATCTCCGGATCGAGCGGATCCCGAGGCGGTCCCAGAATCAATCTGCGCAGTCGCTTCATACGGACCCAGCTAATTTATGGAGTTGGCTGCGCCGATTGCCGGCTGCTCCATACTTCTGTGAAGAGTTTCCACTGCTGCTGAGTCAGTAAAGTCATTTCGGTTGCTGCATCGAGCATCTCCGCGACCCAGCCGCCACGTTGCGCGTAAGCAATCAGCGTATCGGCGCTGGCCGACCCGGAGCGCCCGGTAGCGCGAAGTTGATCCCAAGCCAGAATGCGCCCCATCGTGGCCACAACTTCTTTGAGCCGATCGAGTTTCTTACCCCATTCGCCGATGGCCACCCGATCTTCCGAGGGTTGCAGTCCTCTGAGCACGCAGGGCAGTCCGTCGAGTTTCACTGCGTGAAGAAAGGCGTGATCGACGGCCTGCATCCGATTCTGCACGGTCACGACCCTGGTGGCCTCGTCCGGCCAAATGGGCTGCTTGATGCCTAGGCGGGCGAGGTGGGGCACCATCGCCGATGGCTTGGCCTCCTTGATATCGAGCAGATAGTTGCCGTCAGGCGAGCCCTTTCCCTCCACCAATACGACGTATCGCCCCACGCCGAGGCTGCCGGTTCCCGCGATTCGGCGTCCAATATCCAGCACGTGGTAAAACTTCGGGTCGGGCTGCGTGGCGGCAAAACGATCGATGAACTTCGTGACCGCCCCTTTTTGCGCATCAGAGGCTGGCAATGCCCTCTCACCGTCCAGCTTCAGAGTGCGGCTGCGGCCTTTACGAATCGTGCGCTTGTCGAGGAATGCGGCTCGCTTGCGATCCTGCAGTGTGCTCAATAGCGCATGGACGAGCCCTCCGCAGGTGTCACGCTCGACCCAGAGGGGCTTGCCGTTGATCAGAGTGCCGCGGTATGCATCCAGACAGCTTTGGCTGACGGCGAGGGATTCGGCGCGTGATGCATTGAGCGCGCCGGCGCCGCACTGGATGCTCGTCAACAAGCGAATCACGTCCCAATTGACGGGCGCCAGCGCGGCTTCGTCGTAGTCGTTGATGTCAAAGTAGACGAGCCGGTTGTCACCCTTATAGCTGCCAAAATTCTCGAAATGCAGGTCGCCGCAGCACCAAGCCAGAGGCGCATCGCTGAACAAGCGCGAATCCGGCAAGTGGTCGTAGAACAGGTGGCAGGCACCGCGGAGAAAGATGAAGGAACTCTGCGCCATCTTGGCGTACTTCAAGGCCAGGCGCTCCGGATCGCGGCCCGCATTGTTGGTGAATATCGCGTCGACGACCTCGGAAGAATGCGGCGTGGATTGGTTGCTCATAAACGGACTGATCGTGGCGTGAATGGAACAATCAACTCTACATACACCCAAGTCGTCCGCGGCGCTGCAGTACTTGCCGCAGCACCTCAATGGTTTTCCTTTAGGAATGCTAGGGTAGGAAGCCTGATTCCCAAACTACGCTATTCTTGATACCCCGGATTCAATCGATCGAGCTTACGCAGCAGCCCGGGCCATACGAGCCCGCTTCCCAATCCTCGCGTGACCTGACTCGCCGCGGCCCGAATGCCGGCGAGTATGGGCTCCGGTATGCATATCAATTTTTGTCCGCCGCTTTGAGCGCGCACTTGGATCGCGCACGCCGATTCGAAAATATACATGTACAAAAACGCTTCGGCCGGCGACGCGCCGGCCGTCAAAAGCCCATGATTGCGCAGCATCAAATATGCCTTGTCGCCGAGATCGGCAACCAAGCGCGGCTGCTCGGCGGCATTGAGCGCGACGCCCTCGTAATCGTGGTAGGCCAACGAAGACAGCACGAACAGGGACTGCTGGGAAATCGGCAGCAATCCCGCTTTCAGTGCCGAGATCGCGACGCCGTTCAGCGAATGAATATGCATGACGCAGGAAACATCGCGACGCGCGGCGTGAATGCAACTATGAATCGTGAAGCCCGCCGGGTTGATTTCGTAGGCGGAGTCCATCGTTTTCTTGCCATGAAGATCGATTTTGACGAGCGACGAGGCCGTTATTTCATCAAACATCATGCCGTAGGGATTGATCAGAAAATGGTGTTCCGGCCCTGGAACGCGAGCCGATACGTGCGTGAATACGAGGTCATCCCAGCCGAAGAGCGCAATGAGCCGATACGCAGCCGCGAGATTCACGCGTGCGTCCCATTCGGCGGCGCTTACTTGCTGTCTGACGCCGGCAGCGATTTCGTGTTTCATTCAGTGCGTAGCCGCCGGCGCCGGCACCGGCCCCAGAATCCTGCCGACAATGATCGTGGCGCCGATCAACAAACCGCCGCCCGCGGCCTCCATGAACAGCCATAGAGTGGGATTGGGTTTCGGTGCCGCCAATGCGAGGCCCCCGACGGTGAAAAACATGAACGTAAAGTTGTTGAGAATCACCGGTATCATTTCGCCGAATGCGAAAATCGCGTAAACGGCCGCCAAAATGTAGATCAGTCTGCCCCATTCGGCGCCGGTAATCTGTGCCAACAGGCCGATGGCGATCGGCGCCAGCAGCAGCAGTCCAATCCCAACGGCGGCGCCGACCAGAATATGCGGCGCCCGCGTTGGATTCATGTGTTCGCCGAAGAAAAGCACCCAGGCCACGTACGCCGGCCAGGCCGGCAGCTTGAAATAGCCGGCGACAAACTCGGTGATGACGATCAGCGCCAGCACGTAGAGTCCAAGAATCAGGCGTCGGCGGTTGAATTTCATGGTCTCGTCATCCTGTTGCGGCGCGCAGCGCATCGCTGAAACGCGCCAAGTGAAAGTCCGCATCGCCGAGCGTGAGGTCGATCATCGTGAGGCGCTTGAAGTAGTGGCCGACGATCAGGTCGTCGACGACGCCCATAGCGCCATGTAACTGCACCGCCTGCTGGCCGACGAAACGCGCCGCTTGCCCGATATAGGCTTTGGCGCCCGCAATCGCGCGGCGGCGCGCGGCAAGATCTTCGACGCCCGTATGTATGGCCGCAATGATCGCCATCGAGCGGGTCTGTTCCGCGGCGATGAACATCTCCGCCATGCGATGTTGCAGCGCCTGGAAGTTGCCGATGGCGACACCGAATTGTTTGCGGGTTTTCAAGTAGCTCAAGGTCGCTTGATTGAGCGCGGTCACGATGCCCAAGGCCTCGGCGCAGAGCGCGGCAATACCCCAATCGACGGCGCGCTCGATGATTGCGAGCGCGCGACCCGGCGTACCGATCACCGCATCGTTGTCGACAGCGACGTCTTGCAACTTCAAGTCGGCGGCTCTGCCGCCCGATTGCGTCGGATAGGCGTAGGAGGTCAATCCCGGAGCGTCGCGGCGCACCAGAAACAGCGATACGCCGTCGGCATCGGTGAGCTTGCCGCTGCTGCGCGCCGAAACGAGAAAGTAATCGGCCGACGGGGCGTCGAGCACGACCGCCTTGCGGCCCGTCAGGCGCCAGCCCTTGCCGCTGCTGACGGCGGTACAGCCCACGTGCGCGAGTTCATAACGGCCCGCGGCCTCATGGGCGGCGAATGCGATCTGCAATCTCCCCGCAGCGATTTGCGGCAGCATCGTTCTCTTGATCGAGTCGGTGGCGGCATCGCGGATCAGTCCGCCGCACATCACGACCGTATTCAAGTAGGGCTCCAATAGCAGGCCGCGTCCAATGAGTTCCATGACGGCCATGATGTCGACGCCGTTACCGCCGAGCCCGCCGAATTCTTCGGGAAATGGCAGCGCGAGTAGGCCGAGCGCGGCGTATTGCTGCCACGCATCGGCCGAATAGCCCAAGGGCGAGCGCACCAGCGAGCGGCGCCGTTCGAAATCGTAGTCGCGTGCAATGAACCGCTGCAGCGTATCCTGCAGCGCCAATTGTTCTTCCGTATAAGTGAAGTCCACGGCAGCCCTCTCTTTCTAAAGACCCAGGACCATTTTCGAAATGATGTTCTTCTGGATTTCCGTCGAGCCGGCATAGATCGTGGTTTTACGCTGGTTGAAATAGTGACCCGTGAGCGGCGGCGCATAAGCGGCATAGTGATCGGCGAGCATCGGCTCGGGTACCCATTCCAATTCGAGCGCATCATGGATGTAAGGCAGCGCATCGTGGCCCAGCGCATGCATCTGCAGCTCCGCGAGTTGCTGGATGATCTCCGATCCCTTGATTTTCAACAGTGAGACTTCAGGCCCCGGAGCGCGTGATTCGCCGGAGACCGCCGACAGCACGCGCAAATTCGTGATTTCGAGCGCCATGAGTTCGAGTTCCACCCGGGCAATACGGTCGCGAAAGCGGGAATCCTCGATCAGCGGCACGCCGCTGACGAGTTGCTTGGACGCGATTTCCTTGAGGCGCTTCAATGCGCGCTTGCAGTTGCCGATGCCGGCATTATTGGTGCGCTCGTGCGACAGCAAGAACTTCGCATAGGTCCAGCCTTTGTTTTCCTCGCCGACGAGATTCTCCACCGGCACTCGCACATTGTCGAAGAAAATGTCGTTGATCTCGTGCTCGCCTTCGAGCGTGATGATGGGACGCACGGTGACGCCCGGCGACTTCATGTCGATCAGCAAGAACGAAATGCCCTGCTGCGGACGCCCGTCGTTGCTGGTGCGCACCAGGCAGAAGATCCAGTCGGCAAAGTGGCCCAGCGTATTCCAGGTCTTCTGTCCATTGACGAGGTAGTGATCGGCCTCGCGGACCGCACTGGTTCGGAGCGATGCGAGATCGGAACCGGAACCCGGCTCGGAATACCCCTGGCACCACCAGTCCTCGCCGCAAATGATGCGCGGCAGAAAGTAACTCTGCTGTGCGGCGGTGGCGAATGTCATCAGCACCGGCGCGACCATGCGCAACGCGAATGGAATCTGCGGCGGCGCGCCGGCGGCCGCGACTTCCTCGTCGAATATATGTTGCTCGACGACGTTCCAGGCGGCGCCGCCATAGCGTTTCGGCCACATGCCGGCGCCCCAGCCGCGGCGATAGAGGATTTTCTGCCAGCGCACGAGGTCGTCCTTGTGCAATCGCCGCCCCAGCCGTATTTTGTCGCGAATGTCGGCGGGAAGCTCGGCCTCCAAGAAGGCGCGCACCTCGTTGCGAAACGATTGCTGTTCGGGCGTGTAGTTCAGGTCCATAGTGGTTTTCTCATTCGATGATCACGACGACCTTGCCGCGCGCGTCGCGTGCACCGAGTCTGGCAATGGCATCCCCGCCTTGCTTCAGCGCAAAACGCTCGGTCACCGCGGGTTTGATGCGGCCCTGCAGATACAGTCCCATGAGTGCCGAGACGTTCGCCGCATGCAGCCGCGGATTGCGGGTCGTGAATTCGCCCCAGAATACGCCGATGATCTGGCAGCTCTTGAGCAAGGTTAAATTCAGCGGCAGCCTGGGGATCCCGGCGGTAAAGCCGACCACGAGATGGCGCCCCTGCCATCCGATCGCGCGCAGTGCGGCTTCCGTGTAATCGCCGCCCACCGGATCGAAGATCGCGTCGGCGCCGTTCGCGCCGCAGGCCGCTTTGAAGCGCTCGGTCAGCGCGCGGGCAGCTGTTTTGTCGAGGGCTTCGCGCGCATATTGGACGGCCTCGTCGGCGCCGTGTTCGCGCGCGAGCGCGAGTTTCTCTGCACTCGATGCCGCAGCGACGACACGAGCCCCCATTGCCTTGCCTAATTCCACGGCCGCAAGACCGACACCGCCCGCGGCGCCGAGCACGAGCAGCGTCTCGCCGGATTTGAGCTCCGCGCGATCCTTGAGCGCATGCTGCGCGGTGCCGTAAGTCAACAGCAATGCCGCGGCCTCGTCGAAGGGCATGGAATCGGGGATTTTCCAGCAATTGCCCGCGGCACCGACGACTTTTTCAGCCATGCCGCCTCGGACCGGACTCATGAGCACGCGATCGCCGATGCGAAGATGCTCGACGCCGGCGCCGAGGGCATCGACGAGGCCTGCGATCTCGCCGCCCGGCGCGAACGGCCGCGGCGGCTTGATCTGGTACAAATCCTGGATGATCAGCAAATCGGGAAAATTGACGCCGCAGGCGCGCACGGCGATGCGCACCTGACCAGCGCCGGGCGCAGGTTCCGAGATGTCTTCGAGAACCAGAGTCTCGGGGCCGCCGGGCTCGTGGCTCAAGAGCGCTTTCATGCTTGGCCGCCCGTCTCGGCCGCGGCCTGCCGTTCGCGATCCTGAAGCTCGCGCCATTGAATCTTGCCGCTGCCCGATTTTGGCAGCGCGTCGATAAATGCAACGATTCTGGGCACCTTGAACGCCGCCATATTCTGACGGCACCAATCGATGATCGCCGGAGCCTCGATGCGTCCTTGCCAGTCGGGCCGCAGTACCACGAACGCCTTGACGGTCTCGCCGCGATGCGCGTCGTTGACGCCGATGACGCAAGCTTCGAGGACGGCCGGATGCTGATACATCAGGGACTCGACCTCGGTCGGCCACACCTTGAATCCCGAGGCATTGATCATGCGCTTGAGGCGGTCGACCATGAAAAAGTAGCCGTCTTCATCGACCTTGCCGAGATCGCCGGTGCGCAGAAAGCGCTTTCCGTCGATCTCGATGAAAGCTTGTGCGGTATCCTGCGGCTTGTTCCAGTAGCCCAAAAAAACCTGCGGACCATGAGTGACGATCTCGCCGACTTCGCCGGCCGGCACTTCGTCGCCGGTGGCGGGATCCACGACGCGCGAATCGACGCCGTAGATGGGAATGCCCAAACACTGTTGCTTCGCGCGATCCGGGGGATTGATGTGCGTCGCCGCCATCGTTTCCGAGAGCCCGTAGCCTTCGTAGTAGGTAATGCCGCGCGCCAGCAGTCGCTGTGCCACCGCGGCCGGCATCGCCGCACCGCCGCCGCTCAACTTGCGAATCGAGGACAGATCGTAACGCTCGATATTCGGATTCATGAAGAAATCCTGGATCATCGTCGGAACCGCGGTCCAGCTCGAAATCCGGTAACGCTGCACACACTCCGCGGCGGCTACACGGTCCCAGCGCGGCAACAGCACGACCGTGTTGCCGTTGTAAAGCGGCCCGTTCATGCTGCCCTGCATGCCGGTCACATGAAAGAAAGGCGCGACCGCCAGCATCGTCATCTCCGGCTGCACCGTGAACCAGCGCATCGAGGCGACGAGCGTATGCATGGTCGTGCGGTGCGTATGCATGCAGCCCTTGGGTTCGCCCGTGGTGCCGGAGGTGTATGGCATGACCGCAAGATCGTCGGGCCCTGCGCTCAAAGGTCCCGGACTCAGCTCACTCGCGAGCGCGTCGCGCCACAGCGTCAATCCGGGTCGCGACAGCTGCACGCGCGGCGCCGCAATGATCTCGGGCACGGAAAGATCGGTCGGCTGCTTCAGATAGTCCGAATAGGCGGCGACGATGACATGCTCGAGATCCTGGCTGGTGAGCAGACCCTCGATGCGTGGATACAGTTCTTGCGAGACGATGGCTGTGGTCGCCCCCGCGTCCTTGGCGCAGCGCAGGAATTCCTGGGTCAAATACATCGGATTGAGCGGCACGACGACGGCATTGGCGCGCAGGATTGCGTAATAGGCGATCACGAATTGCGGGCTGTTCTGCATGTAGAGCAGCACGCGGTCGCCTTTGCGCACGCCGCAACGTTGCTCGAGGTGGCCCGCGATTCGCTGCGCTTCGTCGTGGACTTCGGCAAAAGTAACCGGCGTGTCGTAGTAGACCAGACTCGGCTTGCTCGGATAGCGCCGCGCGGACACCTCGGCGTTGTAAAACAGATTGGTGCCCGGAGAGTCGAGGTGCTGCCTCGAATGATCCGGCCAGAATTTGAAATGCTTATCCGACATGCAGCGGGCTCAGCTCATCGATACCGCGACAGCTCGAGTTTGCCGATCTGCGCGCGGTGGACTTCATCGGGCCCGTCGGCGAGCCGCAGCGAGCGCGCGCCGGCGTAGGCCGCAGCCAGCATGAAATCCTGGCTGACGCCGGCGCCGCCATGGACCTGTATCGCCCAATCGATGACCCTGCAAGCCATGGCCGGTGCCGCGACCTTGATCATTGCGATTTCTTTCTTCGCGGCGCGGTTGCCGACCGTATCCATCATGTAAGCGGCGTTCAGCACGAGCCACCGGGCTTGATCGATCTGAATACGCGATTCGGCAATGCGCTCGAGCGTCACGCCCTGCTCGGACAGCCGCCGGCCGAATGCGACGCGCTGTACGGCGCGCTGACACAGCATCTCCAGCGCGCGCTCGGCGAGCCCGATCAGGCGCATGCAATGGTGGATGCGGCCAGGCCCGAGCCGACCTTGCGCGATTTCGAAGCCGCGCCCCTCACCCAACAGCAGATTCGTCACGGGCACACGCACGTCGACGAATTCTATTTCTGAATGGCCATGCGGCGCGTCGTCGTAGCCGAACACCGACAGTTGCCGCGCGACTTTGATGCCGGGCGTATTCATCGGCACCAAAATCATGGATTGTTGGCTGTGACTGGCCGCCGCGGGATTCGTCTTTCCCATGAAAATCAGAATCTCGCAGCGCGGATCGCCGGCGCCGCTGGTCCACCACTTGCGGCCGTTGATGACGTAATGATCGCCGTCGCGCGCGATTCTAGCCTCGATGTTCGTCGCGTCGCTCGAGGCCACCGCGGGTTCCGTCATCGCGAACGCGGAGCGGATCTTGCCGTCGAGCAGCGGCCGGAGCCAGCGTTGCTGCTGTTCCGGCGTACCGTAACGGGCCAGCACTTCCATATTGCCGGTATCCGGCGCCGAGCAATTGAATGCCTCCGGGCCGAGCAGCGAGCGTCCCATGATCTCGCAGAGCGGCGCGTATTCGAGGTTCGTGAGACCGGCGCCATAGTCGGAGTCCGGCAGGAACAAATTCCACAAATTCGCCGCGCGCGCATGGCGTTTGAGTTCCTCGACGACTTCGGTGGCCTGCCAGGCATTGCCGCCGCGGCGGTTCTTGGCGATTGTTTCGTGGAACCGGCTCTCGGCCGGATACACGTGGGTGGCCATGAACGCGGTTACCCGCTGCTGCAAGTCGCGGACTTTATCGCTGTGCGAAAAATTCATTGCAGCCCCAACTCATGCGACTTCGAACAAACCGGCCGCTCCCTGGCCGCCGCCGATGCACATCGTCACGACGACGAGCTTGGCGCCGCGCCGTTTGCCTTCGATGAGCGCATGACCGGTAAGCCGCGCGCCGCTGACCCCATAGGGATGGCCGACGGCGATTGCGCCACCGTTGACGTTGAGCCGCTCGTCCGGGATGCCCAACTGATCGCGACAGTACAGCACTTGGCAGGCGAATGCCTCATTGAGTTCCCACAGGTCGATGTCCTGGACCTTGTAGCCGGCGCGTTTCAACAAGCGCGGCACTGCATAGATCGGGCCGACGCCCATTTCATCGGGTTCACAGCCGGCGACCGCGAATCCACGGAATAGCCCCAACGGATTGACACCGCGCCGTTCGGCGAGCTTGGCGTTCATGACCACGCAGGCGCTGCTACCGTCGGAAAATTGACTGGCGTTACCGGCGGTGATGACGCCGCCCGGAATCGCGGGCCGGATTTTGGCAACCGCCTCGAGCGTCGTGTCGGCGCGGATGCCTTCGTCGCGGTCGATCGTGACTTCGCGCGTGCCGATCGCGCCCGTGGTCTTGTCGACGACGCCCATGATCGTCGTCATCGGCACGATCTCGTCCTTAAACTTGCCGGCGGCTTGCGCGGCGGCTGCACGCAGCTGGCTGCGCACACCGTACTCGTCTTGCGCCTGCTTCGAAATATGATACCGCTGCGCGACCGTTTCGGCGGTCTGCAGCATCGACCAGTAGAGCGTGGGCTTGTGTTCGAGAATCCACGGATCGGCTCGCATGTGCGTATTGACTTCGTTCTGGACGCAGGAAATGCTCTCGAGACCGCCGGCGACCATGACGTCGGCGCCTTCGGTCATGATGCGCTGCGCCGCCAGCGCGATCGACTGCAATCCGGAGCTGCAAAAACGGTTGATGCTCAATCCCGCGGTGCTGATCGGCAGCCCGGCGCGCAGCGCAATCGCCCGTGCGATGTTGCCGCCGGTCGTGCCTTCGCCGAACGTCGAGCCCATGATCACATCCTCGACTTCCTCCGGGTCGATGCCGGCACGGGCCACGGCGTGCTGCACGGCATGGGCGCCGAGTGTCGCGCCGTAGGTCATATTGAAGGCGCCTTTCCAGCTCTTGCCGAGGCCGGTGCGCGCGGTGGAGACGATCACGGCTTCAGTCACTGGGATGATCCTTTGAATTCACTAAACGTTTTTCCCTCTTGGACCAACCGGACCAGCAACGGTGCCGGCGTCCAAAACGCGGCGTCGGCGCCGGCAAGCGCCGCGATGCGTCGCAACGCGCGCGCGACCGAGCTCAAGCCGACTCGGTCGGCGTAGAACATCGGGCCGCCGCGGTAGGCGGGAAAGCCGTAACCGTTGAGGTAGACGAGATCGACATCCGAGCTGCGCTGCGCGACACCTTCTTCGACGATACGCGCTCCTTCATTGATGAGCGCGTAGATGCAGCGCTCGACGATCTCCGAATCCGTGACCTTGCGCGGCGTGATGCCTCTCCGCTCGCGGAACTTCTCGATGATCGCGGTCACCTCGGGATCCGGAATCGCATTGCGCGCGCCGGTCTCATAGCGATAAAAGCCCGCACCGGTCTTTTGTCCAAATCGGCCTGCCTCGCACAGAACATCCGCAACGTTCGAGAAATCCCGCGAAGGAAATTCGGCGGCGTGGCGCTTGCGGACGGCCCAGCCAATGTCGAGGCCGGCGAGATCCGCCATGCGAAACGGACCCATGACCATGCCGAAATTCTGCAGCGCCGTATCGATCTGCTGCGGCAGCGCGCCGGCGAGCAGCAAATCGTGAGCGGCCATGCCGTAACGGGCCACCATGCGATTGCCGATGAAGCCGTCGCAGACGCCGGAAACCACCGCGATCTTGCCAAGCTTCTTCGCGAGTGCCATCGCAGTGGCCAAGACGTCGCTCGCCGTCTTGGCGCCTCGCACGACCTCGAGCAGCCGCATGACGTTGGCGGGACTGAAAAAATGCAATCCGATGACATCCGCCGGCCGCTTCGTGAACAGCGCGATCGCATCGAGATTCAAAGCCGAGGTATTGGAGGCCAGTATCGCGCCTTGCTTGAGGACCGCGTCGAGCTTTTCGAACACCTTTTTTTTGACGTCGATGTTCTCGAAAACGGCCTCGACGACCAAATCCACGTCCTGCAGCGGCTCGTATGACAGCGTCGGCATGATCAGCGCCAAACGCTGCTCGAGGCTGGCCTCGGTCAGCGAACCCTTGCGCAGCGCGCCCTGGTAATTTCGGCGGATGTTGGCAAGACCACGGTCAAGCGCGTCCTGTGTCGTCTCCAGCAGCACGACCGGCAACCCGGCATTGATGAAAGTCATCGCAATGCCGCCGCCCATCGTGCCCGCGCCGATGACTCCGACGCGCGTTATCGCGCGCGGCCGTACGGATTCGGGTACGTCCTTTATATGAGTAGCGGCGCGCTCAGCTTGAAAAATGTGGCGCAGCGCGGCCGATTCCTCGCTTGCCATCAGAGCCGCAAACAGCTCGCGCTCGCGCTTCATGCCTGCGTCGAAGGGCTGCAGCACCGCGGCCGCCACGGCTTCGACGCAGGCGAGCGGGGCAGGGTAGGGGCCGGCGGCGGCTTTGACGGAATTGCGCGCAAATTGCAAATAGGCTTCCGTATTCGGCAGACGGATCGTGATGTCCCGCACGCGCTTCAGTGGGCGCCGCTCCGCGATGACGGTGCGCGCAAAGTCCAACGCCGACTTCAATAGGTCGCCTTCCGAGTACACATCGATGAGTTGCGTCGCGCGCAGCTTGTCCGGGCTGACCGTCGCTCCGGAGACGATCATGTTCAATGCCGTTTCAACGCCGACGACGCGCGGCAAACGTTGCGTGCCACCTGCGCCCGGCAATAGGCCCAATTTGACTTCCGGCAGCGCGAGCCGTGCGCCGGAAGCCACTACGCGGTAGTGACAGGCCAGCGCCATCTCCAGAGCGCCGCCCATGCAGATGCCGTCGATCGCGGCGATCACGGGCTTCGTGCATTCTTCGATCGTGCGAAGTACCGTCAACAAATGCGGCTCGGCGTACGATTTGGGGGTCCCAAATTCGCGGATGTCCGCGCCGCCCGAAAAACCCTTGCCGGAACCGATCAGCACGACAGCCCCGACCGCAGGATCTACTTCCGCGCGCGCGACCGCCTCGACGATCGCGCGCCGCATCTCGAGGCCGAGGCTGTTGACCGGCGGATTGTCGAGTCTTAAGACCGCGATGCCATTCGTGACTTCAAATCCGAGCGTGCTCATCGTCGGCGCTAGTACTTGGTTCGGAACGTCACGCCGAAAGTACGTGGATCGCCCAAGAATGCATCGATCTGCTGGTACTGGAAAGGCGCATCAAAGGCAACCTGATAGTAACCCTTGTTGGCCAAGTTGTTGCCCCAGAACTCCACCGTCCAATTGCCATTCTGGGAGCCGAAGCCGAGCCGCGCACTCACCAATCCGTAAGCGCCCTGGATTTTTCGCGGGTCCAGATCCGAGCCGGTGTTGTATGAGGAGCTGTATTTTTCATTGACGTTCGCGTGAAACTGCAGCGACGAAGAAACCGGTACGGTGTAGGTTGCCGACGCGACTCCCGACCATAGCGGTGCGAACGAAAGCCGGTTGTTGAGGCGAGGCATAGTGGCATATTGGTTCCCGGGGTTCCCAACGAACAAAGGGGTTGATTCGCCGAATTCCGTGATGTCCGTCACGGCATAAACCAGACCGCCGTCGATACTCAGGCCGCTGAGCGGTGTGGCCCAGTCCGTCTGCAATTCGGCGCCTTTGGATTCCACCTGACGTACCGAACTCACGACGAATTGCAGGCCGGTATAGGTATTCAATTGGAAGTTTGTATATTGCTGATCGAACAGCGTCGCATTGAGGCGCAAGGTCCGATCCGCGAGCAGCGACTTGATGCCCAATTCGTAGGATTCGACGCTTTCCCGCGGGAATTCGGTATCGAAATCCGGCGTCACGCCTACTCCCGTGACGCGCGACAGATTGAATCCGGCGGCTTTGCCGCCGTTCGCCCAGGAGATATAGGTCATGACGTCTTCGTTGAATCGATACGACAGCTTGACCGTACCCGTGACGTTGCCCTCGCTCAAGGATTGGTTCGTCGATTGGCCGGCAAAAAACGGGTTGAACAGCGTCGCGCAGCCCAACGCGACCAGAAATTGATCTTCCGGGTTCGTCGCGAGGCCGCCGGTGACCGCGGGATTCGACAGCAGCGCGCCGCACGCGGCGCCGCCATCGGGACTCACGTAGTTCGAATTCGCGGTTTTTTTATCCTCCGTGAATCGCAAACCTGCCGTGAGATCGAGGCCTTCCGTGATGTTGTAGGTCTCGTTCGTAAAGATCGCATAGCTCTTGGAATCCTCCTGATACCAATCGGCCTCGCCGGATACGCCCGGCTTGAACAGGCTCCCCGGGGGCTGTCCCGTGAGCTCATACGTCAACCCAAAATTCGGCGGTCCGATAGCGGCTGACGCGAGACCGCTCAAGTACAGGTCGAAATCGTTGCCCGCATAAATGGCCGTGTTTGTCGTGAGGATTTCGTTTGAGAAGAATGCGCCAACGAGCCAATCGAGCGGTCCATTCTTGCCGGCGAGGCGCAGTTCCTCGCTGAATTGCTTGAAGTCGGTCTCGTTGCCCTCGTTCGCCGGGTCTTGCACGATATCGACGGCGGTGTAGTCGAAGTCGTTGCCGGCGATCAGCGTGTTCTCGCGGTAGGCGGTGATCGAGGTGAACTTGGCTGCACCTAAGTTCCAGTTGAGTTCGCCGGAAATGCCCGTGTCCCGAATCTGTTGCACGATCGGCTGATTGGCATAGGCGATCCGGTCGAACGGCGACAGCGGTGGGCTCGCGATGCCGTTGAGGCCGGCCTGACCCCCGAGCTGCGGAACCCCGGCGAGCGCGTTGATCAGTCCGTAAAACGGACCATCAGCAA
>Ga0187859_10000273_pt1 | contig 35309 bp, 36 predicted proteins | sample June2016WEW_10_1_2_FD_133019 | JGI IMG/M metagenome (GOLD analysis project Ga0187859, IMG submission 133019) | Peatland microbial communities from SPRUCE experiment site at the Marcell Experimental Forest, Minnesota, USA - June2016WEW_10_10 | ecosystem: Environmental > Terrestrial > Soil >...
ACGTCGCCTGCCCCACCTTGAATCCCCGCTTTCGCAATGCCCGCTGCAGATCTTCCTGGTTGGCAACGGGCCCCTGCCTTAATGCTTCCAGAACGGCTCTCTGACGCAGGACTTTATTCATTTTGAATATTTATTCATACATATGAATAAATATTCTCTTATCTTACAGGGCTCGCCGCGCCTGTCAAGAGCAAATCTTCCCTGTCTTAATTCTTCTGGTAACCCGCAGAGACGGATTATGGGTGTGGACTCAAAGGCTCCGCGTTCGCGAAAAGCCGAGGATGGCCTCAAATCCTTGCTAGACTACTCGCGGCTTGGATGTCTGCTGCGAGCCAGCCTAGGAGCACGCTGGATGAACAAGAAACCCACACTGGTTGCTGAGCTGATTGCTGAATTCCTCGGAACCTTCGTCTTGATCCTCTTCGGCACCGGTGTGGTTGCCATGGTGGTTCTGTTTCCGTCAAACGCAACCGCGCACGGAGGCTACACCAACATCACCCTCGGCTGGGGATTGGCGGTCACCATGGGAATCTACGTGGCGGGAAAAGTTTCCGGCGGCCATCTCAACCCGGCGGTCACTCTCACTCTAGCGGTGTTCCGCGGCTTTCCCTGGCTCAAGGTTTTGCCTTATTCGATTGCGCAGACGGCAGGAGCATTTCTTGCGGCCGCCTTGGTGTACCGAAATTATCTTCCGGCCTTCCGGCAATTCGACCCTCAACTGGAAAAAACGGCCGGGATTTTCACAACCTTCCCCGCGTTTCCGGCTTGGCCGCAAGCAGGCTTTCTGGATCAAGTGATCGGCACCGCTCTGCTGCTCCTGCTAGTGTTGGCCATCACGGACGAACTCAACGTTCCTCCTGGAGCCAACCTTGCGCCCGCGATGATCGGACTGGTGGTTGTAGCGATTGGCATGAGCTTCGGCGGCATGCACGGATATGCGATTAATCCGGCTCGCGATTTTGGCCCGCGTCTTTTCACCGCCGTGGCCGGATTCAAAGACAATGGCCTCACCGACGGCCGTCGAGTGTGGTGGGTTCCAGTGGCTGCGCCGCTGCTGGGAGGACTTGTCGGCGCCGCAGTCTACGATTTCGGCATTCGACGATTTCTGCGCGCGTTCTCGTCCTAGCTAATGCCCGCAGAGAACAGGAGGTCTCTTGCCTTACATTCTCTCTCTCGATCAGGGCACAACAAGTTCCCGAGCGCTCTTGTTTGACCACGACGGCGCCGTCCGATCCGTGGCCCAGCGCGAGTTCACACAGATCTTTCCCGAGCCCGGATGGGTCGAGCACGATCCCGAAGAGATCGCGGCATCGCAAATTGCAGTCGCTTTGGAAGCTTTGGCCCAGGCACACGTGCAGCCCAGCGACGTCGCCGCTATCGGCATTACCAACCAGCGAGAAACAACGATCGTCTGGGATCGCACGACCGGCAAGGCCATCAGCAATGCCATTGTCTGGCAGGATCGCCGCACCGCTGCGTTTTGTGAGCAGCTAAAGGCGCAGGGTCACGAAAACTTAATACAGCAGCGGACTGGCCTGCTGATCGACGCTTACTTCTCAGGCAGCAAGATTTCCTGGATCCTGGAACATGTGCCCGGTGCAAGAAAACTTGCCGCAGCCGGCCGCTTGGCATTTGGCACCGTGGATACCTGGCTGCTTTGGAAACTGACTGGCGGCCGAATACACGTCACCGACGCCAGCAACGCCTCCCGCACCATGTTTTTCAATCTGCATTCTGGAACGTGGGACGGCGAACTACTCGATCTCTTCGGAATCCCTGATTCAATGTTGCCCTCGGTCCGGCCCTCCAGCGAAGTTTATGCAGAAGTCAGCTCCGTTCCCGGTCTCAACGGCATACGCATCGCTGGAATCGCTGGCGACCAGCAGGCCGCGCTCTTTGGCCAAAGATGCACCACTCCGGGTCTCACCAAAAATACTTACGGCACGGGGTGCTTCCTGTTGCAGAGCACGGGCAACCGCGCAGTTGCGTCGACCAATCGCCTGCTCACAACCGTAGCTTGGCAAATCGGGGACAGCACGAACTACGCGCTCGAAGGCAGCGTGTTTGTGGGCGGAGCAGTGGTCCAGTGGCTGCGCGACGGCCTCGGAATCATTCGCAAGTCATCGGAAGTGGAAGCTCTAGCAGGTTCCGTCGCCGACAATGGCGGAGTCTATTTCGTGCCAGCCTTCGTGGGCCTCGGCGCTCCGCACTGGGATCCCTATGCACGGGGCGCAATCATTGGTCTCACTCGCGGCAGCAATGCAGGGCACATCGCGAGAGCTGCCTTGGAAAGTATCGTGTACCAGGTCGCCGATCTCATGGACGCGGTACAAACCGACACCAGCACTCCGCTGCTGGAGCTGCGCGTGGATGGCGGTGCGTCCGCCAATGACAGTCTCATGCAATTTCAGGCTGATGTTCTCGGCGTGCCCGTGGCGCGTCCCGCAATGACGGAGACAACTGCGTTGGGCGCCGCATTTCTGGCCGGTCTGGCCGCTGGTTTCTGGAAAGAGATGCAAGCGATTTCAAACTTGCCGCAGGAGGAACGCAAATTTGAACCGCGCATGCCACGCTCCCAAGTGAACGAACTGCGACAGCGATGGAACGAAGCCGTCTCGCGGACAAAAGGTTGGAAGACCTGAGTTAGGGGTCGGGCCCTTCGAAACTAGCACTTGAAAACCAAAGATCGAAGGTTTGTTATGGGATAACCGGCGCCTCTGCCACACCGACATTGGTATCCGCGCCACCGTAGTAAAACAAGTACCGTTCCCCTTGCCGTACCATGCCTTCCACGAACACCACATTCGGGACCTGTCCCACCTTCTCCCATGGCTTCTCAGGAGCAAAGATGGGACTATCCGTCCGCGAGATCAGTACGCGCGGGTCGTTCCTGTCGAACATCGCTACGCCCGTGCGATAAACCAGCTTGTCGTCGGCGCCGTTGTAGATGAGAACAATTCCCTTCGGAGTAACGATCGGTGCAGGCCCCGGCTCGGCTACGCGAGAGTCAAACTTTCCCGCGCGCACCGGTAACACCGGGGCGTCGGTCGCTTCCGTCCAGTGCAGCAGATCGGTGGAAGAGGCCAGTCCGACCTGGTCGTTGTTGTCCTTAGCCGTCCCGAGAAAATACATCCAATACTTGCCGCCAATCTTTTCTGGCACAATCGCTCCGGACTTCGTCCAGCGGACGTTCCAGCTCCCTTTATAGGCAGGAAGAATCACGCCGCTTCGCTCCCAGTGAATAAGATCCTTCGAACTAGCCAAGCAAAGCTGCGCGTCCTTCTTGTTGTAGCCGGTATAGGTCAGATAATAGGTGTCGCCGAACTGAACTAGTCGCGGGTCTTCCACGCCACCATCTTTTTCATAATCTTTCTCTGGCGAAAATACAGGCTCGCTCCGCCGAGTAAAGTGAACCCCATCCGCACTCTCGGCGTAGCCAAGGCGCGAAGTGCCGCCCTTGTCCTGGGCCCGGTAAAGCATAATGATTTTGCCGTCGCGAAGAACTACCGAAGGATTGAAGGTGCCTGCCGACTCCCACCCGTCCCCCCGTGGTGAAATCACGGGGCTATCGGAGACACGGTGCCACGCCCCAAAAGGCCAACTTGCGCTATCCTGTGAAGCCAGCGCCAGAAGCAGCGTGAGTAGCTTTACCCAGCTCTTGATTTGAATTGAATTGATCATGCTGATTTTGCCTTTTTGACATTGACTGATTTTGCTCCGAGACCTCTACTATGCCGAGACTCCAATGCTTGCGTCCCGATTCTCAGCCAGGTTGTTCGTTCCTGCAACTTTCAGCCGCGTCGGCGAAACTTCCATGTTGAGCAAGAAAAAAACTATCGTAGGCCTAGGCGAATTGCTTTGGGACCTATTCCCCGCCGGAAAACAATTGGGAGGAGCTCCAGCTAACTTCGCTTACATTACATCTTTGCTCGGGGATGACGGAATTCCCGCTAGTCGTCTCGGCGAGGATGCTCTAGGTGCGGAAGCGATTCGTCGCCTCGGAGAGCTCGGACTCTCGACCGAATTCATTCAGAAGGATGCAGATCATCCTACCGGAACCGTGAAGGTCGAGGTGGACCCTTCCGGTCAGCCGCGCTTTGAAATCGCCGAGTCTGTCGCGTGGGATTTTTTCGAATTCACGCTGCACTGGCAGAAGCTGGCACAACGAACCGACGCCGTATGCTTTGGATCTTTGGCGCAGCGATCAGACCGCAGTGGCGACACCATTCGTAGATTTCTGCTGGGCACACGTCCAGGCACGGTGCGAGTTTTCGACGTCAACCTTCGACAAAACTTTTACACCACGCAAGTGCTTGCGGAATCGATGAAGCTCGCAACCGTCGTCAAGCTGAACCATGAAGAACTCCCAAAGATCATGCGACTGTTTAAATTGGAAGATCGCGGCGAGCAAGATTCGGCGCGACGCTTGCTGTCTTCTTATGATCTGAAGCTGGTTTGCATTACTCGCGGCACAAATGGCAGCCTGCTGGTATCCGCCGATGAATCCACCGAGCATCCCGGATTCAAAGTCAAGGTCGCAGATACCGTCGGCGCTGGGGACGCGTTCACCGCGGCTTTGGTCCACGGATATCTTCGCGCCACGTCGCTCGGGCAAATCAACGAAACCGCGAACCGCGTCGGCGCCTGGGTCGCCAGTCAGTCTGGAGGAACGCCAGCCCCGAAAGCTGGTGACTTGAGGCAAAGCCTGGCCGAGATTGGCTAGCGCATTCGAAAATAATTCCTCTTATCCGAAATAAACCGGCTGCCTTTCCCCCGTCACTGCAGGATTTAGTTTAATCTGTCAGGTTTGGTTTTTGGTGTCTGAGGGGGCCCAAGTGACCGTACCGCAAGCAGTCCTTCGTCTGCTCGTTTGCATTTCGATTTTCCTGCCAGTTGCATCAAGCAGCGCGCAGCAGATTCCCGAGAACACTTATCAGGAGCTGCATTGGCGCATGATCGGCCCGTTCCGTGGAGGCCGCACGCGTGCTGCCACCGGAGTTCCAAGCCAACCCAATGTCTTCTATATGGGCCAGGTCAACGGCGGAGTATGGAAGTCAGACGACCATGGACGCACCTGGACTCCCATCTTCGACCACGAGTCTACTCAGTCAATTGGCGCAATCGCCGTCGCTCCTTCCAGTCCCAACATTATTTATGTCGCGAGCGGCGAAGGCTTGCATCGCCCCGACCTTTCGGTCGGCAACGGAATTTACAAATCAACGGACGCCGGAAAAACCTGGACGCATCTCGGCCTGCGCGACGGCCAGCAAATCCCCGCACTTGCGATCGACCCGCGTGATCCCAATCGAGTCTTCGCCGCCGTGCTCGGCCATCCTTACGGCCCAAATGACGAGCGGGGCCTTTTCCGTTCCACCGACGGCGGCCAGACCTGGCAAAAAATAATCTACAAAGACGAGAACACTGGCGCCTCCGATGTAGAGATCGATGCCTCCAATCCCGACGTCATCTACGCTTCGATGTGGGAGGTGCGCGAGGGCCCATGGGAGGACAACAACGAAGTCAACGGAACGGCAGGCGGCTTATTCAAGTCTACCGATGGCGGGAACACATGGCATCCGTTGAGCAACGGCCTACCGAAGGATCTATCGCAAATCTATGTCGCCATCGCCCCCACTGATCCGCGACGCCTTTATGCCACGCTGGGCACCGCCTCCGGTGCCCTCGGCGTCTACCGTTCCGACAACGCCGGAGAAAACTGGACTCACATCACGGAGGATCCCCGCCCGTCCGCCCGCATCGGCGGGGGCGACCTGCCCATCCCCCGAGTAGATTCCAAGAATGCAGACGTCGTCTATAGCGCCAGCACCGTAACCATGCGGTCGACGGATGGCGGCAAAACCTGGTCTGGCTTCCGCGGAGCGCCCGGCGGCGACGACTATCAGAATCTCTGGATCAATCCCAACGACCCAAACATTATTCTTCTTGTCAGCGATCAGGGCGCACTCGTCACCGTCAACGGCGGAGCCTCCTGGAGTTCCTGGTACAACCAGCCAACCGCGCAGATTTATCACGTCTCGGTAGCTCCCACTTTTCCCTATCGTGTCTGCGGCGGCCAGCAGGAGAGCGGTTCCGTCTGCATCTCCAGCCGTGGTAACGATGGTGCCATCACGTTCCGCGACTGGCATCCCGTTGGCGTCATCGAATACGGTTACGTCGCGCCGGATCCGCTTGACCCTGACATTATCTATGGCGGCGGCAGAAGTGAAGTCTCAAAGTTCCACTGGTCCACCGGCCAGGTACAGAACGTCACGCCGGTCCCGCTGCGCAACCCGAAATACCGAACCGACCGCACTGAGCCCACGATGTTCTCGCCTCTCGACCCGCACGTCCTTTATTTCGCCGGCAACGTACTCTTCAAGACTACTGACGGCGGAAACTCCTGGCAGACCATCAGTTCCGATCTCACTCGCGACAATCCCGGAGTTCCAGCCAGCGTCGGCAGTCTCTTCCCCAAAGGCGCCGAGAAACAGCGCGGCGTCATCTACGCTCTCGCGCCTTCATTCAAGAACATCAATACGCTGTGGGCCGGCACCGACGACGGCCTGATCTGGCAAACCCGCGACGGCGGCAAGAGGTGGAACGATATCACTCCCAAAGACCTGACGCCCTGGAGCAAGGTTACGCAGATCAGTGCCTCGCACTTCGACGACGACACTGCCTACGCATCCGTCAGCCGCTTCCGCATCAATGACAACCGCCCCTATATATATCGCACTCACGATGGCGGCAGGACCTGGAGCCTGATCACAGCCGGCCTTCCCGACTTCGGCCCGGTGGACACGGTCCGCGAAGATCCTGTGCGCAAAGGCTTACTGTTTGCGGGCACGGAGAATTCGGTGTGGGTCTCGTTCGACGATGGCGATCACTGGCAATCCCTGCAATTGAATCTGCCGCACACCTCCATGCGCGATCTCTGGATCCATGACAACGACCTGATGGTCGCGACGCACGGCCGCTCGTTCTGGATTCTGGATGACATCGCCCCGCTGCGCGAAGTGGCAAATTTAGCCAGCACAACCGCGGTTCATCTCTTCACCCCGGCACCCACCTTCCGCATCCAGCGCGATACCAACACGGACACGCCGCTTCCTCCCGACGAACCCGCTGGCGCCAATCCGCCCGATGGCGTAGTGATTGATTACTATCTGGCGTACAGCGCCACTTCTCCTGTCACTCTTGAAATTCTCGACGCGCGCGGCCAGCTCGTTCGCAAATTTTCCAGCACCGATAAACCCGACGCAACAGAAGAGGAATTGGAGAAACAACTCATCCCCCTATATTGGCTGCGTCCATTCCGTTCGCTGCCCTCCGAGGCTGGCACGCACCGCTGGGTTTGGGATCTGCACTATCCCGCACCCAATTCCACGCGCCATGAATATCCCATCGCCGCAATTCCTGGGGACACACCTCGCCTGCCGCTTGGTCCCACGGCTTTACCGGGTTCTTATACCGTGCGGCTAACTGCAGATGGCAAAAGCTTCACCGCGCCCTTCGTCGTCAAGATGGATCCTCGCGTAAAAGCCTCTGCTGCCGGCCTTGAGAAGAAGTTCCAGATTGAAGTGCACCTGGCGTCGCTGCTGGGCCGGACGTCACAGGCTGTACTGCAAGCGGGATCGATTCGCGAGCCGCTGCAAAAGCTGAGCCAGCAAGCCAGTGGACCGGTGCGCGATTCTGTTCAGGCATTGCAAAACAAACTCGTGGCTGTTCTGGGAGCGCCGGCCGGCTTGCTTGCGCCGCCTTCCAACGAACTCACTCTTACGCGGGTAAATGGACAAATCGCTGTGTTATATGCCCAGGTGTGGCAGGTGGACGCGGAACCAACAGCCGCGCAGTCTGACGCCGTCGCGGCAAACGAACGCGACGCAGCGCATGTGATGAAACGCTGGGATGCGCTGCAGGCTTCCGACCTCCCTGCTCTCAATCGCGCTCTCAGCGGGGCTGGCTTGCCGGAGGTGAAAATCGAATCGGACCCGCACCATGAAGAAAGCAATATGGATGAAGAATAAAGCGCGATCACGCGTCGCGCTCTACAAAGCTTCTACCGCACCCTGTAGCTCCCGTGTGATTTGCGCGGGATCCCTTCCGGCTGCAAATCGCAGCGGCTGGCCGATGCGGACTCCAATCTTCCACGGTCGAGCAAACTTTCTGCCACTTTGCTTCACTTCAAACAATCCCACAATTCTCATCGGCAGTACAGGAATATCCAAATTATTCGCCAGAAGCCCAATCCCCGCACGAAACGAATTCATCTTGCCATCAACCGTATGTCGTCCCTCGGGAAACACCAGCACGCTGTATCCGCGATCCACGGCCTGACCCGCATAAGCAAAGCTCTGCCGGAAGCCGGCTTCGCGCGGCAGAGGAAACAAGTTCAGCAGAGAAACTCCCAGCACCCATTGCATGCGATCGTGGATTCTTCCGACGAATCCTCTGCTGGGAGCGGGCGTGTGCAATGCTTCCATCGCCTCGCCCCCAGCCGCAGTCGCGATTCGGTTCCGCAGCCGTGCCGGTAATGCCGTCTGCACGAACCCCACATCCACGTCAGCAATATGATTGCAGACCACCAACAGCGGCCCGTTCCAGCCTCGCAAATGTTCCCGTCCTTCGATCCGTGGCCAGCCCAGCAGCAGCATGGCCGGCCTCATTAGCAAATAATGCGCTAGCCATCGCACCCACGGCATCGGCCACCGCAATACCCAACCCGGATAGTGATACTCCACGCGCTGCCGCACCTCACCCTGCAACATCCTTTCCACGTCGCCCACCGTACGCGCCGCGCTAAAACGAGTCTCGCTCAGGTCCACTTGATATCGATCCTCCAGCGCGCCAATCAATTCCACGCGGTCCAGCGAACTGAGTCCAAGATCGGAATCGAGCGCCGATTCAGCATTGAGCCCGGTGACGCTGCGCCCCGCAATGCGGCCAATCAACTCCGTCACGGGACTGTCACTCGCGGCGTCATGGGCCCCGGCATGCAGAATTTGTGTGGCCGCGAATTCCGCAATCATGTTCCGCCGGGGCTTCTGCGTGCTGGTGCGCGGAAAATCTTCTTGCGGCCACTGCACCCACGTCCGCATACGCTGGAATTCCCCCAGAGACTGATTCGCACGTTCCACCACTTCTTCCGCGCGGGCATCGGCGCGCAGGATCAGCACTGCGCACGGCTCTGCATTTCCCCCACGCTCAATCCCCACCACCACGCAATCTTTCACTTCCGGCTGGCGCCGCAACGCCGCCTCCAAATCTTCGGGATAGATATTGAGCCCACCCGGCGTCACGATCACTTCTTTCTTGCGCCCTTTGAAATAAAGGTTCCCGGCTTCATCCAGTGCGCCCACGTCTCCGGTGCGATACCAACCTTTTTCGTCGGCGACTCCTTCCGCGTGACCCGCTCCCCAATACCCCGCCGCCACTCCGCCCCCGCGGATCAAGATCTCCCCATCTTCCGCCAGCTTCACTTCTCGCCCCGGCAATACTTTCCCGATCGATCCTTTCCCCAACTTGAACGGATGGTTCACACTAATCAGCGAGGTCGTTTCCGTCAGCCCATATCCCTGGATCGCGGCATAACCCAGCCGTCCCCAGAATTCTTCCGTCTCAGCATCCAGCGCCGCGCCCCCGGAAATAAACGCCCAGAACTTCCATCCGAACTGCCGGTGAATCGCGCGAAAAATCCACCATCGGTGCAGAAAGTGCTTTCCTTCCGACGCGCGGAACCGCCGCCGAAAATGTTCGATTTCCCCGTCATCCTCCAGATCGCGTTCGATCTTCTGCTTGAGCGACTGCAAAACTCTCGGCACACTCACCAGCACCGAAACTCGCTCCCGCCGGATTGTGCGCACGATCTCCGATGGCTTCAGCTCTTCCTGAAAAATCACTGTCCCGCCCAGCAGCTGCGGCAAGAACATCCCGAGAAATTGCCCGAAGACATGGCTTAGCGGCAACAGATTCAGAAACCGCACAGGATGTACCCAGCGCTCATACTTCAAATAGCGCTGCATCTCTTGCTCTAGCGGATCAATGTTGGCCAGCACGTTGCCATGGGTGATGACCACACCCTTGGGTTCAGCCGTTGTCCCGGAGGTAAACACAATTTGCAGCACATCTTCGCGGGTGGTTATGTTCGCGGTTGGCTTTGCGGAATGCTGCCCGAGCTCCTTCGACAGATCTTCAAGAACCAACACGGGGATTGTCGCGGCAGCGCCGTCCAAGAGTTCAGCCGAACGGCTCCGGGAACACACCCAAAGCCTAGCCTCAACCTGTCGTGAAACTCGCGCAGCAAAATCGGCGGAGGCGCCATTATCCATCGGGACCACAACAACGCCGCACAGCGCGCATCCAAAGAATGCCGCAACCCACTCCGCGCAGTTCTCGCCCCACAGCATCATCCGGTCGCCCTTGCCAATCCCACGCGCTTCCAACTCCCGACAAAACCGAAACGCCATCTCCATAACCTGCCCGTACGTGAACCATTCCATGCGGTACCCACGATGCTGCCCGTAGGCACGCTCATCGCAGTGCGCCTGAAAGTTCGTTAAGAAAAACTGTGCTAAAGATTCAGCCATGGAGTGAAGAGTGGAGGTGGCAGAGAAATACAACTGAAGCCTTGCCTCTTGGCAAGTTTAGTAGCAGAAGGGGACAAGCGCACATGCACCGGGTAGATTCTTAAGAGAGGATGCTTGCGCGGCACTTCGGACATCGGCCGCTCACATTTATGAAGCCTCTCGGCTCATGAAGAGGCTTATGACAATGGGGACACATGAATCCCTGTTCTTCGCACATGACCCTATCGTGCTGAAAGATTCGATGGAGCACGTAAATCTCGGCTAAGCCAACAGCGAACAGAGCTACGAATGCGGCCACGTGAGGGTGTGATGGTGAGGGAACACGCACAAGAACTCGGAAAAGCATGTACAAGGTAGCGAATAAGACGAGCAACATCGTCCCCACGAGTTGGTTATGCCTTTTCGCGATTGCGACGCGTTTTGACTCCCACTCGGCAGGAAGGATCGATTTTGTCTTGCCCAAGTAGTTCCCGGTGGGAAGCTGATAAAACACTACGACTAGCAAAAGAAGAAACGCACCGCCGAAGTACTTATCCCTGCTCGCTACCGTCAGACAAGGAAAGAAGCAATTCATCTGGGCGATATTATCAGCGAGCACCAACTTCTAGAACCTTCACTCCCTCCCCACCCCCAACGCATCCGCCACCCGATTGATGTAGTTAAACCACGAAGCGATCAGCGTGATCTGCAATATCCCGCGATCGTCAAATCCCACGGCGCGCAGCCCCTCGATATCGTCCTTCCAAACCTTGGTCGCGTCCTTGGTCAACTTGACCACATAATCCAACATCACCCGCTCCTGCGGCGTGATGGGCGCGGTCGTGTAGTCCTTTTCCAGCGCCTCCACCAGCTCCCCGTCCAACGTCACCCTACGCAGAAACTCTGCATGCGACTCGATTCAATACTTGCACCGGTTGGTCACCGAGACCATCGTGGTAATCATTTCGTGCTGCCGCCGGCTCAACGGCAACTCCGGCGACATCAGCGCCCCAAACGTGCTGAACGCGTGGTAGAGCGCCTGCGGGATCAGTGTGTGCGACCCCACAATCGACGACCCTCCCGACTCATCCGGGTGCACTGGATCGCCATACTCCTTGGGATACAACGACCGCTGCGCCTCCATCGCATGGCGCAGCTTTTCATCAGCTCCCGACAACGGTATGGTTTTAATCCAAGTCATAAACGTCTTCGCCCCTCGACCAAGGTTTCCTGCAGCTTTGCAGCGCGAAGGTTACACCAGTTGCGCATCACCGCCCCATAGCGCATTTGTACTAGAGGCCCAAACCTGTTCAATATAGTCAATTTTGGCCGTAACCTGAGGGTCTTCCAACTGATTCCCTTGGTAACTCGTTCGTACACTCCCTTTTGGTAACCCTTGGTAACCATGCGATTCCCCCCGTCCAGCCGTACAATTGCACTTGTTCCAACCGGCCATCTCTAATAAAGGAGTTTGGCCACGTGACGTTCCCCCGGGCAACACTCCCAGGAGGCGTCATCGGTTTCTCGGTGCAGACTTTTTCGGTTCAGGCTTCTTTGGTTCAGACCAGGGGCTGGAGTTCGTAACCTTATGGCGTTCGGTTTCGGGTTCAACAAACAGAAGGTGCTCAGCACTGCGGAGAAGTATGTTCAGCAGGGCAAGATGCAAAACGCCATCGCTGAGTACGAAAAGGTCATTAAGGCCGATCCCAAGGACCTCACGGTCACCAACACCATCGGCGACCTCTACTCCCGTCTCGGCGAGGCCGACAAGGCCACAGAATGCTTTAAGACCGTAGGCGATGCCTATGCCACGCAAGGTTTCACGGTCAAGGCCATCGCCATGTACAAGAAGATCAGCAAGCTCAAGCCTTCGCTTGAGAGCGTGCTGAAGCTGGCCGAGCTCTATACCCAGCAGGGACTCTTCAATGATGCCCGCGCCCAATACCTGCAAGTAGCCGAAGAATTTCTGAAATCCGGCGAGCTCGACAACGCCGTCCGTATCTTCCAGAAGATTCTGGAAATGGATCCGGAAAACACCAACATGCGCGTCCGCCTGGCGGAAGTCTACGTCCGCCTCGGCAAGAAGAATGACGCCTGGCAGATTTTTTCCGCCGCCGCCGAAACCCTGCGTGCCAAAGGCTCTCTGAGCGGCGCCGAGGAAGTTTTGCGGCGCATGCTCACGCTCGACCCCGGCAACAGCTACGCGCTGCTCATGCAGGGCCGTAATCTGCTCGAGGCTGGCGATGCCGAAGCCGCCATCGAATCTCTCCAGAAAGTTTCGGATCTCGATTCCAATCCTGATGGCCTCCGCGATCTGCTTAAGGCCTATCTCAAGAATGGACGCCTCTCGGATGCCGGCACCCTCGCCAGCAAGCTGCTCACTGTCCACAATGACCTGGCGTCGATCTCCGTTTTTGCCGATGCTCTCATGCAGGCCGGCCAATACGAGAACGCGCTCCAGGTTTATGACCAACATGCCGACCGGCTGCTAGCCGAAGATTCCGATAAAGTTCTAAAAAACCTGCACTCTGTCATCGGGCATGTGCGCGATAATCCCGCTTCGCTCGAAAAGCTTCTCGAACTATTCCAGAAAGCCGGAGAGTCCACACATCTCACCGAAGTCATCGAGTTGTTGGCTCACGCCTCGGTCCAGTCCGGCGATCTGCCGCGCGCTCGTGATCTTTATCAAAAGCTCGCCACCATGGAGCCTGGCAATCCCCTGCACATGAACAATTACCAGCAGGTGGTCAGCCAGCTCGGTGGACCTTCCGCCGAAAAACTGATTTCCGCGGAAGAAGCCGCCGTCATCGTCGACGAACTGGAGGCCACTTCTCCCTCCGTCCACCAACACTATTCAGACGCCATTGCCCTCGCAGTTCGTTCTGCTCTTACCGACGCGGAACTTTTCATCTCTTACAACATGCCCGCCAAGGCTCTGGGCCCGCTGATGGCCGCTCTGCCGCAGGCGCCCAACGATCTTCGACTGAACCAGCGCCTCGCCGCCCTGCACACTCGTGCCGCGCGTTTCGCTGAAGCCGGTGTCTGCTGCCGCACTTTGCAGAACGTATATTCCGAAGCCGGCTATCCCGAAGAAGCCACTCGCTACGGCGAACTCGCCGATCGTTACGAAGAGCGTTCTGCAACTTCCGCTTCTACCGAATCCGTTGTCGAGTTGGCGCCTGCTCCGGCAGAACCAACTCCGGAGGAAATTTCCGTCGCGGCCGCAGCCTCGGCCCATTCCGCGGAAGAAATTGAATTCTCCGTCGTCGCGGGTCAAGACAACGACCAAGACACTGATCAGGTCAACCAACCAGTTAGCGCGGTCGCGCACTCCGCAGCACCTGAGTCCACTCCTGCGGAGATCGATCTTTCCTCCGAGTGGGATGATGCCCTCACGATTGAAGCCGACGAACCCGCTGCGGAAGCCACGGAAATCGAAATCACGGATTCCGCTGCCGACCATGAAATTTCCATCGGCAAAGCCGAAGCACCAAACCAGAATCCAGAAAAGATAGCCGAAACCATCGAAGAAATCCGCTTCTACCTCGAGCACGGTATGCCCGAGCAGGCATCGGCAGCCTTTGAAAAGCTTCAGGCTCTCACCAATGACGAAGCCACTCTAATCACGCTCCGGGCTGAACTCGAGACTGCCTCGCAGCACACCGCCGCTGTGGACGAAGTGTCCACCGTCGACGCCGTCTCTGAATTCAATGTCGACGAATCCGCCGCCGAAATCACCGTCGATGAAATTCCAGACGCTGCTCCCGAAGCCCCGGTCGTGGTCGAAGAAATTTCTCCTGAACCACCTGCTCCGGTTGCGCAGGTGGAAGCTCCGCCTGCGCCCCACGCCGAACCTGCCGCAGCCGAGCCTCCCGTGACCGAGCCCTCTGTCGCGCCGGCGCGTGGCGTTCTCCAGAAGTTCGTTTCCGATCTAGAGTCTTCCCTGGGCGAGAGTTTCCTTCCAGCGACGGTCTCGCACGAAGCCGAACCATCATTCGAACACGCTTCAGTGGACTCCGCCACAGCGGAGCGCCGTGTCCAGCCTGAACTTGAGCCTGTGGGCAACGCCACACCCACTACCTTCGGCGTGCCCCAACCCGAGGTCATCGGTGAGTTCGTAGCGGATCTCGAAGCTTCCCTGGGAGACGACTTCCTCAAGGGCGCTCCAGTCCCCGAACCCGAGCCCGCATCGCAGCCTCAGCCCGAACTAGAAACCAAGCCGCCCGTTGCGGCAGCTCCTGCGCAGCAGTGGCCCGCGCCAACACCTGCGCCCCTTCCACCGGTCAGCGTCCCTGTGGCCGCCAGTGCCGCAGCCGCCGCGGCGTCCTCTGGTTCTCCTGCAATTTCATCGCAAGCGTCAGCCTCGGTGCCGCAGCAATCCGCGGCCGCGGCTCCCACTCCACACATTTCTCCAATCATTCCCGGCGCACCAACCGCCGCCAAGTCTTCCCCCTTCGGTGAGGACGCTGGCGTCGATCTAGCCGAGATGTTTGGCGAGCTAAAACAAGATCTCGAGGCCGGTTCTAGCACCACTGAAGAGGATCCTGAGACTCATTACAACCTCGGCATCGCGTTCCGCGAAATGGGCCTGCTCGATGAAGCCATTGGCGAGTTGCAGAAGACCTGCCAGGCCGTCGATCGCGGACATCCTTTCCCGCAAGTCATGCAGACTTACACTTGGCTGGCTCAGTGCTTCCTCGACAAGGGCGTCCCCGAAGCCGCGATTCGCTGGTATCAAAAAGCTCTCATCGCCCCGGGCATCGACGAAGAAACGCGCACCGCTCTCCACTACGAACTCGCGGCTGCCCACGAGACCGCCGGCGACAAACCCTCCGCCCTCAAGCACTTCATGGAGGTTTACGGCCGCAACATCGATTATCGCGACGTCGCCGAGCGCATCAAGCCCCTGAAGTCGTAGAATAACCCGATGGGTTTTGTCCCTTACTCTTTCTTTCGGTGTTCACTAAGCCGGTTTTCAAGAAATACGCTCGGTGAATTCTTCCGCGCGATTCCACCCCTGCCGCGGCGGAGCGCCCAGTGACCACCGATCCCAAGCTGCCCGTCGAAAGTGGTCCCGTGCCTGCCCACCATGCGCCCGTGCCGAACGAAACCATCACCCGGCTCCTCGATTCGAAAGAGGTCGTTGCCCCTCCCACCCATACGGGGTTGCAACTCTGGCTGCATCGCACCTCCGTGTTCCTTTTCGTGCTGGTTAGCGCCGTCGCCGGAGTTCTGCTCCTGATTTTGCCCTGGACCCCCGAGTGGACCGATAACTATCTTCTACTTTCGTATCCCTGGCTTCGTATCTTGATCTCAACCGGCTTTTTTCGTGGCCTGTGCAGCGGCCTGGGTTTGCTCGACATCTGGATCGGCTTCTGGGAAGCCCTCCACTATCACGATCGTCAATAGTCCAAAGTACGTGGGCAGCTTTCGCGAATGCTCCGTCGAATTGAGAAACGTAAGAACGCTGGATTTCAGAACGTGAGTCTCCTACATGGTCGATAAGCTCAAACCCGCACCTCTGGCCTACGAGAATCAACCCTTCATCAACAGTCCCGACGGGCGCATTCTTCGCATTCTCGCGGAATATCAGGAACCGTTATCGCGTTTTCGCCGCGAACAAATTCAGGACACGGTCGTCTTCTTCGGCTCGGCCCGCTTCCAGAGAGGCGACGCCGCCAAGAAGAATCTGTCGGCCGTGGAAAAGAACGACGCCAATGCCGCCGTAGCGCAGTACGAAGATAATCTGAAGCGTGCCCGTGCCGCCGTTGACATGGCCCGTTACTACGAAGACGCCCGCCGCCTGGCGTTTCTTCTTACCGAATGGTCCATTCAGATTCCCGCCCGCCGCCGCCGCTTTGTCGTGACCACCGGCGGTGGTCCCGGAATCATGGAAGCCGCCAACCGCGGCGCCCAGGAGGCCGGAGGCAAAAGTATCGGCCTCAACATCAACCTGCCCCTCGAACAGAATCCCAATTCCTACATCACGCCCTCGCTCAACTTCGAGTTCCACTATTTCTTCATGCGCAAGTTCTGGTTCGCCTACCTGGCCAAGGCGCTGGTGATCTTCCCCGGCGGCTTCGGCACCATCGACGAACTCTTCGAAATCCTGACACTCGCTCAGACCGATAAACTCGCCAAGAAAATTCTCGTCGTCATCTACGGCAGCGAATACTGGCACCGCATCATGAACTTTCAGGCCTTCGTCGACGCGGGCACTATTTCTCCGAATGACCTCAATTTATTCAAGTTCGTCGATACGCCAGAAGACGCTTTCACTTTCCTCCGCGACGGCCTGACTGAATACCATCTCGGCGGCCCGCCCAAGAAAGAGAAAGAGCAGGAAGTCCTGCCCGAAATCGCCAAAACCAGGCCATAAGGAAACGAAGAGGACGCGGAGAATTCCCAGCTTTCCTGCGTGAAACCCTGCGTCCGAGGTTGAGAATTTGGGAGACTACCACACGCCTGGCGCGGTCACCTTTTTGCTCTAAACTGGGAGCTGAAAGCTGATGGCTGAACGCTACCTCCTCTACTACATCACGGACCGCACGGCCTTCCCCGGCGATGAGCACACTCGCCGCCACCGTCTCCTCGACAAGATTGCGGAAGCCGCAAGCGTCGGCGTCAATTACATCCAGCTCCGCGAAAAAGATCTGTCCAGCCGCGACCTTGAATCACTAGCCCGCGAAGCAATCCGCATCATCCGCGATAGCGCGAAACTGAGAACTGCCCTCCTCATCAACGCGCGCACCGACGTTGCCCTCGCCACAGCTGCCGCCGGGGTTCACCTCCCCGCTCACGACGTTTCGGCCGCAGAAGTCCGCAAGGTATGGAACGGCCCGTGTGGTCGCGGGCGACTCGCCCGCGAAATCTCACCACGACATCCCGTCATCTCCGTCTCCTGTCACACTCTAGAAGAAGTAGCCCAAGCCGCCGCAGATGGCGCCACTCTCGCCGTCTTCGCTCCCGTGTTCGAAAAAAGGGACGCACCCGGAGCTACTCCCACCGGCCTCGACGCTCTCCGCCAAGCCTGCCGCGCCAAAATCCCGGTTCTCGCACTCGGAGGGATAACTCTGCAGAACGCCGAATCCTGCCTGCGCGCCGGAGCAGCCGGCATCGCCGCCATCCGCCTCTTCCAGGAAAATGACATCGCCGCAATCGTGCGCACGTTGGGCGGTCATTAGTCGCTTGTTTCCGGGAGCGGTCTGCACTTGGGAGTTCTTTGCTCTTGGGTGGCGCAGCGCTTCAGCGCTGCGAATACGACTGGTCTAATTGGAGCCGGGTTTTAGCCCTGAAGTAGCGGATCCTCACCCCGCCCACTTGATCCCAGTCCCAAGAACTTTCACCACTTTAGCCAACCGTCGCGCCCGAGTCTCTTCCTGCTTCGCCCCTTTGATCGAAACCGCCATCTCTTTTTGGTGGGTGAACGCGAGCCTTTCCCAGTTCGCTTTCGCCGCTTTGTTCTTCGCTAGCGCTTTCTTCAACAGCGGTGGCGCCTCCACCGTGCGCGCCTCTTCGTCCCGCTCCATCACCACCTCGACAGCGTCTCCAGGCTTTACGCCCACGCCCTGGCACAAGGTCTTGTTCACCGGCATCATGTGGCGATCGCCACAAGGCATCAGCGACGAACGAAATGGAAAGCCATTGATCGTGCCCCGCACGGGCACTCTGGCACGTGTCCCAAAAAACTCCGGCACGTCCACCGGCGGAGTAATCGCCGCTACCACGCCCGCTTCTCTGCCATCGATCTTTGCCTTGAACCGCAGCTTTTGTTTCGCCATTACAGCCCTCCATCAGCGCTGCTAAACTCTATCTCGACCCGAAACACAGGGCAACATCACAGCTAGAACAATGGCAGCGGCTTATTCCCAGCCCGACCCAGCAACCTGCATAGAGCCTCGTCTGGTTTCGATCTCCGGAGCCTGGTTCCTCATGGGATCCGCTTCCGGCCAGGATTGCGAACGCCCCGTTCACCGCGTGTGGGTTGATGCCTTCCAACTCGCCGCCACTCAAGTTACCAATGCCGAATACGCTCACTTCCTGCGCTCCACAGGATCGCAACCTCCGCCCTTCTGGACCGACAAGAATTTTAGCGATCCTCAGCAGCCCGTCACCGGAGTTTCCTGGTTCGACGCTAACGATTACAGTCAGTGGCTGTCCTCGCAAACCGGCCTCGCGTACCGTCTTCCCAGCGAAGCGGAATGGGAGCGCGCCGCTCGCGGCGATCTCGAACAACAAGATTTCCCGTGGGGCAACGATCCGCCGCAATCTCTCCCCGACTACGCCACGCGCTGGCAAACCGGACCCGAGCCCGTCGCCCGCTACGCTCCCAACGCCTTCGGCCTTTACAACATCTGCGACAACGTCCACGAGTGGTGCAGCGACTGGTACGATCCCAACTACTACGCCATCTCTTTCGACCACAATCCACGGGGACCCGAGCCAGGCCAGCGCAAAGCCTCTCGCGGTGGATCATGGCGCCATCACGTGAAAATCGCACGCTGCTCCGCCCGCTCCAGCATCCCTCCCGAGTTTCAGTATGCTGATTACGGTTTCCGTTTGGCGTGCAATATTTGATTTGGAGAGCACCCATGTTCCGAAAGGATCTTCTACAGGAAAAACGCATCCTCATCACCGGCGGCGGCACCGGACTCGGCAAAGCCATGGCTCACCGCTTCCTCGAACTCGGCGCCACGGTCTACATCTGCGGCCGTCGTGAGGACGTGCTGCAGCAAACCGCTGCCGAACTTTCCGCCGCCACCAAAGGCCCCATCCATGCTCTCCCGTGCGACGTCCGCAATCTCGACGCCGTCGAAGCCATGATCGATTCCATCTGGAAGTCCAGTCCACTCGACATTCTCGTTAACAACGCTGCCGGAAATTTCATCGCCCGTACCGAAGAACTTTCTCCGCGCGCTTTCGAATCCGTGATCGGCATCGTGCTGCTCGGCACTCTGCACGCCACCATGGCTTGCGGACGCCGCTGGCTCAAAGCCAACCGCAAAGGCACCGTTCTCAGCATCTCGGCAACTTACGCCCCGGTCGGTTCGGCTTACGTCGTTCCCTCCGCCGTCTCGAAAGCCGGAGTCGAAGCTCTCACCCGCAGTCTCGCCGTCGAATGGGGCAATCGCGGAATTCGCATGAACGCCATCGCCCCCGGCCCCATTCCCACGCAAGGCGCATTCTCTCGTCTACTGCCACGCCCCGAACTCGAAGCGCTCGCACTCGACCGCAACCCCCTGCACCGCTTCGGCAACACGGAAGAGTTGGCAAATCTGGCCGCGTTTCTGGTAAGCGACGGCTCGGGCTACATCAACGGAGAAGTCGTCCGCATGGACGGTGGAGAATTCCTGCAGGGCGCCGGAGAATTCAGCAATCTTGGCCGCTCCCTCACGGAAGAAGATTGGAAGGCGATCAAGCCCAAGAAGTCAGGCCAACCAAGAACTAACGAAGAATCGTGACGAATTAGCGACCGTCCCTGGACGGCATCACGATCCCCTTCAGCAACAGATTGACCAAGCTGAGAACGATCGCGCCTACAAACGCCGCGAAGAATCCACGCACCTGAAAACTCGGCGAAAGCAGCGCAGACGCCAGCTCCAGCATCAGCGCATTGATCACAAACCAGAACAATCCCAGCGTGAGCAGCGTTAGAGGAAACGTCAAAATTTTCAGCAACGCGCCGATGGTCGCATTGATGAATCCGATGACGAGCGCCGCGATCAACGCCCCCTTGATCCCGCTCACCGAAATTCCGTGTACCACCTGCGACACAATCCACACTGCCAGCGCACTCAAAACCCAATTCAGTAAGATCCGCATAGCTGCTCCTTCCCACACCCACGCGTGACCACGAATGTTCCTCGCAAGACTATATCAATTCACCAAGCCCATGTCCTCGGGTCATACCTTTACAATAAATTCACTTACGCATCCACCGTCTTCGTCGCTCCTTTGGGTTACACTACACAATTCAACTTTGCTCTTCCGGAGAGACTTCGCATGCCCGAACCGGCTCTGAGCGGTTCCGAATTCAAAAAGCAGTTGCATCAAGGCACGCCAAAGGTCGGCTTGTTCCTCAACTCGCACAGTCCCACGGTCGCCGAGCAACTCGCGCACAGCGGCTACGACTGGCTGCTCGTCGATACCCAGCACGGCCCCATGGACCACGAAAAACTTTCGTCGATGCTCTGCGGAATCGCCAGCGGCGGCGCCAAGTCGATCGTCCGCGTCGGCGGATACGACGACCGTCCCGGCATCCAGCAGGCTCTCGATCTCGGCGCCGACGGCGTCCTCATTCCCTATATCAATACCGCCGAAGAGGCCCGCCACGCCATCAGCTGCACCAAGTATCCAACCGTCGGCACGCGCTCCGTTTATTTTCCCCAGCGCAGCATGAACAAGGCCGGACTCCTTGGCTACGCCGGAAATTTCAATAAAGAAGGTATCGTCGCCCTGCAAGTCGAAACCGCCTCCTGCGTCGAAAACATCGCCGAGATCGCCGCCGTTCCCGGCGTTGACATTCTCTTCCTCGGTCAAAACGATCTCTGCATGTCCATGGGCCTCTACAATAAGTACGAGTTCCCCCACATGTATACTTCGCCCGAACTCGATGCCGCCACCAAGAAACTGATCGAACACGCCCGCAAGAACAACATAATCCTCGGCCTGTTCTTGTTCGGTACTCCGCGCGTCGGCGAATTTCTCGACAAAGGATTCACCTTCTTCAGCCTCGGCAACGACCTGCATCACCTGGTCACCCAGGTCGGAGCCTACGTCAACGACGTAGAGAAAGTTTCCCAAGAAAAGAGCAACCCCTGGAAGCGACGCCCCACCGCGCTGTTCTAGACGATTCGGGCCAGGCCGTGTGGGGCGGACACTCTTGTCCGCCAACTGCCGCTACGGCAACCACTCTGGACTTCCTTTGGGAATTTTGCCTCATGATCTGTTGCCAAACGAAGTTGAACTCCGTGTATCCAGCTCCCTCGCCTACCGTCGCTCTCCATATGGCTCCAGCCGCGCCGGCCCATCCGCTTCGACTATCCAGAATTTCCGCCCGCGATAATAATCCAGCAGCTCCTGATTTTTCTCCGGCCCCATATCCCGCGCCCACACAATCTTCGATCCATCAATATCCCCCTCGTTGTATACCCACTCGCGGTCAAGATCAAAGTCCGGAGCATACTTCACCAGCACCACATCCCTCCCCGGCAACGCATCCAGCTCCTTCACAATAGCCGCGCGCCCCACGTCTCCATGCTGCCAATCCTTTTCCGGATGCACATGCGTCACCGCCAATGCGATACGCAACAACACCGTTGCTACATACACCACGCAAACCGCGCGCACAAACGCTAGTCCCACAGGACGCTCGCGCCACTGAAACCATCTCAAATGCCGCATGCACTGCATCAGAAATAGAAAGAGCAAAGCCGTCGCGGGAGCAAAGTAGTGCGGCAGGAACCACACCTCGATGGCCAGGCCAATGACAAAGATGCCGGCAATCATCCACGGCACCCGCATGCGCCGGTCGCGCGCCGCGCACGGCAGCGCTAACAGCACGAACGGCAAGGGTGAAACCAGAAAATCCAGCCAGAAATAATAAAGTTTTACACCGCCGCGCCGCATAAACCCGCGCAGCGTCTGATTCTCCGTTGCCTCCCGCAACTCTCGCTCATACTGCGCCTGCATCTTGGCGTGGTGGTAAGTTTTCTGCGGCCACGGTTTTTGCGAGATAAAATAGCGTCCCATGGCGTACGTTTCTCGGTTCACGTCATACGCCATGCGGAAAGGACTTCCCGTTACCCGGTAATAGTAATAGCCGGTCCACGCGGCAAGAGGAACAAGCGTCAGCACCAGCGGCAGCACAATCCTCGCCAGCGAAACCCGGACCGGTGGCCCGCTTTTCCCCGACATCCAAGCCAACAGAGCAATCGCCACTCCCAAGCCCAACAAAAATCCTTCGTACGGACGAGTGTTGGCGAGAACAGACAATCCAACCGCCATAATCGCCGCATCGCGTCTTCGCGCACCGTGTTGGATTCTAGGCAGCGCCCCCAGAACCAGCGCTCCTCCCACCGCCGGCAGGCATGCGCTCCAGTATCCGTTCGTGAAGTAACTCAGCAAACCCAGCCGCGTCACCACCAGCACTCCACCCAGCAGCGCCCATCGCGACGGTATCCAGCCTTGCAGCATCCAGCAGACCGCCGCGCACATCAGCGCCGATGCCAGCAATTGCCCGATCCACGGATTCCCCAACACCTCGCCCAGCGCCAGGATCAGCCCCTGTCCCGGCGGATACATCGACATATACGTCGGATGCCAGATCACATGGAACGTTTCGAAATGCACCCACATCGGGTGCGGAGGATTCGTCAACCTTCCATGCGCGAACGTATCAGCCGCCAGCAGGTAACTGAATTCATCGTGGTAACGCGGCAATGGCACGCCAAGAAGAAGTGCGCCCGCTCCCCGAATTACAAACAACGAAAGTCCCACAAGAAAAATACACAGCCCTTTTCTGCCGGCGATCTTCTTCCCGAACTGCTCGATCCGCGCCGGCCCCAGCGATGCCCATATCTGCGGAAACTTGATCTGCAGATAAACCACGAGCCCAACGATCGCAATCGGCTTCAAAAATTTCAGCAGCCACGTGACAGCGTGCGCCATCAGCCCCGCCGCCAGCGGTAGATTCCCCATGTCACCCCAAACCAATCGCTCTCACCTCGCACCGCCATTAGAATACCTTGTCCATCCCATCACGCCGCTGCAGTACAATCCACCTCGTGGATCCCCTGACTAACATCGAAGTTCGTGTTCTCGGCTCGCTGATCGAAAAAGACATCGCCACTCCCGATTACTATCCCCTGTCACTGAACGCTCTGGTGAATGCCTGCAATCAGAAAAATAATCGCGATCCGGTGATAACTCTCGATGAAGATTCCGTCGCTCACGCACTCGCCACGCTGCAGGAAAAACGTCTCGCCGGCCCCGCCAGTGGCGCCGACAGCCGAGTTACCAAATACGAGCACCGCCTGCAGGAAGTTTTCAACTTCGACCGCCGCGAGACTGCCATCCTCTGCGTGCTTCTACTCCGCGGCCCGCAAACTCCCGGCGAACTCCGCGGTCGTACCGAACGCATGTACCGCTTCGAAGCTCTCGACGACGTAATCTCCACCCTCGACCGCCTCAGCCAGCGCCAACCTTCGCTGGTCGCCATCCTTCCGCGCCAGCCCGGCAGGAAAGAATCGCGTTATATGCAACTCTTCTCCGGCGACGTGCCTCCTGCAGTCGATGTGGCGCGGGCGTCCTCGCCCGCGTCGGACCAAGTCCGCTCCTCCACCGACCCCCGCTTTGCCCATCTCGAAAACGAAGTCCTGGAATTAAGAAGGGAAGTGGCGGAGACGCAGCAACAACTCGCCGCCTTCCGCAAACAATTCGAATGACTCCCGACCTTTCTCAGCTCCCTCCGCGGCCGATCTCCGCGATACGCTTTTGGTGTAAGCTCATACCAAAGCGCTCCCTCCAATAGGAGCACTCTATGCATCGCCGCGAATTCCTCACTCGCTCCGCCACCGGCCTCGGAGCCGCTTGGCTCACCTCTAAGAATCTCCTTGCCGCTCTCGCGACCCAGCCGCTTCCCGCGAAGTTCTCCGCCTCCGACACGGTCACACTTGGCAGCACTGGCATCAAGACCAGCCGCCTCGCCATGGGCACCGGCACCGTCGGCTCCGGTCATCATTCGAATCAGACCGCTCTCGGTGTCAAAGGACTCTCTGATCTCCTGCTCAATGGCTACGATCAAGGTCTGCGTTTCTTCGACGCCGCCGACGCCTATGGAAGCCATCCTCACGTAGCCGAGGCGCTCAAACATATCCCTCGCGACAAAGTCACCGTGCTCACGAAGACCTGGGCCCGCGATCCCGCCACTGCCCGCCGCCGATCTTGACCGCTTCCGCCGCGAGCTCGGCACCGACTATCTCGACATCTGCCTCATGCACTGCGTCACCGAACCTGATTGGACCGAGCGCTACAAAGGCGTGATGGACGTCTTCTCCGAAGCCAAGCAGAAGGGAATCATCCGCGCTCACGGCTGTTCCTGCCATAGCATCGAAGCTCTGCGCGCCGCCGCGAAATCACCCTGGGTCGAAGTCGATTTCGCCCGCATCAATCCCATCGGCTCCCACATGGACGCAGACCCTCAAACCGTCGTGAGCGTCCTTCGCGAAATGAAATCCGCCGGCAAAGCCGTGGTCGGTATGAAAATTCTCGGCCAGGGCGATCTCGCCAAGCGGCAGGATGAAGCCATCAGATACGCCCTGTCGCTCGGCATTCTCGACGCCTTCACCATCGGCACCGAAAGCAAGTCCCAACAAGAAGATCTGATCCGTCGAATCGCAGCCGCATAATCGAACGGAAAGAATTAACTAACAATTGCCGGGTGGGGACAGCCGCCCGCGGCTATCCTGCCGGCCGAAGCCCGGCTCTTTTGCCACACTACTGAAAGGCTCCGGGTTTGGGTGGCGCTGCGCTTTCAGCGCTGCGATCACGACTTATCTAGCTGGAACCGGGCTTCAGCCCGAGATACATTCGCGCATCATTCCATCCCACGGAACTCCGAAACCACCTCGATACTCCCCACAATGTTCGCATTCAGCTGATCCAGTTCACTCGCAGGAATCCAATATTCTCTGTGCGTGGACGCTCCAACCACACGAGCCTCATATCCTTGTAGAAACTTCGTCTGCACTCTGAACCGCAGCACGTATCCCGCGAAACCAGAGCGCTCGTCTTTCGTATTCCAGTCGCGCGCAATCTGGGCTGCGTATTCCTCGTTGAGCACCGGATAAAAGAAAGGCTGCTCCGGCAACCGGGGTGGAAACTCACGGAATCCGCTCGCGCGTACCAACTCGAATTCCATTTGTGCCACAGGCCGGTAAAGCGTTGTTAACCCCGTATTCACCCCTTCAGCATATCGAAGATTGATCGAGCGAAACTCTCTTGGACAAAGCCGCGTCCTCGTAGCGTCCGCCTCAACGCAGTAGTCCACAGCCCTATTCATCCATTGTCGGCATGCCATGTTCAAAAAAGAATTTCTTTTTCTCACTAGTAGGAAGGCTCACGATGGTTTCGATGACCTCGTGCCTCTGATCGAATACATAGTCATACCGATAGACTGCGCCATCCGCCAACGTTTGCTCTGAAACCCTGCTTCCATCCTGGTAAACGTTCCGGAGAAGTACTCTCCAGTTTCCGTCGGTAATGGTGGTCATGAGATACGGATCGTAGCCCGGCGCACGGAGAAGCGGCGCATACTCGAAGCGATATAACACATGCAACCCATCCGCCACAGTCTCCAAGTGCCCGTTGAACCCGTATGAATATTTCCGAACATTGCCCGCGTCGTCCTTGGCCTCGACGATTCGATGTGCTTGATCGTATTTGAAGTCAATCTTGTGCCCAGCGGGAGAAATCAGCTGCTGCAAGTCTCGCTGTTTATCGCGTCTCAACTGTATGCCATAGCCGGCGGCATCCTGCATCTCGAGAGCGACGCCCTGCGCGTAACTCTTCGCGTTGTAGGCTTCAGGAAAAAGGAACCGCCGGCCATCGCGGAAATGCAGAGTCCAGCCATCGCCATTCCAGGCAATCTGTGCCCCGTAAAACTCAGAGGAAGTTCCATCGTGCCGAAAGACCGCATCAGCGTAACCAGTTCCTTTGGAGATCCGGCGAAAATGGATTTCGCGTCCATCTTCCAAGTTCAGGTCCATATAGGTGTAGGGAAATCTTGTACCGGTCGGGCACACGTCGTAGGGATGATTCGTTCCTGCGCCGAATGCCCGAGCGTAGAAATCCCAAACACGATACGTTCGCGTCAGAGACAAGGGCATAGCATCAGGAACGAACAAGTCAGTCTGGCGAAGCACAAACATCCCGAATGCAGATCGACTTCAAATTCGTTCACCGGGGAGTCGTGATGAACCGTCGGTTCGATCCGCAGAATGGAGCTCTTGAACTTAACGCCTTCCGGTCCCAGGTCAGTCGGAGAAATCACGAGATACGGGTAGGAACCGTCCCACGCCGGAGGCGAATCCGTGAAAGGTAGAAGCTCAACCTTTACCGGGCGAGCAGCAGGTTTCCGAAATGTGAGAAAGGCGGAGCTGGCCAGCAGCACCACAAGCACACACCACTTCCACATCGGCGGATGCTAGAAATGACTCTTTCCCATCACCTGATGCCAGTCACCGAACCATAGTCCCCGAGCTTTACCTTACTACGTGTTCCGCGCCCCACACAGTGTCCATCTCACCACGATCATCCATACCTGGCCGCCACCTAACCCCCGCAAAATCAACGCCCCGCCCACTGGCCCCCTCCATGCACTCTCCTTAAGCGCTGCTCAGCAGCAGGAGGTGACCAATCATGACCCGTATCAACTTGTTTCGCTCTACCCCATCCACTCTGAATTCCGTTAGTTGGGGTAAGAAGAACTTCGACAACACCAGCACGCTGACCTTCGCCGCTCTCCTGATCGTTTGTTCAGTAGCCGTCGGATGCTCCAGCGATAAACCAAAACCCATAAGCTCCACCAACGAATCTCCAATCACTCAACCCACGCCGCCCGTCACAACCAGTTCCACGCCCACGCCGGAAATGCCCATGCAGCAGGCCGCCGCCAAGCCTGTGCGCAAGAGAGTCGTCCACAAAGCTCCGGCAACCCTAACGTACGTGGATAAAACTTCCGGAGTCTCTTTCCAATATCCGCGCAAGGACGCGCTCAAGACCGGCGACGCCGCTACCGAACTCGTTACCTCCGGTCCCATTCCCATGGACTTCGTGCAGCCCGGGGGAGTCGCGCTCGCAGCCGTTGCCATTCCCGAGTCCACCTATCCCAACTCGGACCTGGCCTCGGCCTTCTTCAACGTCAGCGTGAACAAAACTCTTACTGCGGATCAGTGCGGCGAGTTCTCCGTCCCGCAGCCCAACCCCGCAGCCCCGGCCGATCCCACGGTCCAAGCCACGGCGCAGCTGGCGACTTCGCCGATTTCTAAATTGATGATCGGTGACATGGAACTCCAGTCCAGCGAAACCAACCTTGGTGGGCAAACCACGACCGGCCCTCGCGAACAAGCGTCGAAGTACTACCACGTCTTCCAGAACGGCGCCTGCTACGAATTCGCCCTGAAAGTCGCAACCACCGGACCCGACCCTACACGCACAACGGAATCCACCACCAAAAACGTCGACCGTGACGAAGTCTTTCACCGCCTCGAGAAAATCCTGGCCACCGTGAAGATCAATCTGGTCACCGCTCCTGAAGTCAACGCCGAAGTCAAAATGAATGCGCAACCCACGCCCGCGGAAACCCCAGCCCAGTAATCGCAAAACGGCGCCGGTCATAACCCTGCGGTGAAAAGAAAGCATGACCGGCGCCAGCGCGGGCTGGACGCTCGTCTCGGCCTGCCCTTCCGTGTCGAGTCCAAACCCAACCTGCCGCATCCAACCTTAGACATGGAGGTCCCTATGCACGTTATTCTTGGAGCAAACGGCAACACTGGACACGTAGTAGCAAAGACTCTTCTTGCTCGCGGCCAGAAAGTTCGCGCCGTCGGCAGAAACGCAACTCACCTGCAGCCTCTCGCAGCTAACGGCGCGGAGATTTTCATCGCCGATGTCACCGACGCGTCCGCCCTCACCAAAGCCTTCCACCAGGCAGATTCCGCCTACGTCATGCTTCCGCCCAACCCCACCAGTAACGACTTCCGCGCTTTTCAGGATCGCGCCAGCGACGCCATCGCCGCCGCCATTCAAAAAGCCGGAGTCAAGAATATTGTTTCGCTCAGCAGTTTTGGCGCCGACAAATCCTCCGGAACCGGTCCGGTAGTCGGCCTTCACAATCTCGAGCAAAAGCTCAACCAGATCGACGCTGCCAACGTTCTTCACCTGCGCGCCGGATACTTCATGGAAAACACTCTGGCGCAAGCCGGCGCTATTCGCATGATGGGCTCGGCCATCGGACCCGTTCGTCCGGATCTCAAACTTCCCATGATCGACACCCACGACATCGGAGCTGCCGCAGCCGACGCTCTCTTGCGCCTCGCCTTCCGCGGCAAGCAAACCCAAGAGCTGCACGGCCAGCGCGATCTTAACTACACCGAAGTCACCACCATCATCGGCACCGCCATCGGCAAGCCCAACCTCCCCTACATCCAGGCGCCGGACGATCAACTCCGAGCCGCCATGGTTCAGATGGGGATGTCCGACAATTTCGTTGGCCTCATCCTCGAGATGGCGGGCGCGCTCAATTCCGGACACATGCGCGCTCTCGAACCTCGCGGCCCCGGCAACACCACTCCAACGCCCTTCGAAACTTTCGTCGCTCAGTCATTCGTCCCCGCCTATCAACAACAAGCAGCAGCCTAATCACACACGAAAGGCCACGCTCATTTCAGAACGTGGCCTTTCATGTGCCTTTGATTTTGATTTCGCGGAGCAACGCTAGCCGCTCTTACCCGACTCCGCCAGCCTCATACTCACAATCACCGTATGCGCCAGGCTCTCCACCACGGCCACATCACCTTCATCAAAATTAAACGGCTCCGTCGCGAGGACCATCAGCAACCCCACCGTGTCGCGCTCATAACGAACCGGTGCCGCCAGAATCGATCGCACGCCCAGCCTCCGGCAACTCTCCAAATCCACTCTCGGATCGTTCTCCGTATCATCGCACCGTAAAGTTTTTCCCGCGCGAAAGCACTCTCCCGAAAGTCCCGAGTTCACATCCAACCGCGTCCCCAGCGCCGGCGCTTTTTCCCCAACGCTGGCCCGGCACATCACCGCGCCCTTATGGACGAGCGCAATCGCCGCGCTCGTGCCCCGCGTCAGCGACCGCGCACGCTCTCCAATCAGCCGCAACGCCGCCGTCAAATCCGTGCCCAGCGAACTGAATTCATATTGCACCGTCGCCGACGCCGCACCTCCATCCGCATTTCCCGCCGCTGTCCATGCCTCCGCTTCCAAACTAACGGTCATGGGATCGCGATCCGCTCCTCCAGCAGACTTCGCTCCCGCAGGCCAAGCCATCCTGCCCAATGCAACCTTCGGTGCGATGTGGCTGGGCGCACCCGCATTCAGCGTCAACCAATCGTTCAATCGCCGCCGCCCATCCTCCGGCAAATCCGAGAAGCGCACCCCCGCACGCCCCAGCGCATCGGCCCACGCGATGTATCCCGTAGTCTCGAAGTGCGCCTCTGGTTCGGAAAGATCTAGCTTCACCCGGACGCGCCGCTCCCGGTCCGGCAACTGCCCATCGCGATTGCTTTCCGTCTGCATCGACAAGCCCTCTTCACTCAGGTCTAAAATCATGCCGCCCGTCACGCCATCGAAGCTGGCAAACGCCGGGGCATGCACCATCTGCCGCCAACATCTCCGCCGTTCCCCAGCCAGCTCGTGATTCTTTTCCATAACTTCGAGCAAATGAATTCCCATAAGAATGATGAGATAGCCCGCCAACAGAAAAAAGTGCCACCGCGGATTCCCCAACCTGGAAGCCGCACTCGCTCACCTGCTATACTTCAGCCCGTCCAAACTGGGTTATCATCCACCGGAGACTTGCTCGATGCCTCCACCCCCGGAGCGACGCCGTGATCCCCGCGTCAAAGTGAAGGTGCCCGTCGAGATCTATCTCGAGGGCAACGACATACCATTTCGCACCGCCACATCCGACCTCAGCCTGCACGGCTGCTACATTGAGACCTTCTCTCCTTTTCCCATTGGCACCGTCCTCGAACTCAAGCTTCAGGCAAACAGCACGCTCCTGGTGCTGGCTACTGTCGTCGCCAGCGACCCTCAAGTCGGCAACGGCATCCATTTCACCAAGATGCTCCCCGAAGACGTCGAAGAACTGAAGGCTTTCCTGGCCGCGGCAGAAAAAGCAGGGACGGAGAACGCGGGATAACCGCACCGCCAGTCCCGCCGGCCCGCACCACATTACAATTCTCCGATGGCGCACAAAACCAACGCCGTTCGCCTGCTCGATCAGCTGGGGATCCGCTACGAGCTGCGCGAATACGACGTCGACGAGAGCGACCTGGCGGCGGAGAGCGTGGCCGCCAAGATCGGACTCCCACCGGCGCAGGTGTTCAAAACTCTGGTGGCGCGCGGCGACCGCAGCGCCGCTTGTTTCGCCGTCGTACCCGGCGATGCCGAGCTGGATCTGAAAGCCCTGGCTTCGGCCTCGGGAAACCGCAAGATCCAACTGGTTCCCGTGAAGGAACTGCAAGCACTCACGGGATATATCCGCGGAGGCGTCACCGCTCTCGCCGGCAAGAAAGACTATCCCGTGTACGCGGATGAAACCATCGAGTTGTTCGACGTCATCTCCATTTCAGCTGGCATTCGCGGGATGCAAATCCTGCTCTTCCCGGCTGACTATCTGACCGCGACCAAAGCCACCGTGGCAGCCCTAGCGCGCCCGAAACAGACGTGATCCCCCTCCACGCCAAGAAAGAAAAGGCCAGTCCCCAACCTCCGCGCTCCCGACATCACCATTCATTCGTCCACTCCCTTTCCAAATCCCCAAATTGCATTGTCATCCTGAAGCGACTGCCTTATCGTCGCTGAAGGATCCCTAGGTCGCCACACGCACCTGTGGGACTGCATTTGTCAGCTATACATTAGGTATTTGATATTGCGAAAAGCTAGTCAAGGTTGGGTGAACAGGAGTGGTGTGGAAATCATTGGGAACGGGGGGTCAAGAAACCAAAAGGTTGCGAGTTGTGGAATCCCGCCTTTGGCAAAGAATGCCAAAGATGGGGCACCCGGCCGTTCTTGTCGGGATCGCTTTTGAAATCTCCGCGATATCCGTCGGGATGACAATTTGGCGGGTCCCGAGTGTGCACCGACAAGACGCCCCGTTGCAAACCCACCGCCCTTCCCTTACATTTGGACCGCCAAAACATGGACAGCGGAGCTGCGGTTTCCGCGCGGCCAACGCAGCCTTGATGCGAAGGGTTGATTCGTCCAGCGGACTCGGAGGAACTCATGGCAAACACATTTGGTACGGATATTTTGATTCAGGCAGCGGACCCGATGGAGGCCGCCAAGTTCTACGTCAAGGAACTTGGCTTTGAGGTCACGGATGAGGAATCAAATATGGTCAGCCTCCACGGAAAGAACATCAACTTTTTCATTGAGCGAGGGCCTGCTCTTGGACCGGTTTTCGAAGTTACGGTAGAAAGCGTTCAGGAAGCCAAAACGCGTCTCAAGAAAAAGGGTTGCCAGATCGTGAAAGATGAGCCTAAGTTCCCGCGATGTTACATCAAAGATCCATACGGTCTGATTTATAACCTGACGGAGTGATTTCGGCGTCGGCAGTTATAGCTGAGGGACCGGAAGTAAGAATCCCCGCTCCTTCGGCTTCGCTCAGGGCAAGCTCTCCTGCCTCGCTTCTCTCTCGCGCGTCGCAATGACAAGACTTTTGTGGCTATCCCAGAATCGCGTGCGTGATCCCCTGCCACCAGGAAGGATTGTGCCGCCACATGTATACCGCGAGGCTTTGGCCCACGATCAACAACGGCAGCGCATAGAGATATACCTTGTGGACGCGCCGGTCTACCAGCAGGTCGCGCGCAACGCCTAGAACCATCAGCAGGTCCAGGCAAGGATAGAAGAGATTGTGGTTGAACAAGTAGTCAAAGCGGCCGATGGGCGCGTCCATGAGCGCGCAGGTTGCGATGAAGATCAGCCGGCGGTGCAGCTCTGGTTTCGTGCGCCAATAAATGGCAAGCGCAATGGGCACGCCGAAGGCGATCATGTCGAAGAACGGGATGCTCAGAAAAGCATCCGCGCCGCTCTGATGGAGTTGAACCGTGTCAAAGCGGGCCATGATGATGGCGGTGGCAGTGCCCAGCGGAACCATCACCGTGGCGAGCCCGGCGCCAAACCAGCCGAGGAAGCGGTGCCAACTGACTTTGTGTATACGGACCAGCGTCGACTGACAAATGAAGAAGATCACCCACCCGGCGAAAGCCGAGCCGTGAATCCAGAGAATGAAGGGCCGCGGCACGGCGGGATGGAACAGATTGTCGTTGACCGTACGCTTGAAGCCGTCGACCACAATGGCCGCGACCAGCAGCGACATCGCAAAATAGAAATAGCGATGCACAATCCCGTTGCGACCGGTCAAGGTCAGCGTGCTGATTTTTTTCTCCGGGCCCACGGCAGGCCCGACGCGCTCTGCGTTGACAGTGGACATGGAAGGGTGAGCTGGGACTTCGCTTCCGTTTGCCCGGCGTACGAGAGGATACACGTCGAGCGTCCGGTTCGCCATCTTTTTCGGATTCGTTCAAAGGAAAAGGGCGGGCTGGCCTACCCTTGGTTTTTTCTGGTTACGCCTACATCAAGAGGCTGCCCCAGCTTTGCTGGTTTTGCAAAGCTGGGCACCACGGACCTCGACCCCGCCGACTGGCATTACGCTATCTTCCTCACTTTCAGCTCCGCCTTCCGCTCTTCATTCACCAGCACGGCTCCGCGCTCGCCGTCAGCATAATGCCGGTAGCTGCTCCAGTCCCAGTGTTGAGGTTCCAGCCCCAGTCCCCGTTTTACCGGATTGCGATGCATGTAGCGCAGCTTCTCCACCCGCTTTTTCTCCGTGAACACCACAAAGTCATAGAAGCGCGCCTGCCAGATATGCCCGCTATCCAAAGCCGTGTCCCACAAGCTGCCCTGCCGCGGATCGCTGGCCGAGCGCTGCTTGTGCAGCAGCCGCCGCGCGAAGCCCTGCTTGATCGCTTGCATCACCTTGAACGGATCGCCGGCAGATGCTCGCGGGATTCGGCCTAAAGTACACAAAAAATAGGAAACGCCTTCTGGCCTCAGGGGTCACCCAAAACCGGCCAATGAAGGTCACCTGAAAACCGGCCAACGAGAGTGAGGCTCGGGGACGTTGATTCCAACGCAAGGCAGTAGCCTTCGTTGGTATGAGCACCGTCTTGAGCGAAGCGAAAAAACAACAAGTCATAGCCCTGGGACGACTCGGATGGCCCTTGCGGCGCATCGAGCAAGAGACCGGGGTGCGTCGGGAGACCGCCGGAGCCTATCTGAAAGCGGCGGGGATTGGGGTGCGCCCGCCAGGTGCCTGGGGACGGCGACCGCCGGCAAAACCGGCCAACGAAAATGGGGTGACCACCGGGTCGGACGCGGCAAAACCGGCCAACACGGTCAACCCCAACCCCAACCCCGAAAACCTTTCCACGAAGGGAAAGGCAACAGCAAGAACCGCAAAACCGGCCAACGAGAATGCGGTGACCACCGGGTTTGGCGTGGAGTTGAGCGCCTCAGAACGCAAACCTCGCAATCCCGTTCCGTCCACCAGTTTGTGCGAACGTTTCGCGAGGCGATCGAACTGGGTCTGAGCCAGGGTCGCAATGCCATCGGGATTTGGCAGGACCTGGTGTCCGAGAGCGGGTTCAACGGCGGCTATCAGACCGTCAAACGCTTCGTGCGCAAGCTTCGCGGAAACCAACCCCCACAGCCGCGAGCCGTGATCTTTACCGCACCCGGAGAAGAGTCCCAAGTCGATTACGGCACCGGACCGATGGTCCGCGATCCGCAGACCGGCAAATACCGACGCACACGATTGTTCGTGCTGACGCTCGGATGCAGTCGCAAGGCGGTACGCTTGCTCTCCTTCCGCTCCAGCTCTCGCATCTGGGGTGAGCTGCACGAGAAAGCCTTCCGTCGACTCGGCGGCAGTACCCGCATCGTGGTGCTCGATAATCTGAAGGAAGGCGTACTTGTCCCCGACATCTACGATCCCGCTCTGAATCCCCTCTATCGCGACGTGCTGACGCACTATGGCTGTGTCGCACTACCGTGCCGGATCCAAGATCCAGATCGAAAAGGAAAAGTTGAGCGCGGCGTCGGACACGCCAAGAACACACCCCTCAAGGGAAAACGCTTCGAGAGCCTGGAAGAAGCGCAAGCCTATCTGGACCGTTGGGAAACCAGCTGCGCCGATACGCGCATCCACGGCACCACCAAACGGCAAGTCGCCACCATGTTTGCCGAAGAGAAACCTTTCTTGCTCCCACTGCCGCTAGAACCGTTCCGCTACTACCAGCACGGTCAACGGGTCGTACATCTCGACGGTTGTGTCGAAGTCGAGGCCGCCTACTACGGCCTACCCCCGGGCTGGATCGGACGCTTGGTCCGAGTGCAGTGGGACGAACTCTACGTTCGCATCCTCGATCCCCAAAACGGTCTGCTGCTGCGGGAACATGTGCGCCAGAAACGCGGCTGGTATCGCATCAAAGAAGAAGACCACCCCAAACACAGACCGCTGCGCGTCTCTCAGTTACTGTGGCGAGCCGGCCGCGCTGGTACTCACATCGGCACACTTTGCAACCTTATTTATAACCAACTCGGAGAACCGGGTGTCCGCCGCGTCTTGGGCGTCCTCGCGCTGGCCAAGAAGTTCGGCTTGGCTGCAGTCGAGGAGGCATGCGCGGCGGCCCTCGAAATGGGCGTGTATGAGTACCGCTTCGTTCGTCGCTATCTCGAACGCGGTCCCCAACTGACCTTACGGCAAGTCGTAAAGGAAAAGGCCACGCTGCTTTCGCAACGTGGCCTTTATTTATGCCGGCAACGACCTACGCTCCCACACACTTGGCGCGTGCAGTACCATCGGCCCTGCGGGGCTTAACTTCCGTGTTCGGGATGGGAACGGGTGGATCCCCCGCGGTAAGA
>Ga0187859_10000274_pt1 | contig 35291 bp, 28 predicted proteins | sample June2016WEW_10_1_2_FD_133019 | JGI IMG/M metagenome (GOLD analysis project Ga0187859, IMG submission 133019) | Peatland microbial communities from SPRUCE experiment site at the Marcell Experimental Forest, Minnesota, USA - June2016WEW_10_10 | ecosystem: Environmental > Terrestrial > Soil >...
CGCGTGCGTGCGAAATGATGGGGTTACAGTGATTGTTTGACATGAGATGAAATGCGTGAACCAAACCTGCGATTCCGTTCGCAGTAGCCTATCGGCACCGGCGAAACTGGTAACGGTTTTGTCGGAAGCTGCCGAGACAACATCCTGGCATCCTTGGGATGCGGAAAACGCCGTAAGGTGGTTGCCGAGACTGCGAGCATCAATGCGGTCTGAAGGACAGGCTGAATGAAATGCCCAACACAAGTGAACTGCCATGAGCATCGTCAAACCCAATGAGCCAAAGATGCTGATAGGCTCCGGCCAAAAGGCACGCAGTCGGTTGTTCCGCTGCACGTTTGGAACACACGGACATTCCAGACTGCCGGTGTGGACGGCAGGGGCTAATTCATTCGTGTCACTGGAACTCAACATCATAAACCCGACATTCCGCCTTCGGGTGAAGGCAGGCGCGTCCGCAAGGAACGCTGACGGGATGGCGGGCATGGGATGCTGGAGAAAGCGAAGGCCGTTCTGTAATGGAGCGGATAGGGACTGCAACATCGTCCCACCGTGCAAACGGGCAGACTTCCAGCGGGTCGTTCGTGACGAGAGAACTCGCAGAACCTTCACAGGAGGAGACAGCAAATGAACGCAGAGCAATCCGCGTGTGCGTCCTCCGGCAAAACGAACACATGGGACCAGATTGTCTGGCTCCAATGTGAGCGAAAGGTCAGCAGGCTGCAAGCGCGTATCGTCAAGGCCATTCAGGAAAAGCGTTGGGGCAAGGTGAAAGCCTTGCAACGGCTCTTGACCTGCTCGTTTTCCGGCAAAGCCTTGGCCGTGAAACGGGTGACGGACAATCAAGGCAAACACACGCCGGGAGTGGACGGGAAAACATGGAGCACCCCGGCGTCGAAGCACAAAGCCATCGGCACGTTGCGGCGGCGCGGGTATTACCCGCAACCGTTGCGGCGCGTCCACATTCCCAAAGCCAACGGGAAGTTGCGACCGCTGGGCATCCCGACGATGAAAGACCGCGCCATGCAAGCATTGCACTTGCTGGCGTTGGAACCCGTCGCCGAGACCACGGCGGACAACAACTCCTATGGCTTTCGACCTGGCCGAAGCACGGCAGATGCCATTGGGCAATGCTTCCTGACGCTGCGGGGCGGTTCCCGCCCTATGGCCGAGTGGGTGCTGGAGGGTGACATTCGCGGATGTTTTGACAACATCTCGCACGAATGGATGCTCCGGCACATCCCCACTGACAAGGAAGTGCTGCGGAAATGGCTGAAGGCTGGCTTCATGGAAAATCAAACCCTGTTTCCCACCGAGGCGGGAACGCCACAGGGCGGGATTATCTCGCCCACGTTGGCCAACCTGACTTTGGATGGACTGGAAACGCTCCTGCAACAACGCTTCCGTATAAAGCGTGTGAACGGGGAACCATTCAATCCAAAGATAAACCTCATTCGTTATGCGGACGACTTCATCATCACCGGCGCGACCAAGGAACTGCTGGAAAATGAAGTCAAGCCACTGGTCGAGCAGTTTCTGCGCGACCGGGGCTTGCAGCTCTCGCCAGAGAAAACCTGCGTCACGCACACCGGGCAAGGGTTTGACTTCCTCGGACAAAATCTCCGCAAGTTTGACGGCAAGCTGATTATCCGGCCATCCAAGAAGAACACGCATAACTTTTTGGAAAAGGTGCGGAAGCTGATTCGTCAAAATTGGGGGATGAGCCAGACCGACTTGATACGGCAACTTAACCCGGTCACTCGTGGCTGGGCAAATTACCACCGTCACATCGTGGCGGGGGAAACGTTCAAGCGGGTGGAGTGGGCTTTGTGGCAGGCACTCTGGCGATGGGCCAAACGCAGACATCCCGGCAAGTCGCTCGGTTGGATACTGAGGAGATACTGGCATCCGATTGGACGGCAAAGCTGGAGGTTTGCGGTGGACACAGGCGAACGGACGCCGGCGGGGAAACCCATTTGGTTGAAGTTGGTGAACCCGACCGAAACCAAAATCCGGCCACACGTGAAGGTCAGAGCGGCGGCAAATCCGCATGACCCGCACTGGCACGACTACTTTGAAGACCGTGCGTTCTTCAAGAAGTTTGGCATTCATCGTCGAGAGGCGGGACTGAAACCGTCAAGTGAACCGGCTCCGCCAACGCGGGGCTTTGAATCGGCTTGAGCCGAATGAAGGGAAACTTTCACGTTCGGTTCTGAGGGGAGGGAGCGGCAGCAATGCCGCTTCCTTACCCGACCCTATCTATAATTGCCATTTGCATCATTGTTGATGAACGCGCGCCTAGCGACAAAAGGCGGCAAAATGCGACAAGTTGAAGCGACAAATTGCGGCAAATTCGTTGCCGCTTTTTGTCGCCTTTTGCCGCTCGGTTTCGGGCAGCGATTTTTCGTAACGAACTCGTTAGGGGATGGTGTCTTCCAAAATTAACGGCTTTCAAATTCCAGTAAGCCGTCACAAATTTCGTTCGGTTGAATGTATCAAGTTGGATAATTATGGGCACGGTGAACGTCCATTTCAGAAATCGGAGAGGACGTAACGGCCATTGAGTCGCGGGATTTTGGAATCGGATGTTGAATGCGCTACCGTCCAGGTTTAATCCGAGGCGGTTTTTCATCTTTAGTCTTTTGCGATATTAGCCGCTATGTTCGAGCCGGTTTATTTTTTGGTTTCGGCTTCAGGAATCTTTTGCTCCGCATCGTCCGAATCCTGAACGGCGCGAACATCCTCGCGACCTAGTTGCTCGTAAAACTCATGGACTTTTTTGACAAGCTGCGGTGACACCTCGACCGCTGGCTTCCCATTCATTTCAGGTTTGGTTTCCGCTTTGGCATCAGATTTTGGCTCAACTTTGTCGGCTGGTTTGGCGTCAGTTTTAATGTCTGCTTTCGGCTCTGCTTTGACTTCGGACGGCGACGCGGCTTTGGCTTCGGGTTGAGGTTCGGCAGATTTGGTTTCAGGTTTAGGCTCGACTTTCGCGGCTGGCGTCGGCTCAACCTTGGTGTCCGGTTTTGAATTGGTGTCAGGTTTAAGTTCAGCTTTAACTTCCGGCTGCGAACCCGCTTTAGCCGCTGGTTTGGTTTCAGCCTTTGGTTCAGCCTTGGCTTGAGTTTCGCGAATCTCCTGTTCGGCCTTGTTCCAGTTCTGCGCCGACTGACCGTCCCGATGACCATGGCGCTCGTATAACTCGTAAGCGCGTGCGGCGATCTGCGGGGTCAAATCGGTTACCGCTTTGGCTTTGGTGTCGGGTGTGGAGTTCACGTCAGGTTTAGTTTCGGTTTTAGGCTTCGCTTCAGAAGAAGCTTCCGGTGCCGGTGCAACTCTTTCTTCGGGTTTAGCCTCGGACTTGGGATGCGGTTTCGTTTCAACTTTGCCATCTGCCTGCGGCACGGCTTTCGTGTGCGTTTGAGCCTGAGCTTTTGCTTCGGTCTTGGAGTCGATATCGGTTACAGCTTTTACAGGATCAAAAATCCGATAGGCGAGCAATTTGATGCGGTCGTTCACGAGAAACCACAGCAGTGCATAACCCCACACAAAGCCCGCCCAACCCCAGCCGAGAGGTGTCATAAATAATCCATAAACCGCAATCAACGTCGCGACGGCTTGGGTGCCGAACACCGCGATCAACAAAATCTTTGCCGGTCGGATGGACCAGAACGCTCCGCGTGTGCGCGTGAGAAAAATTGTCAGATGTCCCGCCACGGACAGCTTCAAATACATCAAGGTCTGGATGTGGGCGCGGTCGAGATGAAAAACACGCTCCCCGAGATAAAACAAGCCGAAGGCGGAGACGACCCCGATGATGCCCAGCACCGTGGAAATCCCCAGCACCATGCGCATGTTCCAGGCTTCGGGCTTGTCCTTGTATTGAACGTTATCATAGGCGATGGACAGGATCGCACCGTCGTTGAGCAACGCCAGCATCACGATCATCACTGCCGTCAAGGGATAGAAGTTGAAAATCAGAATTGCCAGCGTCATGAACAACAGCACGCGCAACGTTTCGGCGATGCGATAAATCGCGTAACTGTTCATCCGCTGGAAAATCCGTCGGCTCTCCTTGATTGCATCAATAATCACCGACAGGCCGGGCGTGAGCAGCACGATGGCCGCCGCTGCGCGCGCCGCGTCCGTCGCACTCGAAACGGCGATGCCGCAGTCGGCTTTCTTCAGCGCGGGCGCGTCATTTACCCCGTCGCCCGTCATGCCGACGATGTGGTTGCGTTTTTGCAGAACATCCACGATGTGAAATTTATGTTCGGGAAACACCTCGGCAAAACCGTCCGCTTTCTCGATGGACTCAATCACCTCCGCTGACTCTTGTTTTTTTGAGTCGCCTAGCGTTTTGGCATCGAGGATATTTGTGCCCATCCCCAAAGTCTTCGCCGTCTCCTTGGCAATCGCCAGTGCGTCACCCGTCACCATCTTGATCTTGACGCCCATTGTCAGCGCGGTCGCAATCGTGGCCTTCGCATCCTCGCGCGGCGGATCAAACATGGGCAACACGCCGAGAAACTGCCACGGCCCGTCGCCCTCCGCCCGCGCTACGCCCAACGAACGAAAACCGCGTGCGGCAAAATCATTGACCGCTTTTTCCGCCGCCGCTTTGACCTCACCAATATTGGCCGACAATGCCAAAATCACTTGTGGCGCACCCTTCGTCACTTTGAATTCTTTTCCGTCCTTGCCCTTGACGGTCGCCTCGGTGCGTTTATGCACCGGATCAAACGGCAGGAAATGGACAACCTGATATTCTTTCAGCGCGTCTTTATTTTTCAGGCCGCCCAAAACCGCCAGATCAATCGTGTCGTTGTTTTCGGCGCGCGACGCCAGCGCGGCAGACAGGATGATTTGTTCGGCGGGAATATTATTTACGCTGAACGGATCACCCAAGGTCAGCTTGTTCTGCGTCAAGGTGCCGGTTTTGTCGGCGCACAGCACATCAACGCCAGCCAGTTCTTCGATTGCTACCAACCGGCTCACAATCGCCTGTTTCTTGGCGAGCAGCCGCGCACCTACCGCCATTGTCACCGACAACACCGTTGGCATCGCCACGGGAATCGCCGCCACGGTCAGCACCAGGGCGAACTGCAATGTCGTGAGGATTGCGTCACCCCGATAAATCGCGAAGCCGATGATCACCGCCACCAGCGCCACCGCGAGAATGATCAGATAATTGCCAATCTTCAAAACCGCTTTCTGAAAATGACTGACCGTGAGTGCTTCCTGCACCAGTTGCGCCGTCTTGCCAAAATAAGTTTTTGCCCCCGTCGCATACACCAGCGCGCCGATCTCGCCGCGCCGGATGATCGAACCCGAAAACACGGCATCCCCGGATTTGCGTGTTGCGGGCAACGATTCTCCCGTCAGCGCGGATTGATCCACCGAGACCTCGTCGCCCGCCAGCAAGCGCGCGTCCGCCGGCACAACGTCACCCAACCGCAGGCGGATGACATCGCCCGGCACCAACTCGCGAGCCGCCGGGTTGATCCATTTGCCGTCGCGTATCACGCGCGCCTTGATCGCCAGTTTGGCTTTCAAGGCGGCAATCTCATTTCCCGCCTGGCGTTCTTCCCAAAAAGCGACCACCGCGTTGGTCACCAGCAAAAGGAGGATGATGAAAAAATCCGGCCAGTGCCGGACCACGCCCGACAAAATTACCGCGATCTCAATCATCCACGGAATCGGCCCCCAAAAGTAGCCAAGGAATTTCAGCAGGAGATTCGTCTTCTTCTCGACCAGTTCATTTGGCCCATATTGCGTGAGCCGTTTCTGCGCTTCAGCTTGGGTTAGGCCGTCCGGTGACGATTCCAATTTTTTCTCCACCTCCGCCAGCGGCAGCGTTTTCAAATCGTCCTTCGTGTCGGGTTTGGCGTCGGGCTTCGAGCCGGTTTTCGCATCCGGCTTTGACGCGGCCTTGGCATCTGATTTGGAGGGGGTTGCTGTGGGCTTCGCGTCAGTCTTGGTATCGGTAGCGTCGGGATTCGATTCTGCGGATACACTCGGCTTGGAATCAGGCGTCTTGGGCGGATCTGTGTCTGGCTTCATAATATTTGTCCTTTCACGGTCTTGAATTTTCGAGAACGGGCGAATTACTCGCTGCTTCCGGCAAGTCGGCGGCTGCTCCTAGTGGCAGATGTTCCGGCAGGTCAAGGCGTGCGACGCCAATGCGGTTGTCGGCCATTCCATAATACACGTCGAAGCGGTCCGGCTTGCCGAGATCGTCGCGCCGGTCAATGCCGGTGGGGAACACGACATTGGCGATGGTGCCGTGTCGTTCCTGCGGCAACTCCGGCGTCAATACCGGCGCCACCGACCGATAGAGAATTTTTTGCGGATGCTCTTTCGAGAGCACCATCACCCCGGCCGAATAGCATAGTTGGCGTCCGTCGTTACCCGGTTCCGCCATTTTGCTTACGCCGTGGTAAAGGATCAGCCAGCCGTGTTTGGTTAGAATTGGCGGAGTGCCACCACCGATTTTCAACTTTTCCCAAGGCGACACCGGAGTTGCCAGCCGATGATGCGAGTTGAACAGGCCGGGACGATGTGGTGCCAGGCCCTTGGGCGGCATTGGACAATAGGAAATCCAGATGCTTTCATGTTCACGATCCACGATCCGGGACTCGCCTTGGCAGGCGGTTTCCTCGGGGCGGGTGCCGGGAAAAAGCGGACGGTGGAGAAGGGCCAGTTGCATTTTCCCGGCGTGATTGGGAATGGCGACGGGGAAGATGCTGGCGTCCTTGTTGTCCACGTGGGCGAAATCAATGCCTTGAAAGGGTTCAAAGGACGCCAGCCCGATCCGTTCCCAATGGAACAAATCCTCCGACATCGCCAAGGCAATTCGCGGTCCGTTCGGTGAAAGCGCCGTATAAGTCATGACGTAATGCTCAAGCGGCTCGACAAAGGTGACGCGGGCATCCTCGCAGCCACCGCTACCGTCAGACCGCCGCTCATAATCAACTTCCGGCTCCAGCGCAACGCCGAGACGTTCGACTCCGGACGGGTCGCCGGCTTCGTTGAATTTTACGCGGGCGATGCCGATGCGTGAATAGTTGTTCTTGGCGACGAGCCGTGGAAATAGGTAAAGCTTGCCATCAGGGCCGCGAGTGGCCGCCGGATTCAGGACGCCTTCAATCTCCTGCGGATTGCCCGGCTCCGGCTCCATCAACATTCCCAGGCGTTGTAATTGAAAGCCGCTCATCCGGTCTTCTCCTCGCGAGGTTTTGTAGTTTGAACGCCACCCAGACAAGCGACGATGGCTTCAATCACCCGTTTCGATTCATTGGGGTCGCGGACGCGGATGGACACGACACCGGCTTGTTCGGCCGGATAGTCGTTTCCGCCGGGAAACAACGCATCGCCGATAAAAATCATTTCATCAATGGCAATGCCAAGGATGTCCCGGAGTTTTCGTATCCCGTAAGCTTTATCAATGCCCGGCTTGGTGACGTCAACGGAGGTCGTGCCTCCCAGCCGCACGGAAAACTCGGGGATCAGTTTATCGAGGAGCGCCTTGATCTTCTTTCGCTTGGCGAAGTCAGCGTCCCATTTTTTCTTTTCTTCGATGGGTGCCTGCTGTCCCAAGGCAGAAAACGTAATCTGGCTTCCCCGGTCTTCAATGGTTTCTCCCCAGACCTTTTCGACTTTGAAACCCGCTGCTTCGAGTGCCTGCTTTAGCGAACTGATGATTTTCTTTTTTTCGTCCGCAGTGAAATCTTCCGAGTAAATCTTTTTCCAATCCCCTGCGTATTGGTAGAACTTAGTTCCACAGGTGGGAAGGAGAGACAGGTTCTTCAGGCGTTCGTCATGGGGAAGATTGGAGAGCACTTGTTTTTCAAACTGCGGCCAATCGCCGCCGGAAATCACCGCCACTTTCACAATTCCCAGCAGAGCGGTGAGCAGTTTGGCCATCTCGGCATCAAGCGATGCTTTGCTTTCGGCCAGCGTGCCATCCAGATCGAAAACTATGAGTTTTTTCATGGTCAGGTGCCTTCCGGTAGTGATATTTCCAACAAGCTGATGGCACCATTTGGTCGGCACAAACATGCTCCGACCACGGCCGGCAAGAGCAGCACATCCCCTTTGCCGATGGCGTAATTGGCACCATCGTGCTCCACCTGACCGTCGCCGGCGAGACACACCAGCACTCGCGCGGTTCTTTCGGCACCGACTCCAAATGGCGATTCTGCGCCGAACCGCCACAACCCGAAATGTTCACAATCAAAGAGCCGCTCGCGCAACACCGGCTTTACCTCATCCACCATTGGCACCACTGGACTGATGGCACCTTGCGCAAAATCAATACAGGCCATCGCCTGATCAACTTGCAGAGGCCGGGGTTGGCCGGTCTTGGCATCAACGTGGTCCCAGTCGCAAAGACGAAACGTCACGTCGCTGTTTTCCTGCACTTCAAAGACCACCACGTCGCCCAACGAATGAACAGTTCCGGCCGGAATGAAAATTCCGTCGCCGGGCTTCGGAGTGAACGATGCGAGTTGTTCCGCCACCGCTCCGTTTGCGAGCGCCTGCCGCAGAGTGTCTGTCGTGGCGACAGGCTTGAGACCGGCGTAAATGCGGCTTTTTGCTCCCGCCTCCAGCACCACCCAGGCTTCGGTCTTCCCGGTCTCGCCTGCCGGGATATACTTGGTTTGCTGATCCGATGGATGCACCTGGACCGAAAGTGTGTCGCGCACGTCGAGAAATTTAAGCAGGAGCGGGAACCGGTGGAAACGGCCAGCCAGTTTTCCCATCATCTGCTCCGGCCACTGATGAAGCAATTGTCCAATGCTCCGTCCCTTGAGTGGTCCATGGGCGACGCGGCTCGGATGATCCTCGCGGTCGCTCAATAGCCACGCTTCGCCGATGGGTCCATCGCCGGGCAGCGGAGCAGAGAGTAGATTAGCCAAACGCCGACCACCCCAAAGCCGATATTGATAGATCGGTTCAAATCGAAGCGGATACAGAGATATTTCATCCTTGGCATGTCTTCTTTCTGTCATGCTCATGTTCTTTCCATCGCAGCAGTGTATTCACCCCGGCGCGCGGCGCGGTTGCATCGGGCACGGTGAAGCAAAGCTTGTTGCGCCGCTTTCACGTTCTCCTCTTGGCCTTGCCAGATTTCCAAAGCCGGTTGCTGGATGGCGCGGGCAAACGAAAACGCCAGCGCCCAAGGCAATTTCGACTTGAATCGAAGATTCATGGTATTCAAACGGGCCGAGGCGAGTTCGGCGGATTGGCCGCCTGACAGGAACGCAATCCCCGGAACGGCTGCGGGGACAGTTCGCCATAGACTCTTCACCGTGATGTTGGCCACCTCGTCCACGGATTCTTGCGTGGGGCAGGTCAATCCCGGCAGCACCATGTTGGGCTTGAGAATCATGCCTTCCAGCAGCACGCGCTGGGAATTCAGTTGAATGAAAACCGTTCGCAGGACTTCCTCCGTCGCCGCGCGGCACTGCTCCAGAGGATGATCGCCATCCATCAGCACTTCCGGTTCGACAATCGGAACCAGTCCGGCCTCCTGGCACAACGCGGCGTAGCGCGCCAACGCGTGCGCGTTGGCCTCAATGCAACTTCGACTGGGAATGTCATCGCCGATGGTAATCACCGCCCGCCACTTGGCAAAACGCGCACCTATTTGAAAGTATTCCGCAAGGCGGTCGCGTAATCCGTCCAGACCTTCGGTGATTTTTTCGCCGGGATGAGCAGCCAAATCCTTGGCTCCGGTATCAACTTTGATGCCCGGAATAATTCCCGCGTCAGCGAGGACTTTTAGAAATGGCGTGCCGTCCTTCTTCTGCTGGCGGATGGTCTCGTCGTAGAGAATTACACCGCTGATGCACTCGCCGAGACCGGGTGTGGTCACGATTAACTCCCGATATGCGCGCCGGGCCTCCACCGTTTGCGGGATGTCCAACTTCGTGAAACGTTTGTTGCAGGTCGGATTGCTTTCATCCATCGCCAGCAATCCTTTGTCGTCGGCAACCAATTTGTTGGCAGTATCTATTAACAGTTGTCCGTTCATAATTAAGTTTCAGTTCAGGGAGTGGCGGCGGTTGCTTTCGGTGAAGCATCCCAGCCGCCGCCGAGGGCCTTGATCAATTGGACGCTCGCCGTCAATTGTTCCATCTGGAGGTTCAGTGCTGTTCGCTGATTGTTCAGCAGCGCGGTCTGCGCATTGATCACGTTGAGGTAAATATCCATGCCGGATTGGTAGCGGACGTCGGCAAGGTTGAGGTAACGCTGCGACGAAGCGACGGCGGTATTCTGTTGTTGCAGTTCCTGCGACAAGATTCGCAGCGTGGACAAATTATCTTCGACTTCCTGAAAGGCGGTGAGCACGGTCTGGCGGTAATTCGCAACGGTGCCCTGGTAAATCGCACGGGACTGTTCAGTGACCGCTTTACGCAAGCCGCCGTCGAAAAGCGTTTGCGCCAGCGTCGCGCCGACGGACCAGACCAGGCCCGGCCCGGAAAAAAGATTTTGCACGGAGGTGTTCTGGTATCCCGCCGCGCCGCTCAAAGTAATCGTCGGATAATAAGCCGCGCGCGCCACGCCGATTTGCGCGTTGGCCCCCGCGACGCGGCGTTCGGCGGCGGCAATATCGGGACGCCGTTCAAGCAGTTGCGACGGAACTCCGAAGGGAATGGCGATTGGTTTTGTGGTCAACGAATTGGTGGCGATGGAAAATGATGAGGCCGGTTGACCAAGGAGCGTCGCGATGGCGTGTTCGAGCTGTGCGCGCTGGATGCCGAGGTCGGTGGCCTGCGCGAGCGTGGTGTTTAGCTGCGTTTCAGCTTGCGCGACGTCCTGGTCGGATGCCAGACCCGCGCCATACTGCGCCTGGGTCAGCTTTAGTGATTCCTGATAGGCGATCACCGTCGCATCCAAAAGCTGCTTCTGCGCATCCAGCACGCGAAGCTGAAAATAATCCACCGCTACTTCCGCCTGCACGGTCAGCCGCACGTTTTCGAGATCGGCAAGCGTGGCTTGCGCTTCCAGCGAATTGGCTTTCACTGTGTTACGAATGCGACCCCAGAAATCTGGCTCCCAGGAGGCGTCAAAGGGCAGTGCATATTCGGTGAAAGTTGAAGCTGACGATGACGAGCTGGATTGATTTTGAGATGTAGCCTGCCTTGATTTCGTGACCGAAGGGCTGGCGGTCACGGTTGGGAAATACTGTGAACGGGATTGTTTCACCACCGCCCGCGCGGCGAGAAAGTTGGCCAGCGCAACGGCGACCGTCTGGTTGGAAGCATTCACCTGGCTTTCAAAAGCGTTCAGCTCCGGCTCGTGAAACATTTCCCACCATTGGCCGCGAAGCACATTGTCCTTTGGTTCGGCGGTTTTCCAGCCATCAGTTTGCGATGATTGCGCTGGCGACATTTCTTTGAAAGCAACCGGCGTTTGAACCGATGGCTCCGTATATTTAGGCGCGAAGCTGCATCCGGCGAACAAAGCCAGACACACCGAGGAAACGGCGATCATTCTCGCGGTCGCTTTGAATTGGAAAATAATGGGTTTCATTGAATGACGCAGGCTATCCCCGGAAGATGTCGAACGGCTCAATTTTGAGAACCTTGCGTATGCCGATATAGCTGGAGATTCCAGCGATGAGAAGGACCATGCCAAAGGCCAGCCCCAGGTTCCCGAACGTGATCGTCGCCGCATAGTTAGGCAATCGCGATTTGGCGATGGTGATCATCAGCGTCACCAGGCCAATGCCCAGGCCGTAACCAATCATGGCCGTAAAGAACGCCATGAACAGGATCATATAAATGAGTTCGCGCCCCTTGGCACCGATGGCTTTTAGCGCGCCAAATTTCTCCAGATTTTCGAGGATGAATGTATAGAAAGTCTGGCCGGAGATGGATAGTCCGACGATAAAGGCAATTATAGTCATCAACAAAATGTTGGTCCCAATGCCGGTCTGGTAAGTGTAGTAATGAGTAATCTGATTGTTAAATTCTTCCTTGGTGAAAGCAACATAGCCCAGCTTGGCGACCTGCTTCTTGATTCCAGCCACGGCGGCAGCGTTCTTCGGCTGCACCAAAACATAGGACATTGTGAAACGCGTCGAGGGGAGATATTCAATCGCGCGATGATAGGTGGTGTAGAGCGTCGGCACACCGTTAAGTCCGTTTGAGACGACCCTGGCAATGCCGACAATCGTGCCCCGATGATCATTGAGTTCGAAGGCCGTTCCAATCTTCGGATTCCCTAACTTGGAGAATTCAGCGTCATCCACCACGAAAAACGTGTTGTCGGCATAGATGTCCTGAATGTTGCCCTGTTCCAGTTCGGGCCGGCCAAACAGGCTGCTGTCGTCCAGACCGACCACATTGACCCCTTGATAGTTGCCGTTGGCGAGCTTGACCAACGCGCCGCCCATAAACAGCGGCACCGCATAGCTGACCCCGTCCATGCTGCGCGTCGCGTCCAGCACATAATCCGGCATGGGGATCGGACTGGTCGCCGTATTCACCGCCGGATCCATGATCCACATCGCGGCACCGATGTTAGTGACCGGCGAATAGGCGCGGTTGAGAATGCCGGCAAACATGGCGGTCATTTCCATCATCAGGAACACGGCGAAGGTAATCCCGATCAACAGAGCGAAGAACTTGCCTCGATCATTGACCAGCAGCTTGAAGCCGATCCGCAATATGCCGCTGTATCTCATGTTAATTGTTCGTGGTGCTTGCTCCAGTTGCTTCTTGCCCGATAAAGACATCCACCATCTGGCCGGGATAGACTGGGGCGTCTTTTTTCTCGAAGCGAAAAATTACTGGCAGCACCCGCAAATCAACTTGCTCCTGCTTTTGATTGGACAACTCGATCTTGGGTGAGATGTAAGGCTGGACCCGGACAAACTCCAGCGGCACTTTGATGTCCGTCCCGGTGATTTGCATCTGCGCCTGGATATGCCAGTGCGACGGCAACCGGGAGACCAGAATTTCATCCACATAGCAGCGCACTTGCATGTAATCCTGCGGTCCGCTCATGATTACGAGCGGATCGAATAGTTCGGTATAGGTGTCATAATTACCCTGCGAAGACACATAACCACCGACCGTTGCGTTGACGGCCAGCACAACGCCGTCCACCGGTGCTTTGACCGAATAATATTGCAGCAATGCGTTGGCGGCCTTCAGCGCGGCGGTCGTCTGAGTGACGGCATCTTCCGCCGTATCCAGCACGTCCTTGCTGACCGATTTCGGGTCAGAGTCATAGGCGGCGCGGCGCTTATCGTATTGGTCGCGTGCCACTTTCAGGTTGGCAGCGGCCAATTCCGTGTTTGCCCGCTGCACGGAATCCTCAATGTTGAACAGCGGTGCGCCGGCCGACACTTGCTGGCCCTCCTGCACGAACACCTGGGTGATCGGGCCGGAAACCTCTGGAAAAATGTTGATGTTTTCACCGCTTGGCAGGTCGCTCTCGATCATGCCATTGGCATAGATGGCCGAGGCGTAAGGATTGCTGACCGGTTGGAACACAGGCGGCTGCGCCTTGCGTTCCATGCCAAAAATATAGGCGGCAATCAATCCCGCCAGGATACCAATGGCAGCGATGGTAAAAATGACCATGTTGCCGACTTTCCTCTTGGGCACGGTGGGCTTGGTTGAGGTCTTGTTCTCGTCTGTCTTAACTTCCGCTCCAGCTTTGGGATTGGTCGCGGTTTTAGTTATAGGTTTGGTTTCAGATTTAGCTTCGGTTTTGGGTTCGGTTTTGGCTTGAGGCGCAGGCGCGGCAGCCGGTTCAAGCAAAGGTTCGTTGGCTTTGGGCTCCGGCGCAAGCGGGCCCGCTTTGGCATCCGGCTTCGGCGCGACTGCTTCCGGTTTTGGCCCGGTCGCTTCAACTGCCGGTTTCGATTCGTCTGGATTCATTCGGTTCCTTTGTCTATCGCGGTGAGAATTCCATCTTCCATGTGGAGAATCCGATCCGCATATTCGTTGATGCGCGCATCATGGGTGACAATCAGTATGCAGCGGTTTTCATTAAGGATTTTCTCTTTGACGAAGGCGATGATCATCCTCCCGGTGTCACCATCCAGGGAGGCGGTCGGTTCGTCGAGAATCAGAATCTGCGGACGGCTGATGATCGCGCGAGCGATGGCTACGCGCTGCTGCTCGCCGCCTGAAAGTTTCACCGGTAGTATCTCGCCACGGTCTTTCAGGCCCACGATTTCGAGGTATTCTCGCGCCTCGGTTATGGATTCATCCCAATTGCGCTGCTTGAGGATTAGCGGAATGGCGACATTCTCGGCCGTGGTCAGTCGCGGGAACAGGTGATAGTCTTGGAAGACGAAGCCAATGGTGTTCAAACGGAAATCCGCCAGTTGATCGTTGTTCCAAGCCCAGATGTCGGCTCCTTTCACAACCACCTTGCCGGCGTTGGGACGCAATATGCCGGAGATCATGCTCAACATGGTGGTCTTGCCGCTGCCGGACGGGCCGACGATGAATAACATCTCGCCAAAGTGGGCGACCAGCGTGACACTGTTCACGGCAACCTTCTTGGTGTCACCTTCGCCAAACCATTTGGTCAGACCGGTGGCAATGATTGCCTCTTTATCGGTCGTTTCATTTTTCACTGTGCCGGAGTCCAGGTGTCGTCAGGATCATAAGCTGTCATGGCCTTGGCGATTTTCACGGTCTTTGGTCCGAGGTTCTTTTGATAAATCTTGCCTTGTTGATTGACGATGAAAGTCATCACCCCGGTGTTGCCCCATTCGGCTGGCCACGCGACGAGCGCAAACCCGGCAATCATCCGGCCATTGATGATATAATTATATTTTTCCCCCGGCGCATGTTTGCCCTGACGCGTCAGGATTTTGAAATAGTAGCCGTGATAAGGCGCTTGTTCGTCGTTGAGCATTTTTGCCGTGCGGTGATAACCGTCCACACGCGCCTGCGCGACGAGCGGCCCCAATGGACTCAATGCTTCGCCAGCTTGATTCGTCGGCCAGAAAAGTCCGTCGTGCGTGCCGGGCGTGCTGCGCAGGAACTGCGCGTAAGCCAGCACGCTGTCGCCCATGCGATCCTCACTGGCATATTCGCGCTGGGCATCCACATAGGCATGGCAGACATTGATCGCGCCGATTTCGTCCATGCCGATGCGGCGGGCGAGAATTTCTTCCGCGCCTGCGGCGGTATCGAAGAACCATTGGCCGTCCCGTTTCACGAGCGGAATGGGAAATGGCCAGCCGTCCGCGCCAATTTCCAACGTGACGTTGGAATCCGAATTACTGGCCAACTCGGTCTTTTCCGTCAGATGTTGGACGAACAACTTATATTCCTCCGTGGCTTGAACCACATCGGGCGAAATCAAATCATGTCCGGTGGCACCGAAAATCGAATGCAGAGCATTCGTGTCATGATTTGTGGCCGCCGCCACCAATGCGGAGACGGCTGCCTGCGGCGTGGTGAAGGTCTGTTCATCTTCAGCCAGCGTGCGAACTGGCAGCGTCAGCATCAGGAAAGTTAGGCCGAAGCCGGACGACAGCGACGACATCCGCCGCCACCCTGTGAACAAGTTTATTTTCATCGGAAATAATTTTTTTTGGAAGATCATGGAAATAAAAATCAATGCTTTTGCTGACCTGAATTATGACCGCCTCCACCGCCACCGTTGAAGCCGACGCCTCCGCCAGAGGGCATCGCTGGTGCTGGCCGCGAAGCGGGTGCTTGTCTTGAAACCGGTGCTGATCGTTGGATGGTCTGCATACTTTGCTGGCCGCGATTGCTGTAGGTTCTCGTATCGGGTGCACTTCGTATTCCTGTGAACGCGCCGCCTGATTCCGGCCGGCTGATGGCTGCGGCGTGTTCGTCGGGAGCGGGCGTGGGTCGGGAAATGCTGGTTGAACGTTCGCCACCTAATTCATTGACCGTCCCGCCACGCGCGGGCGCGGGGCCGGAACTATTAATTGAGTGTCCAGCTTGCGGTGCTGCCGGGTGGGCCAGTTCTTGTCGTATGGCCGCCGGAGTTGCCGCACGCGAAAGCGTGTTCCCGCCATAACCTCGGTCGCCTCGATTGGCTGCGACTGCGCCGGGATGATAGTCCGATCGCCAGACACCCGTATGCCCCATGTCCCGCTGACGTGAGGATTCGTGCCACCAGTTGGCCGGACGCGAATAGCCATTGCCCCAAAAAATGAGATTGCCGCCTCCCCAATTACAATCGTAATCCATCCATAAACCGAACGGCCAGCCGATGCCGAAGGTGATGAAAGGCGCGCCGTAAGGTGCGTCATAATAAACCTGGTCCGGCTGATAAACCGGCACATAAATCACCTGTGGATCCGCCGGAACAATTTCAATGTCGCTGCCGTCAGCAATCACCTGTTGCTGTGGCGAGGATTGCAAGTTGCCCAGTTTGGAAGCTGTGGCGCGCAGCCGTTGGATGGAGTTCATCACGTCCGGCTGTTGATTGAGAAACGCCTGTCCCGCCTGGGTCGTCCAATTCAAGTTGTCATCCATCCATTTCAACACACTGGGATAGCGGGCCACGGCCTGGACGCTGGCATCCCACGGCTGCTGGTCAATCTGGTTAGGATCGCCGCCGCCGGTGATATATCGGTCGGCCAGCACGATTTGCGTGGGCAAGGTGGACGCCGGCAGAATTTCGGCAATCAAGGGGTCGGGATAAAGCGCAATTGGTCCCAGCAACTGATCCAGTTGCGCGGCGGGCAGCGGTTGATAATCTGGCATCGGTGGCGGGACCGCCGCTTGTGCCTGCACCGACATGGTCGTGCCAGCGAGCAGACACAGCAGGACAGGAATTTTGATATATAAATTCATTACGATATTAGATTTTGATCAGGTCATTGTTTCTGATAAGACAGAAGCCATAAGTCGGAATGCTCGACCGGCTTTATGGGGTGTTTTCCTAGAGTCACCGTGTCAACACTGGAGACATTTTCGATCAAGTCACCTTCCGTTAGTGGATTTGCTTTCATGGCTTGAAATCACAGCAATGCACAAATGTGGAAGAGTTTTTGCGAGTCCTGCATTGGTTTCATCCGTCCCTCACAATGATCCTCACTGGGGGCTGCGGAATTGATCCGTTTGTCACTGGATTTGGAAACGATGTTGTCCCGCCCCTGGGGCTTTGGACTTGGGAAGATGTGGTTTTCGGCGAACATTTGCGCTTCAGCCTCCAACCAATGCTGCACATCGTGCCCCGACACCGAACCTTGATTCACATAACTGAAGTATGCCCTTCTGGCCACTTCGTCCGGTAACAGCGCAGGTTCAGTTGCGTTTTGGTTTTGATCCGCAACCGCAGTTACCTGCAAGCCACCGGCTATTTTTTGTTTTTTTATCTGGAAGAAATCATTGTGTGCCATGGAGTGAGAATAGGCTGAACAGCGACTCGATCGCTATGGGGTGTTCACCCCATCCTAACGTTCGTTTTTTTATTTACTTTTTTCCGCAACATCTCGCTTTTGCCAAGACGACAAGAAAGAAACTCGTTCAATGCTTTTAGCTGGCGATTGGAACCATCGGTTGCGGTTGCGCATGAATTGGCCAGCGCAAGTCGCCGGTCATCAAATAAACCGCCATGGCTGCCAACATCAAAATCACGATGGTCCAGAGACGCCAATCGCGATGCGCCCGTTTCCAGTAAGACCGATGGTTCGGAATGTCTCGATTCATAAATTTGTCACCGGCCATTTCCAATTCCGAATCTCCGGTAAATCCTGACCGTGCTTGTCTATGTAGCGTTTGTGCTCAATGAGCTTGTCCTGCATCTGTTGTTTCAGGTAGGCACCCTTGGAACCTAAATTCGGCACCCGATCCACCACGTCCTGCACGAGATGAAAGCGGTCGAGGTCATTCTGCACCCGGATGTCGAAGGCAGTCGTAATGGTGCCTTCTTCCTTGTAGCCGCGGACATGGAGGTTGCGATTTGTTCGACGATAAGTCAGCCGGTGAACCAGCCAAGGATAGCCATGAAAGCCAAAGATGATGTGCTTGTCTTTGGTGAAGAGTGAATCGTAATCGGCTTCGCTCAATCCGTGCGGGTGTTCGGTTTTGGGTTGGAGCTTCATCAGATCAACGACGTTGATCACCCGGATTTTCAGATCGGGCAGATGCTCACGCAGAATGGAAACAGCAGCCAGAATCTCCAACGTGGGCGTGTCGCCGCAGCAGGCCATGACCACATCCGGCTCGCTGCCCTGATCATTGCTGGCCCATTGCCAGATGCCGATGCCTTCGGTGCAATGCACGACCGCCGCGTCCATGGTTAGCCATTGCGGAAGGGCGTGTTTGCCGGCCACGACGACGTTGACGTAATGCCGGCTGCGCAGGCAATGATCAAAGACGGACAGCAGGCAGTTCGCATCCGGCGGCAAATAGACGCGCACAATGTCGGCCTTTTTGTTGATGACATGATCCATGAAGCCGGGGTCTTGGTGAGTGAAACCGTTGTGATCCTGCTGCCAGACGTGCGACGCGAGCAGATAATTCAGCGACGCGATTTTGCGACGCCACGGAAGTTCCAAAGTTACCTTCAGCCACTTGGCGTGCTGGCTGAACATCGAGTCCACGATGCGAATGAATGCCTCGTAGCTATTGAATAATCCGTGCCGCCCAGTCAGCAAATAACCTTCCAACCAGCCTTCGCACTGGTGTTCGCTTAGCATCGAGTCCACCACGCGTCCGGCGGGCGCGAGGAATTCATCCGTTTTAACTTCTTGCGCTTCCCACTGACGATTGGTGGTTTCAAAGACCGCGCCCAAAAGATTTGAAAGTGTCTCATCGGGGCCAAAGACGCGGAAATTGTGCGCGTTCAATTTGACGACGTCGCGCAGGAACTTGCCCAGCACCATCGTGTCTTGTCCAGCCACGGCACCGGGTGAAGGCACTTTTACCGCATGGTCGTGGAAGTCCGGCATGATGAGGTCGCTCAGCAGCAGCCCGCCGTTGGCGTGGGGATTGGAACCCATCCGCCGGTCGCCTTTCGGTGCCAGCTCGGCCAATTCTGGAATGAGCCGGCCATTCTTATCGAATAGTTCCTCGGCCTTGTAACTTTTCATCCACTTCTCAAGTTGCTTGACGTGCTGGGGATGTTCGGCATCCACCAGGAGCGGCACCTGATGCGCGCGGAACGTGCCTTCCACTTTCAGGCCATCCACTTCCTTCGGCCCCGTCCAGCCTTTTGGCGACTTGAGCACAATCATGGGCCAGCGCGGACGCGTGGTGTCCTGTTTGTCCCGCGCGTTTTTTTGAATTTTTCGGATGTCCTCGATGGCCTTTTCCAAGGTGGCGGCCATGAGTTCGTGCATCTTTTCCGGCTCATCACCTTCCACAAAGTAAGGCGTCCAGCCGCAGCCGCGAAAAAACTGTTCCAACTCATCCGACTCGATGCGCGCGAGCAAAGTTGGGTTGGAAATTTTATAGCCGTTGAGATGCAGAATCGGCAGCACCGCCCCGTCGGTGATCGGGTCGAGAAATTTGTTGGATTGCCACGCTGTCGCCAGCGGGCCGGTCTCCGCTTCACCATCACCGACAACGCAGGCGACAATCAAATCAGGATTGTCGAACGCCGCGCCGAACGCGTGCGACAACGAATAACCGAGTTCGCCGCCTTCATGAATTGAGCCGGGAGTCGTCGGCGCGACGTGGCTGGAAATGCCGCCGGGAAACGAAAATTGCGTGAACAATTTTTTCAACCCGGCCTCGTCCTGCGTGACGTTTGGATAAACTTCACTCCAAGTGCCTTCGAGATAGACGTTGCCCACAATGGCCGGGCCACCATGACCGGGACCGGCGACATAAAACATGTTCAGGTCATACTTTTTGATTACCCGGTTCAGATGCACATAAATAAAATTCTGTCCCGGCGTCGTGCCCCAGTGTCCGACCACGAGTGGCTTCACGTCGGAGAGTTTCAGCGGACGCTTCAGCAGTGGATTGTCATAGAGATAAATCTGGCCGACCGACAGATAATTGGCGGCACGCCAGTAGGCATTCATTTTTTGAAGCAGTTCCGGGGAAAGAGTTTTTATTTTCATGGAAAATTTTGAATACAATGTTCACCTTGCATCACCTTGAAAATGCCCTCTTTGGATGCAGCGAACAATGGGGTGAACACCCCATGACGTTGGACATTTTGAAATCGCGGGATCCGCTCCCCACGATTTATGTAATTCCCAAGCGGTCAAAGATCGGCACCTTCACCAAATCTAAGACGAAGGCGAAGGCGATTGCGCTAGCAAGCACGCCACCCAACACCCAAAGCGGCAGTGGCAACATGAGCCAACCGCATCCGGCCAGTGTCAGGGCAATCAACAAATCGGCGACCGACGATACGACGAGCCAGCGACCGGGACGAGGCGACGACCAAATTCGCCCACGGGCGCGCACGGCATACATGGTTGACTGATTTCCGCATACTAGAATGAAAAATGCCAGCGTCTGCAAGGTTGCGATGCCCAGCCCCAGACGAAAATGGCCGAACGCCAGAATCCCGACACAGAACGCTAGTTCAGAAACACCCATAAAGATGCCCGCGATAGTGAGCTTGCCGATGTGCCAGCCATTAGGCTGGGAGGAGGGTCGGACATTGTCTGTTGTCAACGACATCCCGAGCAAGTCACCCACCATCATCACAATTATCATCAGCATGGGAGTCAGGATCGCGTGCCCGGTCATAAAGAGGCCGACACCCAGAAACAGCACTTGCACGATCTTCTTGGTCACAGAGTTTAGTGTGTAAGTGAGGATGCGCTGGAACGTGATGCGCCCTTCCTTGACGGCGGCAATAATTCCAGCAAGTCCGGGATTGGTCAGCACGATGCCGGCAGCGGACTTGGCGACATCGGTTGCCGTCGAAACCGCAATTCCCATTTGCGCCTGGCGCAGAGCGGGCGCGTCGTTGGCACCGTCGCCGCACATGCCGACGATATTGCCCGTCTGCTGAAATGCCTTCACCAGTTTGAATTTGTCCTCGGGGAGCACACCAGCAAACACGGCGAAATCTTCTGGACGAACTTTGCCTGGCATCGGTCCGGTCGGACATACCGCGCCATCAAGACCGACGGCATGGGCGACAATTGCCGCCGTGGCTGGGGCATCACCCGTCACCATCACCGTGCGGATACCGAGTGATTTCAATTCCGTAACCAGGGCGGCGGAATCCTCGCGGGCCGGGTCGCTGAGCGCAATCAATCCCAAGAGCTGCATCGCCGCAGGCGGTCCCGCTGCCACCGCCAGCACGCGAAAACCTTTCGCCGCCAGTTCGTTTGCCGCTGCCGTCGCATTCGGTGAAGGAGCCGCGAGAGCGACGACTACAGCAAAAGCCCCCTTGATGATGCGCAGGGTTCCAAGGCTCGGATCAGTCGCTGTTGCCTCGGACATTTTCGTCGCGGGATCAAAGGGTTTGAAGTAAGATAACCTGGGCGGATTCGCAGAAACTTTCTGGGCGGCGGCAGAACGAATGGCTGCGTCCACCGGGTCTTGTCCGCCATCGGAGCTGGCGAGCGCTGCCATCGTCAAAACGTGAGTCTCGTCAAAGCCGGGCATCGGTTGGACCATTGTCACTGAAAGTTGATTGCGCGTGAGAGTCCCGGTTTTGTCGGCGCACAGCACATCAATCGAAGCGGCCTCATCCACGGCCGAGAGCCTTGTTGGCAAAACACCCTGACGCGCCAAAGCTCGTGCCCCCAGCGCACTGGCCAGCGTGAACGTGGCCGGAAGCGCAACGGGAATGGAAGCCAGAACCGCCGTCAATACCAACGGGATGATCTCGCTTGCCGGCATGGCATGAGCCAGCGCATACGTCACGAGAAGGATAATCAGAATACCGTTGAAGACCGCGAGATTCCGCACGACGCGCAACACGGCGTGCTGTTGTGAACTGACGACATGGGCCGTGCGAACCAACTCGGCCGTGCGACCGAACTTGGTATGAATTCCCGTCGCCGTGACTTTCGCAACCGCCTCGCCCCGACGCACGAGCGCCCCGGCAAAAGTTTGGAACCCCGGTCCCGCTTCAGTGCCGATGGATTCGCCGGTGAGCATCGATTGATCGAGCAGAACATTTCCTTCGGTCAGTTTAACGTCAGCAGCAACAACGCTACCAAGTGAAAGTTTCACGCTGTCACCCGGCACCAGGTCGGCGGCGGGGAGATTTTTCCACACACCGTCGCGGTGGACCGAAGCGGTCAGCGCCAAACGTGATTTCAGGGCGGCGAGCGTTGCTTGCGCGCGCCCTTCTTGCAAAAAACCCAGCGCGGCGTTGAACACCAGCAGCACCGCGATAATCCCTGCTTCGACATACTTGCCAAGCGCCAACTCCAGAACAATCGCCGCTTCCAGCATCCAGGGAATCGGCGCCCACAGCTTTTCAATCGCTCTTCGCGCCGGATGCGATGACGTATCGGGCATGGAATTTGGACCCGACTTCGCCAAACGAGCGCGAGCCTCATCGCTTGTCAGCCCATCAGGCGAACTATTGGCCGTTGGAACAACCGCAGCAGGAACGGCAAGAGCTGGAGCAAGTGTCATAAAAAATGGTTTCGATGCAGCAGCCGAAGTGAGGAGGCTCAAACTTCTTTGAACCGATCATTTAATTGGATTCTCCTCACGTCGGCTGCCACATCCTTAAAAGGCTGCTAACTGTTCACCAGTTCATCCACCCAGTATCCCTTGCGATTGTAGTGTCCGTGCAGTCCGATCTCATAATCCCGGGTCAGCAGAGATTCCTCGGTGTATTCCGGCGACTCCTTGATTGCCTGGCGGGAAAGATTGACAAAGACCCTCGACTGGCTCCAACTAACGCGCTCGATCCATTGCGGCGACACCAGAACTTTTTTCCCCGGCCACCAAGTCCCAGTATCAATGATGAGATAACGAATCGCCCATGTCTCATCATCAACGATAAAATCTTCGACACGGCCAAGATCACCATCCAGAGCATGGATGTTGTAACCGCTCACGGCGTGCGTGCTGCGTAAATGATGATCCCACGCTTTCCCACTCGGTTTGAATTGTCCCCATTTAACCCGGTCACGCTCAAGGTAAGGATAATCTCCCCAGCTACATGGACCATACCAATACGTCGGCCAGCCATAATAGCCACAGGAATCCTGCTCGAATTGGAGGGACACAGGTTTGTCAGTGTCCAAGGAGGGACTGGCCTTGATCTGGTCCTTGGTCAGGTCAATGGCGATGCTGCGTTCTGGATTGTTTATGGCGGACAGTGCATACGGGGAGATCAGCACCTGTCTGCCGATGAGCCAGGTTCCCGTGTTGGCGACCAGATAACGGATGGTCCAGTGCCGGTCATCGAAGTAAAGTTCTTTGACGTTGCCGATTTCTCCATCAAGGGTGTCCAATTTGTAACCCTTTAGTGTTTTGACTTTGCTTAACATAATAATTCTTTGGTTTTTCGCGTTTCGCTTTTTTCGCTGCCGGCGTCTTGCCGACAGCGTGTTTGAGAAATCGGTTGCGCCGCGATCAGCACGGATGCCAAGACTAAATTGCGATGGCGGGGACAGCTTAACTATGGGGTGTAACCCTACCGTAAAGGGGTCTTGATAAATGTGTCACTCGGACAGGCGCGCAGAACCGAGCGCGCAATCATCAGTTCTTCGTCCGTGTGAATGACGCGCACTTTGACGCGTCCGGCTGTCGTGGAAATCATCGCCGCGCTTTTTTTATTTCGTGCCTTGGCCAATTTAATGCCAAGAAAGTCCAACCCTTCGCAAATGCGCTTGCGGACTGGTGGTGCGTTTTCGCCGATGCCGCCGGCGAAAACGAGCGTGTCCAAGCCACCGAGCGCAGCGGCATAGGAGCCAATCCATTTTTTCGCCTGATAACAGAACAGCGCCACTGCTTCCGCCGCCCGCACATCGCGTTTTTCGTGGTTGAGCAAGTCCCGCATGTCGGAACTCGTTTCCGATACGCCGAGCAGGCCCGACTCGTGATTCACCATTTTGTAAAACTGGCTGGTGGTCATCCGCTCGGTTCGCGCGAGATACGGCGCGAGTCCGGGATCTAAATCACCGGAGCGCGTGCTCATCACCAAGCCCGCCGTCGGTGTAAAGCACATGCTCGTATCAATGCTTTTGCCATTGCGCACGGCGGCCAGACTTGCGCCGTTGCCGAGATGCGCGAGGATGACGCGACCTTTTTTTGCCGCCGGGTCGCCCAAGCGCGCGAGTTCTTCCATCAGATAGGCGTAGGACAAACCGTGGAAACCGTAACGCTGAATTCCCTTGGCATCGAAGCGGCGCGGAATCGGCAGCAACTTGGCCACGCGCGGCATGGTTTGGTGAAAAGCCGTGTCAAAGCACGCCACCTGCGGCAGTTTCTGGTGGCGCTGGCGAAGCACCTCAATGAGTTCAATCTCGCGGGGCAGATGATCGGGGTCGTTTGGGCTGATGCGACGCAGTTCATCCAATAGTTTTTTTGTGACAATCTCCGGCTCAGTGTGTTTCATGCCGTGAACCACACGATGTCCCACGCCTATTACCGATTTGAAATCGATTTGCTTTTCAAGCCAGCCGATAAGGGCATTCGCCGCTGATTTATGATCGGCGGCGGCGAGCTTGTGGCGCTCCGGCTTTTTCTTCGTCGGTTCATTGAACGTTAGATTTGTCCCGCTCAAGCCGATGCGATCAACCTTTCCGTATAGCCCGCGCTTGAGCGGGGTGACCGTCTCATACAACGCGAACTTGATGCTCGACGAGCCGCCGTTGATTGTCAGGATGGATGGTTTTTCGTTCATCCTGCGATGTCCAATCCGAGCGAAGCCAGTTTCGCGCGGGTGGATTTGTAATCCGTGTGAAGAATGCTTCGAATTCCAATGCCTTCTGCGATCTGGACGAACAGCGGCGTGTTTTCGATATAAACAATCTGCCGCGTGGGTGTTTGGGCGATGTCCAGCGCCAGCTTGAAAATATCCGCGTCCGGTTTTCGGAGACGAACGAAGCAGGAGGAAATAAAAGCATCCACAAACCCGTCCAGCTTAAACTGTCGAATTCGATACGTATTCAATTCGCGGGATTCGTTGCTGACGACGATAATCTTCAATCCATATTTGGCTTTCAGGCTGCGAACCAGTTCAATCATCTCGGCGTAAGATTTCGACTGCGCGAACATGAAACGTCGAAACTCGGCTCGCGTGAAAGGCCGCTTTTGATAGAACACCACGCGGTCCAAATATTCGTTGAAAGTAATTTTATCCTCTTCGTGGGTTTCAAAGTTCAAGCCATGCCGCTCTTCCATCTCGGCCCAGTCCAACTTGAAATGTTTCGTCGCCCGCCGCCGGGCATGATGATCCCACCCGTCGGTGAGCAGGACACCGCCGATGTCCACAAACAAGGCCGAGATTGGCGCTCCTTTTTTCATGAGGCCGGGAGTGGTGAAGTCTGGATAATCGGCCTCGTCATGGCCTGATACATCATTTCCTCACTAAGGAATGGTGCGCCAAGCAGTTCGTAACCGGCGGTTAGCTTTTCGTTCACTATTCGCGCAAGCTCGTCATGGGTCGCCGCATCGGCGTGAAAAGGCACCGCGACGATGATGTATTCGATTGGAGTTTTCATGTTGACTTGAGTTGCAAGTTTTTCCCCTTCTTCTTGCTGGTGGCTATCAATTCGGTCGGCAGTGGCCAGCGATGACCGGGAGCGAGCAGTCCCTGGGTATTCTCCGGTCCCCAGGTGCCGGCGGCGTAATTGGGAAAATCACTTGGTGCCGTGGCCTGCCACGCTTCGAGCACCGGCATCAACAGCTGCCAGGCCGCTTCCACTTGATCGGCGCGCATGAAGAGCGTGGCGTCGTTTTTCATAACGTCCCACAGGAGCGTTTCGTAGGCGTCAGGCGAAGGCGCTGCGAAACTCTCGCGATAACTGAATCGCATGTCCACCGGTCGCAGTTGCATCTTCGGTCCTGGATATTTGGCCTGAAAGCCCAGCACAATGCCTTCGACGGGGTGGATGGAAAGGATGAGCCGGGAAGGCTGCCAACCGAGCGAGGCTTCGGGCGGAAAGGACTGATGCGGCACCGCACGAAACTGGATGGAAATTTCCGAAGCCTGTTGCGGCAGGCACTTGCCCGTGCGCAGATAAAACGGCACGTCTTGCCAGCGCCAGTTGTCTATAAACAGCCTCAACGCGGCAAACGTCTCCGTCTGGGAATCGGGCGCGACGCCATCTTCCTCGCGATAACCGGGCGCCTTTGTTCCGGCAACATGGCCGGAGCCATATTGTCCACGCACCGCGAATTGGGGCACTTCGTCGCGGTGAATTTGACGAACCGCATGAAGCACATCTACTTTCTTGTTGCGGATTTCGTCGGCTTGAAAAGACACCATCGGCTCCATCGCCACGAGACAAAGAAGTTGCATGAGGTGATTCTGCACCATGTCCCGTAACGCTCCAGCATGGTCGTAATAGCCGCCGCGATGCTCGATGCCCACGGTTTCAGCGACGGTAATGGTCACATAATCAATGTAGCGACGATTCCACATCGGCTCGAACAGCGGATTGGCAAAACGAAAGGCTAGAATGTTCTGCACCGTCTCCTTGCCGAGATAATGATCAATCCGAAAGATTTGGGATTCGTCGAAGCTGGCGGCAAGAACGGCGTTCAAGGCGCGCGCCGATTCCAAATCGTAGCCAATCGGTTTCTCAATCACGATCCGCGCCCATTCCAGGTCGCGCGCCAATCCGGCCTTGCCGAGATATTTTGGAATTTCGCCGAACATGCTCGGCGGCGTGGCCATGTAAAAGATGCGATGAGCTTTGGTGCCCCATTCCCTTTCCAGCTTCGCGCATTCTTTGCCGAGAGCCGTGTAAGTTGGCAGCTTCTTGAAATCGCCCGCTTGATATTGAATGTGCTTCGCGAACTGATTCCAGACGGCGGCCTTGGATTTTCCGAAACGGGAGAATTGATTGACGCCGTCGTGTAGCCGGCGGCGCAGCGCGTCATCGCCAAGCTTGATGCGGTCCACCACGATGATCGCAAACTGCGCTGGTAGGCTGCGATCCTGCGAGAGGTCGAACAAGGCCGGCACGAGTTTCCGCCAAGTCAGGTCACCGGCCCCGCCAAAAATGACGAACACCGTCGGCTCAAGCTGGTCGTTCATCATCGTTGCCATAAGATTCGTGAGTCTTCCAGTGGAATTGCGACACCGTCGCAGTGCGGCATCACTCGCGCCGTGTAGTCCGCCGATGGGCGGTCCGCAGCAACCGTTGCACTGTAAGCATAGCCGCCTGATTCGTCGGCCAGCGGGTGAAGACAGGTCATTTCCTGCCGCACCGACAGACTGCCTTTGACTCCGTCGGCATAAAGCTCCACCCGCACCGCCTTGGGGTCGAGGCCATGAAGACTAACTTGAACTTCAATGATGTGTTTCCCGTCGCGAGTCGCCACTTTCACTTCGCCGAAGTTCAGCGTGCCCCATTTCTGTTCCACGCTGTGGCGCCAGTCCACCATTTGCTTGCCGACTGCGCCTTTATTGGCCACGCGCGCTTGGCAGGCGATAGCCGCCGGCAGATAATGTTGCTCGGTGTATTCACACACGGCGCGGTTGGCCGAGAAGCGCGGGGTCAACCGCGCCATGCTTTCGCGCATTCGGGCGATCCAGGCCGTGGGAATGCCCTTCTCGTTGCGGGTATAAAACTCTGGAATCACCTCGCGTTCGAGCCGTTCGTAAAGCGCCTCGGCTTCAGCCGCGTCCCAGGCAGGATTGCTGCCATGTTCCTGACCGTCGCCCAGCGCCCAGCCCAACTCCGGCACATACGCTTCCGCCCACCAGCCGTCCAATTCCGAAAGATTTATGCCGCCGTTGACTAACACCTTCATGCCACTCGTGCCACACGCCTCCCAAGGCCGCTGTGGCGTGTTGAGCCAGACATCCACCCCTTGCACCAAGCGTTCGGTCAAGTGCATGTCGTAGTCGCTCAAGAAAATTGCGTGAGGCCGGACATCAGGTCGGCGAATAAACTGAATCCATTTCTGAATCAACGCCTGCCCCGCTTGGTCCGCCGGATGAGCCTTGCCCGCAATGATGAGTTGCACCGGGCGCTGGGGATTCGATAACAGGCGTAGCAACCGCTCCGGGTCGTGGAGCAAAAGATTTGGTCTTTTGTAGGTCGCAAAGCGCCGCGCAAAACCCAGGGTCAACGCATTGGGGTCAAACAGATGCTTCGCCTCTTCAACCGTCTCGGACGACGCTCCGGCGGCGGCATAGTGCCGGGCCAGGCGTTCACGGGCGTATTCCACCAGCGACTTGCTGGTGGTGAGACGAAATTTCCAAAGGGTGTCGTCGGAGACACGGCGAATGTCCTGCTCCAGAGTTTCCGACTTCCCCAGCCATCGGTCTTTGCCACAGGCCTTGGTCCAAAGTTCATCAGCGGCTGCTGAATCCCAGGTCGGCATGTGAACTCCGTTGGTGACATGGCCGATGGGCACTTCGTCTGCCGGCCAGTTGGGAAAAAGCGCCTCAAAAAGATGTCGGCTGACTTTTCCATGCAAACGGCTCACGCCATTCACCGACCCGCTGCCGCGAATGGCCAGATAAGCCATGTTGAAACTTTCCGCCGCGTCGTTCGGATTCTGGCGGCCCAAGGCCAACAAATCATGGAGCGAAATTCCGAGTTTTTTCTCCGCATAACCGCCGAGATATTGTTCGATGAGTGCCGGAGTGAAACGATCAAACCCGGCGGCAACTGCCGTGTGGGTGGTAAAAAGATTTCCCGCGCGCGTGGCGGCCAGCGCGACTTCAAATGGCTGCTTAATTTCCTGCATGAAATCGCGGGCACGTTCCAACACCGCGAAGGCCGCATGACCTTCATTCAAATGACAGACATCCGGCTTGATGCCGAGTGCCGCGAGCAGCCGCCAGCCACCAATCCCAAGCAGCAATTCCTGCTTGAGGCGCAACTCCGGTCCGCCGCCATATAACTCGCTGGTGATTCCCCGATGCGCCGGGAAATTCGCCGCGTCGTTGCTGTCCAGCAGGTAAAGTTTCACCCGACCCACCTGGACCTGCCATGCGCGCAGCCAGACCGAGTAACCGGGCAATGCGATTTCCAAGCGCAACCACTCACCGTTCGGATGGCGCAACGGCGTGACCGGCAATTGTCCTGGGTCGTTATACGGATAAAGGGCTTGTTGCGCCCCGTCTTTGTCAATCACCTGACGAAAATAGCCTTGCTGGTAAAGCAGCCCCACGCCCACCACCGGCACGCCCAAGTCGCTGGCGGCCTTGAGTTGATCTCCGGCCACGTTGCCCAGCCCGCCGGAATAAATGGGCAGCGCTTCGCTCAACATGTATTCCATGCTGAAATACGCGACACACTTCAAGGGCGACTGTGGATGGCTTTTTTGAAACCACGCAGGCGTCTCTGCCTCCTGCCGCTTCGCTTGCAGAAGGCCATCAATGTTTTTGCGGAACGTTGAATCGGCCAGCACGCTTTTGAGTTTGTCCCTGGAGACAGTTTGCAAAACCACCCAGGGATTTTGCGTGAGTTCCCACAGCGCGGGATCAAGTTTCCGCCACACTTTGTCAGTGGCATGATTCCATGACCAGCGCAAGTCCAGCGCCAGCTCCGCCAGTGAATCGAAGCCGTCGATTTCCGTTGGCAGAGAATCATAGTTCGGGTTTCTGGCCGGTGCTTGTTTGCTTGTCGTCATAGTATTTTGTTGTTCAAAGTTTGTTTTCCAAATCCGCCACTTTTGCCAAACGGCGTTGAAAACGTGCCGCTCCGGTGAATCGCGCGGTGAGAAACGTCTGCGCTAATTCCCAGGCGAGCGCGTGACCAATCACGAGGCCGCCAAAACAGATCAGGTTCAAATCGTCATCCTCGACGCCTTGATGCGCCGAAAAATTTTCATGAATCAAGCAGGCCCGAACCCCTGCCACTTTATTCGCGCATACCGATGCTCCAACCCCGCTGCCACAAATGCCCACGCCGCGATCCAACTTTCCGGCGGCAACTGCGCGCGCCAGTGGCACGATGAAATCCGGATAATCATCGTCCTCTTTCGGGCGACCGTCACCAAAGTCAACCACTTCATGACCGGCTTCGCGCAATTTCCCGGCCAGATATTCTTTCAACTCGTAACCGCCGTGATCGGCGGCGATGCCAATGCGTTTCGTATTAGGCAAAATGGTCACGGGATCAGACATATTTCTTTGCGGGCAAAAAAAGCGGTCGCTGACCCATGAGCCGCCACGATGGGTTTGCCTTGGCGGTTCGTCGCTTCAATCGCGCCCACACAAGCGCGTGAAAAAGGTTGGATGAATACATTTTTTGCCATGAGGACTTTGGCTCCTTTGGCCGACGCGAACAATGGGGTCAACACCTTATAGCAGTGGGCCGGCCTACGACCTAAAATGTCATCTGCAATAAAACAAAACGGAAAATTGAAAGAACAAACAATATGACCAAGAACAATTCCATCGTGGCGATTTTCAAATCCCACATCGAAGCCGAAACCGCCGTCAAGGAACTCCAGCAGGCGGGCTTTGACATGAAGAAACTCTCCATCGTTGGCCGGGACTATCACACGGATGAAAACGTGATCGGCTACTACAATACCGGCGACCGCATGAAATACTGGGGCAAGCTGGGCGCTTTCTGGGGTGGCTTCTGGGGCTTGTTGTTCGGTTCCGCGTTCTTTTTTGTTCCCGGTGTTGGCCCGTTGCTGTTCGCAGGACCAATTGTCAGCTATATCGTCGGCGCGCTGGAAGGCGCAGTGGTAGTGGGCGGTTTGAGTGCTCTCGGAGCCGGGCTTTACGGCATGGGCATCCCCAAGGACAGCATTCTGCAATACGAGACGGCGGTGAAGAGCGGCAAGTATGTCTTGATCGCCCACGGCTCCGATGTGGAAATGGTTCACGCGCGCGAAATCATCAGCCGCACCAACCCGGAAGCGTTGGAAGAACATCAACCAGCGTGCGCCAGCACGAAAACCTGCGCGGTGGGAGCATAATTCGTTGCTGTATTTGGACAATATCCGCACGGCAAACAATCTCATGAAAAAACAACCAACCATGCAACTCGGCATGATTGGCCTGGGCCGAATGGGTTCCAACATGGTTCGGCGGCTGATCCAAAACGGCCACCGATGTGTCGTCTTTGACCAGTTACCAAAAGCGGTGAAGGATTTGGCCAAGGGCAAGGCGGTAGGCGCGGCTTCGCTCGCGGACATGGTCAAAAAACTCGCCAAGCCGCGCGCCATCTGGCTGATGGTGCCCGCGGCAGTGGTGGATACAACCATTGCCGACCTCGTGCCATTGCTCGAAACGGATGACACGCTCATTGACGGCGGCAATTCTTATTACATTGACGACATTCGGCGTGCGAAGGAACTCGCACCGAAGGGAATTCACTATGTTGATGTGGGCACCAGCGGCGGCGTGTGGGGATTTGAGCGCGGTTATTGCATGATGATTGGCGGTGATTCAAAGGTGGTTAAACGCCTCGATCCCATTTTTGCTACACTGGCACCGGGCATCGGCGACGTCGCGCGCACACCGGGACGCGAGAAGCTTGGCGGCACTTCCGAGCAAGGTTATTTACACTGCGGCCCCAACGGTGCCGGGCATTTTGTCAAAATGGTTCACAACGGCATCGAATACGGCATGATGGCCGCGTATGCCGAAGGTTTGGGCGTCTTGCGCGGTGCGAATATCGGCAAACAACAGGGCGAAGCGAATGCCGAGACCACGCCGTTGCGCGAACCAGAAAACTACCAATACGACCTGAACCTCGCCGACATCTCCGAAGTTTGGCGGCGCGGCAGCGTGATCGCCTCGTGGCTGCTCGACCTGACGGCGGATGCGTTGGCAAAAGATTCCGCCCTAGCGAAGTTTGCCGGTCGCGTCTCCGATTCGGGCGAAGGCCGGTGGACGATCAAGGCGGCCATTGATGAAGGCGTGCCTGCGCCGGTGCTGACCACGGCGCTCTACGCGCGTTTCAGTTCGCGTGGCGACGCAGATTTTCAGGACAAGCTGCTCTCGGCCATGCGCTACGGTTTTGGCGGACATTTGGAAAAATCTACCAATTAAGGGCGAGCCGATGATCTGGTCTGACTTGGCCATTTGTGCTTTTCGGGGATTCCTTACGTTCTTTCCGCTTGATTTAAGGTTTCCAGTGTAATTTCCTGTTGGTCTGGTGACAAAGCTGGAGCACTCCAAAAAGAAAGAGGGGTATGCAGTGTTTTGCCCCGTTGGAGAGTTTTCGTTTGACGAAATGGCTCATTTGATAAGCCGCGCGGTAGTTCGTTGCCGCAAGCAAAAGATCGAAAAACTCCTGATTATTTCAACGGGGGCATCAGGATTTCAGTCGGCCGGAATTGCCGAACAATATGATTACGTCGAACAAATTGCTTCTGACGCAGCATCATTGGTCAAGATTGCACATGTGGCCAATCCGATTTGGATTCGCTCGCGGGACTTTAGAGTCATGGTGGCCAAGAATCGGGGACTTGAATTGGAAAACTTTCAGGCGGAGTCAGCCGCTTTGGAATGGCTGCTGCAACCGGCGAAAAGCAGGCCTCCGCCAACAAACCGACATGAATGTGAATAAATCCGTTGTGAGATGATGACATGAGGCATTATTTTCAAAAAATGCCGGTAGATCACCTTGCACAGCTTGTGCTGCTGTATATCACTTCTCTGGCTTGCAAATGGAAAATTGAAAAAAGATATTCACATGGAAAGTGTGACCGCATGGTGAGTTCCGGCGCGCCTCGTTTCGTCCATTGTATGGCTCGACTGCGCCTGTCAAGGTTGTCCAAATAAAACGATGCGCCTCGCGCCGAGTTTTCTTTTTGTGGCTCCATGACAGTGCTCGCCGAGCCGGGGACGTGGCTGGTTAGGAAGGCGCGTCGGGATTTCTGGCCGGAAATTTGTGCAAGCACATTTTCAATCATAAGCCATGCTCAAGACGGCATCCAAGCCGATGGCGGGAAATTCAGAAATACAATTTCAAGATTTATAGTTGACAACTGTATCTGTCATGCTACGATAGGGAATATGCCGTTTATTCAGTTTCCATTCATCGAAGTGCCGAAGGAATTGCACAAGCTGGTCGGCGAGCCGACGCCCGGCACTCGTGCCTACCGGCGGGAGGGAACCTTCAAGGAATGCGGCGAGTGGCTGGAAAAACTCGGTGAGTTTTACAAAGGAGACGTGGGGCTTTCAACCAGCAGCGTCGTTCTATTCGTTCCCGTCTCTCGCGCCAGCGTCTATAAACGCATCAAGGAAGGCAAACTGACCGCTTTTTTCTTTTACGTCACTCACGAGGAAACCAGGTTGTTCGGCGCAAAGCGCAGAGCCAAAGAGCGCCCCTTTATTGTCGTGTCGGTCAGTGAATGCAAAGCCTGGGCGGAGGAAATCAAGCGCAGAGTTGGTTTTGTGGACGACCCGGGTGAGAGTCTGCTTAAAGAAAGTGAACGTCTGTTGCAGGCGGGCGGTGGGGATGAGCCAACGGAGCAAGAAGCCAAAGAAGCAGTGGAATTCACCGAACGTGACCCGAAGGACAAAGGCAACCGAAAGGTGAAGTATCAAAAGGAACGAAGCACCATTTACGAGGACTACAAACAGCAGGATATGCTTTATCTGCTGACGGAATTGAAGGCGGCAATGGCTTCCCCTGCAAAAGCTGCTGCCTTGCGGAGACGGCTGCGAAAGGGAGTGGAATGGGACAAGGCAGGAAAGACTTGGAAATTGAAGGAGGAAAAATGATGTTTTATGCCAGTCGAGCATCAATTTAATGACCGTTTAATCCGGTTCCCGGAATTGGAAAAAATTTTCGGCGTCTGCAAGCGGACGGTGAGACGGAGGGCGGAGAGTGGCGAGTTGCCACCGTTGCGGCGAATTGGCCGCGCCGTGGGAATGTTGGAAAGCCAGGTCAAAGCGTATTTTCAAAAGTTGAGTCAACCAAGCAATTGAAAGGGACGAGAAATATGGAAGCGAGAATCTATAAACCCAAACGGCAACGCAACGGCAAACGGACAATCGGGCGGTTATACCGCGCGCGTGTCAAACTCGCCGGTGACAGCAAAGTGCGGGACATCGCCTTGCAGGTATCCGACAAGCAGGTCGCCCAACAAAAGCTCAACAAGCTGATTCAGGAATTGGAACACGAATCGGCGGGCTTGATTCCGGCAAAAGCAGAACGGGAGGCGGCGCAAAGTCCGTTGCTCGATCTGGTTTCAGAATACGTCAACGAACTGACCGTCCTGGGGCGGTCGGGAGACCACCTGCGTCATGTGGACAAGCGGCTGCGGCGGCTGGTGCGGGAGTGCGGCTGGACGAGATTGGCCGACGTGACGCCCGCCTCGTTTCAAATGTGGCGCAAGGAGCAAGCCCACAAGGCCCCCAAGACCCTGAATGAATATCTGGCCACGCTCTCGGCCTTTTGGACGTGGCTCCGCAAGCAAAGCCGTGTCAGCGTGAACCCCTTCGAATTGGTGGAACGGACGGACACGCGCGGCAAGGAACGGGTTCAACGGCGGGCGTTGTCGGATGCGCAAGTCGTCCAGTTGTTGCAAGCGGCTGGCAAGAATCAACTGGCCTATATGCTGCCGTTGTATGCGGGTTTGCGGCGCAATGAAGTCAAAACGCTACGCTGGTCGAATCTGGTGCTTGGCGAGTCAGGCGGATTGCTACGCATTCATGCCGCCGTGAACAAGAATCGGAAGGAACAGGCATTGCCGTTGCATCGTGAGCTGGCCGAAGTATTGCAGCAGCAGAAACCGGCAGACAGCAAAACAGACAATCTGGTGGTGGTCAACGGCGTGCCGAAAATGAAGGAATTCAGGCAAGACTTGGCAAAAGCGGGCATCCCGTTTCTGGACGAGCGCGGACACCGCATGGATTATCATGCGTTGCGGACGACGTTTATCACCCGGCTTTCGACCATGAAAGTGCATCCCCGGCTGGCGATGGAATTGGCGCGGCACAGCGATATGCGTCTGACGATGAAGACCTACACGGACGCCGGGCAACTGCCATTGCGCGAAGTCATGGACACGTTGCCGGGTTTTGGTGAACGCACTGACTCCCGAATAGACTCCCGAATTTTAGGCGCGACGGGTCAAACGGTGTCACAGCCTGTCACTGAAACAAGGGAGTTGAAAACTAAAAAAATCCTTGCAAACACTGGCGAAAGTCATCGTGACTCACAGCTTGTCACCACGAGTCACGAAAAGTCAGAATGGCGGAGAGAGGGGGATTCGAACCCCCGATACGGTTTAACCCGTATAACGGTTTAGCAAACCGTCGCCTTCAGCCACTCGGCCATCTCTCCA